>JADMIO010803611.1_pt1 | contig 113850 bp, 107 predicted proteins | sample 8958161 | NCBI WGS metagenome assembly JADMIO01 (sample SAMN16585339, study PRJNA669376) | soil metagenome | isolation source: Crop rotation soil | place: USA: Cullars Rotation, Alabama | collected 2011
GCCGCGACTTCAAGTCACGTGAATTCCAAGCTTCGGATCCCACTGTGCTGGAAAGGATCTGATAACCGCTGTCGCGCGCAATGACACGGCGACGCTGTTTCGCTTCATGCGCGCCGACAGCGCTCATACCCGGCGTCTGCAGCAGATCGTCGCCCGATACGGCTGGCCGACCTCCGCGCTCGTCGGTCGCAAGGCTGTCAGCGCAGCGTGGCTGATTCTGCAGCACAGTCCCGACAATGCATGGCAGGAGAAGATGCTGCCGGCGCTACGGCACGCGGCCGCCGCTGGAGACTTCTCGCAGACCGAGCTCGCAATGTTTACCGACAGGCTGCTGGTGCACCAGGGCAAACCGCAGCACTACGGCAACTCGTTCTCGATGAAAGACGGCAGGCTCGTTCCCGATCCAATCGACGACCTGACCGGGCTCGACGCGCGCCGCGCGGCGATAGGACTTCCTCCAATGGCCGAATACGCGCGCGAGCTAAGCGACGCGTACCACGTGCCGGTGGTCTGGCCGCCGAAGTGAGCGACCAGACGACGGCGATCGCTATTTCTTCGCCGTTCCCTTCCGTGACGGATCGTCCGCTGAATTGACGTAGGTGAGCTGGAACGGACCCATCGCGTGCACTTGCACAATGCTGTGAGTTCTCGCAATCGCGTAGTGGTGCGCGCGCGCCGGAGCCGTCGCAAACCCACCCGCGGTGAGCGTCATCGTCTTCTTTGCATCTACCTTGTCGCCCATGCCGACGGCGAAGGTACCACTGATGACGGTGATGTGCTCGTCGGTCGGATGGAAATGCGGCGCGATCGTGTAGCCTTTCGGCATGTCGAGGCGCACCGTGAAGAGTTGGGCCTTGGAAGGATCACCCTGCATCACGGCCATCTTCGCGCCGGCGGGAAAGATTGCGGGCGCCGGTCCCCACTTCACGCTGGGGTTCTGGGCCAGTGCTACCTGGATCGGTAATGCGGCGACAATGAGTAAAGCGTGTAGCGAGCGCATGGCTTCCTCCACGGTGGACGGACTGAATACGCGTGCTCGCGCGAGTCAGGCGAGTCGGCGCTATACAATACACTCGTCGATTGCCAGCGCGACATTGCTGTCCGTCCGGATCGGTTGATCGACAAACCGGAGGAAGAAAGGGGATGCAGTTATGTAATCTGACCGTCAGGTGCTGTTAGTATAGCCACCTGGAAAGTTGTCCCCGCCTCGGTTTAGCTACCTGGAAATTGTCCCCACGTCGCCTTTTGAACCTGCAGCTTGGGAGAAGCCGCGCGCGCCAGTGCTTCGTCGTAATGAAACTGGGCGCTACCAGTGATGTAGAAGATGTTCGAGATCACCGCACCGTAAAAGGCACTGTTTCCCAACGCGTAGACGACCTTGTCTGGCGCGTAAACCGAGAAGTAAGCGTCGGCTCCGCCCGTGAGCCCCCAGTAATTGGTCTTGGTACCATCGGTGGGAGTTCCACACGACGCGAACGACAAGTCAGTCGCCTTGTGGCTAGTGTTCGCTAGCGATCCGCCAGCCATGTAAATCGAATCCTGCACCGCTACGTTGACCGGGCCGCCTCCCGGCAGCGCCAATTTCGACGTACCGGTCATCACGATTGACCTGAAGAAGTACTGCTTCCCGGCAATGAGGTTCAGTGTCTGTCCGGATGCCAGACTCAGCACGCCGTTTCCTGTGTAACCGACTGCTGCCAATTCCGGCGTCACCGGTGAGTACCCGCCAGTCGGGCACGGCAAGGGATCGTACGGCGTCAGCTTCGTCTGGTTCGGGCTGATTCCGCCGGTGGCCGTCGGACTATTGTTTTGGGTAATCGTCCCGACTGCGCCTGCCGCACCCTTGATGTTGGTCTTCTGCAGCGTCATGTCGGCATTCGAGAACACGTCCGCATTCGTCCCCGGCAACAGGGGATTATATGCGCCGTTAGCAGAGTCCCACGAGTCGAGTTGCGCGTTCTGGATCCAGACGTACGATTCGCCGTACACCGCTCTGCTGAAGAGCGGCACGCCACCGACGACACCGATTACCGTGCTGATTCCGCCGTTCAAACCAGTCCGCCGGCCCTGGACGACGACGTTGTACTCCTGCAATCCGCCGTTGTCCACGCGATAAATGACGGCGCGATACTTTTCGCTGTTGGGCAGGCTCTGCCAACCCAGATCGAGGCTGTCCCCGGGGTTCATCGCTTTGACGGGATCGACGGGCCAGTTCCCGTAGGTCTGACGCAGCCCGGCCTCCGCAACGTATTCGGCGACGGTGGATTCCCGAACCGCCCGCGACGTCCGACGCTCGTCCGACGCGCTGCTGAGCGCGGCGACGGCAACGATACTCATGATCGCCACGGCAAACAGCACCGTCGGCATCACGAAGCCGTCGCGCCTGGTCGCGGTTGGGGAAGCTGACTGATCTGCGTTCATCATATCGATAGACCTCGGGTGCTGTTTCAGAATCGCGTAGTGTTCGTTCTAACGCCGGACCGCGGCTGTCGTCATCAGCGAGTCGCGCTGATAAACGAAGTTCGATCCAGTGGTTGCATTCCTGAAGCTCTCGGTGCGGATGGTGACCGCGACGCTGCCGATCGCGTTTGCGTTCGCGCTGACGGCGCCGAGCGTATCGTAGTAGGTAAAGGCCAAACCATTCGACGCCGGTGCCAGCAGCGGTCCGGTGAGCTGGTCATACGATGCGGCCGCGCCCACTTTCCGTCCCAGCCACCAGCGGCCGTTCACCTGATACTCCGCGTATTCCACGCGACGGAAACTCCGGAACGGCGCGCCGATCTTGATCGTGGATGTGTCACTTGGCGCAGTCACCGCGAACTCGACTACCATGTCGGGAGGTCTCGCACCGGGCCATGCGCAGGCGTTGACGCCCATTGAAGCGGCGGTACCAACCGCGGTGATCTTGAGCTTGGTCCAGGCGCCCTTTCCCATCTGGTAAACGAGCGCGGTATCGTCGACAGTCGCCTCAATACTCCCCGCGGTTTTCCACAGACCGTAGCGGGCCAATACCGCGTGTTTCGCGCAGATCGTGCCGATCCCGCGCTGCGAGCGAAGCGTCACGCTGTTCGCGCCCATCACATTGAACGCGCTGCCGCCCACCGCCGCGTGTCGCAGGTCCCACGACAATAATGCTCCCGCTTCGCGTATGGTCTCGCGAACATCGACCTGCTCGCGCTGTTTCCTGTAGCCGCCGCCCTGAACGATCATCATCTGGACGACGCTCGCAAGCAGGATCAGGCCGACGACCAGTGAGATGATAATCTCGATCATCGTAAAACCGGCTCGCCCGCGCGAAGCCCGCATCCCCACCGCCCGCTCGCTTCTCACTGGACCTTCGGATCGGCGAGGTACAGCGTGAGGGTATCCGAATAAATGACGCTCGTATTCGCCTGACCCCGACGCTGCGCTATGAGCACGACCTTTTGCGATTTTGCATTCAGGGTCGTGACGGTCCACGCCACCGTGCGCCCGCGAATTATCTGTGAGCCACTGGTAACCTTATTCCAGCCTTTGGCAACGAGGCTGTCGCCAACCTGCTGGACATCGCCAGAGTATTGAAGGTCCTGCCTCGCCTTCGCCATTTGGGCCAGCCCGAGCGCCGCCGCTCCGCCAAGACCCAGCATCACCATCGAAAGGATCGTCATCCCGATCAGAACTTCGATGAGTGAGAATCCGCCACGCTGGCGGATCTCCAGGGAGTGGCTCATCGAAGTACCTTTCCGAGCAGGGCGGTCTTGACGGTGTCGGCCCTGTCGATGGCTGTAAAGATCACCGTCGCGTCACCCGACTCGCAGGCGCCGAGCACAAGCGGCAGGCCGCGAGCATCGAAGCAAAGGAGGGTGCGATTGCTCGACATCACCAGCTTTGGCTGCGCAAGATTGCGCACATACCATATGGTCGCGCGCTGGCCAATGCCGGTGGCGCTGGTGTCGACGTCCACCCAGAAACGGGTGGCCGCGGCGTCGATGTGAAGTTGAGCGACACGTCCGTATCGGACGGCGGTACCACGAGCGAGCGATTGGGCGGTGACGAACTGCTCGGCGGCGGTTTGAGTGGTGCGCCGACGCAGCGCGGCCTGGAGCCTGGGAGCTCCCATCGCGGCCACGATCGCCAACACGGCAAGTACGATAATTATTTCGAGCAGCGTAAAGCCGCGTCGACGATCATGCATCCACATTTGAGCAGGTCCTCGTGGTGATGCCCCTCCGGTCGCCCGACGACACGCGTCAAGCTCGATCTCCGAAGGAGGAGGTAACAACGCTCTCAGAGCACTTCCGGTCGTTCGCCGGACCCAGCTCTGCTGTATATAGAGACTGTTGAGTATGACCCAAACATCACTTGAGTTTCACCATCCGTTCACGCTGTGGCGAGTCATCCGTTTGGAGGTAAGTTGTTGCGGCGCTTGAGGTTATGGCAACCGAGGCTGTGAATTTACGTGTTTGATCAGCTATCGACCAACTGTTTGCCCCGCGCCGGGCTGATCGCGCTAGCGATCATCTGCGCCAATGCGGCCGAAGCGCAGGAACTGCGGGTATTCGACGGCGCGCCTTCCGCGCACTGGATCGCTCCGCTAAGCACCCCGGGCGATTCCTTTATCGTCTTTCACGCGCGACGAAGCTTCGCGCTCACCGCTGTGCCCCACCGGTTCGTGATCCACGTCTCGGCAGACAATCGCTACAAGCTCTTTGTGAACGGAGCGCAGATTTCATCTGGACCACAGCGGTCCGACGTCACACACTGGCGCTACGAGACGATCGATATCGCTCCGCAGCTGCACCCAGGGCGGAACGTGATTGCCGCGCTTGTCTGGAACTGGGGCGCCGCACGCCCGGTCGCTCAACACAGTCACCGCACCGGATTCCTGCTCCAGGGCGACAGCCCCGCCGAGGCGGCGCTCGTCAACACGGGGGCGAGCTGGAAAGTGCTGATCGATTCCGCGTATGCGCCGATCGTGATCACGAGCGCCGACATGGGCAACTATTACGCTGCCGCGCCGGGCGATTCCATCGACGCCGCGCGGTATCCGTGGGGCTGGGAAACCGCGCAGTACGTCGACGATGGATGGCTGATTCCGGCGATCGTCGGCAATGTCAGACGTCAGGCTACGCCGCCCGGCGATTACGGCGAAGTATCAGGTTGGCAGCTCGAGCCACGCTCAATTCCTCCGATGGAAGAAAAAGAGCAGCGGCTCGTCAGCGTGCGTCGCAGCAGCGGCGTTCAGACGAACAACGAGTTTCTGCGCGGCACCGGCGATCTCGTCATTCCTGCGCGAACGACTGCTTCGATACTCGTCGATCAGTACAAGACCACCGACGCCTACCCTGTGCTCGAGACGAGCGGCGGCGCCGGCGGAAGTGTGCGCCTGACCTACGCTGAGGCGCTCGTGGATGGGAAAGGTCAGAAGGGGAATCGAAACGAGATCGACGGGCGAACGATCCACGGTGTGCACGACGTCTTCCTTCCCGATGGCGGCGCGCACCGTCGCTTCACTTCTTTGTGGTGGCGCTCCTTTCGGTACATCCAGCTCGACGTCACCACGCGCGACGAGCCACTCCGCGTCCACGATCTTCACGGAATCTTCACCGCCTACCCGTTCGTAGAGCGCGGACGATTCAGCAGCGACGTGGCGTGGCTGGCCGACATGTGGCGGATGAACTGGAATGGCGCCCGCATCGGCGCCTTCGAGACCTACATGGACACGCCGTACTGGGAGCAGCTCCAGTACATCGGCGACACCCGCATCCAGTCGCTCATCTCGTTGTACGTCGCGGGTGACGACAGGCTGATGCGCCAGGCGATCGATCACTTCGATCTATCCCGAATTCCTGAAGGGTTGACGACGAGTCGCTACCCTTCCTCGCTTACCCAGATCATCCCGCCGTTCTCGCTGATCTACGTCGCGATGGTGCACGACTACTTCATGCACCGCACTGATGAAGCGTTCGTTCGCGCGCGACTGCCCGGCATCCGCGGCGTGCTGGACTGGTACGGCCGTCACATCGACTCCACCGCCATGCTCGGCGCGATGCCGTACTGGAATTACGTCGATTGGACCCCGCGCTGGGATCGCGGCGTTCCGCCCCGCGCCGACACCGGCCACTCGACTACGATCTCACTACTATATGTATACGCGCTCGATCGGGCAGCGGAGCTCGAGCGGGCGCTCGGGGTGCCCGGAGCCGCGGTAGATTATCGAGCGCGGGCGGACGCGGTGCGTGCCGCGATCCGCGCAGGGGCGTGGGACTCGGCGCGCGGATTATTTCGCGACTCCCCCGACACGGTCAGCTACAGTCAGCAGGCCAACGTGCTGGCTATTCTCGCTGACGCCGTGCCGGCCGGCCGAGAGCGGGCAGTGATGGAGCGCGTCCTGGCCGACACGACGCTCACCCCCGCTTCGTATTACTTCAGCTTCTACGTTCTCGAGGCGCTGCGCAAATCCGGACTCGCTGATCGCTACATCGCCCAGCTCGCGCCGTGGCAGAAGATGCTCCAGCTCGGTCTCACATCCGCGCCCGAGAATCCGGAGCCGACCCGATCCGACACCCATGCCTGGGCCGCGCACCCGAATTACGGACTGCTTGCCACCGTGCTGGGGATCCGGCCCTCGAGCCCCGGATTCCGCACGGTGATCATCGCGCCGGCGCTCGGCCCGCTTAAGCACGCCGAGGGCAGAGTTCCGCATCCACTCGGCGACATCCAGGTGAGTTTCGTGCGCAGCGCCGGTGGTTTGCGGGCGGACGTTACGCTGCCGAGGGGGGTGAGAGGGGAGTTGGTGTGGGAGGGTGAGCGGCGGCAGCTTCACGCAGGCCGGCAGCTCGTGGAGTTCCGACACTGAGGGCTGGGAGCTCGTTGAGTTCCGACACTGAGAGCTGGGAGCGTGTAGCCGGTAGCTCGCAGCTCTAGACCGAGGCCCGAGGACCAAGTGCATCGATAATCGCGGACTGATTGAGGAAGCGGACTTAACAGCTTTGCGTAGGCCCGGTTCTCGATCAGTCGGGCATTCATAGATCGCGTTGGTTCGGGGGGCCTCGGTCAAGCTGCGCGCTGCCAGCGGAAAGCTTCCAGCGGTCCGCTAGCTAATATGCCTTGCGGGGTATATGCCTCGCATAGTATATTCGATTCATGGAAACAGTCTTCGGAATCATCGCGGATCCCAATCGCCGGGCGATCCTCGGACTGCTCGTCAAATCCGAGCGCTCAGTAGGGGAAATCGAGCAGCGGCTCCGGATGACGCAGCCAACCGTGTCCAAGCATCTGCGGGTCCTCCGCGAAGCGGGGTTTGTCGAGGTGACGGTCGATGCGCAGCGCCGGCTCTATCGCCTTAGCCCCGCCCCGCTCCAGGAGCTCGAGGAGTGGCTTGCCCCGTTCCGTGAGTTCTGGTCAAAGCATGTCGACGCACTCGAGCGCCACCTCGACCGCATCGATCAACCAAAGTCCGCCAAAAAGAAGACAAGGAGAAAGAAATGACGACCCGCGAGAAGTACGCACCTGGCCCCGCAACCGGCGCCCAGGTTCGGAAGAACGGCGACAGCGACACCTGGACTCTGGTCCTCGACCGCCAGCTTGCTCATCCGCCAGAAAAAGTGTGGAAGGCATTGACGGATCCCGCGCAGCTCCACGAGTGGGCGCCCTTCGACGCGGATCGCAGTCTGGCGACGGCCGGCAATACGGTGAAGCTCACCACCGTCGGCGCGCCGGGGCCGCACATCACCGAAACGAAGATCATCCGCGCCGATGCTCCGAAGGTGCTCGAGTACAACTGGGGCGGCGGCGACATTCGGTGGGAGCTCAAACCATCCGGCAACGGCACGCACCTGACCTTGTGGGCCAACATCGGTCGCCGCTTCATCTCGATGGGCGCCGCCGGCTGGCACATCTGCATCGACGTCATGGATCATCTGCTGAGCGGCGATAAGATCGACCGCATCGTCGGTCCCGAAGCGATGCAGTTCGAGGGCTGGCAGCGTCTCAACGCCGACTACGCCAAGCAGTTTGGAGTAGAAGCCCCGAAGTGGTAGACGACTAGTGCTCGATCGCCTCGATCACTGCCTCTAACGAAGAGTACCGCGGCGCATAGCCGAGCCTCTCCCGCGCCTTGGCGATACTTCCGTACGGCGAATGGGCGATGTGATCCCATGTCGCCGCCGCCTCCTGCTCGGTGACGGTGTGCTTCCACTCATCCCAGGGCAGAAACTCGAGGCGCGGCTGCCGGCCGAAATGGGCGTACATCGCTTCGGCGTAGTCGCGCAAGCGCATCGGCGCCGGCGACACGACGTGGAAGCTTTCTCCGATCGCCGCGTCAGGGCGAGCGAGCGCGAGCTCGAACGCCTGCGCGACGTCGGCGGCGTGGACGTGGTGCACGGTCTCCTTGCCTTCGTTAGGCAGCACGAGCACATCGCCGCGCGCGATGCGCTCGAACACCTCTGGATTGAAATGCCCCGCCGGATTCAGCGGATTCCATCCCGGTCCGACGAGGTGACCTGGATGAAGCACCGTCGCGCGCGCATCACCGCGCCGAGTCGCGTCGAGCAGCAACCGTTCGATCTTTGCCTTCTTGATTCCATAGTCTCCGAAGGGATTGCGCGGCACGTCCTCAGTCACCGCTTCCCGCCTCCCGCTTTCCGCCTGCCGCGGTCGCCCATGCACCCACATCGTGCCGCAGTGCAGAAGCAGCGTGTCGCGCGGCTTTAATGCATCGACCAGCTGCCGCGCGCTTTCCGGCGTGAAGCAGATGAGATCGACCACTGCATCCGCGCCGAGCTCGGCGATGCGCGCTCCAAACGTCCCGGCGCGATCCTCAGCCTCGCGGTCAATCTCGATCTGCTCTACGTCGTTCCAGGCACGATGCGGAACGTACGGCCCGCGCTTGCCGCGGCTCGCGACGATGACATCGTGCCCGGCGTCAACCAGTCGCGGGACGAGAAACGTGCCGATGTGGCCAGTGCCACCAACGATTACGACTCTCATGGCGTACAAGAAAATACATCACGACGTTTAATTTGCGCTTCTCGGCGAACCTTCAAACGACCCGATCATGCTCACCGGCGTTCACTTTCATCTTCTCGTCAACCACGCTCCGATTTTCGGGTCACTCTTCGCCCTTGCCCTGTTCATCGCCTCGTACTTCACGGCGCGTGACACTCTGCGGCGAACTGCTTTAGTGGTTCTGATCGCATCCGCCATCGCCGGCGCTGCTGCTGACCTGAGCGGAGAATCGGCGGAGCACGCGCTGCGGGGCATCCCCGGTGTGCGACACGACGACATCGAGACGCACCAGCACATGGGTGACAAGGCGTACTACCTCGGCGATATCCTCGGCGTGCTGGCTCTGGTCGCGCTCATTCGCTGGCGCTCCCGACCCGTTCCGACGGGCGCCACCCATGTGGCCGTCCTTGCGACCGCGTTCGTCGCCGGCGCATTCATTTACACCGGGCTGCTGGGCGGGCGCATTCGCCACACCGAGATTCGTCCCGGCGCGACTCCCGCTGACGCACTGATCGTCGAGCCACCGCGTCAACGCCGACCTCGTCCTCCTGGGAACTAAATGATAGCTGCAGCTGAGGACGCCCTGAGAAGCACTTGGCCACTGTCACGAGATGCTTATGTCGACACTCCCCCTTCCTCCACTCGCGGGAATCGCTACCTACGCCACCGCCGCACGCATCGGCTACTCGGTCGACGAGAACGTCGATCGCCTGACACGGATCCACTGGGCCGAGCGCCGGCTGATGACCGTGATGCTGGCACACCTCGCTCGCACTCCGGAATGGGAAGTCAAATGCGCGCTCGCCCTGCACCAGTGGTACGCCGCGGAACACGCAGACTGGCTGCGGAAACGAATCAGCGAGATGCGCCACCCGACGCCGTCGCTCGACAAGTCGCCCAACGATGCACTCGACGCTTTCCTGGAGGAGGTCCTCCGCTCACGCGATACCGTTGAGTTGCTCGTCGCGCTCTACCAGGTAGCACTGCCGGCGCTCCGCGATGCGTACTCACACCATCTGCAGGCGACGAACCCGCTCGTCGATCAGCCGACGCGGCGCTTCATGCGGTTCGCGCTCATCGAGTTGACCGAAGCGATCGACTGGGGCGATGCCGCCATCTCGAGCCTCACTTCGGCGGATCCGGCGGCTCTCGCTGTTATTTCCGAGTGGAAAGATCACCTCGGTTGTTATCTCGACGCCGCGCGGGGCATCGCCGGCGATCCGCGGATCTCGCTCACCGAGGGTGACGAGCGTCGCGGGGTGAAGATCCGTAGCATGGAGGTCCCGCTTCCCCCGCCCCGCGCCGCCGATCCCTACAAGCCCGATTTTACCCCTCGGCGTGACGCGCGGTTTCAGGGATCGTACAACTTCGAGTTCCCACCGCACGTGATCTACAACGATCCGAAGGTGCCCGCCGACGAGCGCAATCTGGCCCTCCTCTGCAAGCGGACGCTGGAGATGGATGTGCCGGAGACGATGTCGTCGTTCATGGTGGAGCGCGCGGATCAGCCGTGGGAATTCTATCTCGATTATTCGCGCCAGCTCTGGGACGAAGCGCGGCACGCGATGATGGGCACCGTCGCGCTCGAGCAGCGCGGCATCGACTGGACGGAGTTGCCGCTCAATGTCGGTTTCTCACTGCGGCTCAATCTTCACGCAACGGCGCAGGAACGGCAGATCCTCCTCTACGCCATCGAGCAGTCACTGATGCCGAGCGATACCGGAAAGCGCTTCGAGTACGGGACCGCGGTCGCGGCGGGGGACGAGTTGTCCGCGCACTTCCACGATTACGACTGGGCGGACGAGGTTCTGCACGCGCAGATCGGACGCCGCGCGCTCAAGCGCGACGGAATCACGCGCGAAGATGCAATCCAGCGTGGCCAGGCGATTCACGAGCGAACCTGGGCCGAGCTCGATCGCTACAAATCGCGAGGCACCCAGACGAACTGGTGGCCGGATTTCGTGCGGAAGGTTCTGGGCAAAGAGAGCGCCGTCGCCGGGAAAGAGCTGACGGCGCCCTCTATCGTTGGCTGAAGGCCCGAGATCCCGCCTAGTCGATCACCTCGTATCCGCGCGAACGGTGTCGATGACGGAGCGCACAGCAGCTATCACGGCGTTCGGTTTCTCGAACTGGATGTAGTGCCCCGACCCCGCAACGAGCTGATGCTGACTGCGCGATGACCACCCCGCTTCTTCGTTTTGCAGCTCCACCCACTGCGCCTGGAACGCGGCGGCTTGTGCCGGAGTCATCTTCATGCTGACGCGATCTGCGTCAGGCAAGGGCTTCGTGGCTGTCAAGACAAATAGCGGTCGATCGCCGAGCTGACGGAGGGTTCCAGCCTCGGCGAGAGTCGCATTGAAAGCGTCCACTTCCTTCAGCATTGCCGGCAGTGACGTCGGCGTAAATGCGGCCGTCGCCTGCACGGCGTAGGCGGGCTCGGGTGGCGCGCTGTCGGCCGCCGTCAATTTGCGAATCACACCCAGCCGCGACAGATGCGAAGCCATCCTCGCCTGCTTCATTCCCTCCTCGAGAGTCCACGACGTAAGGCTGCTCCTTCGACTGACCTGATCCGGATGCGACGCATCCACGAACACCAGTCCCCCGACCTCCGGGCCGAAGTACTTCGTGTAAATCATCGCATACGGTCCGCCGAGTGAATGGCCGACCAGGATGTAGGGAGGCCGTTCGCCGGCTTTGTTCAGTGCAGCGTGGAGATCGTTTGCGATGCTCTTCCCGCTTTGCGTGCCAGGAGTAGGGTCGCTCCACATGATACCCGCGCGGCTGTAGGCACACGCGCGAGTCGTCTTCGCGATGGAGTCGTGGACGCCGAACCAGCTGTATGATCCGCCCATATCGAGTCCGCTTTCGAAGACGACGGTTGGCGATCCGGTTCCGCGGCAATCGATCTGAATTCGCCGACCGCCGACATCGACCAGTTTTCCGGGCGCCGGGAAATCCCGGCTGGCGCTGCGGCGTCCCGCGGCCTCGTATCCAGCGCCAATAAGGATCACCAGCGCGACGACTGCGGCGAATCCCAATCCGATGCGGCCAAGCCATTTCTTCATTTGAACTCCTTTGCGATGAAGCGTGCGTGAGCCTATCGGGAGTCAGGCGAAGTGGACAAATATTATCGGGCTGAAAGCCGAATTCAGTCAAGCATTTGGGTCACCAAGCTCGATCGTGGAGATCGCCATGAACGCAAATCCCGATGCGCCGTCGCTGCGGATGCCCACAACGTTGCTGCTTGTGGGACAGGTCCTTTACATCCTCGTGACCCAGTTCCACGCCGATGGGCCCGCCAACAACCATCCCGTTGTGTTCGCCGAATACGCCAACAGCGGGATGTGGACGGCGGTGCACCTCGGTCAGTTCCTGAGCATGTCGATCCTGGTCGCCGGTTTGTTCGGCTTGGCGCTTTCACTCGACGTTCACAATCCAGGCGCGCGAATGGCGAGCCGCTTCGGCGCCGCCTTCGCGGTGGTGGCACTCGCGTTGTACGGCGCGCTCCAGGCGGTGGATGGCGTCGCCAACAAGCAGGCCGACGTTGCGTGGATGTCTGCAGCCGGCGCGGAGAAGGCAGCGCGATTTGCCAGCGCCGAAGCGATCCGCTGGATCGAGTGGGGACTGCGAAGCTATCAGGACATCGCGATGGGCCTGGCGTTGCTGTTGATCACCGCTGCCGTCGTTCGAACTGCCTGGCTTCCGCGGGCCCTGGGCTATCTGATTGGACTTTCGGGCATCGCGTACCTCGTGCAGGGATGGGTGGTCGGAGTCGCGGGCTTCTCGAGCTCCGAATCGATCCTGATCGTGTTAGCCTGGGCTCTAACTCTCGCCTGGGTGATCTGGCTGATGATCGTCGCGCGGCGTCCGCGCTTTACGAACGCGGTGTAACGCGCAATATTCGCGAAGGCGCAGGCGCGGTTACGCCGACGATCGATCATTCATATCGCATCATGGAGGCGGAGATGTCGGGAGATTCGCACAGCCATCACGGCGCGCACGATCACGGCGCGCACGATCACGGCGCGCACGATCACAGGAGTCACGGACACGCGCACGCTGGACATGGGTCGGTGGTCCACGGCGCGCCGGCGGACGTCGCCGTTTCGTACACCCGCGCCTTCGAGGGTGCGGTTCCCGACCCCGGTTGCTCGGTCGTCAAAGTCGATCTCGATGCACGGGAGACGGATTGGGAGTTCGTGCCCGGCCACAAAACCCGCGCATGGGGTTTCAACGGCCAAGTGCCCGGACCCACGATTGAGGCCCGGGTCGGCGACGTAGTCGAGATCCGTCTCACCAACAACCTTCGCGAGCCGACGACGATTCACTGGCACGGACTCCAGATCCCGGCGGCGATGGATGGCACCGACATGGTCCAGCATCCGATCATGCCGGGCGAGACCTTCACCTATCGGTTCAAGCTTCCCGACGCCGGCACCTTCTGGTACCACCCGCACATGAATGAAACGGTCCAGCTCGAGCGCGGTCTGTACGGCGCGATCGTCGTGCGCGGCCCGAACGAGCCGACCTTCGACGCCGAGCGTGTGCTCGTGATCGACGATGTGGCGCTGGACCGAGACGGCCAGATCAAGCCGCCCGGCTGGTGGATCGAGCACCATGACGGCCGGCAGGGCAGCACCAAACTGATCAACGGCCGGCAGGAGCCGGAGCTCACAATCGCGGCGGGTCAGATAGAGCGGTGGCGAATCGTGAACGCATCGAGCGCGCGCTACGTGCGGCTCTCGATCGACGGCAAGCCGTTCACGCTGATCGGCACCGATGGCGGACTGATCGATGCGCCGGTCACCATGAAGGAAATTCTTTTGGCTCCCGCCGATCGTGCCGAGCTCGCGGTTGGACCGTTCGCGGCAGGTGAAGTCCTCAACATCAACGCGCTGCGTTACGACCGGAAGACGGCGGCGCGGCCGCGTGACGAGCATTTTGCGACGCTGCGCGTTGGTCCGCCTGCGCCATCGGTTGCGCGGATTCCGGCGAAGCTGCGCGACATCGAGCCTCTCGCCGATCGCAGCTTCGCCGTGACCCGTGAATGCCACCTCGGCTTCAAGTTGAGCATCAAGCACGGCGTGGACTTCACCATCAACAACGAAGCCCATCATCGCGATCGGCCGGTAAAAATCGGTGAGCTGCAGGTGTGGGATGTCATCAACGATACGATGATGGATCACCCCTTCCATCTGCATGGATTCTTTTTCCAGGTTGTCGAGATCAACGGCGAGGCGCCGGCATTCCGCTCCTGGGAGGACACCATCAACGTGCCGCCCAAGGGTCGAGTGCGCATTGCATGGGTGCCAGACGATCGGCCCGGCGAGTGGATGTATCACTGCCACATCCTCGAGCATCATGCGAGCGGGATGATGGCGCATTTCGAGGTGGTACCGTGATGCACGCTGTTTGATCGAGCCCCGTCATGGAAGATCTTACCACTGGGCCCCTCACCCGCCACCTCCTGAAGACGACGAGCTTCATGCTCGTCACCATGATCTTCCAGACCCTGTATTTCCTGATCGACCTCTATTGGGTCGGCAGGCTCGGCACCCACGCCGTCGCGGCGGTGGGAATCGCCGGCAACCTCACCTTTATAGTATTGGCGCTCACCCAGATGCTCGGCGTCGGGACGACGACGGTGGTGTCGCACGCCATCGGGCGAAAGGATCGCGACGGCGCGCAGCTGATGTTCAATCAGGCCCAGGTCCTGGCGATCGTCACCGGCGCTGCTTTCCTGGTCGTGGGATTGCTGGCGCGCGTTCCGTACAGCCGCGCGATGAGCCCTGATCCAGAGACGGCCGCTCTCGCCAGGCAGTATCTCTTGTGGTTCATCCCGGCGATGGGGCTGCAGTTCCTGATGGTCGCGGCCGGGGCAGCGTTGCGCGGCGTCGGCAACTTCAAGACCGGCATGATCGTAGGCACCGGCTCGGTGATCCTCAACATGCTACTGGCGCCGTTTCTGATTTTTGGATGGGTCACCCACCGCGCGTTTGGCGTCGCCGGCGCGGCGATGTCGTCGTTGATCGCGATCGTCGTCGCGATCATCTGGTTCGCCGCGTATTTCGTGGGAAAGGATTCCTATCTGCGATTCGTCCGCCGAGATCAGAAGCCGCAGCTCGCGCTGTGGCGGAAGATGCTCAACATCGGATTGCCGGCCGGTTTCGAGTTCGGGATGATGGCGGTGTATCTCATCGTGGTGTACTCGCTGGCGCGGCCGTTCGGCGCGGCGGCGCAAGCCGGGTTCGGGATCGGCCAGCGCGTGATCCAGTCGATGTTCATGCCCGCCGTCGCACTCGGCTTTTCAGTGGCGCCGGTGGCGGGGCAGAATTTCGGCGCGCGCAGTCGCGAGCGGGTCATCGACACTTTTCGCAAGGCCGCGTACATGGTCACCGGTCTGATGGTGCTGCTAATCGTCGTCGCCGAGCTGGCGCCACGCACGTTGATCGGCGTGTTCTCGAAGGATCCAGCGGTGCTCGACGTCGGCGGTGTCTATCTTCGCATCGTGTCGTGGACGTTCATCGCGTCCGGATTGATCTTCGTTGCGTCGAGCATGTTCCAGGCGATGGGCAACACCATTCCGTCACTGGTGGCGTCGGGCGTGCGCGTGCTGCTCGTCGCGGTGCCGGCGATCGTGCTTTCGCGCAACCCGGCGTTTCAGCTGACCTGGATCTGGTATCTGTCCGTAACTGCGGTGTTCATCCAGCTCGCGCTCAGCATGTTCCTGCTGCGCCGAGAATTCAATCGCCGACTCGTTTTTTCTGCGCCACCGAAGCTGGACGGCACGGCGGTCGCGAGTGCTTTGGTCGCCGCGGAATAGCGCAGACACATCGCGGCTATTAAACGATTCTCGCGCTGGCCCGGCGATCGAGCTCGACGCACCAATCGATCAACTCGCGCGCGAACTTCCTGTGACCGTGCACGTCCCCTGCTCGACTGTGCGCGCGAATCATGATTCCTTCGACCGATTCCAGGACGGTGGCCAACGGGACTCCTTTTTTTCCGCTCTGACGCGAGATACTCGCAGACACAGTCGCGAAGCTCGGCGCGGTCTCTTATCGCGTGATTCGTGCTGTCGGTAAGTAGTTTTTCGGCTTCGGCCAGCAGCGTGCGGTACTCGTTTTTATTCATGCGCTTGCGCTGAAGAACTCCTGGATGCTCCACGTGCTTATCGTGTGCCGCAGGTCGTCGGCGCTCAGGTCGCCCGTGCTTCTGGGAGTGACTTCCAGCGTCCGCGCGTTGATTACGTTCTTGAGCGCGATGAGAACTGCTTCGGGGGTCGCTCCGTCGTGCTGGAGCGCAAGAGTGAACCTGCGCACCGCAACGCGAAGGTCCGCCATTGAGCCGTCGCTCTTGGCGGCAGCTCGCGAGACCGCGGCGTGCAATTCATTGCACAGCTCTTCTGGTGGGATCACCAACATTCGTTCCGGCACCACAGCCATCCTGCCAAGACGGCGTCGCCAGAAGCGCCTGATATGCTTCGAACTTTCCGAAGGATCGCCCCGCGGGCTGGTGTTGTTCCGCGAAGTGCGTTTCTCAACCTAGCGCTTTTCGGCGGAAATACCGATGCCAGTGTTGTGGCGTCGCATTTTCCACGAGCACGATACCGCGCACCGAGTATACATTTGTCGCGCTCACTCACGACAAGGAATTCAATGACACGCCTTCACCGCATCGTCACCACGGTTCTTCTCGCCATCGCGATCGCCGCGCCGCAAATGCTGCGCGCGCAACAGGCACCCGCCAAGGCGCCCGAGGTGCTGTTCCGCCTCGACGACATCGGGATGAACCACTCGGTCAATCTCGCCCTCGAGCAGGTCGCAAAAACTGGAATGCCCTTTTCCGCCACGGTGCTGTTCGTCTGTCCCTGGTACCAGGAAGCGGTCGACATTCTCAAGAAGTATCCGCAGGTAACCGTCGGCGTCCATCTCGCGCTCAACTCCGAGTGGCGCGGTTACCGCTGGGGCCCCGTGCTCGGCAAGGGCGGCGTGCCGTCGCTGACGGACAGCGTCGGTTATTTCCTGCCGTCGACGCGCGCGTTTCTCGCCAGCAAGTACAAGCTCGACGAGGTGGAGCGGGAGCTGAGCGCGCAGGTGGAGCGCGCGATGAAGTCTGGTCTGAAAATCACCTTCATCGATGCGCACATGGGAATGGCGTGGGCGACCCCGCAACTGCGCGAGGTCATGGAGCGTGTGGCGAAGAAATACGGCCTCGGCATCTCGACTTACTTCGGCGAATCGTACTACACCATCTGGGGCGTCGCGCCGACGTCGAAGAAATCGACATTGCTCGAGCATCTCGCCAAAGCGTCACCCGACACCGTCAGCCTGATCGAAGTGCACGTCGCCGAGCGTACGCCGGAGATGGAAGCCATCTATGACATGAACGCCGAGGCGCAGAACTCGCCCGACGCGGGCGTGGTTGCGCATCGCAACGCCGAGCTGCACACGATGCTGTCCCCCGAGCTGGCGGAGCTGGTGCGCTTGGGCAAGATCCGGTTGGTGACTTACCGCACGATGCTGGATCGTTACGGACTCGCCGGCATGAAACGTCCCACCGAAACGGAGAATCCATAGCGATTCCGCAGCGGCATTAACCCGCTCCCGCGGTCTCCTTCGACACTTCCGCGCTCGACGGCGTAAACACGTCCACCGCAAGCCTGAAGGTCCGCTGCTCGTCCGGATTCAGCGCGCCGACACTCACGATCTGCCGGGTGATCTCGCGCTGCTGCTCGTCGAGTATCGAGATCACCACCGAGTACTCCCAGGCCTCGCCCGCGACCGGATGCTTGATCGTCCCTTCGACGCGGAGCGGAGAGAAGCTCGGCGCCTCTCTCCGTTTCCGCTGGGAGTCGAATCGCAGACTGTGATCGCAGGCGGGGCAGATGGTCGCGCTCTGCAGGATGGTCGCCTTGCAGTGCGGGCAGAGGCGCGCCTTACCCGGCGTGCCTACGCTCGTATTGATCACGATGCTCCGTTGCTCTCCGATCTCGGCCGCGCGTGAGTCGCGGTGCCTTCATCCCAGCCGAAGGCGACGTTGCCGCGCATCCGGGATCCGCTGGCGACGGTGAGAGAGCCCGCCTTGAGATCACCGGTGAGCACCCCGCTCGCGAGCAGCTCGACCCGCGATGCGGAATCGACGTTGCCCTCGAGCTCGCCACCGATCGTAACGGTATCGGCGCGCACCGATCCGGTGATCTTCGCGCCCGACTCGATGGTGAGATCGCCGTCGACGTTGACATCACCCTTGAAGCGTCCGGCGATCCGAACGTGACCAGCGCCTTCGATCTTGCCGTCGATGGTAAGACCGGCCGCGATCACCGACTCCTTCCCTTCCTTTGCGCGCGGTCTTACGGTCGGCTCGTAGGTCGGCATCGGAGTCGAAAACGAGTCTGTATCCTTTCTCGGAAGAGTCTCCGGCGCCAGCGGCGCTGCATCTTTGCGCTGGACGGTCTGCTCCTTGAAGATTGCCATTGTTCAGTTGCTCCTGGTTTTGGTGTACGGCATCGCAAACTGACCCGATGCACGCACCCAGGCAAGCTGAACCGCGTAATCGCTTGTTAGCTCAACCCTGGCATGGTTCGCTCAGCCAGCTCGACGATCGATCGGACGTCGTTGCGCACCAAAGCGCATAGGAGGCATCGTCAGGCAATGACCACTGAGAATCGCAACGAGGCGGCGAAGCCGAATCCGCGGTTGCAGATGCTGAGCGTATTGGTCGGCAATTGGAGCACGACCGGCACTCATCCACAGGTTCCCGGCAAGACTTTTCACGGTCGAAGCTCGTTCGCGTGGATCGAGGGTGGTGCCTTCCTCATCATGCATTCGCAGGTCGACGAGCCTGAAATTCCGAGCGGCATCGCGGTCTTCGGCACAGACGACACGACCGGTGAATGCTCGATGCTCTATTTCGACGAGCGCGGAGTGTCGAGGCGGTACGAGGTCAGCCTCGCTGACAATGTCTGGAAGTGGTGGCGCAACGCTCCCGGATTCTCACAGCGTTTCACTGCACAGATTTCTGCCGACGGGCGCACGATCACCGGCCGCGGGGAATTGTCCAAGGACGGCAAGAACTGGGAAGGCGACCTCGCCCTTACTTACACCAGACTGCATCGGTAACCGGGCGGCCGAGCATGTCTTTCCGTTCCGGCGGCTGAATCCATCGGGTTGTCTTCCACCGAATGCACACAGGCGAAGACAGACTCAGCGACTAACGTGATCGTATCCAGTAGGCAATGCCGGAAGCGGCGGTGGCTACCCCGGCGCCGGCAATCGCAGCCGACATCCCGAAGTAGTCGGCCATGAATCCGCCGAAGGCTGCGCCGGCGACGTATCCGAAATCCCGCCAGAGGCGGTACACTCCAACGAATGCGCCGCGCGCCGATGGCCGCGCGATGTCGCCGACCGCTGCGAGCAGCGTCGGATAAACGAGCGCCGTTCCAACGCCGAGCGCGACCAGGGCTGCACACCAAGTAATCATCGTGCGAGTCAGCGCCATGCTGACGAGCGCAATTCCCTGCACGACCATGCCGTCAACTATCATCCACCTTCGCGACCAGCGATCGCTGAGCGCACCAGTGGCCAGCTGACCGATTCCCCACGCCGCGGGATAGATAGCTGAGATAGCTCCTATCTGCCGCACCGTCATTCCTGAAGCAGCGAACAGGAATGGAAAAAGCCCCCACGCCAGACTGTCGTTCAGGTTATTGAAGAACCCGGCCTGGCTGACGCTGAATAGTCCGCGGTCCGACCATAGCGACGCGCGCAACAGGCGTCCAAGACGCACGTGCTCCCGATCGCTGGCGTGAACGGCTTCCTCCAGCCGGACGTATTCGGAGGTGTCGGCGATGAACAGCCATGAGACAAGCAGCCCTGACAGAGAGATCACGATTCCGAGCAACGCCGGGCCGGTACGCAAGCCTAGATTCGCGGCAACGTATCCGCTGACGAGAGCTGCGCCCGCGAGCGATATGTACCCTGCCGCTTCGTTGAAACCCATCGCCAGGCCGCGCCGCCTGCGACCGACGAGATCGATCTTCATTACAACGGTCGTCGACCACGTGAGCCCCTGATTGACTCCGAGCAGCGCGTTCGCGGCTACGATCCACCACCAGCTCGGCGCGACAAGGACGGCGATCGGCACGGGAATCCCGATGATCCAGCCGATCAAAAGCGTTCTGCGCCGGCCGCGCGCATCCATCAAGTGGCCCGCGACCAGATTCGACAAACCTTTGGACAGGCCGAAAGTCGCGACGAACGCGAGGATCGCCGCTCTCGATGCCACCCCGAATTCGTCGGCGGCAACGAGTGGAAGAACCGCGCGCTCCAATCCCACCATGGCGCCGACGAGTCCGTTGACCAACACCAGCAGGGCGAACTGCCGCCAGTTGGCGGCAAGCCCGAGCTGGATCCCACGCGGCATTACGCCGCCGGCACTAGACCCGGGCGTTCCACCTCGAGTCCGAGGTTGATCGCGCGATTGTCGGCTGCATTGGGTGGAGGCTGGGGAATATCGCGCAGCATCGCGGCGACAAACTCCTTTTGGTCGTCAATCGCGAAAGCGCGGTTGTAACGACGCTCGAAACCGATAGTGGAGGTAGTCTTGCCGCTCAGGCCGCGGCCGCACACAGATCCGGAGAAAGCGCCCGGCATTACTTCGACGTGGTCGTGGAGCCGCCTGAGCTTTCGTGCGGTTTGAAAGAGGGCTTCCGCGCCATCTTCCGCCGAGGACGCAAGCTCGGTGCGGCCCATGTCGCCTACCATAAGAGTATGACCCGTCATGACGAGCCACGGCTCCTTTGCCCGAACGCGATCGGTGACGAGCAGCCCGATGTGCTCGGGAGTATGACCAGGCAGATGCATGATCTCGATGACGGTGTTACCGAGCTCGAGGCGATCGCCGTCATCGACTCGCATAACCGGGAACCGAGTTCCCGCGCTTTCGTGCAGCACGTACGCCGCGTCAGCTGCGGCCGAGAGGTCCCGTCCGGTCGAGAGATGATCGGCGTGCACGTGAGTGTCGATCACGTACCGAATCGACAGGCCCAGCTGCCTGGCGGCCTCGAGGTAAAACTCTGGCTTGGCGATCGGATCGACAACCGCACCGATCCCTCTGCTGCCGCAGCCGAACACGTACGATGCACCAATCGTCGGACTGGTGTGGAGGAATTGACGCAAAATCATGGAACGTCCCTTGTTTTGAGATTCACATTTCCGCAGCGGCTCGGCCCGTCGAGCGCGACCAGCCGAAAACCGACCGGTAAATCAGCGAGGGAACGCAGATATCCGTCGTACCGACGAGAGTTGCCGAGCCGGTGATAATGGCGCCTAGCGTGTAGCCGGCAGTTGTATGTCCGGCGGCGAAGGTCCATGCCGTCACCACCAGCATGACGGTCCCCATTCCGCAAGCGAACCGCACCGGCGCGCCGCGCCTTGGCAGACGCCCGGTCCCCCTGACGCGTCTGATGCCGTAGTTGTAAATGAGATCGAAGGGATGAACGGGAGACGCCGCGGCGATGGCAGCGATTACCGCGAGTCCGAGCAGAATTGTCGTGGACCCAACGACTGTCCCGACCGCTGCGAACACCGCGCACAGCAGGAATGCGAGGCGCAGCCACGGAGCAGCGGGAGCAAGATCCCTGTCGCAGACGTTGTCGAATCCCTGGATGTCGAGCCAGCGGCGGGTGTGGGGAGTAAGTGTTGTTCTCACAATGATCGCTCCTTGCGTGGAGGTCGCGGACGAATGCCTTCCTTCTCGGTGTCGACGCGCCAGCCGCGGCTTCGCCAGTCGAGCACACTTTCTTCCATCCGACGCGCTTTGAATCCCTTTTTGCGAAGCAGCTCGACCGCGTCGGCAGCGAAGACGCAGTACGGGCCGCGGCAGTACGCCACGACAGCACGGGATTTTGGGAGCTCCCTGAAGCGCGCCTTCAGCTCGGAGAGCGGAATCGACACGGCGCCCGGGATGTGGCCGGCACGGTATTCCTCCGGTGGACGGACGTCGAGGACTGTCACTTCGCCCTGCTTCACGCGCTGGAGCAGCTCCTCGCCGGCGATGGTCTCCATCCCGTCGCGCTCCCGGAAGTAGTCGCGCGTTACCTGCTCGATCTCCGCGAGCCGGCCATGGGCGAGCTTCCGCAGGCAAATGAAAAATTCGCCGACGTCATCGCCTGCCAGTCGGTACTCGACGTGGAGTCCTTGCTTGGTCGCCTCCACCAGCCTCGCCGCGCGGAGTATCTGAAGGTGTTGAGATGCGTTCGCAACCGTAACCGATGCCTCGGCGGCAAGCGCTTCGACGGTTCTGGGCCCTTGGCCGAGCAGGTCGAGCAGCTCGAGACGCTTCGGCGCGGAAACAGCCTTCCCGATTCGGGCGAGCTGTTCGTAGATCGCTGTTTTGAAGGTGCGACTGGGCATTGGCTTCCCGGCGGGCTGGGCCTGATATCTAGATGCTCAAGTATTATCACGATTACTTGAATAGTCAAGACGGCGCCGCTTGGCATGGGTTACCTTAGCTGCGCTGCATTTTTATCTTGCCGGCTCCTCGAGCCATTGCTCGACGACATTCATGGCATTTGCGACCAGCGCATCCGGATCGCGGAGACTTACGCCCAGGAAACGTTGCAGCAGCTCGTCGGGCGGCGCGTCGTAACCGTTGCGCAGAAGCGCGGCGTACTTCGGCATGAAGCCGGCCGAATCGCGATGCAGCTTGTCGACGTACTGGAGCGCGAGCAGCTCGGCGATGACGTAATTCACCCGGTAGAGCGGCCAGGTATAGAGCTGGATGGGCTGGACCCACGCCAGGGCGCGCTCGCCGCCTGGTCCGAACCAGACTGAAGACCGCGACGCGACGTTCTGCGTAAGCTGCTCGATGTCGTCGGCGTCGAGAGTCCGGCCGGCGGCGGCACTGTCGTAGATCTGTAGCTCGAGCTCTGACTCCCAGCCATTACGGAACACCCCCAGAGCGTCCTCGAGCAGCCGTCGCCGGTAGTACTCGCGGTCGACGTCGTTGGCCGCGGTGCGATAGAGGTGCTCGAGCAACAGCAGCTGACTGAAAATGGCGAAGGATTCGGTGAAGTAGCTGGGGCCGGTCGCGTACGCCGGTATCACGCCGGCGCTGTCCATCAACATATTCTGCACGGCGTGTCCGGCCTCGTGTGATAGAATCACCAGGTCGTCGACGTAGCCCTCGAAGCGCCCTTGAAAGAACATGCTCGGGAAGCCGACTCGTCCGGTTGAGAACCCCGGCTGATCGATGCGATTGGGACGCGGGATCATGTCGAGTCGCCCGTTGCGCGGATCGAGCAGTGCCTTGAGCTCGCGCACGTAGCCGACGCCAAGCGGCGCTGCGGCGGCGACGACTTCGCGCGTTGCGCCTTCGATGTCAAAGCGCGGCGCTACCTGACCTTTGGCGGGCGCGCCCAGATCCCAGAAGTGAACGGTGTCGTAGCCGAACTCCCTGCGAATCGCTGCGATCTGCTCGCGCTCGTATCGCTTGTTGATGTCGGCGCGTTTCGCAACGCTCTCGAGGAGCGCGCGCACCTGGCGCGGCTCGAGTCCGTTCGACGCGTAGAATTGGGTTGGATAATCCGGCCAGCCACGCTGGCGGGCGATGCTGTCCCGCAAATGGGCGGTCCGCGTGAGGATCAGCGCAAAGGTGTCCCGTCGCGACGCGATCTCGGCCCGGTTCAAATCGTAGCCTGCCTTACGCACGGCACGGTCGGGATGGGTTCGGATTTGATTGCCATTGCGCCTTACATCGAGCTCGCCTTCCGGCGCGTGCACAGTTCCGGCTGAAGCGGACATCAGCCTGCGGAAGGTTGACGGCCCCCACGTTCTGACTTCCGCTTCGACCGCAGCCAGTCGTTGTGCGGCGGCCGGATCGAGCCGGCGCGCGTTTCCCGCTCTGGAGAGGGATATCGCGTACGAGTATTTCGCGAGACGAGGATCAGCCCGAACGTAGGCGTCGAGCTGTGACGTCGGGATTTCTGTTATGGTGCGCTGGATCTGCGACAGCGCGGGATTGGTTGCGGCCGCCAGCTCACCCGACGCCTGACCCGCCTGCTGATCGCGCGAGTCGATAGACGACCGCAGCGAATAATACGAGTAGAGTCGGATTAACTCGCGGTTGAGGGTGTCGAGGGTAGTGAGCCTGCGATAAAGTGTCGGACCGTCGTTGATGTTTTTGATCCCCGACGCCAGGGCCGCGAAAGAATCAATCAGGTCGCGCTGCGCGGTTGCGGCGGCGGCGGTCGTCGGATAGAAGTTGCGCGCGAGATCGAACTGGTACGCCTTGTCGAGTCCTCGCGGGAACGGATTGAAGGCCGGTTTTGATTGGCAAGCGACAGTCTGCGGCAGCACCGCGACGAAAAGGAGGACGAAGTTGCGCATCATGAGAGGTCGGCCCTTCCAGCGTGAGAGAGAAATCGCCCGTCCTCGCCACAATAGAGGGCGTGCGGGACTGCCGGAAGATCGCAGGGGATGAATCGGCCGAAACCGGTGACGATCCGGCTCACCCAATGACACCGCGCCTGGTCGAAAGAACCTGCCGCCTTGGTCAAACCTTGCGCCGCAGCCGACTGTCAAAAACTACGGACACGGAGGCAGCGGAGCATGAATAGACGCGAGCTACTTCTCGCCAGTGGATTGCTTTTTATCAAGGACAAGCGCGCGGGCGCGCAGAGCGCCGCAACTTCTCCCGCGCAGCCGCAGGCTGGTCCTGAAGCACGCCTTCTCGACGCGCTCCAAAAGAACAGGCTGCCAATCACCATGGGCGATGCGCCCTCGGGGCGTGGCTGGGATCTCCTCGTACAGCAGGCCCGGGCCGCGCGCTTCACCCTGATCGGGGAAGAACACGGAATCGCGGAAACCGCGCAGCTCGCCACGGCGCTCTTCGGCGCACTTCGTGGATCCGGCTATACCAGGATGGCGATCGAGCTGTCGCCAATAATCGCGGAGGACATCGAGGCCGCCGCGCGTCGCAACGGACTGCCGGGCATTCTGGCTTTTTTCAATCAGCCCAACACCTGGAGCCCGATGTATCTGCGCAACGAAGCTCAGTTCATCGCATCGGTCATCGACGCGGCGCCCAAGGGTGAGCGGGTTCTATGGGGCTTCGACCGTGAGATCCTGAGCGATCGCTATTTGATCTCGAGACTGGAGCCGAAAGTGCCGCCTCGCGCAAAGGACGCTTTCGCGCGTCTCGAGCAGGCGTCGGCGAGCGCGTGGGCGGGCGGCACGCCGTTCATCTTCTCGCAGAATCCCGATCCAGCCGTGGTGTCGGCAGTGCGCGCCAACTGGCCCAATCCAGATCGCGACAGCGACATGATCCTGCGCACCCTCGAGGAATCTCTCGCCATCAACGCCGTTGCGCAGACCGGCACCGCGTGGGATTCCTCGCAGCGTCGCGCGCAATGGATGCGCAATAGCTTCGCCGAGCGTTTACGCGAAGAGCAGAAGCGGGGATCGCAGCCGAAGGTGATGATGAAGTTCGGCTACAACCACATGATCCGCGGTGCCAACTACGTCAACATCTTCGACCTCGGCTCGATGCCGGATGAGATCGCGCAGCTCGGCGGCGGACGCGGGTTCCACATCATCGTGCTCCCGGGACCAGGGTCTCGTCAGGCGGTACTCGGCCCCGGGCGCAGCTTCGATTCGGTTTCCAGCGAAGGGTTCGACGAATTCAAGGCCGGTGACAAGCGCCTTACGCGCGTGCTTTCAAACGCCAGCGCGACAGGTCATGAAGTGATCGACCTTGCCGCGCTGCGCCCGCTCGTAACGCGTGGTCTTGACGCCTGGAACTCGGACGTTGTCCGCACCATTCTTGGCTACGACGCAGCGGTGATCTGGAAAGGAGCGCACGCCTCCTCGTCCTGACGGCGGCAGATCGTTGCCCGCTATGAACCAACATCTCGCCACTACTCGGAGCGCTTACCGGTTCGATGCAGTCTTGTCGAGCGCTGCGCCGAGCCCACGCGCGAGCTTCGCGGCATCGTCGTTGGCCCAGAAATGCATGAAGAAAAGCTTCGGCTGCTCGGTCAGCATGTGGGTGTGGAGAGCGGTGACTTCGATGTCGCCGGCACGGAGGACGCGAATCACCGGATTTACCTCGCCGGCGCGCAGAACGAAATCACCAGTGATGGCAGCTTTACCACCGCCAGTGGGTTGAAAGTTTATTCCGGTTGCCACGCCCATCGAAGGCGGCACCTCGATGCCGTCGTCGGTGATTTTCTCGCGCCGCGGCACGCTCACCTGGTAAACTCCACCGTTCCATTTCCCGGCGACGCGTAACGCCCTGGCGATCGCAACGGTGTCGAGATCGGACGGGGACGCGGGGGCTGTCGCGGGTGAGGTGGCGAACGGAGTCTTCGTTTGGCCTAGCGCATCCCGAATGGTTCGCGCTATCGACTGGGTGTTTCCACGCGCATGGATGTGCATGTAGATGACGTGCGGCTGCTCTCGAAGAAGGTGGTTGTGAACCGCGGTCTGTTCGACCCCACCTGCCTGTAGCGCGCGCATCACCGGAGCGGCCTCGTCCTCCAGGAGTACCAGGTCGCCCATCACCGTTGACTGGCCGTTCGGATTTCCCTTGAACGCCGCCCATCCTCCGAGCGCCAGTGCCGGCTTGATGGTGACATTGTCCAGCCGCACCGACAGGTCGCTGCGCGGGAAGCCAAACTTCATGACGCCGCCGGCATTTACGCTTCCTTTCTTGCCGAGTATCTGCTCGATGCCCGACCAGTCGGCGGCCGGTCGTGCCGCGTTCTGACCCTGGACGTTGCACGGAATGCTCACCAAAGTGATAAAGAAGAGCGCCGACACCGACGAAGCGTCATGTGGCAGTAAGGTCAAGCCTTTCATCGTTCCCCTCCAGGATGCGCAACAGTGCTCGCAATCGCCGCGCCGTCGAAGACCTTTTCCAATGCCGGCAAAATCGCCGAGCATTTACCCGGGTTCCTTGCTATCATTGAAAGCATGACATACTCGCGCGCGCGTAGACGGACGTCCTGGCGGTGGCATTCCTTTCGAGCGACCCGCTAGCGCGCATCCATCCGCTGCGCCACAACCTTGGGGTCGCTCGCCATCGAGCGGCCCTTTTCATTTCGCCCGGTGTCGAGCTGACCTCGCCTACCCTGAGGAACGCCACACCATGTCCGCCAACATTCTTGCCCTTCCTGCCGCCGAGAGTCGGGACGCACCGTCTGCGGCCGACGTCATACTGACGGGCGATCGACCGACCGGCCCGCTGCATCTCGGCCACTACGCAGGGTCGTTGCGAACCAGGCTGGAGCTTCAGGGCAAACTGGAACAGACCCTGCTCATCGCTGACCTTCAGGCGCTCACCGACTCGAGCGGACGCGCGGCCCATGTCGCTCAGCTCGTGCCCGAAGTAGCACTCGACTATCTCGCCGTCGGGATTGATCCCGCCCAAACCACCATCGCGGTGCAGTCGCGACTGAGCGCCCTGGCCGAGCTGACAGTCCTCTATCTGAACCTCGTCACTGTGGCCCGGCTCGAGCGCAACCCGACGGTGAAGGCGGAGGTGGAGATGCGCCGCTTCGAGCGTGATATGCCGGCGGGGTTTCTGTGCTACCCCGTCAGTCAGGCGGCCGATATCACCGGGTTTCGTGCGACGCTCGTTCCGGTAGGCGATGACCAGGTGCCGATGATCGAGCAGACCAACGAGATCGTCCGGCGCGTGAACCGCCTCGCCTGCGAAGACATCTTGCCAGAGTGTCGAGCGCTGCTGTCGACTACTCCACGCCTGCCTGGCGTCGATGGCAGAAAAGCAAGCAAATCGCTCGGCAACGCGATTCCACTGAGCGCGACGGCGGACGAGATCCGCGAGCTCGTGCGCGCGATGTATACCGATCCCCGGCACGCGCGTGCGTCGGATCCGGGACGCGTCGAGGGCAACGTCGTATTCGCCTACCTCGACGCTTTCGACCCGGATGTGGCGGAGGTGAACGAGCTCAAACAGCGCTACCGAAAAGGTGGCTTGGGCGACGTGCCGTTGAAGCGGCGCCTCGAACGTGTTCTGGACGCGCTCATTGCTCCGATTCGCGCTCGACGCGCCGAGCTCGCCCGGGATCCTGCGTACGTCGCAACGGTATTGCGTGACGGTAGCGAGCGCGCCGCTGCTGCAACCGCAGCTGTGCTACGCGACGTACGCAGCGCGTTCGCGCTCGATCCTTAAAAGAAACTCATGCTGCGCGGTATGCTCGGCGTGATGTTCTGGTTTAGGCGAAAGAGGTTGGTCGGATCGTATTGTGACTTGATCCTGACCAGTCGCTCCCACGTCCGACCAGGATACGCGGAGCGAATGCGCGCCGGCCCGTCATCGCCAAGGAAGCCGACGTAGGCGCCTTCGTCGCGGGGCTGAATCGCATTCGCGAATTCGCTGACCCACGCGCGCTGCACCCGGCGATCCGCATCTCCGTTGTAGAATGCGGAGACGTTCACCAGGATCCGGCGCGACCGATGCGCAAACGCAGTCGCGTCGGACGGAACTCGCGACATGGCGCCGCCCAGCACGCGCAGCTGCGCAACGTGTGGCGTGGAATAGGATCTCGACAAGTATTCATGGATAGTCGCGGCTTTCCTGGCGTCGATCGAATCCACAAACATCGTTCTCGTGATCATGCTGGGACGACGGCTCGGATCTTCGGGCGGATACATCGTGACGTACGAGGCGGGCTTCACCATGTCCGCGAGCGGTTTCGCAATCGCCCGCAACGGGGCGATGGCATGCATCGCGGCACCATCGTCACCGGCAAATGCGATGTTGGCCAGAATCACCAGACGACCATGATCCTCGGCTGCCAGGAACGGGAGCGGCGGAGCGTGCATCACGTTCGCGATGGTAGAGAGCTCGTCCGGTGCAGCGAGCGCGGTCGCCGTAAAGGCAGCGATGGTTTCCGCCGTAGCCGGAAGTATCAGCAGTCCGCCCGTGAAGTGCGGCAGCGGATTGAGCCGGAACAGGATGCGAGTGACGACGCCGAAATTCCCGCCCCCGCCGCGGATCGCCCAGAACAGCTCGGGCTCGTGCCGGGCATCGACGCGGCGAACCCGCCGATCCGCTGTGACGACTTCGGCGGCGAGAACGTTGTCGATCGTCAGCCCGAATTTGCGCACGAGGTAGCCGATTCCTCCGCTGAGCGTGATCCCACCGACCCCGACGGATCCCGCGTCACCGAAACCGATGGCGAGCCCATATTTCGACGCCGCCTCGGTTACCTGAAGCGCCGTTGCTCCCGTCTCGACCCACGCCGTGCGTGCGTCGGGGTCGATGTCAATCGCAGACATGTCGCGCAGGTCGATGACGATTCCTCCGTCGGTTGTGCCGTGACCGACGGGGCTGTGGCCGCCGCTCCGGATGGCTAGCTCGTAACCATCGTCGCGCGCCGTCGCGACCGCGCGCTGGACATCCTCGACGTTGGCGACGCGCACAATGGCCGAGGGACGTCTGTCGATGTCGCCGTAAAACACGGCGCGAGTCTGATCGTAGTCAGGATCGTCGGGGGTAACCACCCGCCCGGTGACGCCGGCGAGGTCGTAGAGGGATGAGTATTCAGCAGGGAGAAGTGATAACATGACGAGTGCCTCGAGAAGTGTTGAATGCCGATCCGGTTGGCCGTTCGAACGACTTTTGTCACATCGACCAGGCCTGCCGGGTCAATTAGTGTGACCCAACGAGAGCTGCGATTGTGACAGCGCATTCTGAAGCAGGACAGCAGCAGGACTGGCTCGGCGATCGGTTCGAGGATCACCGCGCGCACCTCAAGGCGGTAGCCTATCGGATACTTGGCTCAGCAACTGACGCCGAGGATGCGGTGCAGGAGTCGTGGCTGCGGCTTAGTCGCAGCGAAGGGAGCCGCGTCGAGAACATGCGCGCGTGGCTGACGACCGTCGTAGCGCGGGTATGCCTCAACATGTTGCGGGATCGAAAGTCGCGCCGCGAGGAGACCTTCGACACGTCGGCGGCATCGCCCATTCTCGCCGACGATCCGGTCGCGGAGAGCGAAGCCGTTCTGGCGGATTCAGTCGGGTTGGCGCTGCTGGTGGTCTTGGACCGACTGAATCCCGCGGAGCGACTTGCATTTGTCCTCCATGATTTATTCGACGTGCCGTTCGAGGAGATCGCGCCGATCGTCCACCGCACACCCGCCGCGACGCGTCAGCTGGCGAGTCGCGCGCGCCGAAGAGTCCAGGGAACGCCGGTCCTGGCGGAGGATGATCTCGCCCGGCGGCGCAAGGTCGTGGATGCATTCCTGGCTGCGGCTCGCGCCGGTGATTTCGCGCGACTGCTCACCGTGCTCGATCCGGAGGTAGAGGTCCGGACGATCGGCCTTGGCGACGCGCCGTCGGTGATGCGCGGATCGCAAGCGTTCATCGAACGCGTGAAGACGGGCGGCGCGCGCTTCGCGCGGTTCTGTCAGACAGCACTCATCGATGGCAATCCGGGAATCGTGGCAGCGCCGCGCGGTCACCTGTTCCGCGTGCTCAGGTTCGAGTTCTCGGACGACAAGATCGTCGCAATCGATGTCATCGGGGGTAAAGAGCATCTAGGCGGTTTCGACCTGGCCTTACTCGATTGATTTACATAGGAGGATTCAAAATGAGTGACAAAATTGCAGCGGCGAACAAGGAGCTCGTCCGCCGATTCTATGAAGAGGTGTACGGCGACTGGAACATGGCGCTGGTGGACGCGGTAGTGTCGCCGGCCTTTGTATCCCACGATTGGCCCGAGGATGGCCCGACCGGGCCGCGGGCGTTCAGGGATTACTACGCGGGTATCCGATCAGCCGTGCCCGATGCACGTTATGTCGTCGACGATCTGGTCGCGGAGGGCGACAGGGTTGTCGTGCGATGGAGACTGCTCGGAACACACAAGGGCGCCTTCAATGGTATCGCTCCGACTGGCGCGCCGATCACCCTCAAGGGCATCGCGATTTATCGGCTGGAGGGCGGCAAGTTGATGGAGCGGTGGGTTGTCTCCGATCTCTACGGCGCACTACACACCGGAGCGAGCTCGAAGAAAGCAGCGTAGAATGAAGGTCCTGATGGCTATCGAGCGCCCGTGATCGGGCATATAGACTTCTGCGACTTTGGAGTGATCGATGAAGCCGGGGCCTCTCACCCAACAGATTCCGCGGTTTTCGGTAGTAGTTGCTGCGCTCGTCTCCGCGTGTCCCATTGGCGCGCAGACTATAGCACTTCCACCAAACCTCGGAGACTCCGCGGTCCTCGCCCGCACGGTGCCGGCCCTGGCCGCGGAGGTGGCTCGGCGCAATCCCGGCGAGGACGACCTTCAGTACCGCATCTGGACCCGAGCCAAAGTCCTGGAGACGCAAGCTCACCAGCCGCTCGAGCGTGCATTCGCGGCAGCGTTCCGTGAGACGGTCGGAAGACTCGACGATCGGGCAGCGGCATTGGCAATCCGTGCGCTCACGGTTTCAAGTCGCGGTCAGCAGGGCTCGTTGCGTCTCGCGGCACAGAGGCTGAACGGGCTCACCAGCGTCACAGTCGGTGAAGCCGCGCGGCTGGTCCGTGCCTGGCAGCGCGCATCCACCTCGACCGACGTTGCCCCCTTCCTTGAATCGGCGATCAACGAGGACGATGCGCGGCGCTACGTTACTGAGCGCGATGTAAGAGTTCGCACCCGGGATGGCGCTAGTGTATGCGCGCTGATCGTGCGCCCCCGCACGCCGCGTCGCCTTCCCACGCTGCTCACCTTTACCATCTACGTTGACTCGGCCGCCACTACCTCCGATGCCAGGCGCGGCGCTTCGAATGCGTATGCAACCGTCGTCGGCTTCACGCGCGGCAAGGCATGCAGCCCGGACACTCCGATACCATACCGCTACGATGGACCCGACGCGGCGGCGCTCATCGACTGGATCGCGGCGCAGCCATGGAGTGACGGACGAGTCGGGATGTACGGCGGCAGCTACAGCGGATTCACGGCGTGGGCGGCGGCGAAGCAGATGCCGAAACCGCTCAAGGCATTGATGGTCGGCGCGCCGGTGGCGCCGGGCATCGATGTTCCGAGCGAGGGGAATATCGTCTGGAACTACATCTATCCGTGGCCGTTTTATACCACGAACAACAAGACGCTCGACAACACTACCTACTTCGATAACGCGCGCTGGGCGAAGCTGAATCGCGACTGGTACCTGACCGGGCGCGCCTATGCCGATCTGGAGAAGATCGACGGCGCGCCGAATCCAGTCTTCGACGAGTGGACCTCGCATCCATCGTACGACGCGTACTGGCGGACGATCATCCCGAGCGGAGCGGAGTTCGCGAAGGTGAAGATCCCGGTGCTGCAGACAGCGGGGTACTTTTTCGGCGGACCCGGAGCGGCGGTCTTCTACTTCACGCAGCATTACTCGCAAGATCCAGCGGCACGCCACTATCTGGTCATCGGTCCCTACGATCACCCCCAGGCGCAGCGCGGTGTCGTCGACGCCCTCGGCGATACCACAACCAATATCGCGGGGTACGAGACTGATCTAGCAGCACGGATCGACATCACTGCCGATCTGCGATACCAGTGGTTCGATTGGGTGCTCAAGGGCCGCCCGCGCCCAGGTCTGCTCGAGGATCGCGTGAACTACGAGGTGCTGGGTGCCAACGTTTGGAAGCATGCTCCATCAATTGGAGCGATGTCGAACGGCAGCCTGCGTCTGTATCTCGATCCGACGCGATCGGGAAATATCTACCGATTGTCGCGCGTGCGTCCGCCACCGGATTCATTCGCAACCCTCACCGTTGATATGGCCTACCGCGGAGATGTCGACACCATCATTCCTGGCGGTGGCGTTCGCGATACGGCGGTCAACACCTATCTCGCCACGGAATACGTAAGTGACCCGCTCGACAAGCCGATCGAGATCAGCGGACTCTATTCCGGGCACGTCGAGCTCGCGATCAACAAACGAGACTTCGACCTGTCGGTGCAGCTATTCGAGCTGACATCCGAGGGAGAATACTTTCAGCTGCCACCGTTTCAGGTGCGCGCGAGCTATGCGCGCGACCTGTCTGCCAGGCGTTTGTTGACGCCCGGGAAACGCGAGGTGGTGGACTTCAAGGCAATACGTCTGATCAGCCGCAGATTGGCGCGCGGCAGTCGGATCGTCGCCGTGATCGGTCCGATCAAGTGGCCGGGTCAGCCGATAAACTACGGCAGCGGAAAAGACGTGAATACCGAAACGATCGCCGACGCCGGCGAGCCGATGCAGATCCACTGGTTCGGCGCCAGCTACCTCGACATTCCGGTCCGCCGCCGTAGATGATCGCCCAGCGAGGCGCTCATCGCCTTCGCGCTGGAATCAGCGGTCGATCGGATGGCATCTCGTCCGCCGTTACCGACCCGACGTAAACGATTCCGTCGAAGTCACGCAGGAGGCTGTGCGGCCGGAACGCTTCGCTGGGATAGGTACCCGGCGTGAACAGCCCGCCCACCCAATGCATTTGCTGCGGCGCGCGTAGCCAGCCAGGAGTCCCCGATGATTCGGCTGGGCACGACCACGCCACGATAGCACCTGCTGGGTTCACCGCCGAAAGCACTCCTTCAATTGATTCCACCGGTGAAATCGGCAGCGACGAGACAGCAAGACGGTCGGCTGAATCGTTCGGGATCTGTGCAACGAACGAGCCTTTTCCAAACGTGACGCCCAGCGCCACGTAATCGCACCCGAGAGCGTCGCGTAGCCACGCTCCGCTCGATTTACCTCCCGCAGACTGACCCTCGGGGTGTCCGACATGCGCGTTGTGCGCCCAGTAAACTGCTTTCGCGCCGGCGCCGCGCCGCTCGACGGCTTCGAGGACTCGAGTGGCCATGTACCAATCGCGCGAATGGCCGAGGAGCCGTCGGTTGCCGGAGTTCAGGTCGGAGAATTCGGCCAGTTGTCGGGCGGCATCGCGCGCACGTTGAACCGCCTCGCCGCCGAATCGTTGGGTGAGCGTTGGCGCATCCAGATCGAGCAAGGCGACGATCTCGAGAATGGATTGTCGAGCGGCTGAATCGACATTGGAATCACCGAACACGAGATACTGCGAATCCGCCGCTGCCAGCTCGCGAAAAGTCGGCTGGAGCCTAGTCAGGAGATCGGCACCGTAGGCGCGACCAAGAAAGGCCCGCACCGTATCGGCGGCGATTGGGTTGTCCTGGGGATCGACCCCCACGAGGTGGACGTGGTCCGCCGGATGCGCGGCGTTCCACTTCCGCAGCCAACCCACGAGCTCGCGCAGCGGCCGCCTGCCGATCCACCCTCTCTCGATTGCGCTCGTGACACTGCTGGCCGGCACTGCTTCGCCACCGATGAAGTGATCGAGCAAATCGAGGCGAGCCGAGCTGGCCTCAATGGCTACGACGCGATAGCCATTCCGCTCGACCAGCCGGCGCGTGAGGGAAAGCCGCAGATCACCGAATTCTCGGCTCCCATGATTGGATTCACCGATTCCCATCACGCGCGCGCGCGCTGCCAGCGATTCGAGCGGCGGAAGAGGCGCATCGACCGGGACGATCCCATTGGCCGGAATCGGTGCGCTCCGCGATGCTAGCCAATGGGCGGCGGAGTCGCGCGCTACCTCACGTTGGCGCAGCAGCGCGTGGGTGTCGCGCGCATTGCGCCAGCTGATTACGCGAAACCGGTACCTGCCGACCGGCTCGCCGCCGTCGAATGGACGCACGCGAATGGAATACGTTCCAGCTCTCGACGCGATGAGCTCGACCGGCTCATCTCCATTGCGTCCGTTGGGGCTGTCGACAATGGCCGTGAGAGTTCCATCGGGTTCGCGGACCTCGACGACGACGTCGACTCCCATCTGGGTGATGGCAAGATTGGCCGATTCGCCGCTTTTGAGCGCGAGTCTGTATTCGTGTACGGTACCCGGCGCGAGGATCGTGTCGAGTGCGAGGCCGGGAGTGACCGGGCGCCCTTGCTGCGACCAGGCAGCAACAGGCGCGAGCACGGCGCCGATGGTTGCGAGCAGGCAGCGCCTGCGCCATAACATTTGGATCTTGCGCTCGCCGATCATTACGTCTATTCTCGTACGAAGCTCTTCGTAGCGCAAGCCCTTGGCCCCGGACCAGATGAAAAACGAAACCTTACCCACCGACGCCGAGCTGTCCCTGCTGCGGTACCTCTGGAAGCACGGCCCCAGCACCGTCCGCGAAGTCAGGGACGGCTTGGGATCAGCCGTCGGGTACACCACCGTTCTCAAGCTGCTGCAAATCATGCTCGCCAAACGCCTCGTCGAGCGCGACGAATCCGGCGTCGCGCATACCTATACGGCCAGGGAAGCGCAGGAAAGAACCGAGAAGCGCATCGTCGGCCGGCTGATGCACCAGCTGTTCGACGGCTCGCCCTCCCGCCTGATGCTGCGCGCACTTTCCGCCGAGCGTGCATCCCGGGAAGAGCTGGACGAGATCCGCGCCATGCTCAACGAACAGAAGAAGCGAGCGCGAAAATGACCGAGTTATTGACTGGCAACGCGATGCAGATGACCACGCCGCTGGCGTGGGTGATCGTCACGTTCTTCTGGGAAGCAGCCGCGGTTGGGGCAGTGAGCTGGCTCGCGCTCCGGTTGACCGCTTCGCTCGCCGCGAAGTCGCGGTACACGCTCGCTCTCGGCCTGCTCGGATCGCTTGTCGTTCTCCCGGCGGTGACGATCGCGCGCTTTAACGCGGTCCCCCACCGCGATCAGCAATCCGCAGTCTCCACGGCCCACGTCGTTCAGCCCGCTACGGCACCGTCGTTAACCACGGCGCCGGCGAATGCGCTCGGGCAGTCGCCACTGAGTGGGGTTGAGACGCGGTCCGTCGACGTCCGGACGTACGCCCCGCTGGTTCGCGCCGTAGTGGCCTGGTCGGCGATGCAACGACGACTCCTGGCCGGCATCGCGCCGATAGCCGGAGCGATTGTCCTGCTGTGGATCGTCGGCGCCTTGTTGGTCGCGACCAGATTCGTGCTCGATTTGCTGGCGATCCGGCGTCTCAGGCGCGCGATTGCGATCCCGTTGTCGCCGGCTTTGGCGGCACGCGTGAGCAAGATGAAATACAGCCTCGGGATGCGGAATGCCGCCACGATCGTCGTGTCGCCCGATGTCGAAGTTCCGCTCGTGCTCGGTGTCCTTTCCCCACTCGTTCTCGTCCCATCTCGGCTCGTTTCCGCATTGGACGAGCGCGATATCGAGATGCTGGTCGCGCACGAGCTCGCGCACGTAGAGCGTCGGGATTATGCGGTGAACATTGGGCAGGTCATTCTCGAGATTGTTTTCTTCTTCCACCCCGTGACGTGGTGGCTGTCGGGGAGAGTGAGAGAGGAACGCGAACACTGCTGCGATGCGCGGGCTGTCGAGATTACCGGCGATGGAGACGATGTGCGCAAGCGCTACATCGCGGCGTTACTAGTCGCGGAGGAAGCTCGCTCAGTCGCGGCGCCACGTCTCGCACCGAGCGCATCGCGTGGATCATTGCTGCGCCGAGCGCGCGAGGTTCTGGAGCACCGAGCCAACGGCAGTGTGGGTGCGAAAGCCTATGGTACGGGCGTCATCATCGCTGGAACGCTCGGGATTCTCTTCGTTGCGCCCCAACCCTCACTCGCATCGGCGAAGGCCGTACTCAAGGCCGCTGACTCCCAGATCTGGCGCGGTCGGCTTCCGCGCGACGGCTGGCTCCGCGTCAGGAACCTGATCGGCGACGTCATCGTGCAACCCGCGAGCAGCAATCAGATCGAAGTCGATGCGCTGGGTCTGCGCCGCCCGGCGACCGCGCTTTCCTTTGTGACGACGAGGCAGGAAGACGGCGTCACTGTATGTGCAGTCCGGGTGGGCGTCGACTGCGACGAAAACGGGAACGTGCTTCATCTGGCGCCGAGCGAGCTCTACTCGGATTCAGCGACGCTGGTGGTTCGGGTTCCGGATGGCGTCAACCTGCTGCTCGCTAGCTCCGACGGAGACCTGACCGTAACCGGACGGCCCGACGCCGTGCACGCCCAGACAGGTCGCGGGAAGATTACCGTCCGTGGCGCGGGTGGGTCGGTGGAAGCAGCGACGGGTGGAGGCACTGTTCGCGTCGCGAATGCCGGCGGCGATGTAGTTGTCAGGAGCAGTGGGGGCGCGGTTTCACTCGACAACGTCGCGGGTGACATCGAGGTGCGCGCCTCCAGCGGGGACATCGACGCGGCACTCGACGCCGGCAAGCGTGGTCGTCGCTGGACTTTTCTGACCGGATCCGGATCGATCGACCTCCGGGGGAGATCGCTGGAGCGCGCGGAGATTCAGATCGACGCCAGTAATGGGCGGATCGATTCCGATTTCCCGTTTGTGCGAGCCTCGCGCTCTTTCCACGGCATCGGAGCGCAGTCGTCTGCACGCTCGAGTGTGATCAGCGCATCGACCTCGAACGGCGATGTCAGTATCAAGGCCATGAGATGACGCGCCTGCTGGCGTTCCTGACGCTCGGCGTCGGGCTTCTTGCGAGCGCCGGTGACGCGCAGGTACGTCGGTCTGACATCGAGGGAAGCTGGTACGGTGTCGCCACCGCAAAGCCCGATTCGGGATTTCCGGTGAGCGTCCTGCTCGACGTCACGCGCGTCCGGGACTCGCTGCGAGTCGCGCTCACTCTGCCGGAGTCGAGGCTGATACGCCTGGAGATACCCAGCCCTTACAGCGACAGCACTTTCGCTACCTACAGGGAAGGAAACCTGCACGTCGAGTTCACGCCCGACATCGGTCTCGGGATCCTCAGTCGTCTGGGAGTTCCACGCGACGATGAGCGGATCGTTTTCGACGGGATGTTACAAGGAGATATTCTCTCCGGCGAAATCCGGATTACGCGTTTTCGTTCTCCAATAACCCTGCGACGTGGAAGTCCGCCGCACCCGTATCGCGAGCTCGCGGTCACCTTCCGCAATCCCTACGACAGCCTCGCACTCGGCGGAAAGATCATCCTTCCGAAGCGCGGCAGCCGGTTTCCGGCAGTGGTGTTCGTGACGGGATCCGATCCCGACACAAGGGACGCCTGGCTGTACGAGGCGGCGGCGCTCGCTAAGCGTGGCGTTGCATCGCTGCTCTACGACAAGCGTGGGGTGGGCGAGTCGTCGGGTGCATCGCACGATCTGGCGTCGTGGGACGATCTCGCCGGCGACGTCGAAGGCGCCCTCGCACTGCTGCGCTCGCGCGCGGATGTGATCGACACCTCCCGGATCGGTCTCATCGGACAGAGCCAGGGCACGTGGATCATCGCCAAGGTCGCCGCGAGGAATCCAGCCGTGAAATTCCTCGTCAGCATTTCGGGCAGCGGTATCAGCGCGGCTGAACAGGAGACGTACCGCACCGGCGCATTGATGCAGCGCGATGGCTTCGCTACGGAGGAGATCGCGCGAGCTCAGGCTTTTCAGCGCGCGAAGTTCGCGGTGGCGCGGACCGGACTCGGCTGGGATGCGCTCGATTCCACCATGAAGCGTCTGCGCGCCGATTCAGTGCGGTGGTTTCCACAATACGGAACGGGCGCCGCCATCAGCCGGCTGTCTTCTCTCCGCCTCTACGGCGTGCTTCAATTCAACTACGAGCCGGCGCGTGACCTGAGACGGATCAGAGTTCCGACGCTGGTGCTGATGGGCGAGCGCGATGTGGTGTTCCCGCCGGCGCTGGTAATTGATCGAATGCGCAGATATCTGGGCGAGGCAGGCAACACCCGCGTGACAACCAGGATAATTCCATTCGCATCACACGGAATGCTCGAGGTCCAGACTTATCAGGGACGTGGGTTCAGGGGAGCGATTTCGCCGCGATTTCTCTCCGCCTTTACAGACTGGATCGTGGGTACGACTATCGCTCGGTAGTGCGTTCGAGGCGAGATTCTGCCCCTTGGGTCGGCAATCCCGAACAGACTTGTCGGATTTGATTCCAGCGATTAGGTTGCCCAGCAATTCAACCAAACGCGAACCGACCGATGAAGAAAATTCTGTTCGTACTTTTTGCGGCCACCACTGCCAGTGTGTCGGCGCGCACGGCTACTGCGCAGCAGGGCTACGAGTTCGAAGTCTACGGCACCGATGTGAAACAACCCGGGGTCATCGAGCTCGAGCTGAATACCAACTTCGTCGCCGCGGGCCCGAAGCTCGTCGATGCCGAGTTCGTGCCGACCAACCACATGCTTCGATCGAGCCTCGAGGTCGGTGCAGGCCTGACGCGCTGGCTCGAAGCGAGCGTTTACGTTCTCGGAGCGCGACAGTCGAGCGGCCGCTCGTCGTACGTCGGCAACCGGCTACGCCTCACCGCGGTGCTGCCCTCGACCGCTGGCTCGCCCTTCGGATTCGGTGTGACTCAGGAGGTCGGCTACGCGCGACCCGGTTTTGCTGAGGATCGCTGGACCTATGAGCTGTCGCCGATGGTGAGCGCGAGCTGGGGATCGCTCGACTTTGTCGTCAATCCGGCGTTTGAGCGCGCGCTCGATGCAACGGAGCCGCATTCGGTCGAGTTCGAGCCACGCGGAAAAATCGCGCGCAATTTCGGCGACGAGGGCTCGATCGCGCTCGAGTACTACAGCTCGCTCGGCCCAGTCACCGCATTCGAGCCGCGCTCGGAACAGAACCATCAGCTGTTCGCGAGCTTCGAGAAGGAGCTCCACGAGCGCTGGGAATTCGCGCTTTCATACGGTCACGGTTTGACCGATGCTTCCGACCGGAGCGTCATCGCGACGAGGGTGGAATACAAGTTCCATCGCTGACCAGCTGGTTACCTATCGAGGGACGGTCGCACCAAGATCCGTGAGGACCGTCCCGTCGAACAAGGTCATATAAACTCCGAGAGCCAGAATCAGAACCGCGACGACGCTTCGGAACAGGCGGTCCGGGACGACTCGCAGCACGCGCTCACCGAAAACGGTTCCGATCACCGCACCCAGAGTGGCGATGACGACGATGATCCAGATCGCTGAAATCTCGCTGCCCTGGGTGACGAAGTATGCGGGCATGCGCGCGCCGTCGACGATGAGACCGGTCGCAGTCGCTGTGGCGACGAAAGACTGCTTGTCCAAGTCGAAGCCGAGTAGCGCCGCGGAGCGGATGCCGCCCTGATTGCCGACGAGGCCACCGAAGAATCCCGACACCGCGCCCGCAATCAACCCCAGCACATTTCCGAAGCGCATGCGACGGGATAGTCCCGACAGCTCGCTGACGCCGACGAAAACGAGCAGCAATCCGAAGACGATGCCCAGTGCGCGATTGGCGGCGACGTTGTGCAGCAGCGCGCCGGTGAGTCCGCCGGCTGCGCTCGGAATCCCAAAGCGGATCAGCACAGCCTTATCGACATGTGCGCGTAAACGCCAGAATCTGAGTGCCGTCGCGCACAAGTGCGGAATGGAGATTGCCGCGACGGCGAGGCGCGTGCCGACGCTGGTCGCGAGTAGCGGGGTGAGCACGCTGCCGATTCCAAAGCCCGTTATGCTGGCGATGCTACCGGCAACTGTAGCGGCGATAAAAACGACGACGTGACAAATCATCAAGGAGGTCGTATCAACATGAACGATTCACCAACCAACCTTGGCTTTCACGGCGTGCGCTACCAGGTGAAGGACGTGAGCCGATCGACCGCTTTTTATACTGAGCACCTCGGCTTCAAGGTAGTGCTTCAACGGGCGCCTGCGTTCGCGACGCTTTCACTCGAGGGACTAAATCTGCTGCTGAGCGGACCGGGCGCGTCGGGGTCGAGGCTGATGCCCGGCGGCGCAACGCAGGAGCCAGGCGGATGGAACCGAGTGGTTCTCAGCGCGAGAGATCTTCGTACATGGATCGACCGGTTGAGGAGCGCGGGCGTGCGTTTCAGGAACGAGATGGAGACCGGGCCGGAACCTGAGCACGACGGAGTGTGAAATCCGATGACACCTCGTCGGCGAGGCGCAAGCCGCGCGGCCACCGATAACAAGCTTCCTCGTCCTCGAGAGAGTGGGTACGCGCAGATCGGCGAGCTGAGCATGTACTACGAGATGCATGGAGCCGGCAAGCCGATGCTATTGCTCCATGGCGGCAGCGCCACGATCGAGGAATCCTTCAGCGACCAGCTCGAGCAGTTCGCCGAGCATCACCTGCTGATTGCACCGGAGCAGCAAGGGCACGGGCACACAAAAGATATAGACGCTCCTTTGGACTACGTGGTGATGGCCGAGAATACCGCGCAGCTTCTGAAGCGTCTGCGACTGAAGGACGTCGATGTCGTCGGCTGGAGCGATGGCGGCATCCTGGGATTGCTGCTCGCGGCACGACATCCACAGCTCGTTCACCGGCTCGTCGTCACGGGTGCGACGTTTCTTCCCCTCCCGCAAGCGGCGCCGCCCAAAGTCGTAAAAGAGATCGCGACATGGGACCCGGAAGATGACCCGGAAGGCGCCGCCAATTACGCGAAGCGTTTCGCCGATCCTGTCAGTCATTATCCGATTTTCATCGAAAAGATCAAAGATCTCTGGTTTCATCACCCCACAGAGGCCGAGCTCGGGCCTCCCGTGTTGGCGAGTATTCACGCGCCGACTCTAGTCATTGACGGTGATCACGACTCGGCCCGGTTGGAGCACACGATATCGCTGTATCGCAATTTGCCCAAAGCACATCTCCTCATCGTGCCGGGAACGGGACACGACACGCTCGGCACACGCCCCCAATGGTTAAACCCGATAATCCTGGCGTTTCTGAATGGCAAAGCAGCAGCCGACTGACAGGGCGGCAGACGCTCCACTCACGCTCTCCTTCGACGACGTCGGCTCCGGCGACACATCTATAGTAGGAGGCAAAGGCGCCAACCTCGGCGCTCTCACCCGCGCCGGCGTCGCGGTTCCCCCCGGCTTCAGCGTCACCACGCGAGGGTACGAGATGTTCATCGCGCAGCTCGCCGACAGTGACGCGCGATTCGCGGACCTCGACAGCCTCGATGGCACCGACGTCGAGGCAGCGCGACACGCGGCGGAATCGATGCGCGCCGCGCTCGACACGCTTCCCGTACCCGTCGAAGTTGCCGGCGCCGTCAGGGGATCGTGGCACTCACTAGGGGTCGATGATCCACTTGCCGTGCGATCCAGCGCGACCGCGGAAGACCTTCCCGGCGCGAGCTTCGCCGGTCAGCAGGAGACCTATCTCAACGTGCGTGGTGAGGCAGCGCTCCTCGATGCGGTGCGACGCTGCTGGATTTCGCTCTTCACCGACCGCGCTGTGCTCTATCGCGCGCGCAACGGATTTGGACACCGCGGCGTCGCGCTCGCCGTCGTCGTACAGAAGCTCATCGATCCCGACGTGTCGGGGATTCTCTTCACTGCCGATCCCATCAGCGGAAACAGGAGCATCGCTTCGATCGACGCTGGATTCGGGCTGGGTGAAGCGCTGGTGAGCGGGCTGATCGAGGCGGATCTGTACAAGGTCGGGAAGCGGGAGGCGGGAGGCGGGAAGCGGGATGTCGGGCCAAGGATTCTCCTGGCACGGCCGGGCGATAAGAAATTTGCGATACGGTCGGTGCGCGGTGGTGGAACGGTCCAGGAGCCGCTCCCCGAATCGATGCGCAAAGCGCGGGCGTTGAGCGATGAGCAGGTGCTGGCGCTCGCGGAGCTCGGCGAGCGCGTCGAGAAGCTTTACGACGGCGCGCCGCAGGACATCGAGTGGTGCATCGCCGGTGGAAAGATCTTCGTCGTCCAGGCTCGGCCGATCACGTCGCTGTTTCCGATCCCGCAATCCCCGGCAAAGGATTCCGGGCTCCGCGTTTTCCTCAGCTTCGGGCACATCCAGATGATGCTCGACGCGTTGCCGAGGGTCGCGATCGATGTGCTGCGACTGTTCATCCCGGCGGGAAAGGGTCGTCTGCCGACGCTGAGCGACTCGCCGAAGCTGAGCCCGTACATGGTGCCGGCGGCGAGCAGGATCTTCCTCGACGTCACCCCGATTCTGCGCGTGCGGCGCGCGCGCAGGGCATTCCTCGATGGAATGACCGTCGTTTACGCCGATCTCGGTCGCGCGGTGAAGGCGCTCACCGATCGTCCCGAGTTCAATAAACGTCGCGGAAACGAGATCGCGCTGGCGACGGCGGTGTTCAAAATCCTGGGCCCGGTCTTCCGTCGCCTGCCGGTGATTCTCCTGACCGGCGATCCGGTCGCACGCGCTCGGCGGTTCGACCTAGCGGTCGGGGAGATTCCGACGGCGGCAGCGAAACGCATCGGCGGGCGCGAGAACCTGGCCGATAGGGTGAGGCAATGCGCGATCGAGATGAATTCCGCGTTCGGGAGCGTGACACCGTTCCTTCCATCTATGGTCGCCGGACTCCTTTCGCATCGCCTGCTGGTGGGCGCGGCGCGCGATGACTGGGCGACCGAGGTACGTGGCGAAGTCGACAATCTTCTGCGCGGCTTGCCTGGTAACGTGACGACGGAGATGGATCTCGCCGTCGGTGATCTCACCGATCTCATTCGCGCGCATCCCCAGCTCGCCACAGCGCTCGACGACCGGCCGTGGCCGGAAGCGCGGCGATTGTTGCTCGAGATGGATGGAGGCAAGGAGTTCATAGCCGCGCTGGACGATTTTCTCCATCAATATGGCGACCGCAGCGCCGGCGAGATCGACATTTCGCGGCCGAGGTGGCGCGACGATCCATCGTTGTTGCTGCGGGTGATTGCCGGCGGTTTGTCGGGCGAGGCCGGTGCGCACCGTCGTCAGCACCGCGCGCAAGTGGAGATTGGCGAAACTGCTCAGCAACGACTGGTCGCGGCGGCGCGTCGTGGGCCGAAGGGAATCGTGCGAGGCTGGTGGATCTCGCGGTTGTGTCGAGTGGCGCGCGCCGGGCTGGGGGTGCGCGAGCACCCGAAGTTCATGATCGTGCGATTGATGGGCGTGGTGCGTCCGGAGGTGATCGCTGCCGGCGAACAGCTGGCGCGCCGCGGACAAATCGCCGATGCAGGGCAAGTCTGGCATCTCGGAATCTTCGAGCTTGCCGATGTGCTCACCGATCCGAAGATCGATATGCGCGCTGTGCTCGCCGCGCGCGTTGGGCAGTTCAATCGTGACAAGCCGCGACGTCCGCCGATCGCGATTGCGAGTGATGGTGAGATTCCGTCGTTGGCGGAGGGTCGCGAAGGAATCCCGCCCAACGCGCTGGCCGGCACCGCCGCTTCAGCCGGCGTCGCCGAAGGAATCGCGCGCGTGATCACCGATCCGCACCGCGAGGTACTCGAGGCTGGCGAGATCCTGGTGGCGCCATTTACCGATCCAGGCTGGACTCCGCTCTTCATTCACGCCGCCGGCGTTGTGACTGAGGTCGGCGGGTTGATGACGCACGGCGCGGTGGTCGCGCGCGAGTATGGCATTCCCGCGGTGGTGAGTGTGGCGGGAGCGACGGACCGGATTCGGACAGGCCAGCGCATCAGAGTCGATGGGAGTCGCGGATTTGTAGAGATAATGGGCGGTGCTATAATCTCCGCCACCTGAATGGCCTCTCCCCAAGCTCGACGGCTTTACCAATTCTTCATGCCTTCCGTGCAGCGATGGTGTTGCCGTGCGAATTAGCTTTCTTGCCATGGTGTACTTCCGATGACAACCGACATCCTGCGAGCGGCGCTACTCGGTCTGGTGGAAGGGGCAACCGAGTTCATTCCTGTCTCTTCCACGGGACACCTTGTCCTGGCCGGCCACGCGATCGGCTTCGTTGGCCAGCGCGCGGATGTGTTCGAGATCTTCATCCAGCTGGGCGCCATCCTCGCAGTGGTCTGGCAGTACCGCGCGTTCCTGCTGCGCACCATCGGCGATGCGGTGAGGGTTAGCGAGTCGCGCCGGTTCATCGTCGCTTTGTTCATTGCGTTTTTGCCGGCGGCGATCATTGGCCTTGCCACGCATCACTGGATCACCAACCACCTTTTCACACCACGAGTGGTGATTGGCGCGCTGATCGTTGGCGGCGTTGCCATTCTGGCGATCGAGCACTGGCGCCCGGCGCCGAGGATGCACACGGTGCTTCAGATTGGGTTCGGGACCGCACTGGGCATCGGCATCGCGCAGGTGTTCGCGCTGGTCCCCGGAGTGTCGCGCTCGGGAGCGACGATCATGGGTGCGCTACTCCTGGGTGTAGCGCGGCCGGCGGCGGCGGAGTTCTCCTTTCTGCTCGCGATCCCGGTCATGTTCGCCGCGACTTTGCTCAGTCTCGCCGGGAATCTGGGCGTGCTCTCAGCGAGTGACATTCCGGTATTTGCCACCGGTTTCGTGGTGTCCTTCGTCACCGCGCTGATTGTGATTCGCTGGTTGATTCGGTTTGTCTCGCACCGCTCGTTCGATATTTTCGCATGGTACCGCATCGGATTTGGACTGTTGTTGCTGGCCTTGTTCGCATCGGGACAGCAGTGGATGCGGTGAGGGTTCGCGCGGTATCCGCGGGCGGGAGCGTTTAAGTGCTACGCCGACGCTCCCGTTTCGCTACGAATCGAGATGGATGATTCCGCGACGCACGGCTTGAATCACCGCCTCCGTGCGATCGTGCACGTGCAGCTTCTCCATGACGTGCTTCAGATGCACCTTGACCGTTTCCGGAGTGCGCCCGATTGCCGTGGCGATATCGCGGTTGCGCATGCCCTTGGCAGCCAGCTGAAGTACTTCGGTCTCACGCTGCGTTAGATCCGCGCGCGGCGTGAACTCGGCGAGGCGCGCCGCCACTTCCGGGGGAATGACGCGCTTTCCTGCCGCTGCCGCTCGCACCGCACCCACCAGCTCGGTACCGAGCATGTCCTTTAACAGATAACCGTAGGCGCCCGCATTGAGGGCCCGGTAAATGTCGGCGTCGCCCTCATAACTCGTCAGCGCGACGATCCGCGCATCGGGATGCGATTCACGGATGCGTTCGATGGCATCGACTCCGTCCATCTGCGGCATCCGCAGATCCATCAGCACCACGTCCGGCTTGTGTGCCTCGTACATCGCGAGCGCCTCCGCCCCATCACGTGCCTCCGCGACGAGCTCGAGATCGCTCTCATTTGCCAGCAATGCGGATAGGCCTGCACGCACCACTGGGTGATCGTCCGCCGTCATCACACGGATCATCAAAGAGTGCCTCCCGACCCCCCACCCTCGGCCGCAACTTCCACGTCGAGTGCGTCGGTATCCGCTATACGTACGGCCAACTGCACCGTAGTGCCGACACCCTCGCTGCTGCGGACAGATAAATCGGCGCCGACCTGATGCGCTCGCTCCTTCATTCCAAGCAGACCCAACCGCCCCGCATAATTGCGGATCGCGGATTCGACGTCGAACCCCCGGCCGTCATCGGTTATTGTCAGCTCTACACTGTCAGGCCGATAGTCGAGAGTCACCGAGACGATCGTCGCTCCCGAATGCTTGACCGCATTCGCCATGCTCTCCTGGGCAATGCGCAGGATGGTGTCTTCGACGGCCGGCGGCAGGTCGCGCGGCTCGCCAACAACCGCGACGCGCATCTCGTGGGAATCGGCGGCAGCACGCCCCGCCGCGTCGCGCAGCGCGGTGGGAAGATCTGCGTGCACCAACGCCACCGGCCGGATCTCCCACACCGTCTGGCGCGCATCGCGAGCCGTGGATTCCGCCAGCTCGGCAATCCGCCTCACCGAATTGACGACGTCCCCGGGCGCTGCCTTCAGGCGCGGGACAATTGCACGCAGCTGCATCGCGATGCCGCTCACTCCCTGAAGGAGCGAGTCGTGGATCTCGCGCGCGAGGCGGGTTCGCTCCTCCAGGATTGCCGCAAAGCGCACTTCGAGCGCGCGTTCACGGGCGCGTCGCTTTTCCTGTTGCAGGCGCGCCGTCGCTTGCTTGCGCTCGGTTATGAGCTGCGCCGTGCGCTCCTCCACGCGCATTTCGAGCTCGACGTTGAGTCGCTCGATCTCGCGCAAGGCGCGCCGGTGCTGAGGAGTATCCATGGATTCCCAGTGTCCATTGCGCCGCGCCAGCACGAAGTGATGTGCCTTCGCCGAGTCGAGCACGTCCATTGCCGGCGCTCGCTCGATCGGATACGTGCAGAGGAAGAGCATCCGCTTGTCGCGCAAGAACTCGTGCACCCGAGCCTCATATTCCTGCACCATGTGATGATCCTCGTCTGTCGCCCAGCCGCGATCACCGCTGGCACGCACACCGGTGTACTCGGGATGATCTTCGAACCGCCGGTATAGATCATCCCAGTGTCGCATCAATGCATCGACATCAAGCTGTCCGTTTTCCCGATACCACTCCTCGATCGAACTGATTCTGAACTGACCCTTCTCCGATCGCCGGTTCAGGTCGGGAACCAGTTCTCCCAAAGCGTCTAGCACGTGACTCTCAACTCCCGGATTGGACAGCATCCAGATACAGAGCTCGTCCGCGAGCAGTCCGGCCGCCAGGTAGGGCACGAGGACTTCGACCAGATCGCGCTTGTCCTCGTAAAAAATCGAGAAGTGCGAGCTCCACGGGATTTCGCCGACCTCGTCAAGGCCGGTCTCGCGGGACGACAAAGCCAGATCCTGCATCATTGCTGCGCCATCTAACACTCCCGGGGGAGCCAAAGAGTACGCGCGCGGGGAACGGCGCAGCACCCAGACGCCTTCTACGTTGCACCAATCATGCGCAAGGAGGTTTCCGGTGGCGACGGCACGGGGGTAACCCCCGGGGGCTCTTTTCCAGCGAGAGACCCCGGTTACGGCTCGCTGTTCGAGCAGTGTCCGACGCCGCTCGTGGTGTACGACAGGAGCTTCCGCGTCGTCGATTGCAACGAAGCCACCGCCCGCGTCTTCGGCACTACGCGCGACCGCATCGTCGGGATGCGCATCGAAGACATGCGGGACCAGCGCCATCGCACCGCTCTCGAGGCCGCACTTGTCGGTGAAACCGTAACGTGGGAGTCGCCCTACCACGCTACGATCACGGACGGGTGGTTCTGGGGATCGGCCACCTTCGCGCCATTGCGCAACAACGCCAGCGACATCGTCGGGGTCATCGTCGCGCTGACATTGGGCACGTCTCACGTGGAACAGTCGACGCGCAGCCTTGAGATCCGGCTCGGGGAATCGCAGCGTCTTGGACGTGTGGGCAGCTGGATATACGACCTTCGGCGGATACGTGCGGAAGGATCGCCGGAATTCTTCCGCATTCTCGGAGTGCCATCAGCGCTGGTGGGCTGGCCGCACGATCTCGAGAAGTACGTCCATCCCGAGGACAGGGAATCGGTGCGTGCGCGCATCGACGCGGTGATCGGCGCCGGCAAGCCGTTCGCGCTGTGCGAGTTCCGCCTCGTGCGACCCGACGCAACTACTCGGCACGTCATCATGCGTGCAGAGTTGAAGTACGCGCCCGACGGGTCGCCGTTGATGGCGTGGGGAACCCTGCAGGATGTCACGGAGCGCCACCTGCTAGAGGACCAGCTCCAGCGCGCGAAGCAGATGGAAGGACTCGGCCAGCTCGCAGGTGGCATCGCGCACGACTTCAACAACATCCTGACCGTCATCCAGGTCGAGACGGGATTTCTTCTGGAAGGTTTGTCGGACAACGATCCCCTGACTGCCGAGGTCGTCGAGATTCACCGCGCCGCCGAGCGTGCAGCTGGTCTTACGCGCCAGCTGCTCGCGTTCAGTCGCAAACAGATCCTTCGCCCGCGCCTGGTGCACCTCGAGACGCTGGTCATCGACACCACGAACATGCTTCGTCGGCTGATTGGGGAAGACATCGAGCTTGTGACCAGACTCGCTCCGGATGATGCAGCGATCATCGCGGATCCGGGACAGCTGGAGCAAGTGCTGATCAACCTCGCGGTAAATGCCCGTGATGCGATGCCGACCGGAGGCGTTCTTCGAATCGAGACGTCCAGGATCACCGTACCACGTGAAGACGTGGCTTGTGCGGCGGGAGATTATGTAGTCCTGACGGTTTCCGACACCGGACACGGCATGGATGAAAGTGTCCGGCGTCGCATCTTCGACCCATTCTTCACGACCAAGCCACCTGGCAAAGGCACCGGCCTCGGCTTGTCGACGGTGTTCGGCATCGTGGAGCAGTCCGGCGGAAAGGTATACGTAGAGAGTGCACCTGGTCGTGGTGCGCGCTTCACGATTTATCTACCGCGTGCAACTCGTGACGCCACTCCTTCAAACGCGCGGCCCGCTCACGCGGCAGAACCCGGCTATTCCGCTCGCGCAACCGTACTGCTCGTCGAGGACGAGCCGGTCCTGCGCAATGTGTCTCAGCGGGCACTCGAGAATGAAGGTTACACAGTGCTCACGGCTGAAGATGGCTTCGAGGCTGTCGCCGTCGCGGAAACTTTCTCGGGGACGATCGATCTCGTGATTACCGACATCGTGCTGCCTGGACTGAATGGTCGGGCTCTCGCGGCGCGCCTGCGTGAGCGTCGGCCTGAGGTCGAAGTTCTCTATATGACCGGCTACACTGATGACGAGATTCTTCGTCGCGGCCTGATGGACGATCAGGTCAATTTGTTGGACAAGCCCTTCAATGCGACCCAGCTCCTGGACGCCGCGCGGCGGGCGATCCGGCCGAGGTGACGGCGGGAGGCGGGAGGCGGGAAGCGGGAAGCGGGAAGCGGGAGCGGGAAGCGTTATTGATTACCAATTATCGGCTGGACTCTTCGTTGCGTTTATTGGAGGCAATTATGAAAGCTGTACGCGTTCTACGATACGGTCCGCCAAGTGTTATTGAGATCAATGATGTGCCTCGGCCCTCACCGGGCCGTGGCCAATTGCTGGTCCGGGTCGAAGCGGCCGGAGTTGGGAATTGGGACGCTCTCTTCCGCGAGGGCACATCCAGGTTGGAGCCGCTTCCGATCATCCTCGGCTCCGACATCTCTGGAACCGTCGAAGCACTGGGGCCGGAAGTTTCCGGGTTCAAGCCGGGCGACGAAGTCTACGGCTCGACCAATCCGCAATTCAGCGGCGGCCAGGCGGAATATGCTGTGCCACTCGCGGGGATGATGGCGCCAAAACCAAAGACGTTGAATTTCATCGACGCCGCTTCGGTTCCGGTCGTCGCCGTGACTGCGTGGCAGATGCTCTTCGAGTACGCAAATGCAGTCGCCGGCCAGACCGTGCTCATCCACGGCGCCGCAGGGAGCGTTGGCGCGTATGCCGTGCAGTTGGCCAGTCAAGCCGGCCTTCATATAGTAGCGACGGCCGGTGCGCGGGATCTGGACTACGTGCGTGAGCTGGGCGCCGAAAAAGTCTTCGACTACCGAAAGGAGCGATTCGAGGAGTCGCTTTCTGGCGTCGATGTCGTTCTGGATACAATCGGAGGCGCCACCCAGGAAAAGTCGCTGCGAGTTCTCAAGCCGGATGGAATCCTCGTATCGATCGTGTCGGCTGTTCCCGAAGCGGCACAAAAGCAGCACGGCATTCGCGCGGCGTTCTTCTATGCGGAAGTGACGACGGCTCGATTGGAAGAGATCACCGCGCTGATTGACAGCGGCAAATTGTCGACTGATGTTGGCACGGTGCTCCCGCTCGATCAGGCGCGCACAGTCCATGAGATGCTTGCCGGCGCGCCCCACAAGCGAGGCAAAATCGTACTGACTGTTTCGGCGTAACGGCGTTTCTCACGGTTGATTGAAACGAACAGGTACGGACATCGAAGCAGGAATTACAGCAGGGGCACCGCATGGTGTCGCACATGATGCCGTTCGACATTCGCGCTCTCGTAAGGAGAGTCGGCGGGTTTAATAACCCCGCGCTCGTCCCGACCGAAGCAGGAACGCCGTAGGTCTGGTTACGCTGCCCGGCGCCGGCAGATCATCATCTCGAAGGACGGTCCCTCTTTCAGGACGGCACCGAGGATTCTATCGGTCCAATAGGTCGATCGCCCGGCCAGATTCGGGAGTCGCTGGATCAGGGGATAGGTGAACCCGTCCCAGAGCTGTTTCATCAGGCGCAGTACCTGCGGCGACACAATGTCGCGCGGCTGAACCGCGAAGAAAAAGGTCGGCTTGCGCCACAGGATGTCGAACCCGGCAGCGTCCAGCGCGGCGCGATACTTATCGAGCGTGCGCAGCTTGAGGTAGCCGATGTCGAGCTCCCCGGCGTGCAGGAACAAGTCGTGAATGGCGAACAGTCCGCCCGGCTTCACGGTATCGGCGATGTTCTGCAGCGCAATCGGAAACGCCGAGTCCTCAACGATGTGGTACAGCATGTCGATGGCGGTGACGACATCGAATCCGCTTCCAACGAGCTCGACCAGGCTCGGCTTTGCCAAATCACGCTTGTAGAACTGGTACTTCGGAAAGCGGCCCTGCAGCTCAGCGATGGCGGCAGCGCTGATGTCGATTCCGACCAGACGCGCGATCTTCCGCTTTTGCCAGGCCTCGACGTAGACTCCGGTTCCGGTGGCAATCTCGAGCACCGACGCCCCGACGGGGTTGAACCGCGCTGCTTTCAGCCCCTGAAACAAGACCTCTTTCTTGCGCGCGTACAGCCACTTGTTGTAGTCGGCGGGCAGATCAATGTGCCCCGACCTCGTGATGTCGATCGTGCTGTACCGATTGGCCCAATACTCTTCGGCGTCAAATGCCAACGTCCGCACTCCTCTAAACGGCTGCCTGTATGAATTTGAACCACCGGAGTCTACGGTGAAGGTCGGACATCCGCGAGAGGCGTCTACGGTCGTAGGCACAACGTGGCGTTGTCTACGACTGGATCCGATCGTCCCCGTTCCGCCCTGCGACTCGTAACGGCGAGCCCGTCTCGGCGATTCTCCACACTAGACTGGAATTCAGGGCCGGCGGTCCATAGCGCGAAACACTAAGCGCAGCGATCGAACGGCTGGCAATGCGAGCAGAAATAAGTCGTGCGCTGGAACTCTCCCTGCCGAAACATCTCGATCGGGGTCGCACAAACGAAGCACGGCTGCCCGCGGCGGCGGTAAACCCAGTTGCGCATCCACGGTTCCAGCCGGAGATCCTCGGGCAGCGTAACCGTCATTCCGTAGTGGAACCGGCCGGTCTGCATCAATGGAATCAGCTCGCCAAAAAACACCTCGAGCTCCGACACGCTGACGTCGGCCGCCGGCCGGAGCGGATGAATTGCCGCGAGAAATAGTCCCTCCGACTTGTAGATGTTGCCGATGCCTGCAACGATCCTCTGATCGAGCACAGCGTCGCCGATCTCGCGTTGTCCCTGCTGTTGCAACGCGTCGAACACTCGGGATACCGGAAAATCGTCGTGCAGCAAGTCGGGACCCAGTGACTGAAAGCGCTCGTGAGCGGCAAAATCGTCGAGTGACAAAACTTCCATCACTGGCCCGTGAAAGAAAACAACTTCATGCCGCCCCGTCGTCAGGCGGAGCCTCGCGAACCGCGCTTCCTTACGCAGCTCCTGACCAATCGGGCCGACTTGCCACGATCCGTACTGCATCGCGTGGGTGTGGATGACCAATCCGCTGGAGAAATGCAGCACCAGGTGCTTCCCGTGAGTCTCGACGCGCGTCAGCACAGCGCCACGAATTTGCTCCGCCCTTTCACTCCAGCGTGGTGGAACCTTGATCGTCGTCACCCGTTCGCCCACCACTTGCCTCAGCGCGTCACCCCAGCGCGCAACCGCGTGACCCTCTGCCATATCCCTCAAAAAAGCGAGAATGGTGCCGTGGGCGTCTCCCTCAGGAACGGTTCAAAAATTGGACTTGCCACCTTTCGGAACCCCACCCACGTTAGAGCCATGACCGCCTACGGACAGTTCTGTCCCGTGGCACTCGGCGCCGAGATCTTCGCCGAGCGCTGGACTCCGCTCATTCTGCGCGAGCTGCTCATGGGCGGACGCCGATTCTCCGACATCCACCGCGGGGTACCGCGGATCTCGAGAAATCTTCTGACCCAGCGCCTCCACGCGCTGCTGCGAAGTGGCATCATCGAGCAGCGACCCGGCAAGGATGGACATCAGGAATACCATCTCACCGCCGGCGGTCGCGAGCTCGGCACGGTCATCGATGCGCTCGGCACCTGGGGTTACCGCTGGGCAAGTAAGGATCTCGCCGACAAGGATCTCGATCCCGATTTCCTGATGTGGTCGCTGCGCAGACTGGTGCGCGTCGATGCACTTCCCGATGAGCGGGTGGTGCTACTCTTCCATTTTCGGGGACACCGGGACCGTGTCTTCTGGCTGGTGCTCGAGCGGCCCGATGTCGATCTCTGTCTCTTCGATCCCGGCTACGAAGTCAATCTGGAAATCGAAGCGACAGTCGGCGCCCTCGCCCGCGTGTGTCTCGGACAGCTCGCAGTGGTTCAGGCGATGCGCGACGGAGCTGTCGAGGTCCATGGGCCGTCGCAATACCGGAACGCGCTGCCGAGCTGGCTCGGTGTAACCCGCTTCGCTGCCCTGGCCAAGACCCTGAGGCCTGCTTCGACGTAAGCTGCGCGACAGTTCATTTTTTGGGCTGTCCACCACCGTTGCTCATTCTTAGTCTCGTCTCCTCGGATTTCTGCACAATCACCAGGAGGAGACATGAAAACCGGGATCTTCTCGCCGACGCGCGCTTGTCGCCGCGCTCGACACACAACGTGGAGACAGCTCAATGCGGTAGGTGCTGTCATAGTCGGACTGCTGGCCGCTGGGTGCGCGGGCAATCGACCCGGCGAGATCGCCGGGCCGCAGGCTGCAGCCGCAAATCAGGGAATCGGCCAATCGACGGCGGCAGATTTCGACGCGGGAGTGCCCCTCGCCTACTATCAGCTCTCGCTCGAGTTCAGCAAGTCGACGGCGGGCTTCACCCCACCTGTGCAGGCGCGCGCATTCGGGTACATGGGACTCGCTCTGTACGAATCGGTTATCGGCGGGATGCCGGACAATCGTTCGGTCGCCAGTCAATTGCACGGCGTAGGCGCGCTCCCCGACGCGAACGGCATTCCGTACAACTGGCCGCTCGTCGCGAACGCTGCGCTCGCCGAAGTCATGCGCGGCCTGTGGGGCGATCAGACCAATAAGGCCACCGACAACATCGCTGCGCTCAATGCACTCGAGTCCAATCTCGCGTCTCAGTACGGGGCCGGCATACCACCGGGCATCGCAAAGCTGTCGAGTGACTTCGGACGCTCCGTCGGTGCGGCTGTGTTCGCGACATCGCGCGACGACGGTGGCGATCGCAGTTATCTGACCAACTTCCCGACATCGTACGTGCCTCCGGTTGGTCCGGCATTCTGGGTGCCGACCGCAACCGGACAGGTGGCAATGCAACCGTTCTGGGGAGCGACAGTCGGAACCTTCGCGTTATCGCGCGCGGCCGAGTGCGATCCTGGTCCACCGCCGGCGTACTCCGAGGATCCGAGCTCGGCTTTCTACGGCGAGGCGAATCTCGACTACCAGATCTCGAAGAGTCTCACGCCCGAGCAAATTACGATCGCGCGGTATTGGGCGGATGGTCCGGGAACAATCTCCGGACCCGGCCACGCCCTCGCCATCGTCGGGGAGATCGTGATGCAACAGCACGCCAGTCTCGCACAGGCCGCTGAAGCCTACGCGCGCGCCGGCATCGCCGATGCCGATGCGCTGACCGCGATCTGGCAGGCGAAGTACCAGTACAATCTGATTCGCCCCATCACCTACATCCGTCGAGTGATCGATCCGGCTTTTACTCCGATACTGCCCACACCGCCATTCCCCGAGTACGTGTCGGCGCACTCCGGCCAGTCGGCGGCGGTGGCGGCCACCCTCGAGGCGTTGTTCGGCGATAATGTCGCGTTCGTGGATCACGCGCACGACGCAGACGGTTTCGCGTCCCGCTCGTTCAACACGATTTTCGATTCCGCCGAGGAAGCGGGAATCTCGCGTCTCTACGCGGGAATCCACTTTCAGTCGGGCAACCTCAACGGTCAGGCGCTCGGGCGTTGTGTTGCGGCGAAGGTCAACGGATTGAGCTGGCGGCGCTAGATCTGGCCGCGCAGCTCGGTAACGCGCCGATCGGTAAAGCTCAGGCTGCGGGCGACGATGTCATATCGCACCCGCAGCACTGCGCGGGTTTTCGCGTCCACCCAGACCGTCGCGGGCGCGCCCGGCACATCGACGCTGACAACCCACGCGTCGCGCTCACCGAGCCGCCCGAAAGACGTAGTGCCGCGGTCGCGCACCGCGACCGGCATCACCACCCGCCCGCCGCGCTCGTAAATGAAGAACGGGAGATTCGCCGAGAAACCGCGCTCGAGTGGCAACGCCGACACAACGAGATCGATGACGTTGGAGTCGAAGATCGGACCACCGAGCGACTGGTGGATCGTCTGTGGCGCCGGCGATGATTGCGTCGCTCCTGCTTTCTCCGCGACCGTTCCTTCGGCGTCGTTCCCCACGAATTCGAAGCGCATCGTTCGCGTGGGCTGGTGCGACCGATGGGCCACCGCCCGCAGGGTGCGGAGCTCCGCTATCGCGGTGTCGACGATCTCGCCGCCGCCGCCGGGGAAACGCTGCTCGATCTCGAGCAGCTGCGCCTCGTCGGCGCCCTTCACGATGTGGCTCACCACCGTCCGCGTGCCGGCCACGCTATCTCGCCCAGCACGGGTGATGGAGCGCTGGTAGACGACGGTGTCTACGTCGCGCGGCTCGGCGACAGGAACGGCGAGTCCCGGCACGACGGACGACGTGGCTCCGGCATCTGTTCGCGGCCGGTGCTCTGCCTTGAACACAACCTTCCACGTTTTCCCGCCGTCGCGCGATTCCTCGAATTGCTGCAGAGCGCGGCGATCGCTCAATGGCAGGATCGTCACGCGGTTCCGCAGCGAGCTTTCAACCGCCGCGTCGCTCACTGAAACGAAACGAATGCCGGGCCCGGCATACGAAGGATCGGATGTTCGAACGGTGACACCAGAGCGAAATGGAACCTGGTTAGAGACATAGATCTGCTTCCAGGTGCGGGTCTTCAGATCGAACGCCGACAAACCCAGGCCCTTGTTGCCGCCGCCACTGGCCCATTCCGCCGTGATCGCGCATTCGTCGATCACGGTGCGCACGCGCTGGGTTGCGTACCTGGCGCCGGTGCTGTCGTAAACGTCCCAATCGCCGACCCAGAAGGCGAGCCGCTGATAACTTGAATCCGCCACGCATGGCGACGTCGTTGCGGCCGGCGCCGGCGCGCCTTGCTGCGCTTGCAACGCGGCCGGTATTAGACCGATCACAACCATCATGGCGCCCACCACGCCGATTGTCGTTTTCATGGATCCTCCAATCCGTATCGAGAGAACGTGACCCACGAACTTTGTCCGATGCTGCCGGACGGTGCGTCATCGGTCGAAGTATTTCGATTTTGGGCACCGCATCGTACCGGCAGGTTTCCCCGCTTCTGTAGGACGCAGGGGAGTTTTCCCGTAAGACCTTTCGGCAGCGCGGCGAACGGCTACCTTAGCCGCACAACCTTCGCTCATGAGACAATGAAATCGCTGCCAGTCCTGATCCTTCTCTGCTTCTGCTTCGCCACGCCTTCAGCCGCGCAAACGGATCTCCGCCTCATACCGCAGCCACGGGAGATGACCATGGTTGGGGCGCCTGTGTCGGTCGCTCAGGGAATCACCATTACACGGCCGTCAAACGCCGAAGACCGATTTGCCGCATCGGATCTCACGACTGCCCTGAAGGACCGCGGGATTCGTGTCGTAGCTGGGGAGTCGGGTCCCGGCACCAGAGTGGTGTTTTTGCGCGCCGACGCTTCCGCCGCCAGGACTCTGCTGCGACGCCATTCTCTCACGGTTGACTCGGCGATGCACGACGAAGGGTACGTCATCGTCCCCGATGGCAACCGCCTCGTCGTGATCGGTGCGACTGGCGCGGGAGTTTTCTACGGCGCGCAGACGGTGAAGCAGCTCGTGAGCGGCGACGGCGACCAGGCGAAGCTCTATCGCGCGACGATCCGCGACTGGCCGGCGATGCGCTACCGCGGGTTCCACGACGACATCTCCCGCGGACCGGTGCCCACACTCGACTTCCAGAAGAAGCAGATCCGCACTCTTGCCGCGTACAAGGTCAACACCTTCTCGCCGTACTACGAGCATACGCTCACTTACGAGAACAATCCGCTGATTGCGCCGCCCGGCGGCGCGATGACCCACGCCGACGTTAAGGAGCTCGTCGCGTACGCGGCTAACTATCACGTCGACATTATCCCCGAGCAGGAAGCGTTCGGCCACCTGCACCACGTGCTCAAGTACGAGATCTACTCGCCGCTGGGAGAAACGCCGCACGGGCACGTGCTGGCGCCAGGACAGCCGGGCTCACTGCCTCTGATCAAGCAGATGTTCGCCGAGATCTTCTCGCTCTTTCCGAGCCGCTTCGTGCACCTTGGCGCCGACGAAACTTTCGAGCTCGGTCGTGGGCAGTCCGCCGAGAGAGTGAAGACGGTGGGAATCGGCGTGGTCTACCTCGATTTCCTGAAGCAGATCGTGGATGCGCTGCGGCCGAGCGGGAAGAAGTTCCTGTTCTGGGGCGACGTCGCGCTCAGTTCGCCCGAGCTGGTGAGCACCATTCCGAAGGATCTGATCGCGGTGCCGTGGACTTACGGCGCCGACACATCGTACGTGCGATTCATCAAGCCGTTTCGCGATGTCGGAATGGAAACGTGGGTCGCGCCCGGCGTCAGCAGCTGGAACCGCGTCTATCCCAACAACGCCAACGCACTCGTCAACATCCAGCGTTTCGTGCGCGACGGGCAGCGACTCGGCGCGACGGGAATGATCAACACGTCGTGGGACGACGACGGCGAAGCGTTGTTCAATCAGACGTGGTACGGCGATCTCTTCGGCGCAGCGGCCGCGTGGCAATCGGGCGAAAGCAGCATCGACGCGTTCGCGTCTAGTTACGGGCGAGTGTTTCACGGCGATCTCACCGGCAAGACCGACGAGGCGCAACGAAAACTATCGGCAGCCTACACCCTGTTGAATAGCGCAAAGATAGGGGACGGCACCAACTACCTGTTCTGGCTTGATCCGTGGAGCGACGAAGGCCGCAGCATGGCGCAGCGCATCAGGCCCATTACACACGATTTGCGCATTCTCGCCGAATCGACGCTGGTGTTGATTGACCAGGCCGAGCCGGGCATTTCTCGCGAGCGCGACGCGATCGAGGCGATGAAGCTGGGCGCTCGGCGGATGGATTTTATTGGAATGAAGTTCCAGTTCGCCGATGAAGTCGTGGCGATGTACGATCGCGCGCGCGATACGACGAGCAAGGCGCCGGGGCGAGATCTCGCCGACATCACCGGCGTGAACGGCAGGCTTCAGGATCTGCGTGACGGACTCTCGCTGATCCGCGACGAATACGAGAAGGCGTGGCTGAGGGAGAACAGGCCGTACTGGCTGCACAATGTTCTGGCGCGCTACGATCTGGCGACGCAGCTCTGGATCGAGCGCGGCGACAAGGTCAATCTCGCGCGCCAGGAGTGGTACCGGAGCCATCGGTTGCCGCCCGCGGAGAGTCTCGGAATTCCGGCGAGCATGCCGGGATTAGCGCCGTACCCGCGGTAGAAAAGAAGCACATACCACCAGCCTGAATGACCCGCAAGCGCTGAGCCGGATGCGGCGGCGTTCCGACTGCCGCTCGGAACCTGCCGATGGTAGAAAACACCAAGCCTGCCGGCTGCGGCTTCGCCAAGAATCTCGGCAAGAGTCGAGTGACTCGCCCCGGCGCGTCACTCACTCATCCGTGATTGAGGCTGTGAACGACTGCATTCCGTACGTGACACAGTGGTGGGAATACAGTTGAGAAAAAGGCGGGGCACCCGGGGTGGTGCTCCACTAAATTGGTAGAATGACGCAGATAATCGCGGCGGTCTCACGACACTACACGTTTCACGTTAGCGACAGGCTGGTGACCCAGCCGTTTTTGAATGGCGTCAGGGCATTTGATCCCGCGTGGAATAAGGCAATAATCTTCCGCGCGACCGATGCCCATGTTGTCGTTGGCTATACGGGTAGAGCGTATCTCGACCACATTCCGACCGACACCTTCATCGCACAGAGCTTGCTTGGGGCGCCCCTGCCTCAGTCAGGCATGTTCTGCCCAATTGGTACACCTGCAGGTTGGACAGACATTGGGCGATCAACCGAACGCTTAAAGGAAGACATCGACGCTGCATTTGGTCGGCTCTCGGACTTTGACCAGCGCTCGACGGCACTCACTGTAAGCATTACCGGCTGGAGGCAGAGCAAGTCTCGGAATCGCCGCATTACCCCACTCCTATGGCGCGTCCAATCACCGTCGCAGTCGAACGCGAAAACTTCGGTTACCCGATTCCACCGGTCGTGGAACTGGATGAGTGATTACGGAATTGACGGAATACCTGACATTGAGGCGGAAATTGAAGGCCAGATGCGCGCAGCGCTTCGAGAGAGAGGTCACAAGTCTCCGGACGAATTCGAAGCGATCCTCATCAATGGCTTGCTGGAATGCGCGGGCGCGCGCCCAGACACCGTTGGCCGCGATCTTATGAGCGTCGTTTTACCACCCACTCAGCCGCTCAGCGCGCAAATAACCTATTCCCCAGCATCGGGGATTTATTCAACGCCCGACCAACGGGTCGAGGCCTTCTCCCCATGGATTGTGGCTCCGCCGATCGCGTGGCCTCCCGGCAAACTCACAGATGGAGGCGGCTGGACCTGTCAAACGACGGGCTACAAATGGAAGATGAAGGCTATAAAACCGACATCGCCATCTTTGCATGCGAAACATTCGGCTGTACCGCGACCTCGGGATCCGCAGAGCAGGCGATAGACGATCCGGAAATCGAGTGAGGTACCACGACAAGGTGGCGTAGTCATGACCGCTTGGTGCGGATCCCCTCTATTCGACGATAGTTGTCGGCTGTGGGAAGAGCCACATCTGAAGGGCCGAAGCTAGGAAGGGTAAATGTTCATCGACCATGAAACCCAAGAAAAACAAGCGTCGGAAGTCTCTTGAGCGACGTACGCGCGCTCATAGAAAGAAAGCTGGTCGGCCATATGAGGAAGTCGTCGCACTTATATCCGCTGCTTTCGATCCGCACGCAGCCATAACTCGAGGCGCGTGGGAGGTGGGGCCTGATGGCCGACGTGAACTCGACGTTCGCATCGAGGGCACAGCCGATGGCGAACTCAAGCGAACGATGGTCGAGTGCAAGGACTACAACCCCGTTTCAACGGGGCCAATTGGTATCGAGCACGTTGACGCCATTGAGTCGAAGAAACGGGATTTGCAGCTCGATGCGGCGTTCATATGCAGCAACGCAGGGTTCACGGCCGGTGCAATTAGCAAGGCGGCCCGAACAAACATTGGCCTAGTGAGCGTGATGCGGCGGGGCGATGAACGAATTCGCTTCCTCGTTGAGGACGAGATATATACGCGTAGAATAAGAGTCTTATCGCGAAGGTTAGGGGTCAACGAAACCTCGTCTGCAAATCTCAGAACTATCGATCCTCTTACCATCACATATGATGGATCTCCCGTTTGGAACTGGGCGGTGAACAAACTTGTGCTATTCCTCTCCGCCAACGAGATCGTTCAGGGGGAGATCGAACTGACGTTTGCGTTCCGGAGGCCAATCAAGCTTGCCTGGCCAGATGGCGAAGCAGACGTCGAAATGCTTCGGATTATCACACACTTAGTTGGATCGTGGTTCGCGCATCGAGTCAAGTTTGATTCGAGCGCTGCTCTCTATGATTGGATTCGACGGCGTCTGCGCGTCGCCCCTGGGGAGCAGCACGTCGAGATTACCGGCTTGGACTTTAACTCGGGCACACCGATATCAGAATACCCTCTAGCATGGCCGATCCGCGACCACCGCTTGGGGGAGGTCGGATTTGGGTTTCTTTACATCGAGGGAATCGAAGACTTACAGAAAGGACCTGACCTCGACGCGTTAGTCATCCCAGAGGACTTGCAACTGATCGCTCAAGACGTGCCTCAGAAGTGGAAGAGATCAACCGCCGGGTTCGTTCCCAGACAGCGGTCGCTGGAACCCAGCATGTCCGGTGGAGAACCGCTCCGCATTGGGCTGAAAAGCCAGAAACCGAAATGAAAATGCAACGCTGACTAGGTGGCTGCTAATACCGCAACTCGCCACAGAGCCGGATTGAGGAAACTGGCGGTCTGCCGAGTCGCGCGACTCGCTTGTGCTCCCGGAGCTTGTATCCATGAGTTACGCGGCCCGACGGATGAGAGAGAAGCTGCCGGATCGGCTGCAAAACGTTCTTTCGCGCTACGATCTGGCGACGCAGCTGTAGATCGAGCGGGGAGACAGTCACCTCGCGCCGCAGGAGTGGTATGGCATCATAGGCTGCCGCTTGCGGAACGCGTCGGAATTCCGGCGAAACGATGCCTGGTCTGGCACCATGTCGTGGGAAGAAACGGAAGACGACCGTGCAAACCACGAGAAAACGGCCGCTCGACCCTTAAGTGATATGAAACCGACATCGCGGTGATATGAAATCGACATTTCGGACTCTGCCGGCGAGCCCCATGTTTGGGCGGGATCCGACAGGGCGATTCACCGATGGCTGTTTCCAAGAGGTTTGAAGACCGGGCGCGACCGGCTCTCCGGCGATTTCAGAAAGTACTCGAATCCGCGCGCAAACGCGACGTCAACGAATCAGACACGTCCGTCATTGTCAGCGACATCCTGACTGAGGTCCTTGGCTACGACAAATACCAGGAAGTCACGACTGAGCTGTCGGTCCGGAGCACGTTCTGTGACCTGGCGATCAAGCTCCACGGTCGACTCCAATACCTCATTGAAGTGAAATCGATCGGCACGGAGCTGAAGGAAACGCACCTCCGGCAGGCAATCGAATACGGGTCGCGCGAAGGTATCGAGTGGGTACTACTGACTAATGGCTACATCTGGCAAACGCACCGCATTCGGTTCGAGCAGCCGATCGACCATGACTTGGTTTTTGAAATCGACCTTCTGTCAGACGCTACGCGCAGCTCGGAGCTACTCGAGAAGCTTTATCTAGTGAGTAAAGAAGCTGGCAACGCTTCTGTGATCGACCTTTACTGGCAGAGTAAAGAAGCCACGAGCCGTTACGTCCTGGCGCAACTGCTCCTCAGCGACTCCGTTCTGCATCTGATTCGGCGTCACCTGCGGTCGCTCTTCAAAGGAACGAAAATCACGACTGAGGAGCTTTCGAACATCCTTCAGTCGGAAGTCATGAAACGGGACGTACTCGAAGGTGATAAAGCCGTTGCTGCAGAGAAGACTATAAAACGTGCAGTTCGCCGGCGGCGGCGCGCCCTGCGTGCGGCAGAAGTCGAGGTCAAACCAACTCAGGCGCAACTCATTCAAATGATAACGCCGCCCGAACGGAGAGGAGCGTAAGTTGACTTCGCCCGACACGATGGCCACTGGCGACGGCCAGCAGCAACAAGGCACAAGAGAGAGCTCCGACGCAGAGCGAATAGTGCGGCTTTTGGAGCGTCTCACAGGAGAAGCGATTCCTTTTGTCGAACGATTGAAGGCGATACCGTTCGCGATCGACTCGCGAGGCCACAGACTTGGTTATAGCCAGCTCAATGAAGTTTTGCTTGTTAGCGGGCTTGATAGGGTCACATCAGAGTTCTTCTCCTATCTGCTCGATGGGTCGACTGACTACGAGATCGGCGCAGCCTTTGAATCACTAGATCAACTCGAAGCGGGCATAACACGATTTCGCAAAATGGCTCTGCTCAGATATGGCAACACCAAATTTGCTTTCAAGAGCCTCTCCAGGGACGCTGATCTGCTCGAAAGAGACTTGGCGGCTGGCGATCAAGAGGACAGCGAACAGTTTGAAAAACGGCATGAGCCCGTCTTGTCGCCGCAGGCGATCGCGCCAGAAGACGCTTACCTAACCGGTTACATCATCGAAGGCGAGCTTAAAACGGTCCTCAAGGCAAATCCAGACGATGCGCAAGCAGTCGCGTTGGAAACCCGTCGAGGCGAAATCGTTGACATTGCCGTACGTAACCAAGAAGCGTACTACGCCTCCGATCATCTCGATGTGTATGTGGCAACATCGATGCGCGCACGTCACGAATTCATTTCAATAGCACGAATCGTAAAGGAGATCTTCGATCACGAATCGATAAAGCCGCTCAACCTTAGATGGTTTGACCCCACGCAAGCGTACTGTCGTAACCGCATCGACAAAGGCCTGGCCGAGGCTCTCATGCTGAAACGCGCGAAGTGTACAATCTACCTCGCGCAAGAAAGTGATACTCTCGGGAAAGACTCGGAACTCGCGTCCACACTTGCACAGGGGAAACCGGTTATTGCCTTCGTGCCTGAAGTCGATGAGAAGTATTTAAGAGAGCACTTCAAGGCCCTGAGTGAGGCTGAACCAGAAAAGACGAATGTACGACACCTGCTTGAGCAACTCAAACTATTTGATCCGGACGCTGCGTGGGAGGATCCCGAGGTGAGAGGTTGGTGCGCGTCTCCAGACGGTGCGCCAATGGAGTTACTCGAGAAACGCGTCCATGCAAAGATCCAGCAGCGTTTTAACAGCCGGGCTACCGCACTACGTGAGATTCATCCGCTCGGCATTCAAGTCAACCTTGGCACTGGTGTCGCGAACGGGGTGATGGTAGTGCGAACTACAGACGACTGTGCCCGACTCATCAGGGGTATTGTAACAAATTCGCTCGACTTCAGGCTTGATGAGCAAGAGAACTACACAGCGCTGCGAGAAACGATTTCAGGGAGTATCTTTCGAGTAATGACTTCAGATGCGATGTTAACGAACACATTTTGGAACTTCTACCTCAATCCAACTGGGTGACCATGTCATCGAAGATGCCGAAGAGTTCGGGTGCTTATGAACCCAAGCGAACACCAGTTCCAAAGCACCTGCATCCGATCGCGGACCCTCGTGCGGCTGGACCTTACGATGTTAGCGTCGTCCGAACCAACAGGGACGAGCGTGGCGAATTCCGCTCGATTACCGACCGAACCCATTCGCGAAGGGGAGCGCAGTAGGAGCGGTCGGTGCCTATTTCTATATCAGTTTTTGGGGGGGTTATGGCCAACGATATTTCCCCAACACAACTCGTAGGTGTTGCAACGGCAGAAACGCAAGACGGCAGCCCTCGCAAGCGACGTGGTGAGCACTTCGGGGAATGGTGGCTACGAATCTCCGACGCCGAGGCCCACGGAGTCACACGAGCCTCTCGAGTCATCGGCGTGACGCCTCGATCAGTCTTCGAGTTCTACACTCGATATGAGGACGAAGCGTAGCATCGTCTGACGAAACGTTTCAGCGCATCGGCGCGCCTGTGCACTAGCACATGTAGGATTCGAAATGCCCTGCTTGACGCGCAGCTCCTCCTTCTATCAATGCTTCACGGACTTTGGTTAGCGATCCGAACCAAACCGTTGTTTCAGCGTATCGAGGCGGAGCTGTCCGTGGACGTTAGTAAACTCAGATCCTCTTGAGCGCACCCTCGACGTACCCGCATTTCTGTCGCAATCGTAATCGTCGGTTACCCTACATTGGCATTGATTGCGCTCCGCCAACGTGAAGATAATCGAGCATGCCGGAGCTGACGGCATGGCCTCGCCAGGACAGATGCCGTAACAGCGGCGAGCAGTTATTTACAGCTGTTTCGCGCGTCAGGATGGTGACCCAACCATAGTGAATGGCACAACCGACGGCCCCGGTCATCGACATCACCCAGCTCGCGCGACGCTTCGAGACGAAGACGGCGCTGGATGATGTCACGCTGTGCATTCCCCGCGGCGCGGTGTACGGGCTCGTTGGCGCCAATGGAGCCGGTAAGACTACCCTCATCAAGCACATCCTCGGTCTCTTGCGCGCGCAAAGTGGATCGGTGCGTGTCTTCGGACTCGACCCCGTCGCGGATCCCGTCGGCGTGCTGTCGCGGATCGGGTACCTGTCCGAGGAAAACGACCTGCCCGGCTGGATGCGGGTCGACGAGCTGATTCGGTATTCGCGCGCGTTCCGTCCAGCCTGGGACGACTCATACGCTGAGGAGTTGAGGGAAGCGTTCGCGCTCGACCCAGCGGCGAAAATTCGGAGCCTGTCGAAGGGACAGAAGGCCCGCGTCGGCATTCTGATCGCGCTCGCTTATCGGCCGGACCTCCTGGTGCTCGACGAGCCATCCTCCGGGCTCGACCCGATCGTGCGACGCGACATACTCGGCGCGATCATCCGCACCGTCGCCGATGAAGGCCGGACAGTTCTCTTCTCTTCGCACCTTCTCGAAGAAGTCGAGCAGGTCGCCGATTATGTGACGATGATCAACAAGGGCCGCATCGTCTTGAGCGCGCCACTCGACGAGATCCGTGAAGCGCATCGTGTAGACGGGCACGTCCCTTCCCTGGACGAGATCTTCATCGCTCGAGTGGGGATGTCTGCCGCCGCGGCTTCAGAAGCGTAAGCCGATGCGGTCACCCGCCGCGGCAATCGCCTGGGAATTTCGCGCGCGACATCGCTGGGGCATGCTCGGCGTCGCCTTATATATAGTAGTGCTCGCGCTGATCAAGCTCGTCGCGATCGCGCGCGGCGTCCCGCCGTATGTCGACAGCGCCGAAGGCTTTGCGTTCATGGTGATGGTGCCGCTGGCGGCGACTTCCACGTATTTCCTGGCCGTATTCACGTTTGGACTCGACGGCGATCTGGCTGCCCGGCAGTCGATGTACCCCTCGCGGCGCTTCGCGCTCCCGGTGACGACCACCGCACTAGCCACGTGGCCCATGCTCTATGGGAGCGCTGTGATGGTGGTGCTGTGGCTGGCGCTCCGCACCTTCGCGACATGGCCAGCCGTAATTGTAGTTCCATGGATTTGGCCAGCATTTCTCGCTGTGTCGCTGCTCACGTGGACGCAGGCGCTGACGTGGATGCCTTATCCGATGGCGGGATTACGTATCATCGTGACGGTGCTCTGGCTGGCCATCATCGACACCACTGCGTTGATCGCGCTGCATTTCAGCCCCGGTGAGTGGGTGATGATCGGGATACTGGCGCCCCAGATTCCTCTGGCGTACGTCGTCGCCCGGTATGCCGTCGCGCGTGCGCGACGTGGCGAGACTCCCGATTGGCCAGGCGCGCTCTCGCTGCCGCGCATCGCGGCCTCCAGACGCGAGCGTGATTTCGCGTCCCCGGCAGCCGCGCAGACGTGGTTCGAGTGGCGAAGACACGGCTGGTCGCTACCCACCTGGGTCGCGATCCTGTTGCCGTTCGAGCTCCTGCTCCTCTGGGGCGCCCGCAATTCCGCTTCGCTCGCCTTCACTGTCCTGCTCGCCGTGTTGCTCACTCCGCCGTTCGTCGCCACGTTTGCCGCAGCGGCGGTGAGCACTTCGAGCTCCGATGCCGGCGGGCCGTCGACGGCCGATGCGTTCATCGCTATTCGGCCGCTCACCAACGCGCAGCTCGTCGGGGCGAAGCTGAAGATGGCGGTGCGCAGCACCCTCATCGCGTGGGTGATCGTTCTGGTTTGCGTCCCGATCGCGATCGAGATCTCAGGGACGTCAGGCCTGCTGGTTCACGCCTGGCATCGCGACGCCGAATTCCTCGGCATGCCACGCGCGATTGTGCTTTCGCTGCTGATAGTTGCCGGATGCATCGGGGCGACGTGGACGCAGCTGATCCAGAGCCTCTACATCGGACTCACCGGGCGGCCATCGCTGATCAAGACGAGTGTGTTCGTAGTGATTGGTTTTGTGTTTCTGTTTGGGCCGTTCTCGCAATGGATCACTGAAGGCGGCCGACTCGGCGAGCTATGGAGCGCGATGCCGTTGATCTTCAGCGTCCTCGCTGCGGCAAAGATGGGCATCGTGATCTGGCTCGGACAAAGGCTGTTTCGAAAGCGGCTGGTAAGCGATCGCACTTTGGTCAGTGGCGCGGCGATCTGGTGCGTGGCTGTGCTCGCTCTCTATGGCGTGCTGGCGTGGCTCTTCGATGCGCCACACATCCCGCACTATCTGATCATGCTGGTCGCGATCCTGACGATTCCCATCGCGCGACTTTCGGCGGCCCCAGTGGCGCTGTCGCTTAACCGACATCGCTGATGAAGGACCGCAGATTTTCGCTCGGTGCCGCCATAGCGATCGTCGTGTTGCCGGCCGCCATCGTTCCGATTCAGGCAGTCTCGTTTTATTCGGCGAATCGCGACAACGGTTCCTTCGTATCCTCTGGGGAGAAGCGTGAGTACTTGCTTTACGTTCCGAGGAGTTACGACCGTGCGCGGCCGACGCCGCTCGTCATCAGCATGCACGGCGCCGGATTGTGGGGTGCATCCCAGCGCGATATCAGTCGCTGGAACGAGCTCGCCGACACCAAAGGCTTCATCGTGGTTTATCCATCCGGCGTCGGCGGTGAAGGAGTCAGGATCTGGCGCGCGGAGCCGAGCGAGGGTCTGGCGAAGGACGTGAAGTTCATCTCGGCGCTGGTCGACACGGTGAGCGCGCACTACAACGTGGACCCGTCACGCGTATATGCGAACGGACTTTCCAATGGTGGCGGAATGTCGTTCGCGCTTTCTTGCATGTTGTCGGATCGCATTGCGGCGGTGGGAGTGGTTGCCGGCGCGCAAACGCTGCCGTGGCGCTGGTGCGCCGGCCGTCGACCGATGCCGATGATCGCGTTCCACGGAACGGCCGACGCCCACGTCCCCTACAAAGGCGGTCCGTCGTGGCTATCGTCACGACCGTTCCCGAACGTGCCCAATTGGACGGCGACCTGGGCGAAAAGGAACCAGTGCGCATCGGATCCGGTCGATTCGCTGGTGGCCGCCGATGTCGTTCGTCGCACTTACGCGCATTGCGCCGCCGGCGCATCGGTCGTGCTTTACACCATTCGCGGCGGCGGCCACACCTGGCCGGGCGGGATGGAGCTTCCGGAGTGGTTTGTCGGTCGTACGACGAGGAGCATCGACGCCACGCGATTGATGTGGGAGTTCTTCACGACGCCTCGACCGGGGAGGCTGTACTCTGCAGGCGGGAAGATTTTGACGGTGACTAGTGGCAGGCCGTCTATATAGAATGAGGACCCTTCCTCTTATTTCACTCGTTGTTCCCCTGGTAGCGTGCGACCGAGTAGAGGTCAGACAAGCAGCCCCGAGCATCGTAGCATCGGCACAAGTCCCGACCCCTGATAGCGTACGCACGACCGATACCCTACGACGGGTCGATAGCGTTGCTCCGGCCGCAAGCTCCTCGACCGCGGTCACTAATACCGCGTTTGATAGCTCCGGCCTTCTCCGCTTATCCACGGTGCAAGATTCGATTTGCGGCGAGGTCGCGGAAAATGGGTTCAACATTCCCGATATCGACCGTCGCGCGGTGGCGGCCCGATTCGGGCGACCAGACAGCGTTCGCGCAAATCCAATCCCGAATATCCACCGGCCTGCGCAGATCGACACGGTCGTAGATGTCTTTTATCCGGGAATCCAGCTTCATTACTTCGCGATAAATGCAACGCCAGCCTACGACATTCTCCAGGAAGCTCACGTCTCCGATAACAAGTACCTGAAGTTCCCAAGTCTTGGCATCGGAGCGACCGCCAGCGAAATCACGAGAGCGCTGGGTCCGCCACACGAGCAGACGGAAGACACGTACAAATACTCCTGCGCGCTGCACGTAATGTCAGGCGCCGATGTCACGTTCCATTTTGCTGGCGGTCGTGTCACGCGGGTCGATTACTTCTGGGAGTCCGACTAACGCGGTTCGCATCGCGGCGTCAGGGCCGTTATCAGAGTACCGCGCCCGAAGTGAGACGCAACCTGACACTGAGGCTATAGTCTTGTCCCCCCAGCTGCCGCGCTATAAAGTTGGACGACTTTTTTTGGACTCGAGCGATGCGCGGCAGAGTTTCGTGGACGATCGGAGTGGCCCTCGTTGCGTCTACCTTCGCCCTTGAGGCGGCCGCACCCCCGATCCGTCGAGGGGCTTCGGTTGTCCCGCCCGGAACTGTCTCTGCGAATGACAATCGCGCACCCGCCGGCACCTACGTTGGCGACACCCTCGTCCTTCGGCTCACCGTCGCCACCGTCGCCTGGCACTTTCTCGGAGACAGCGATCCAGCACTGACGGTCGCGGCGTTTGCTGAAGAAGGAAAGACGCCGACGATTCCCGCACCGCTGCTCCGCGTGCGCGCCGGAACACCGATCCACGTTTTCATTCAGAATACCTTCGACGATACACTGATCGTCCGCGGATTTAGCGAGCGCAGTCCCGCAGTCGATTCGCTCATCCTGCTGCCGCGCACGTCACGTGACGTCGCGTTCTCGCGCGCGAAGCCCGGAACCTACCAGTACTGGGCGACCCTCGCTCAGTGGCAGCGCAACGTACCTCTCCCTCTTCCGCTGCATAAGCACGGGCTCATGCGCCCGCGGTTCGACTCGCAGCTCACCGGTGCGTTCATTGTCGATTCAGCAGGGCCGGTTCCGAAGGATCGAATCTTCGTCATCACCGAGACGGTCGATCAGGCACCGCCGATTCGCGACGATCCGCGAGGCATGCCCGGACGGGAGTTCACCGCGATCAACGGACGCTCGTGGCCGTACACCGAGCGCCTGCACTACAACGTCGGTGACACCGTTCACTGGCGCCTGATCAACACGACGTTCCAGTCGCATCCGATGCACCTGCACGGCTTCTACTTCCGCGTCGACGCATCGGGCGCGGCGGACCCGAATGTCGACACGGTCTACGCGCCGTCGCAACGGCGGATGGTCGTCACCGAAACCATGAAGTTCGGCGGCGACACCAGATCGATCACCTGGTCACCGGATCGGCCGGGCAACTGGATCTTCCACTGCCACCTCGCGAGCCACAACGCGAAGCTGCCGCGCGTTGACGACATGAACGACATCACGTATCCGGACATGCAGGGTCACGGCGACCCCGATCACCACGCCCTCACCGGCATGAACGGCCTCATACTCGGCATCACCGTCGACGGCAAAGCCAGGCCGACGGTTGCGTGGCACCCGACGAAACGCCTGCACCTCTTCGTGCAGTCCGATTCCGTCGCCGGAGATTCGGCGCGAAGGTGGGGCTACGCCCTGCAACGCGGCGCCGAGCCGAGGCGCGATTCGGTGGAGAGTCCCGGACCGCTGCTGCTTCTCACCCGCGGCGAGCCGACGAGCATCGAGGTGACCAATCGGACGCCGCAGCCGACCAGCGTGCACTGGCACGGAATCGAGATTGGCAGTTACTACGACGGCGTCGCCGGCTGGAGCGGCAATCGGTCGATCGAACCGGCGATTCGCCCCGGCGCGACCTTCGATGTGCACATCACCCCGAAGCGCGCCGGCACCTTCATGTATCACACTCACTTCAACGACATGGTGCAGCAATACGGCGGGCTCGTCGGTCCACTGATCGTGCTAGAGCCGGGTGATCGGTGGGACGCTGATCGCGAGGTGCTGTTCATGATCTCCGACGGACCCCACGCTACCATGCGCGTCAACGGGTCGGCATCTCCGCTCCCCAGAATCCTTCACGTCGGGACTACCTATAGAATCCGCGTGGCGGACATCGCGATCTATCACCAGCGCGTTCCGGTGCGGCTGGTTCGGGACTCCACGGTGCTGACGTGGCGCGCCGTCGCCAAGGACGGGTTTACGCTCCCGCCGCAGCAGGCAACGGCGGGACCGAGCGCCACGATTGTCAGCAGCGGTGAAACGGCGGACTTCGAGTTCACCCCCGACGCGCCCGAAGAGCTGAAGCTTGAAGTGACCAGGCCCGGTAAGTTCGTATCGTACGTAACGGTGCCGTTGCGCGTGGTCGCGAAATAAACCTGTATCCGAGATCGAATGTCGCCCACCGGCGGTTGGCGCCACGGCCCGCCATGGTTTCTGAAACGCTCAATGGCGTTGTTCGCGATTGCGTTCGCGCTTTCGTGGATCGCGTTCTGGCTGAGCGCCCTTTGGCTGCAGTGGATCGCGTTCGCGATCGGCATTGCGTCGATGTACATGGCGGCGATCGCCTCGGGCGAATGGCTGCGAAAGCGGTGGCGTAACTTCCCGTGAATGGTGGATTTGGTATGACAAAATTCGCAGCGCGTGCAGTCGCTTGCCTTCCCTTCGCCTTCGCCTACGCATGTGCTTCGGCGCGGCCGTCGGCGAGACCATCCAAGGAAACTGTCTCGCCGCAGATGACAATCCGGGGTCAGCTTCCGCAGATGCGATTTATGCGAAGGGCGAGTGCCGGAATGCAGAGTTATAGAATCGACCTCGAGGTAGTGATCGACAGCACTGGAAATCCCGACATGTCGACGTTCAAGGCATCTGGATCGGCAGCGAGCGAGAATAGAGACGCGCTTTACGAGTGGATTCGGTCATCTACTTACCGCCCCGCCACCCGCAATGGCGAGCCGATCTCGGCTATTTACCGCACCAGTCTGCAATTCCGGGCCGGCGGGCCGTAGCGCGATACAAAATCTGATCGCAGATCGTCTTCCGGCATGCGATCACTGCTCATTCTCGCCCTCGCCTGCCTCGCCTGCTCCGGCGGCGGCGATAGTCTCGAGGCGGATTCCGCGAGTGCTGCAAATGCCATCAAAGCGCAGTTCGCTCGTACCAAGTTCGTGGCGGATAGCGCAGAGAAGGCAGCGAAAGACTCGATCGATCGCATCGCGCGACAGCAGGCTGACTCACAGTACGCGATTGCATATGCCGCCATCCGGAAGCTTCCGCCGGATAGCATGGACTCGGTTCCACCAGGCGTGCGATCAACTCTCAACCGCCGCGGCTGCTTGATTCCCCAGCCGTATCCAGATCAAAAACTCAACGCGGTGAAAGGAGCGTTCACCGCCAAAGGCGCCGTCGAGTGGGCGGTGATTTGCGCTCTTCCACGCTCCACCCAGGTCTTGGTCATCGCCGAAACGGGTCCCGTCATGGACTCGCTCGGCATCGCCATCGACTACACGCTGGGAGTGCTACCGCGCCGTGTGTTCGCCAACCGCAAGATCGACGATTACGGTAGCTCGATCCCTCAGCCGATCGACCACGATGCGATCGACGTCGGCATACTCGAGAAGGCGAGCGTCGCCCACTATCGCGCGGGCGGCAACTGGTACCGGATCATCACGTCGGACTAACGTCGAGCTGCGCGTCTGATTTCACTTTCGGTGCCACCACCACTGCCGACCGCCGCACGAAACATCCAGCACCCTGCCGGGAATCCCAAACCACCCGACACGCCGCACCTCGGCGCGATAGTCGGCAGTCTGGTCATGGACGCGCGGATCGTTGCAATGGCCAGGATCCGACCACACTCGTGTCACCCTGACATTGGGCGCGACCACCGTCAATCGCGAGTTGCGGTTCAAAAACCAGTAATCCTGTAACGCATTCATCGCGACGCGATACTGAATCGGAGTGTGACGGAAGTCAGGAATGCCGTTGCTGACCGCGTAGGGAACGATCATGCCCGTCAGCGCGACCACCAGGATGGCGAGGACGATCTTTCTCGAATTTGAGGCAAGGGCAGACACACTGAATTGACTCTTGTTCAAGTGCCCAGCAACACCCTGCCCGTGACCACCGGTCCTGGCCGCTCCCGGGGTGATCGTAACGGTATGCGGCTACCGGATACTCCGGCCACCCAACTCGTTACAAACCCGTCGTCGATTTGAGCGCCCGCCGATCTACTCGTTGCGAGCGGGCTGTTCGTACTGACGGGCAAGCGTGGGCTCCGGCCAGACCGCCACGCCTTCGCGCGCGCGGCAGCAGCCTGGTCTAGAAGCGCGGCTCCTCGCCGCTCTCCAGGCAAACAGGTTTCCGAATACAATGAACGCCGGCGCCCGCTGGGCGCGGCTGGGTTTGGTTGGTGCAGCAGGCGCGGGATGCGCGCTTCACATTGATCGGCGAAGAACACGGAGTCGCGGAGACTACGCAGCTAGCAGAGGAGTTGTTCAGCGCGCTTCGCGGATTCGGTTACAGCCGAATGGCGATCGAGCTATCACCCATCATCGTGCAGGACAGCCAAACGGCTTACACGCGTGCTGTCAAACGCCAACGCGACAGGTCACGAAGTCATCGAGGTGCGGGCGGTGCGACCATTTGTAACTCGCGGGCTCGATGCGTCGAACTCAGGCGCCGTCCGTACGATTCTTGGCTACGATGCGGCGCGATCTGGAAAGGGGCAAACCCATCGGCCTCTTAAGAGCAGTCGCGAACTGGAACTCGCGGGGCCTTCTTATGAATCTTCATCGAAGAATTGTACGATTTCTGACCATCGGTATGACGGCTGGCCTGCTCGATGTAGATGCGGGAAGTATGGTGTCCTTTTGAAAATATCCAATCCGTTTCAGGTGGATCGCGTATTTCCCTTGCTCCAGACCGCTGACTTTTAGCAGCCCGGCGCTGTCAATCGGAAAAAAAGTCATCTCGATTCGGAACGGCTCATTCGCCGGTCGTATCGAAGCCAGTGTACGGGCGAGTGGCGTTCTCGTACCTTCGTCGACGACGAGCGCGAATACAGCGAGGCCTTCGGTTGACGTCGTCCGCTGCGGCTGAACCGTGCCACAAGACCATGCAGCCATTGCGGTACATGCCAGAAAGGACCGCCTCACCGCCCAGCAATCGCCAAGAAGTTGTAACTCAAGTCAAAGACATGCATAGCTCGCCAACCGCGCCGGTCTGGCATCGCGGTCCCCACGTGCTCGTCGGTCACGTAGGCGTTTCCCGCTTTGTAGACATAGATAGCGACACTATCGTATGGAATCTGCATCTCGGCCGCCCTAGCTTCGGCGGCGGCCGTGCATATGCTGTCAGTAGTAACGAGCGACACTTGGGAGGCGGAGGTAGCAGTTATTCCAAGATTGTTCTTAAGCGTGACGGTACTGGGTCGGGTGGCTGTCACTAATGCGGTGACCCACGCGAGACCTTGCGTGCTTTCTGCGCTTGCGGAATGGCAACCACCACTCTGACTCTGACTCTGGCGTGGAATTAGACACACGGCCGCCAAAAGAATGGCCAATATCGTCTTATTCATCGGACCTCCGTGAATTAATCGAAAGAATAACTACAGCGACCGACCGCTGGACCAAGAGCACAACCCGTTGTTCTTCCACGGCCAACGGTGTGGATTCGCGTTCTTTTGAGCCTTGGTAAGGCTGCCAGAATACGCATCGAGACGAAAAAACTCACCGTGTAGCGACATGATGTATGTGGGAAAGCCTTCGTTCGTCTTACTCCAATCCTTGTCGCTTCCGCCGCCGTTGTCGCTTGCATCGACCTGCACTTTGTGATGGAAGGTACGGTCCTTCGAGTCCTTGCACCCGCTCGCACTGTCGGGTGCCTGGGGCTGTACGTGCACGTGATAGTAGGCGACTTCAATTGCGCCCGGTGGTGTCGGGATAACTGTCGGATCCACGTAGCAGTCAGTCGAGAATGCGGCCGTGTCTGGGACTGTAAAGTACGATGAGTCCGAGAGCCGTTGGTATATTACCCCGCCTTTTTCCCTGCGTAACGCAGGGTCAGCATTCATGCCCGCTCGCATTTCGATCTGCCATCTCCTGGCGTACAGTACCCTTGTTAAAAACGGAATCCTCCGTGATGCAATCGACGCTCACAGAGTCCGTGTGAGGTACCCCGTTGACGCGCGTGGTCGAGAGGAGGTATCCCGATTCCTTCACGTCCAGGATGCAGGTGTTCGATGTATATGGCGGACCCCCGACCCGAGTCGGGCATTGGTGATCGTCCGTACTGTGCCAATAGGAATCAGCCGGAGCCATTGGGTCGGTTTTTTGCCAAGCCCATGAAATGGCTTGAAACGGCATCGCGATGCCATGAGCAGATCGCGGAAGTGCAGAGTCTGCAAACGTTATGTGGTAGTAGCCCGACACATGAGTAAATGGGGGAACGAATAGGGTTCGCGCCGCCTGCGAACCGTAGTAGCCCTTAAAATCAAGATCTGCCGCTAGCGGAGATATAGTGACATTCTGAGTCCCGCTCACCGTGTGGCAAGGAGAGGCGCCGCAGTTTACAGGATCCCCCGAACCACCACCGCGGACTGCGACGACATACGAACTTCCCCCGGCACCCCCGGCAAGGAGCGTGTCGCTCCAGCCGGGAAGCTTACTGTAGTATGGTCCCGGAGGCGTCGATGGGCATCCGACGGGTGTTGTGAGACCTCGAGTGCTAATGCTTGCGCTCCACGCACACTGGTTCAAACCAGTACAAGATGTCCACACACCCTTATAGTCAAAGCCATCGTTAACGTGTACGCAGCTAGCTTGCTGATCACTCGATGCTATCAAAAGGTTTTGAATGCTCGCGCCGACTAAGACCCCCTCGGCAAAGGGGTAAGTTGCCATCGTATCCCTTTTTAACGGCTCCCACGAGAAGGTGATAGCTACGGTGTTTAAGGCATCCATCTGCCGACTGATTGTCGGCGGCGGTCGTAGGCCGCGCCCAGCTGGCGCTAACGCATCGGTGCAGGCCAATACTGCAGCCATACAGCCGATAGCGAGCCACTGTATTTGCAGTCGCATGCGCTCCATGCGCGTGCGGAGCGGTTGCGCGCTCGACCCCGTCGATCTACTTGCACTCTCGAATGGCATTGCGAACCTCCGATAGTTCGAACGTGCACGTTCGGACGATTAGTGGATTCGAACTGGCAAATCACTGTGCCTCTATCGTCTTTTACGGTTTCTGAACCAACATGCTACTCCACGCGCAACTCCGAAATGTCAGTTTCGTATCACGAGATGTCGATTTTATATCACTTAAGGGGTTTGCTGCCGTTTCTCCCGCTGAATAAGAGCCAACCTCAGCCAAGCGCGGTATCACCCGCAGTTGCGACTTCACCGGTATGATGCGGTTCAGACACGCTGCGTCTGAATTTCGACGAATCGCACCGATGCAGCTCGTCACCCTCGACGGTTTCCCTAAGCGGGGAATCTGCAGGAGTGTTCTAGCCCGACTGGCGCTGATATTTCTCCAGGGCCCAGCCCCGCTGCTTGACCGCCTTGTCACTCGAGCTTTCGCACCTTAAGGTTGGACGACTTTTTTTTCGGACCGAGCCGTGCGCCGCAGAGTTACGGTGACAATCGGATTAGCGGGCTTTGTTGCGTCACCTGACGGGGAGTGCGGAGGGTCGTCTCTGGATTTGCCAAGCCTGCTACCCACGGCACATTCGGATAGTTCTGGGTATCGCGTAAAGCCGATCGCGATATCGTCCTGCTGCTGCAGGGATTTGCGCCGCTGAAGGAATGGGCTACGCAGGCATGACCTTCGCTCTGGTGATAGCCGCGATTTCCCGCTATTTGTCGGAGATCGCGTGCAGAGAGATCCTACCGTGGCACTTCTGGTCCGCCTGCCCGCTTTACCTCCGGCCACCCAACTAGTTACAAACCCGTTGTCGATTTGAGCGTCCGCCGAACGTCGTTATGTTGTGAAGCGAGCGAAAACGGGATCAGAGGGCGGTCGGATACGTGGCAAAGCGCTGTTGCTGCCGCGCGTTCTCGACCATCAGATCGACGAGCTGCACCAGATCTCCGCCGAACCTGCCCATCCCCACGCACTGAACACACGAGTGGGCTCCCTCGAGCAGCATCGAGAAGAGATTGGCGGCCAGTGTCGGATTCACGAAACCGGCGGCTTTGCACAGTCGTACCACTCGCTTGTGCTCGCGAACCTTGTACTCCTGAATGACGCGCCGCGCCGGATGTTCCGGATCAGGAAGCTCGGCGAGCGCGTTGCCCAGCGCCGAGCCGCGCTCCTCGAGGACCTTGAGCTTGGCCGCGGTGCGACGACTCCAGTCCTGAAGCAGGCCCTGGGGGTCGTCGGGGTGCTTGGCGGTCAGATCGCTCCATTCCTCCTCCTTGTGCGCAACCATCCCGCGCACCCACTCGGCGATCAGCTCATCCTTGGAGTCGAAGTACCTGTACAGCGTCATCTTGTTGGTGCCGGCGGCTTCCGCGATCGCCTCCACGCCGACCCCGCGGATCCCCTGCTTATGGAAGAGATCGCCCGCGGCGATGAGAATCCTGTCGCGCACCGGCAGACGCGCGCTGTTCTTCCCGGTTGTTTTCCCGCGTTTGCCCGAAATACCTGTTTTCATGCCCAGTCGTACCCCGGCTTGACAAGAATGTTACCGACCGGTAACATGGGCCTGCGAAATGTTACCGGTCGGTAACATACTATCGGTCGCAGGCCGCCGCCACCACCACTAGTTGCTGTTCACCGTCACGGAGTCTTGCAACATGAGTTCCACGATCTCTCGCGCCGATTCGGCCTCCCTCAGATTCCACCCCGGCGGATGGACTGCCGGCGCTGTCTTCATTCTCGCCACCGCGGCCTGTCACAAGGATGCGCCGCAGATGCAAGCGCCCCAGGTGACGGTCGCGCCAGCGATCGAACGAGTCGTCACCGACTGGGACGATTTCACCGGACACTTCGAGGCGGTGAATTCCGTCGAGGTGCGCCCGCGCGTCGGGGGATTCATCGAGCGCGTTGCATTTACCGAAGGCGCAACCGTTCACCAGGGTGACGTGCTGTTCGTGATCGATCGGCGGCCTTACCAGGCCGAAGTCGCGAGAGCTGAAGCCGTGCTCGCCCAGGCGAGAACCCGCAAGGAGCTCGCCGACATGGAAGCCGAGCGCGCGCAAAAACTCGTGAGCACCCAGGCGATCTCGCGCGAAGAGCTCGACTCGCGCACCAGCAGCCGCGCCGAGAGCGACGCGGCAATCCGCGCCGCCGAAGCCGCGCTCCAGGTCGCGCGCCTGAATCTCGACTGGACGGTCGTGCGCGCTCCCATCAGCGGACGCGTCGGCCGCGCCGAGATCACCGCCGGCAATGTCGTGCAGGGAGGCGCCGGGTCGCCGACGTTGCTGACTACCATCGTGTCGCTCGATCCGATCTACGTGTACTTCGACACCGACGAGCAGGCGTATCTGAAGTACGCGGGCGCCCTCGGCGGCGCAAAGGGTCGCGAGGTGCAGGTCGGACTCGCCAACGAAAGCGGCTATCCTCACGAGGGCAGGCTGAACTTCATCGACAACCGCGTCGACGGGACGGCCGGGACGATTCGCGCCCGCGCGGTTCTCTCCAACCCGAACCAGATCTTTACGCCGGGCCTGTTTGCGCGCGTCAGATTGCTCGGCACCGACCGGCATACGGCGACGCTGGTGCAGGATCAGGCAGTCGGCACCGATCAGGACCGCAAGTTCGTGCTCGTTCTCAAGAGCGACAACACCGTCGAGTACCGACCCATCACCACCGGACGTGTCTTCGATGGCCTTCGCATCGTCGACAGCGGTCTCAAGCCGGGTGAGCGCATCGTCATCAACGGGATGATGCGTGTGCGCCCCGGAATGAAGGTCGCCGCCACCAGTGCCGCGATGGTCGCCGAGACTCCTACTGCCGCACCCGTCGCTCGTTAATCAGACTCTTTTCGGAAAATCCCCGTGCGCTTTTCACGCTTTTTCATAGATCGGCCGATCTTCGCGATCGTTATCTCGCTGGTCATTCTCGCCGGCGGATTGCTGGCGGTGCGCAGCCTGGCGGTCAGCGAATATCCCGAAGTCACTCCACCGACGATCACCGTCACCGCCGTATACCCAGGCGCCAATCCGAGCGTGCTAGCGCGGACGGTTGCTACACCGCTGGAAGACGCCATCAACGGCGTCGAGCACATGCTGTACATGACGTCGTCCTCGACCGCAGACGGCACCGTCAATCTCACCGTGACCTTCGAGATCGGCACCAACGTCGATCTGGCGCAGGTCCAGGTTCAGAATCGCGTCGCGCAGGCGCAGGCGAGATTGCCCGACGAAGTTCGCCAGATCGGCGTCGTCACCCAGAAGCGGTCGCCCGACATCACTATGGTAGTGCACCTGTTCTCGCCGGATGGTCGCTACGATCCGGTATATCTGCGGAACTACGCGCTGCTCAATGTGCGCAACGAGCTGTCGCGAATTCCGGGCGCTGGTCAGGTGTTCGTCTTCGGCGCCGGCGACTACGCGATGCGCATCTGGATGGATCCCAACAAAGTCGCGGCGCACGGACTGTCGGCGGGCGATGTAGTGCAGGCGATTCGCGAGCAGAACGTCCAGGTCGCGGCGGGAACCGTCGGCGCGCCACCAATGAACGATCCCGTCGCCTATCAGCTGACGGTGAACGCGCACGGCCGTCTCGCCGACGAGGGCGAATTCGGGAACATCATCGTCAAGACGGGCGACGACGGTCAGGTCACCCGACTGCGCGATGTCGCGCGCATCGAGCTCGGACCCGGCACCTACGGTTTGCGCGCGTTGCTCGACAACAAGTCAGCGGTTGCGATCATCGTCTTTCAGGCGCCGGGCTCCAACGCGCTCGCGCTTTCCAGCGGCATTCGCGCCAAGATGGCGGAGCTCCAGACGCGGTTCCCCGAGGGAGTGAGCTGGTCGTCGGTGTACGATCCGACCCTGTTCGTGCGCGACTCCATCAAGGAGGTCATCTACACGCTGTTGCTGGCGACTCTGATGGTGGTAATCGTCGTCGTGCTGTTCCTGCAGACGTGGCGCGCGTCGATCATCCCGCTGGCGGCGGTGCCAATCTCGATCGTCGGCACCTTCGCGGTGATGCTCGCGACCGGCTTTTCCATCAACACGCTGTCGCTGTTCGGATTGGTGCTCGCCATCGGCATCGTCGTTGACGACGCGATCGTGGTGGTCGAAAACGTGGAGCGCCACATCGAGGAAGGCCTGTCGCCGCTCGATGCCAGTCACCGCGCCATGGAAGAAGTCAGCGGGCCGATCATCGCCATCGCGCTGGTGTTGTGCGCGGTGTTCGTTCCGGTCGCATTCATCAGCGGATTGACGGGACAGTTCTACCGCCAGTTCGCGCTGACGATCGCGTTCTCGACGCTGATCTCCGCGTTCAACTCGCTCACGCTGTCGCCGGCTCTCGCCGCGCTGCTGCTCCGGCCGCGCGGCGTTCCACCGGACGCGCCGACCCGCATCATGAATCGTTTGCTGGGTTGGGCGTTTGGTCCTTTCAACCGCCTGTTCGGGCGCGGGTCGGCGGCGTATGGAAACGCGGTCCAGAAGATAGGGCGCCGCAAGATGGGCGCGCTCGCCGTCTACGGAGCGCTCGTCCTGATCGGCATCCTCGGATTTGCGCGGGTCCCGAAGGGATTCGTTCCCAGCCAGGACAAGCGCTTCCTCGTCGCAATTGCACAGCTGCCCGACGCCGCTTCGCTCGACCGCACCGAAGCCGTGATTCGGCGGATGACCGACATCGCGCTCAAGCAGCCCGGTGTCGAGCACGCCGTCGAATTCCCCGGATTGTCGATCAGCTCGTTCGGGCCCAAGCCAAACGCGGGCATCATCTTCTTCGGTCTCAAGCCGTTCGATGAGAGAAGGAGCAAGGATCTCAAGAGCGGCGCAATCCTGGCGGCGTTGAACCAGAAGTTCTCGACCATCCAGGAAGGCTTCACCGCTGTCTTTCCACCGCCGGCCGTCAACGGACTCGGCGCCATCGGCGGATTCAAGCTGATGGTCGAGGACAAAGCCGGGCTCGGCGACTCGACACTCTACGCCGTGACCCAGCAGCTCGTCGGCCGCACGTACCAGAGTCCCAAGCTGGGCGGTCAGTTCTCGAGCTTCCAGATCAACGTTCCGCAGCTCTTCGCCGACGTCGATCGCGACAAGGCCAAGCAGCTCGGCGTCAGGCTCACCGATCTGTTCTCGACACTGCAGATCTACCTCGGCTCGCAGTACGTCAACGACTTCAACAAGTTCGGTCGCACGTACCAGGTGATCGCACAGGCAGATGCTCCGTATAGATCCACGGCCGATGACATCACCCAGCTCAAGGTTCGAAACGTTCGCGGCGACATGGTGCCGCTCGGGTCGTTGCTGACCGTAAAACAGTCGTACGGTCCCGATCAGATCACGCACTACAACGGCTATCCCGCCGCCGACATCAGCGGCAGCGCCGCACCCGGCGTCAGCGCCGGCGCTTCGGTAGCAGTCATGGAGCAGCTCGCAAACGAGACGCTGCCCAACGGAATGGGATACGAGTGGACCGAGCTCACCTACCAGCAGAAGCTCGCCGGCAATACGGCAGTCTTCGTGTTCCCGCTTTGTATCGCGCTGGTGTTCCTCGTGCTGGCCGCGCTCTACGAGAGCTGGTCATTGCCACTCGTCATCGTGCTGATCGTTCCGATGTGTCTGGTGTCGGCCATCGCGGGCGTCTGGCTGACGCGCGGTGACAACAACGTCTTCACCCAGATCGGATTGCTGGTGCTGGTCGGACTGGCGTGCAAGAACGCGATTCTGATCGTGGAGTTCGCGCGGGATCTGGAACGCCAGGGTCGCGACCCCGTCAGCGCCGCGCTCGAAGCCGCGCGCATCCGGCTGCGTCCAATCCTGATGACTTCGTTCGCGTTCATCGCCGGCGTGGTACCGCTCATCGTCGCCAGTGGTGCCGGCGCGGAGATGCGTCGGGTGATGGGCATCGCGGTGTTCTCGGGAATGCTGGGCGTGACTTTCCTGGGTCTGGTTTTCACGCCGCTGTTCTACACGCTCGTTCGCGGACTCGTCGAGAAGGGAAGAAAGCACCCGGCCGACAAGGCCGTGGCTATTCCCGACAATGTCCAACCAATCCATACGTGGCGCCCGGCGCTGGCGGTGGAGCAAGAGGGTGGTACCCATGCGTAAAGTAGCATTCCTGATTTCTACAGCGGCGCTTGCCTGCGCAGCGCCCGCTTATCGCGCGCCGGAAGTTCCGGTTCCTGCGTCTTACAACGTCAATCGGCCGGCGGGCGTCTCGACGCCGCCAGCCAGTGATGCGCGCGTCTCCGACGAGTCGGCTGGCGCGGTACATATCAGCGAGTCACTCGCGGCAACGCCGTTCTGGACGTCGCTCGGCGACAGTGTACTGACCGCGCTGGTAGGTGAAGCGCAGCGCGCGAATCTCGACGTGCGTGTCGCCGAGTCGAGGCTCAGTGGCGCTCGCGCCAGCCGCCGTCTGAGTCGTCTGGATCGCGTCCCGACGATTACCGGAACCGGCAGTAGCTCGCGGCTTCAGAATTCTCTCGCGCAGACTCCCGGGCTCTCGAGTCAGCTGCCCGCGTACAACCTATATGATGTCGGCTTCGATGCCTCGTGGGAGGTCGATTTCTTCGGGCGCGTGAACCGAAACGTTCAGGCGCAGGGCGCGCTGGTCGAGTCGACGCAACACGGGCTCGAGGATGTCCAGATCAGCGTTGCGTCGGAAGTAGCGCGGACCTACTTCGAGCTGCGCGGTGCGCAGCGCCGGCTGGCGGTCGCCGAGCGGAACGCGACGAATCAGCAAAAGATCGTGCGGCTCACTGAGGATCGACTCGCGGCTGGCAGTGGAACGGCGTTCGATACGGAGCGCGCGAAGTCCGTTCTCTATCTCACCCTCTCGGCGACGCCGTCGCTGGAGGCGGAGATTGCGGCGGATCGGAATCAGCTCGCAGTCCTGCTTGGAAAGTCGCCGGATGCATTGCCGGCGGTACTGCTCGATTCGGCGCCACTGCCGCGGTTGCCGGACACTCTCTACGTCGGATCACCGGAGCAATTGGTTCGCCGGCGGCCCGATGTGTTGCAGGCCGAGCGTTTGTACGCGGCGCGCTCGCTGTTCGTGGGCGCGGCGCGGGCGGAATATCTGCCGCGAGTGACGCTTGGCGCGCGGATGGGCTACACATCGACGAGTGTCGACTCGCTGTTCAAGCGCGGCAACTCGAGGTTGCTGTTCGGCCCGATCGTGAGCTTTCCGCTGTTTGATATCGGAAGAGTGCGCGAGCGTGTAGAGATTGCGACCGCCGGTCAGGAGGAAGCGCAGGCGCAGTACAACGCGACGGTGCTGGGTGCGCTCGCCGAGAGTCAGGCGGCTCTCGTCGCATACGATCGCGCGCACGCCCGCTTAGCCATTCTGGAAAACGCGGTACGGTCGAGTGAAAGAGCGATGGACCTGGCGCAGCAAAGGTTCGAGGCGGGTCTGACGGATTTCCTGCAGGTGCTCGACGCGCAGCGGACCGTGCTCGATGCGGAGAACCAGCTGGCGTTTGGTCGTACGGCGGCAGCGACCGCGCTCGTCGCCGCCTACAAGGCAGTCGGGGGTACCTGGCCAGTGCGATAAGTTCGGTTCTTGCGCGCGGCGGCGATCACCGCAACTCTATAAGGAAGAGATTTAACGCGCTGCCGCGTAGATTTTCGCCGACTGTATGCGGATCAGGCTCCCCGGACTCGTCGTCCCCGCTCTCTCTATTTGCACTGCCGCCTGCGGCGGCGATGCGACCGGAACGTCAGCCCTGGTCACTCTATGCCCGCAGGCTGACTGGGCCGCGATGCAGGTGGAGGAACAACCATGGCACGCGATCCCGGTTACGCGCGCTCAGTATCCTCTCGGCGTGGCGAAGCGGATCGGTCTGGCGAGGATCCGCACAACGCCCGACGTCACGGATTCCCTCCAGATCTATTACGTCACTCCCGAGCAGGCCGCAGCGACGTTTTCCTGCGATCCCCGTCCGCCGGGCGCTTCTCCAGCGAAGCAGCTGCACGGTACCATCCAGGGGGACGGCACGCCGCTTACCGATCCCGCCGAATTCGGATACCCTAGCCGTGCGACGGTCACGCTGGGACTCAAGCAGACATTCGTCGGCGGATCAACCGGAAACGACATCACCCTGGCAGACATCCCAAGTGGAACTCGGGACCTGGTAGCCACGGCGCTGGACGTTCGCCATTCGACGATCATTCGTCGCGGCGTCGACTATCCTGACAACTCGACGATACCCGCGCTCGATTTCAGCTCCAGTGAAGCATTCGGACTGACGGAGAATACGGTGACCATCGCCGGTAACTCGAACAACTACGACTGGCAGGCGGGTACCCGAGTCATCACGCAACGGGGAACTCTCGGCTTGCTGCGCTACAGATTCATGCGTGCCGCCAGCACTACGTCCGCGATCTCTTCGGTGCCGGAAAACCAGTTGTTGGCCGGAGAGTTGAACTCGCTGACGGTTGGGTTTGGCTCGAGCATCACAACGGTCTATTACCGTGTGCCTTCCGACCGCAGCGTCGAGATCGGGCCCGAGGCCAACCGGCCCACACTCACCAGATCGGGAACGCTTCCAGACCTCGCACTTCTCATCGAAGAGATATCGCAGCCCGAGTACGGCTCCCAAATCGTACTCGGGCTTAGTCCGCCGCTCAACGCGACCATTAATCTCAAACCGATCATCACTGCTTCGAAGGAATATTTTGGTGGCACGCCCACCACATGGTCCTTCACGATTCCCGACTTTCAGGGAATTGGCAATTTTCCCTCGTCGTATGGGGATTTGCGGTCGAGCGGCGTGCAGGGAATGGAGGTAACCGATCGCCCGTATCTCGCCGCGCCTCGCGACGGCGCTACCTACCGCTCGGCCTTCCGCTGAAAACGGATTGGGCGCGCGCGTCGACTAGCTATTCTACAGGCATGAATCCAGGCTCCTTTAGAGGCGGACACACCGCTCGATTGCTGCTTTTCGTGATGCTGTTGGGTTGGTGCGGCGCGTTGCTGTTGTTCCGTTTCGCGCGGTCGGGCTCGTTCGCACTGGGGTTCCTGGCCTGGAATCTCTTCCTTGCTGCCGTCCCGGCGGTTGCGGCGTGGTTCTTCGCGCGCGCGATGGGAAGAAATTCGTCGCTGCTCGAGCGGATTGCGTGGTTCGTGGTATGGCTCGTTTTCCTTCCCAACGCTCCGTACATCATCACCGACTTCGTTCATCTGACGCCGCGCCCCGGAATGCCTTTCTGGTATGACATCGCGCTCCTGGTATCCTGCGCGGGTACAGGCCTCCTGCTCGGCTACACATCCATCGCCGATGTACAGTTCGTGATCGCGCGAAGATTTTCGCCGCTTGCGGGGTGGATGCTCGTCGTCGCCGCGGTTCTCCTGTCCGGGTTCGGCATCTACCTTGGGCGTTTTCTCCGCTGGAACAGCTGGGACACTCTCACCAGTCCACGCCAGCTGTCCCTTGCGATCACCGAGCGGGTGATGAACCCGTTATCCAACCCGCAGACCTTCGGCGTCACGCTCGTCTACGGCGTCGGACTTTTTCTGGGTTACGTGGCGCTTCGCTTCTGGCAGCCGGCCACGATCAGCGGCAGTGGGCAACCTTGACGTCGCCTGCTGCCAGACAAATGAAATCAACGCGTTTTCGCCCGGGTTAGCGGCCAGCCTGCGCGCTCGCCACAGGATAGGGCTCCTCGAGCGCCGGTGACCCGTTCTCGAGCAGCGACTTCAGATTTGAGATGACTTTCGGCCAGCCACCCGACACTGCGCCGATGAGTTTCGATGGCTCGCGCTCGATGGTGTGGGTGATCGAGAGCTTGACCGCGGACCCGCTTGGCTCCAGCACCATCGTGCACAGTGAGTCGCCCTCGGCTTTCAGCTCCGGCTTGTCCTCATTCCGCCAGCGGATGACCAGCCGTCGCGGTGGCTCGGACTCGACGATTTCACCGGCGTCGCTGATGTGACCATCGGCGTGGACCATCTTCCACGACGACCCGGGTGTCCAGTCGCTCTCGCAGTAAACGCCGAACCAGTACTGCTTCATGAACTCGGAATCGTCGGTAAGGGCCGACCACAGCTTCTGCGGCGTCGTCCGGATGTAGGTCACGTAGACGAAGGTCGATCTAGGCATTGGTCTTCTCCAGTTTGCGTTTGAGGTTCTGCAGCGCCTTGAGGCGCGGTTTTTCGAACTTGGCGATCCAGCGCTCGTAGATCTCCTGCAGGGGCACGGGATTGAGGAAGTGGAGCTTCTCGCGACCGCGGCGAACGGTGGCGACGAGGTTCGCCGCCTCGAGGGTGTCGAGGTGCTGGGTCACGCCCTGGCGTGTCATGTCGAGGTAATCGCACAGCTCGTTGAGCGTGCGCCCGTCGTGCGCGTGGAGGATGTCGAGCAGCTTGCGCCGGCTTGGGTCGGCGAGCGCCTTGAACAGGAGGTCGGGGTCGGGTCGGGCGGGCATATGCAAGTAATCTCTTGCCTAATTATAGGCAAGAGATTACTTGCGTGTCAAGGCTACGGAGGCGAGTACCATCGCGCCTAATTGACAGTGGTTCTCCGCGCCGTCAGACAGATTCGCGGGCAGCATCTCGCCTTTTGGCGGCCCCGGCATGTAGAACAGTGCCGAGCGTACCAACGTTACGCCACCAAGCCGGGTTTTGGCGACGGCAGTTCGGCAGAATTGATCATCGATGGAATTGCCGACCGGCGCGATGGTAGTGACGCGGTCCGCCGGATGCGACTTGAGCCAGGACGCTAGCATCAGCGTCGTGTCTATGTTCGCGGTGACGAGCTCGAGCGGATCTGCGACGCTGTCGTCCCTGAGATCGGGCACTGCCGGCGCGTCGTCGTTGATGGCTACGTCGGGGGTTTGGCCCTCGGGCGGCATCACCTCTCCTCCGGCACTTTGGGTAGCGGGTGAGGGAGTCGCAGGAGCAATAGATCGCTGAGACGTCGGCCTGGGCGAGTTATCGATCTGCTGATCGGTCTTCGCGCAGGCTACCAGGGCAAGGACCGCGATCATTGCGGCAGTACGGGGCATACCATTAGACGATTGCCACCCCACCTACGATCGCTGATCGGTCGCGCCGTTGCCAGTGTTCTTGACCGTCCCGCGCACTGTTGGCACATTCGCGCTGGACAGTCTCACATTGAGAAAATGACTACCGAAACGACATCAAAGCCAAAACCGTTCGTGCTGCACGCCGATGAAGGCGAATGGATCGACGCATTTGGGAATCGCAGTTTGTTCAAGGTCACGGGCGCCACGAGCGGTGGCTCGCTGACGCTGTTGCTGGCGACGGTGCCGGTGGGTGGAGGAACGCCGTCTCACATCCACAACGTCGACGACGAGATGTTCATCATCGCCGAAGGCCGCTATCGCTTCGTGATGGACGGCGTCGAGAGCGAGGTTGGCCCGGGCGCGGTGGTGTACCTGCCGCGCGACTGCGTGCATTCGTTCCAGAACATCGGTGACACGCCGGCGAAGCACTGGGCGCTTCTGACTCCGAGCGGATTCGAGACGTTCTACGCACGGTGCGCGAAGGTCTTTGCCACGCCAGGACCGCCGGACCTCGCACGGATCGCGGCGATCACCCGCGATCACGGCTACCAAATTTTCGCGCCGGGCAAGTAGATGAGAGCTGCGCGTGTAGCACGCCGGTGCTCAGTGATATTGTTGCTGGCCGGTGCCGTGGCAGCGCGACCGGTCGCGGCTCTCGCTCAGGCGTCTACCCGCCAGCCGGCCGCGCCGGTGACGACGACGCTCCTCGTTCCCGATCGCGTTTGGGACGGTGTGTCGGATGCGCCGCACTCCGGCTGGGCGGTAGTCGTCACCGGCAATCGCGTTGTCGCCGCCGGGCCGCGCGCTCAGATCACCGTACCAGGCGGCGCGACGACCATCAATCTGCCCGGCACTACGCTGATGCCAGGGCTGATCGACGCCCACTCGCACGTGCTGCTGCATCCCTACAACGAGACATCGTGGAACGATCAGGTGCTCCACGAAGCGCTGGCGCTCCGCACCGCGCGCGCGGTGAATCACCTGCGGGCGACGTTGATGGCGGGCTTCACCACTCTGCGCGACCTTGGCACTGAAGGCGCCGGATACGCAGACGTCGGACTCAAGCAGGCCGTGAATCAGGGAATCATTCCCGGTCCAAGGATGTACGTGGCGACGCGCGCCATTGTTGCGACGGGGGCTTACGGTCCTGCCGGATTCACTCCCGAGTACCAGAGCGACATTCCGCAGGGCGGGCAGGAAGCGAGCGGGCTCGAGCAGGTCGCGCAGGTCGTGCGCGATCAGATCAAGCACGGCGCCGACTGGGTGAAAATTTACGCCGACTACCGCTGGGGACCGAACGGCGAGAACGAGCCGACCTTCACCGTCGACGAGCTCAAGGAAGCGGTCGACATCGCCAACAGCTCGGGCCGGCCGGTGACAGTGCACGCGACTACAGCTGAAGGCATGCGCCGCGCGATCATCGCCGGGGTCACTACCATAGAACATGGCGACAATGGCACGCCGCCGGTTTTCAAGATGATGGCCGACCGCGGTATCTGCTTTATTCCCACGCTTGCCGCCGGTGATGCGATCCTGCAGTACCGGGGCTGGAAGAAGGGCGTCGATCCCGATCCGCCGGCGATCGTCGAGAAGAAGAAGAGCTTCAAGGCCGCGCTCGACGCGCACGTCACGATCTGCAACGGCAGCGATGTCGGCGTGTTCACCCACGGCGACAACGCGCGGGAAGTCGAGATGCTGGTCGAGTACGGAATGACTCCCGTCGCCGCGCTTCGGTCAGCGACCTCGATCGATGCGAAAATGCTGGGAATGGGTGACAGACTAGGCCAGGTGAAGGATGGCTATCTCGCCGACCTCATCGCCGTGCGGGGCGACCCGACCCGGGACATTTCCGCCATCCGCCAGGTGCAGCTGGTGATGAAGGACGGGACGATTTACAAGCAGTGAGTCCCTGCCACCCGTACGCGACCGGGATGGCCCGCAGCCAAGCACCGGTTCGGCCGTGAGCCGCCTGCCGGTAGTTTTTATTTTGCAGTTGAACCCATGTCCCTAGCATCGCACTGAAACTATAAACTTAGTTATACCGTACTGAGGGCAATCTTACCCGCCCGCATGCCCTCAGATACCATCGAATCGCCCGTAACGACCGCCCGGTTCGCCGGAGCACTCTGGCTGATCGTCATCATCGCCAGCCTCATCGACGTCCTGGCCGTCCCGGCGATCAATACTACCGGCACACCCGCTCAGACCGCCGCCAGCGTCCTCGCCTCCGAGGGGCCGATCCGCCTCGGCTTCGCCCTCAATGTCCTGGTCAGCGTCTGCTACCTCGGCGTTACGGCACTGCTCTACGATCTCCTCCGACCGGTCGGCCGCGGCCTGGCGCTGTTCGGCGCATTCGCCGGGGTTGGCGGCATTATCGTCGGCGCAGCGAGCGCTGTCGACGAGCTGGCCGCGCTCGGACTCCTCAGAGATGCGGGCACCGCCGCGCCCGACACCGCCAACCAGCTCCAGACCATCGCGCAATTGGCGTTTCGGGCCGGATCAGAGTTCGCCGTCAGCATGGTCTTCTTCGGCTGCCAGATCGTCTCGGTCGGTTATCTGATCTTTCGCTCGACTTTCCTGCCGCGGATCATCGGCGCCGCTCTCGTGCTCGGCGGAGCCAGCTACATCGCCATCTCCCTCGCCAAGTTCGTCGCCCCGACGCTCGGCACCCGAATGGGTCCGCTCGTCATTCCGATCGCGATCATCGGTGAAGGCGCGCTGACACTCTGGCTGCTGTTCAAGGGCGTCGACGGCGAAAAATGGCGGCTGCACCCGAGGCGGACCGCACCCGACCTCGGAGTGGCGAGATGACTCACACCATCGACGCCACGCAGCGCCGCTGGGCAATCGCGATCGGAGCAGCGTACCTGATCGCGCTCGTGCTCGGCAATATCGCCGAGTTTTATATCCCCGATCGGCTGATCGTTTACGACAACGCCGTGCAGACCGCGCGCAAGATCATGGCGCAGGAGCATCTCTTTCGGCTCGGGGTCGCGACGAATTTTCTCGTGTTTGCCGCCGACGTCGTCCTCGTCGTCGGACTATACATGGTATTGGAGCCCGTCAATCGCGGGCTCGCATTGCTGGGTGCGTTTTTCAGGTTGATCGAGACCACAGCGCTGTTCATGGTAACCCTCGCCGACTTCGTCGTGCTTCGCATCCTGAGCGGCGCGGAATACCTCAAAGCGCTCGACACCGCGACGCTGGCGGCTCTGGCGCGCCTCGCCATCGCCGGTCACGGCAGCGCCTACACCCTCGGCCTGATGATCTTCGGGTTTGGCTCGACGATCTTCTGTTATCTCTGGCTCAAATCGGGATACGTGCCGAAGGCGCTGGCGATGCTGGGCGTCTTCGCGTCGGCGTGGATCGGAGTGTGTGTGTTCACTATCATGGTCGCGCCCGAGGCCGCAAAGATTCTCCCGCTTCCGGTCTGGGCAGCGCCAATATTTCTGTTCGAGCTGACGATGGGACTCTGGCTGGTGATCAAGCGCCTGCCGCAATCGACTTCGACACGGGAGCGGGCGCTGTAAGTTTGGTCGAATGGAAGCGACCGCTGGACCCGTCATCAAAGTTTCATCGATCCGTAAGACCTACGGCAAAACCGTAGCCGTCGAAGACGTCTCCTTCGACGTCTACGATGGCGAGATCTTCGGGCTCATCGGACCGAATGGCGCCGGCAAGACCACGACGATGGAATGCGTCGAGGGAATCCGCCGGCCCAACTCCGGCTCGATCACCGTGCTCGGTCTGGATCCGGTTCGCGACGTGTACGCACTCCAGGAGCGGATCGGTGTGCAGCTGCAGCAGGCGCAGCTACAGAAGCGCATCAAAGTCTGGGAAGCCGCGCGCCTTTGGACATCGCTCTATCGAAAGCCGACATCGGTTGGCGACGAGCTGCTCGAGCAGCTCGGGCTCGCCGACAAGCGCAACGCGTGGTTCATGACGCTGTCGGGCGGCCAGAAGCAGCGGCTGTTCATCGCGCTCGCGCTGATCAACGATCCGGAAGTCGTTTTCCTCGACGAGCTCACCACCGGGCTGGATCCGCAGGCGCGTCGCAAGATCTGGGATCTCGTGCGCGGCATCCGCGAGCGCGGCAAAACGGTTTTCCTGACAACGCATCTGATGGAGGAGGCCGAGCGTTTGTGCGATCGCGTGGCGATCATCGATCGCGGCCGGATTATCGATATCGATCAGCCGCAGCGGCTCGTCGACAAATACTGTCCGGAGCGGAGCGTCATTCTGGCGACGCAGGACCACCACGCGGCGGAGAATTTGGCGCGCGTTGTCGGTGTCGAGTCGGTGACGGCGCACGATTCACGGCTGACCGTCCGCGGCGCCGGTGAGAAGCTCGTCACCGACGTCATCCGCTGCCTGTCGGAGAATCACATCACTGTCACCGACTTCAAGACGGAGACGCCGAATCTCGAGGACGTGTTCCTCAAGATCACGGGGCACTCGCTCAGAGATTGATCGGCGGCAAAGATCGACTGACAAAGAAGACTACCGGCGGGAGGCCGTGGGCGAGCCGGCTAACGGCCGGGGGCTCGTTTCCTATAGGCCAAGGAAGACTACCAGCTAATAGCCCATGCTCGGCGCCGCCAGCTGCTCCGCCCAGCTATTAGCTGGTAGTCTTCAGTGATAGAAGATTCAGCCCGCGGCCTCGAGCCGGCCCGGCCCCCCGCCTCCCCGCCTCCCGCCGGTAGTCTTCTTTTCCAGCCCTCAACTCACGAGCGGTCTACCGAACCTCGATGGGCGCCGTCCACCGGAACGATCCCCATTCCATGTTGACCGCTCCGCGGCGCACGTCGCGCCCGGCGATCGATATCGTGAATTGATCGACAGGCGTCGCAAGGGTGGTGGACTGCATGCGTCCCGTTCCGACATCGCGCGAGCGATCGTACTGGGTCCCCCACTGTCCCGACTGTCCATTCACGATCAGATCGGCGCCATTCTGGTGCGGCACCGTCCACAGCGTGTAGGTGCCGGGCGCGAGCCGGATCCCCGCAAGGGTGATTGGCACCGAAGTGGTGAATTGCGTCGCGGCGTTGGCGCCGGTTCGCCACACTCGGTCATATGGTATGACGTTGCCGAGCAGTTGTCGCCCGCGCGCGAGTGGCCGGCTATAGTCGACAGTGAAGCTCGCTTTGCCGATCGTCGCGCGCACGGTGTCGCGTGGACTGAGCTGCTTGACTCCGCCTTTCGCTTTCTCTTCCGCATCCCACCTGTCGGCGGTGCTCCTGATGTCGGGCACCGAATCGAGGCGGGCGACATCCACCAGATAGGTCGTCCGTGCTCCGGAATACGTGAGCATGTTGCCGGCCGAATCGAAGCTCGCTTCGCCAGTGCCGGAAAGCCAGTCGTGCTGGATCTCGGCGCGATTACCGGCTGCGAAGCGCACGACTCCATGGTGCAGCGGGAATCGGTCGAACTCTCGATCGAGATAGAATTGCCGCAGCTGGAGGGTGTCGCCGACGGCGCGTTTCTCGGCGATCGCTCTCGCGAGCGCGGCGTCGAAGTAGAGCTCGTAGAGACTGTACATCTGCGGAACGTGCGCCATCGCGATGGCGCCGTTGGTGGCGAAGTCGTGCCGGAGCTTGCCGGCGTCGTCAGTCTGTAGGATGTGCACCGAATCCGCGGTCACATCGGCGGTGACGTGCCGATCGCGCTGATTCTCCGGCTCGCTCGGCGCATGGATGTCCATCACGAGACGACGGATCGTGCTGCCGGGCCCGAGCTCGATCTCGGTGTGCCGGCGACGCACCCGCGGAAAGCGATCGACGCCGTCGATGACGACCTTGTTGCCGCTACGACTTATGCTCTCCACCGAGATCGTATCGCGACCGAGTCGCGCGAGGAAACCGTATCGTCGTTCCGGCTCGGAATTCCGGCAGCCGATCAGGGCAAGTGCAGCCAATACGCACGACACACGCAAACGCACTCGGTGATTCCGGTGGAGAAGTGACATGGCGCACCGCGGAAGTTGGCGACACGTGAATGATGGATCGCAACAATATTCGGATACTACCGTGACGCCAGCCGCGAGTTTCTCGAGGCCGCGGATTTTACACAGCGATGACATTGGCGCCGAGGAACTGGGACCGACCCCGCGCCCCAAGGAGAGCCCGAAAGGCGCGAGTTTTCTATTGCGTTTTGAGGGTTTTTCCTTATGCTCGTCTTTCGGGCCGCTCGGGTCATTGGAGGACTGTCAACATGCAACTTAGCGCTGCCGCTGCCGCGGCTATTCTGCTCGCACTACCCGCGTGCGGTGGTTCCGGTAGCACCGCACCGCCCGCGACGCTTTCGATCAGTGTCGCCAGCACCACCATAGTCTCTGGAACAACGCAGCAGGCTAGCGCAGTGCTCAGCGATGGAACGACGCCGAGTGGAGTGACCTGGTCGACGACGAACTCGATGATCGCCGCGGTCAGCAGCAGCGGTCTTATCACGGCGACAAAGAAAGGCGTCGCTACCATCACTGCTACGGCAGGTACGCGCTCGTCGCAAATCCAGGTGTCGGTTGTGCCCGGTCCGGCAAACGCCGTCGTCATTTATTCGGGTGACGGACAGATCGGAGCGAGGGGATCTCAGCTGCCCGCGCCGTTGTGTACCAACGTCCTCGACGCAGCCGGCAATCTCATTGTCGGCGCGACCGTGACTTACACCGTCACTACGGGTGCTGGCGCGCTCGCATCGCCGACAGCACCGCAGACGGATCCCTCGGGGATCGCGACTTCCGGACTGTGGACGCTGGGATCATCTGCAGGCCAGCAGACTGTAACAGCGACCGTCGGTTCGGCGACCGTCGTGTTCAAGGCAACAGCCCAGTAGGCATTCGGCTTCCGTGGGTCGAGTGAGAAACAGAATTCCGGCGCGCGCGACCACGCGCGCCAGGGCTGCGATTTTCGTCGTCGGAGCGGCCCTCAGCGCGGGATGTCATGACGAGCCGACGGGCATCAAGCCGGAGTTTCACGACTCCATCGTCATTGAATGGGATCAGGCTGCTCTGGCCGCCGTTCGCGCGACCCACCCCGGGCCCCCGATGGCAGCGCGCGCGCTGGCCGTAGTACATACGGCCATCTATGACGCGTGGACCGCATACGACGCGACAGCAGTCGCGACCCTGGCCAACGGCGTCGCGCGTCGTCCCGCCAACGAGCGAAGCGAGGCAAACAAGGAACGTGCGGTGAGCTTTGCCGCATATCGGGCTCTCGTGGATCTTTTCCCGACTGAACAATCATCATTCGATGCGGCGATGCAGCGGCACCAGTTCGACCCTGCAGATCTTTCCACCGACGCGTCGACGCCCGCGGGAGTTGGAAACGTTGCCGCGGCCGCTGTGATCGCGTTTCGACATCACGATGGTGCCAACCAGCTCGGTGATCTCGCGCCAGGAGAGTATGCGGACTACACCGGGTACCAGGCCGTGAACACGCCGTCGACGGTGGCTGATCCTAATCACTGGCAACCGCTGCTGACGACCGACGCGCAGGGCATAACGACGACTCAGAAATTCGTCGCTCCCCAATGGGGGCTCGTCACTCCCTTCGCGCTCACCTCGGGCGCGCAATTTCGTCCCGCTGCTGTTCCAAATCTGTATCCAGCAGCTGGGTACACCGACCAGGCGCAGGAGATTATCGATCTCAGCGCCAACCTGTCGGACTTACAGAAAACGCTGGTGGAGTACTGGGCTGACGGACCGAGCTCGGAGCTGCCGCCTGGCCACTGGGCGTTGTTTGGGGAGTGGGTGTCGCACCGCGACGAGCACACCATCGACGATGATGCGAAGATGTTTTTCGCGCTTTCGAATGCGATGCTCGACGCCAGTATCGCCGTCTGGGACTGCAAGCGCGCTTTCGATTATGTGCGCCCTATAACCGCGATCCGTTTTTTGATGGCGGGGCGGCAGATCCGCGCCTGGGGTGGGCCCTTCAAGGGCACCCAAACCATTCCGGGTGAGCAGTGGCAGGCGTACCAACTCGGCGCACAACCTACACCGGCATTTCCCGAGTTCAGCTCTGGACACAGTGCATTCAGCGCGGCCGGCGCCGAGATCCTGCGTTCATTTACCGGCAGCGATGCATTCGGCGACTCCGTCGTCATCAAGGCCGGCACCTCGCGGGTCGAGCCGACCCTGGTGCCGGCCGCGGATGTCACGATAAAGTGGGCCACTTTCAGCGAGGCCGCGGATCAGGCCGGAATGTCTCGCCGCTACGGCGGAATTCACTTCCGGGAAGGAGACCTGCAATCACGCGCAATGGGCCGCCTCATCGGCGCGCAGGTATGGGTAAAAGCCCAGAAGCTTTTTTCTGGCGTGACCGCATCGCCCTGAGCGGGGCAATTCAAGCAAAAGCCGCACACTAAGCGGCAAAGTCACAGCGAAGAGGGAAGCAACCGCGTATTCTGCAAAGGAGCGCATTGTTTGCGTATGTGCTCCCCAACTATTCATCGATCATGAGGTTTGCGTTGCTGACCAGAATACGCCCCACGACTTTAGGACTCCTTGCTGTCATTCCGGCGATCGCCTGCTCCTCCGGCGAGCCGCAGACCGCATACGCCGATTCCCTCCCGGCAAAATCCGCCGCGCCGGTCGAGAGCTCCGTTGTCACGGCTCCGGCCATTCGTCTGGGTCTATCTCCGACAGGAAATACCGTGCGCTATCGCGTTCGCGAGCAGCTCATGCACCACGATTTGCCGAACGATGCAGTCGGCGAGACAAAAACTCTCACTGGATCTCTCGAGATCGACTCGACTGGAAAGGTGATCCCGCAATCGTCGAAATTCACTGCCGACGCCTCCACTTTCGTCAGCGATCAGAGCCGGCGTGACGGCTACGTTCGCAAGCGCCTGCTCGACTCCGATCAGTACCCCGACATTGTGTTTGTTCCGACCGAGATCCGCGGCGTGAAGCTGCCGCTGCCCACAACGGGAACGGTGCCGTTCGACATGACCGCGAACCTCACCGTGCGTGGAGTGACTCGACCCACCGACTGGAGGGGCACCGCGAAGTTCGAGAATGGCAGAGTGACGGGCTCGGCCGCGACTGCATTCACTTTCAGCGACATCCAGCTCGACCAGCCCAGAGTGCCCGTGCTACTCAGCGTCGCGGACACCATTCGGCTGGAGATGGACTTCGATCTGGTTCGCAAGTAAGGGGCGGAGAACTCCTACCACGTGAGTTGCTGATTGCTGACTGACAGTGAACTCGGGCAACAAGCTCTCGCAGTTGTCTCGATCAAGAGTCGGCCAAACCCTGATTCTGAGTCCATTGAGTAATTACTGCCACGCCTATCGCCCCAATGCACATCAATCCGGCGATTCCTCTCATCCAGTGGGCGATCTGAGTATCGTGCTGCAGCAATCGCCAGTGCGAGAGAAGGTTGAACCAGTCGTGGCCGTCGCTTTCCTGCCCCGTTGAGCCATCGAGCAGCATGAGCTGGCCGGCGCGGGAGTCGGCGCAGTAGATCGCGACGCTAAGGAGGTTGATTCCCGACCACCACACGCAAACCATCGCTGCGAAGACGTCGCGGCGTCGGCCGTCTGCCGTCTTCTTCAGGAAATAGAGCACGAAAATCAGCGGAAACGCGACCTGCGTCAGTGAACCACCCAGTATGACCATCGTGCGGCCAAGGATCGGGATTCCGAACGGCATGAACAGCATGTGGCCGAACTCATGGATTGCCAGATCGATGTCGCTCACGAGAGGCACCACGCCGAGTGGGTCGCGAAACGCGCTGACGGCAAGCCAGGAGAGCAGAGCGATCAGCGCGAAGCGAAGGTAGCGCTGGTTCGACGGAGTAATGGCGGTGCCTACGGTAGGCGTTGTTGCTGACACCGGACGAGCTCTTGGTGGGATCAAACTGAAGACGCACTCTGGCGCGGGATTGCAACGGCCTTGATCCACTGTACTATCATCAGCCATGAGCAGCCCGCTTCGCGGACTTGGACAACTGACCTGGGCAGAGATCAAGATCTTCATTCGTGAGCCGCTCGGCGCGATCGGGTCGATCGTGATTCCGGTGGTGCTGTTCGTGATGCTCGGCAAGGCGACGGCGGGGCGGCCGGCGCCGGCAACGCCGAAGCTGAGCGATCTACTGAGCCCCGGTGGAATCGCGACACTGGTGTCGCTGCTCGTGATCATCAGCGCGGTGTTGTCGCTGGTGGCGATCATCTCAATCTACCGCGAGGGTGGCATCCTCAAGCGCCTGCGGGCGACACCGTTGCGGCCGTGGACAATTCTCTCCGCGCACGTCGTGGTGAAGCTGCTGCTCACCGCGCTGACGATGGGGCTCATGGTTGTCGCCGGAAAGCGGTACTTCTCGATCGGGCCGGATGTGCCGTTGTTCAGATTCACTATCGCTCTCCTGATCAGCACCCTGAGCATCCTGTCGGTTGGATTCATCGTTGCGAGCATCGTTCCGACCGCGCGCTTCGCGCAGCCAATCGGCGCGGTGATTTTTTATCCGATGGTCGGACTTTCAGGCCTGTTCGTCCCGATCGACGCGCTGCCACCGACTTGGCAAACGGTGGCGCGCTCACTGCCGCTTACCCGTGCGGCATCGCTGCTGCAGGGGATGTGGATCGGAGATCCCTGGTCGGCGCACACGTCGGACATCGCGCTGCTCGCCGGGGTGTTCGTGGTCTGCGTTGCGCTGACGTCTCGGGTCTTCAGGTGGGAGTAGGGTATTCTCGGCGTGGTGGCCGGCCAGGCCACGTGAGGGCCCTACCCACCTACTGAAAAACCAGTTGACACCCTCCCGCCCCGATGCTAAGCTACGGAAAGTTCAGTAGATAAAGCCGGAGCAAAGTTGACCGATCTCTACTTTCCCCCTCGCGAGCTGTCCGTAATGAGTGTCCTGTGGCGCCTCGGTTCGGGTACAGTATCCGAGGTCCGGGACGCACTGGACGAGGACCTCGCCTACACCTCGGTGCTGTCGGCGCTCCAGATCCTCGAGGAAAAAGGCGTCGTCCGGCATGAAGCCAAGGGTCGCGCTTATCGCTACTTCCCCACCATCGAAGCCGAGCGCGCGGGCGGCACCGCATTGGCGCGGGTGCGCGACGCGATCTTTCATGGATCCGCCGAGCGGATGTTCGCGCAGATGGTGTCCGACAAGAAGTTGAGCCGTAAGGAGCTACAGCGCATGCGCGAGCTGATCGCCGAGCGACTCGGAGAGCGGCGGTGATCGGCTGGCTTGTTTACGCCGTGCAGGTCGGGCTCTGCGTCGCCGTCCTGGCGTGGACGACAGAATCGGTAGCGCGATTGCTTCGACTGCCGACCCGGTTCATCTGGCTCGGCGCGGTGATCTTTTCCACAACACTCGTAGCACGGGCGGCGATCGTCTCGCCGGAACCACCGGCATCCGCGCAGCCTCCCAGCTTGCCGTCACTCGATATTCTGCAGACAAGCGTTCTCACCGCGCAGCACCGAGTGCCGACGGTTCCTACCGAGTACATCGCCGTCCTCTGGGTGCTCGCGACTTTGCTCGTCGGATTGTCATTCGCAGCGACCGGTTGGAGGCTGCGCCGCGCCAGTCGCAGTTGGCCGACGGCCGATCTCCACGGACAGCGCGTTCGGCTCGCGCCGTCTACGGGACCCCTCGTGCTTGGACTGCTTCGTCCGGAAATCGTCGTGCCGCGCTGGGTGCTCACTCGACCACCGGCAGAGCAGAGCGTGATTCTCACGCACGAGATCGAGCATCTAAACGCAGGTGATCAGAACCTGCTCGCTGCGGGATGCGTGGCTGCCGCGCTCATGCCGTGGAACCCCGCCTACTGGATTATGGTAGCGCGGCTTCGGCTCGCGATCGAGATCGATTGCGACTCACGGGTACTCCGCGCAGGAGTCTCGCCTCGCTCTTACGGATCACTGCTCGTCGACGTAGCCGAAAGCTCATCGCCCTTTGTGTTGGGGACGATGGGCCTCGCCGCTCGTTCATCCCACCTTCGCTCGAGGATTCTCGCTATGCAGTCCCGCCGCTTCAGTCACCCATTTCTTCGCGGCACTGCCGCCGCGCTCGTCGGATTGGTCAGCCTCCTCGCCGCGTGCGAGAGCCGGATGCCAACCGCGGCTGATATCGCCCGAATGGATGCTGCTTCAGTTGAGCGCGCCGTACCAACGATTGGACTCCCACAGGATTCGTCGGTCAGCTGGGTACTGGACGGGACTGCGTCGACCGCTGCCGCGGCGAAGCAAATTCCGGCCGAACGGATAGCGTCGGTTCAAATCTCAAAGGAGAAGGGCCACTCACAGATCCGGATCGTCACGAACGAAGGTCAGCGCCTTGGAGCCGACACAGTGCAAGTGACTCGCGTCGTCACGCCTTCAGCGAGCCCTGTCGTGCGCACAGGAGTGAATATCGCGCCGCCTTCAGCCACGGCGCAGCCACTGGTAATCGTCGACGGCTTCCCGTCGACTACGTCAGCGCTCGCCAAGTTGTCGGCGGACCGGATTGCATCGATCGAGGTCGTCAAAGGCGAGAGTGCGCGTGCTCAGTATGGAGAGAGCGGAAGGAACGGCGTCATCCTGGTGACGACAAAGAGCCATTAGCGCGCTGGTGTGCGTGGCAGATAATATTTTGCCATGCGCACGGTTACGTTTGCGCTCGCCACATATCTTCAACCATGGCTACGGTCGGACTCATTGGCGGACTCGGTCCCGAATCCACCATCGACTACTACCGCCGCATCCTCGTCGGCTGGGAGAAGATCGCGCCGGGCTCATCGCCATCGGTCATCATCGACAGTCTCGACGTCCAACGTGGCTTGCGATTGGTGGGCAACGATCGCCCTGCGCTCATCGAGTACTTGCTCGAATCTGTACAGCGCCTCACCAGAGCGGGCGTCGATTTCATCGCCATGGCCGCGAATACGCCGCACGTTGTGTTCGAGCAGCTTGCCGCACGATCTGCGGTGCCGATGCTGAGCATCGTCGAGGTATGCGCCAACGAAGCGGAGCGACGCGGATTGCGACGCCTGGCGCTCCTTGGCACCCGCTTCACGATGGAGGGCCAGCTCTATCCCGGCACTTTCGGCAAGCGCGATATGACGGTTGTCGTCCCATCGGAGGCAGAGCAGAAGTGGGTGCACGAGAAATACATCGGCGAGCTGCTCAAGGGCGACTTCCGTGACGACACCCGCACGAGATTCATCGCACTCGTTACCCGCCTCCGCGATGAGGACGATGTCGAGGCAATCATCTTAGGCGGCACCGAGCTGCCATTACTGCTCAAGTCGGACACGATTGCCGATCTGCCCGTGCTGGACACCACTGAGCTGCACGTCGCGGGGATCGTAGATCGCCTTCACCATCTCGAGGCATCGTCATGACCTATCTACGACTGGCCACGGCTGTCATCACCGCGCTGTTCCTCTCCCCGCCGACAGCGAAGCCCGTGCACCACTACGTCTTCTTCGGCCAGGACCGCGAGAGCCTGACCAGGGACTCGCTGTTTCTGAACACTGCTGCCCTCGAAGGAGCGCAGATCGCGTACAGCTGGCGCCGGCTGGAGCCCGGCAAGGGCGAGTACGATTTCAGCTCCATCCGCGAAGATCTCGCGTTCCTCACAGCGCACCACAAGAAGCTCTTCGTCCAGCTACAGGACGTAAGCTTCCTCCCCACCAACATCTTCGTCCCCAGATATCTCACGATCGATCCGCGCTACCATGGCGGCGCAGCGAAGCAATACCGGATCGATCGCGGTGACGAGAAGAACGCTGTCCACGAGGGATGGATGGCCCGCCGTTGGGACCCTGCCGTGCAGGAACGACTGCACGCGTTGTTTCGCGCGCTCGGCGAAGAATTCGACGGTCGAATCGAGGGCATCAACCTCGCCGAGACTTCCGCGGTGTTCGGTGAGACCGGCGCGCTCTTCCCCGCCGGCTTTTCGTTCGAGACTTACCGCGACGCGATCATCACCAACATGAAAGCGCTGAAGCAGGCCTTTCCAAAATCGGTGGCGATGCAGTACGCCAACTTCATGCCCGGTGAGTGGCGACCGGACGAAGACAAAGGCTACCTGCGCGCGGTGTACGACGCGGCGAGAAATTCAAACGTTGGTGTCGGCGGACCAGATCTTCTTCCATTCCGGCCCGGCCAGCTCAAAGGACCGTATCCGCTGATCGCGGAGGTCGCTGGATCGGTCCCCACCGGAATTGCAGTCCAGGATGGCAATTACGCAGAAGTCGATCGGAATACCGGAAGGCACCCCTCGATCGAAGACCTTATTGCATTCGCGACCGGCAACCTCAAGGTCGATTACATCTTCTGGTGCAGAGAGGAGCCGTACTATTCGACAGAGGTGATCCCGTACCTCAGGCGCGCGCGCTAACCATCAGCTTTCGCAGTCTTCGCGTACTCATCCCACAGAACCGCCATCGCCCTCATACCGAGCCGGAAATTCTCGTCGCTCATCCACTCGTCGGGCGCGTGCGCGTTCTCGCCCGGTAATCCGAAACCAACCAGCAGCACCGGCGCGCCGAGGATGCGCTCGAAATCTCCGACGACGGGAATCGAGCCACCTTCGCCGGTGATCACCGGCTCCTTCGCGAATGCGGCCTTGAGCGCGCGCCGCGCCGCATCGTAAATCGCGCCACTCAACTCGGCGCGCCACGGACGGCCGCCGTGCAGCGCGCGCACATCCACCTTCACTCCCTTCGGCGCGACCTTGGCGACGTGCGCCTTGAGCAGCTTCTCGATGTCGGCCGGATCCTGATCGGGAACGAGACGGCAGCTCACCTTCGCCATCGCCTTCGCCGGCAGCACAGTCTTCGCGCCTTCGCCGGTGTAGCCGCTCAATAGACCGTTGACCTCGCACGTCGGACGGATCCACAGTTTCTCGAGCGTCGTGAATCCTTCCTCGCCGCCCAGCGCATCGACGCCAGTTTCTTTCATGAAGCCCGCGTTTTCGAACGGCAGTCCGCGCATCTGCTCGCGAATCTTTGGATCCCATTCCCGGACCTTGTCGTAGAAGCCGGGAATGGCGATGTGCCCCTTCGCGTCGTGGAAGGTCGCAAGGATCCGCGCCAGTGCCATTGCCGGATTGACGACCGCGCCGCCGTAGCTGCCGGAGTGCAAGTCACCCTGCGGTCCCTGGACGTTGATCTCGAAATACGCTAGCCCGCGCAGAGACGACAGAATCGACGGCAAGCCCGGCGCGAACATCGCCGAATCGGAGATGACGACCGCGTCCGCCTTGAGGAGCTGCTTCTGCTCCTCGACGAACTGGGCGAGATGCTCGCTGCCGATCTCTTCTTCCCCTTCGGCGATCACCACGATGTTGACTGGCAGCTTCCTGCGGGTCGCAAGCTGCGCCTCGAGCGCCTTGATGTGAAGAAAGAGCTGGCCTTTGTCGTCGACCGACCCGCGCGCGAAGATTTTTCCATCCCGCACCGTCGGCTCGAAAGCGGGCGAGGTCCAGAGGTCGAGCGGCTCGGGCGGCTGAACATCGTAATGTCCGTAAATCAGAACCGTCGGCGCGCCGGCCGCTTTGCGCCACTCACCGACCACGACGGGATGCCCTTTCGTCGGATAAATCTTCGCGGGCACGCCAATCTTGTCGAGCGAGCTCTTCACCCATTCCGCCGCACGTTTGGTGTCGGCGTTGTGATCGGACTTGGCGCTGACGCTCGGGATGCGCAGGAACTCGTACAGCTCCTGATGGATACGCTCGTTGTTGTCGGAGAAGAATTTCTCCAGGTCGGCCGGAATCGCGCCGGCCGCGGCTTTGGGTTCGACGGCGGTATTGGTCATGGTCTTCGACTCGTTTGCGTTCTCTTCATCCTCGAACAGATGTGCCCAGCACGGCGGATCACCCATGCTTCGCGCTCCCCATCAGCTGCATCGTTGCCATTCCCGCGAATGTCGCGCCCAGACATAGCGCTACACTCAGAATAACATAAGTCGCGGCGCGGCCGTACTCGCCGCCCTCGATTAGACCGATCGTTTCGGCGCTGAACGTCGAGAAAGTCGTGAAGCCCCCGCAGAATCCGACCACCAGCAGCGCGCGCATTTCCGGCGAGGTCTGCACGTTCATGAGCTGCCGTACCAGTACGCCGATCAGAAAGCAGCCCGTCACGTTCACGACCATCGTACCGATCGGGAAGCCGCTGGCGCTCGATCCCTGAACGGCGCGCCCGACGACATACCGAAGCACCGAGCCCGCTGCTCCGCCGACTGCGATCAGGAGGTAGATCATGTAGGTTGATTATAGTTGCGTCGGGGAGGAAAGATGCATGGGTTGAAGGGCGAGCGGGTATTGATGCGGATCCACATCGGCGAGCGCGACAAGTTCGAGGGTGAGCCGTTGTACTGGGCGATCGTCCAGCTCCTTCGCAAGCGACATTACGCCGGCGCGACCGTCACGCGCGGCATCATGAGCTTCGGCGCCAGCAGCCGCATCCACGCCGCCAAATTCCTGGAGCTCTCGCTCGACCTGCCGATCGTGATCGAGTGCGTCGAAACTCAGGAGAAGATCGACGAGATTCTCCCCGAGCTCGACCAAATGGTAACCGGCGGCCTGATAACTCTCGAAAAAGTAAACGTCATCACCTACCGCCCGCACGAGACCAACGAAGGACGGAATGCGGAGCCAATCGCCTCAACCCAGAACGCCACCCCGTGACTCATTGCAGTTGCTTGTACCATGATCTCTACACCATGACGTCCCGACGTAGTGAACTAAACCCTCGCAACTATGCTCCTCTGACGCCTGGCACCCGTTCAGTTGCAGTACACCCGACGCCGTAGCCCCGCACCATGCCCAACCACTTAAAAGAAGAAACCAGCCCCTACCTGAAGCAGCACGCCGAGAATCCGGTCGACTGGTACCCCTGGGGCCCGGAAGCTCTTGCCAAAGCCAGAGCCGAGGACAAGCCGATCCTGCTCAGCATCGGCTACGCCGCCTGCCACTGGTGCCACGTGATGGCGCACGAATCCTTCGAGGACGATGAGACCGCGCGCGTCATGAACGAGAACTTCGTCAACATCAAAGTCGATCGCGAGGAACGTCCCGACATCGACGGCATCTACATGCAGGCGGTGCAGGCGATGACCGGCCACGGCGGGTGGCCGATGACGATGTTCCTCCTTCCCGACGGCCGCCCATTCTACGGCGGCACCTACTTCCCACCCGACGACCGGCACGGCCTTCCATCCTTCCGCAAAGTCCTCAAGGCAGTTCGCGATGCGTACGATCAGCGGCGCGATGGCATCGCGCAGACAGCCGAACACTTGCGCGGGATCTATGAGGGCAACGTCACGCCGGCGCGGAGTCCCGGACGACTGAGCCGCGACATCTTCGAGACCACCTATGCATCGCTCGTCGATCGCTATGACGAGGAGAACGGCGGCTTCGGCAACGCGCCCAAGTTCCCATCGACGATGGTCCTCGACTTCCTGCTGCGCTACGCGAAACGCACCGGCACCACCGACGCGCTCGACATCGCGGTCGATTCCTTCCGGAAGATGGCGCGCGGCGGAATCTACGATCACGTCGGCGGCGGTTTCGCGCGCTACTCGGTCGATGCGCACTGGCTCGTCCCGCACTTCGAAAAGATGCTGTACGACAACGCGCTCCTCGCCCGGCTCGGCGCACACCTCTGGCAGGCCACCGCCAACGACGAGATCAAACGCGTCACTACCGAAACTGTGGAGTGGGTCGCGCGAGAGATGACCTCGCCCGAGGGTGGTTTCTACTCCTCCTTCGACGCCGACAGCGAAGGCCACGAAGGCAAGTTCTACGTCTGGGACGAAGGCGAGCTCGATTCCCTGCTCGGCGAGGACTCGCGCGCGTTCAAGACCTACTACGGCGTTACGACGGCCGGAAACTTCGAGGGTAAAAATATCCTCTACGTTCCGCGCGATCCGGCCACCGTCGCACAATCGCTCGGCATCACCGAGGCACAGCTCGACACCATGCTCGTCCGCGGCAGAAGGGCGCTCTACGACGCGCGGGCCAGACGCGTCTGGCCCGGCCGCGACGACAAGATCCTCGCATCGTGGAACGGCCTCATGCTGCGCGGAGTCGCGGCCGCGGCGCGCGCGTTCGACCGCGACGACTTCCGCGACCTGGCGATCCGGAATGCGGAGTTCCTCGCCGCGGCATTCGTGCGCGACGGCCGCGTAATGCGCACCCACAAGGATGGCCTGACGCGGATCGCCGGATTCCTCGAGGATCAGGCCGCGGTCGGCCTCGCCTTCCTGTCGGTCTACGAGCTCACCTTCGACGAGCGCTGGGTCGAGCGTGCTCGCGAGATCTGCGATGCAATGATCGAGTCGTTCTGGTCCGACGATGTCGGCGCATTCTTCGACACCGCGGCAGATGCCGAGCAGCTCATCACCCGCCCCCGCGAGGTCACCGACAACGCGATCCCTTCGGGGACGTCGCTGGCGGTCGAGCTGCTGCTGCACATCGCCGAGCTCCAGCACGACAGCGAATATCGGCGGCGCGCGGTGTTCGCGCTGGAGACCCTCGCCGAGCCGATGTCGAAGTTCCCTTTGGGGTTCGGCCACCTACTCGGCTGCGCGGACATCGAAGTCAACGGCGCGATCGAGGTCGCTCTGATCGGCGACCCGGTTAACAACGGCCTCAAGGCACTGGAGCGGGCGGTCGCCGGTCGCTACGTTCCAGCGCTCGTGCTCGCTGGTGGGATGCCTCGCCAGGAATCGCCGGTAAGACTTCTGGATGATCGTTCAATGATCGAGGGAAAGCCGACGGCGTACGTCTGTCGCGGTTACACCTGCGACAAACCGGTCACCGAGTCGGCGGAGCTGTCGGACCAATTGGAGAGCGCAGCGCGAACGGCGGCAACTACCACCGTCTGACGGCGGAGGCACAATGGATCGGGTCAGCAATCGCATTGCGCAGGCGTACGGTTACGCGGTCTGCTTCATCACGGTGATCATGATGCTGTTCTCGATCAAGTCGGTGGTGGATTCGGCGATCGATCTCAGCGACCCGCTGCGTGCGGAAGGGTCCCGGTCCGGCCGAACGCTGACCAACTTCGAGGTCTACAAGATCGAGGCGCGCAATCAGGGGGTGAGACCCAGCCCGATGGCGCCTGCCGTTGCGCCGGGGAAGGCAAACGCGGCGTCGGACACCGCCGCGATTTCCGACGCAGACCTTCGCCGCCTGTACGACGCCGAGCGTGAAGCCGCGATCGGCAACGCGCGCTTTCGGAGCATCAAGAACCTGATCGGCAGTGTGTTTCTGATTGTGCTCGCCGCGGTTCTGTTCGGCATTCACTGGCGCTGGCTGAGAAAGCGCGACACGCTGCCCGTTACGGGTTGACCAACCATTCGGAATTCGGAGCGCCAGAAATAAGTGGCTGACCAGCAACCTTCCTTCACCCGTGGGATCTTCGCGGGTGTAGTACTCGACTCCCTGCTGTTCCCGTATCCGCGCCCGCTCGAGGAGCGAGACGCCGACGAGGCCCGCACTGTCCGCCGCCTCATTCGCGGGCTCAAGGAAATGAAGGGGACCCTGATCGACTCGGCGAAGTTCGACGAAGATGAGACGATCCCCGAAGAAGTGATCCGCGCTTTCGCCAAGCTCGGCATGCTTGGCCTGACCATTCCGAAGAAGTACGGTGGGCTCGAGCTGTCGTCGTCGGCGTACGCGCGGGTGTTCGAGACGCTGTCCGGGATCGACGCTTCGCTTGCTGTATTGGTCGGAGTACACTGCGGCCTCGGCTCCAAGGCGATCGTTCTGCACGGCAGCGACGAGCAGAAGGAGCGCTACCTGCCGCCGCTGGCGCGCGGTGATTTTCTCGCCGCGTACGCGCTAACCGAGCCCGACGTCGGCTCGGACGCCCAGAACATCAAGACGACGGCGACGTTGAGCAAAGACGGGTCGCACTGGCGTTTGAACGGCCGGAAGATCTGGATCGGCAACGGGCATCGTGCCGGCGTGATCGCGACTTTCGCGCAGGCAACGGTGCAACGCCGCGGCGAAACCGTGCATCGCATGACGGCATTTCTGATCAGACCGGACATGCCCGGCTTCAAGGTCGTCGGGACAGTGCACAAGCTGGGAATTCGCGGCTCAACCCAGGCGGAGCTGAGCTACGAGGGATTGGTGGTGCCCGCCGACCATCTGCTCGGCGCGGTCGGTCGTGGATTCGGCGTCGCGGTGCACGTGCTCAATGCCGGAAGACTGACGCTCGCCGCGGGCTGCACCGGCGGCACCAAGCGCACGTTGAAGGAGATGACCGAATACGGAGCGCAGCGAGTGCAGTTCGGGCATCCACTGGATTACTTCGAGATCACTCAGCGCAAGCTGGCGCGGGTCGCGAGCGAGATCTACGCATCTGATGCGATGCTCGGCATTCTGGCGTCGCTGGTCGATCGCGGTGACAACGATTTCTCGCTCGAGGCCGCGTGCGCGAAAGTATTTGCCAGCGAGATGGTCTGGCGCGCGGCGGACGACATGGTGCAGCTTGCCGGCGGCCGCGGCTATGTGAAGCCCTATCCGTACGAGCGAAACCTGCGCGACGCGCGGATCAACAGGATCTTCGAGGGCGCGAACGAAGTGCTGCGACTGTTCATCGCGCTCAACGGTGTGCAGGCGCCGGCCCAGGCGCTCAAGGAAGTCGGCTCCGCGCTGCGCCGCCCGTTGCGCAATCTGGGTTTGCTCGGCGGCTACGCGACCTCGCGCGTACGACTCCGACTCGGCCAGACCTCGACGCTCGACATCGAGGTGCACGACCGCCTCAAGCGTCACAAGGAGTACTTCGAGAAGCACGTCGCCGAGCTTGGCGCGGGCACCGACAGGGTGATCGTGCGCCACCGCCAGAAGATCGTCGATCGCCAGCTGGTGCTGGAGCGGCTGGCGAACATGGCGATCGATCTCTTCGCGACAGCGTGTGTGATCGCCCGCACCCAGAGTCTCATCGATGAGCGCGGGGTCGAGCTGTGCGACCGCGAGATCGCGCTATGCGATTTGTTCTGCGTCGAAGCCGGAAAGCGATTCCGTCGCAATCGCAATATGCTCGACGCGAAGGAGGAGGAGGTCGATCAGGTTAGGAGGTCGGTGGCGGGGTCGGTCCGAGAGGGGGGAGGATATTTCGTGACGGACGCCATCTTGGAGGATGGGCGCTGACTGGCGCCACTGAAGACTACCAGCTAATAGCAGTCGGCGGAGCGGCTGGTAGCTCCGAGCTCGGATTTGATAACAGCACTCCGTCCGACGCACCGCTTTTCATTCCAACCCTAGCTCGGGCCCGCCAGCAGCTCCGCCGGCAGCCCCCAGCTGGTAGTCTTCAGTGGCGCCCTTTTACCTGGGCGGACTCTGCTGCCCAGTTTGCCCTGTAAGCGCGTTCACCCCGACATCCACGGTCTTGAGTACCTGAATCAGAATCTGCGGATTTCTGTCCAGCGTCTGCACCACCCGATTCACGATCTTCGCGACATTGTCGAGATCGACGTACAGGTAGGCTTCGGCGAGCACGCCGACGACGCCTAGCTGGACCTTCTTGATACCAACATCGACGCCGGCGGTGAGCTGAACCAGGTTCATTGCGTTGGCATCGAGCGCGACGTGCGCGCGGACGTCTGAGACCGTCAGTCCGATCGAATCCACCGACAGCTCGGGGATCTCGAGAATCACGTCGCGGTTCGGTGTGATCGACGTCGTGCCGGTGAAACGCTGACCAGTGGTTGGCTGGGTCGGGTTCTGGGCGGAAGCGCTCGCTGCTGCGACGGTCAGGCCCAGTCCGGCGATCAAAAGTAGTGCACGCATCTTCATAATCTCCTGTGGGCTAACGAGTCGCGGCCTGAACGATGCTCGAGGTGAGCAACTTGCCCGCCTTGCTGAGCGTGTACTGCACGATCGCATTGGTTGCGGCGTCTCTTGCACGCTTGACGATGTTGCCGGCCGCGTCCGTCGCCTGGCTGATCACCGGCAGCTGAGTGATGTTGCCGACCACCTTCTCGGCGGCGTTCTGACCCGCGGCGGCAACCGCCTTCTCGATGATGTTGCCGGTGCTCGTGTCGATCAGCCGCTGCACTCCGTTCACAGTGCCGAGCAACAGTCGATTAACGAGTCCGCCGACCGCGCCGACGGTATTCTGCAGTGTGCTACCGAGCTGCTGCACGATCTCGGGATGGTTGTCGACGAAAGTCAGTGTCTGATCTACGATGTAGGTGACGTCGTCTAGATCGACGAGGAGCAGCGCCTGCGCGCGCACGCCCTGGATGGTCAGATCGACATTGCCGATCAGCACGTCGGCGCCTGCATCCACCCGAACCAGATTCGCAACCTGCGCATGCAGGTTGAGCTTCGCGGTGACGCTATCGACCTTCAGGAAGATTCGATTCACGCAGAGATTCGGAATGTCGAGCACGACGTCGTATTCGGGGAATTCGTGCGAGCGGCCGGTGCCGCCGGTGACTGTCGCCCCCTGCACCGTTCCGCCCGAGGCGCGCTGTCTCGCCAGACTGTCGGCGCGCAACGCTCTGTTAAAAGCGCGGAGCGAGTCCGACGGCATGCATTGCCACGGTTGTCCCGATCCCGGCGCTCGCGCCGCGGTAGTGGTAGGACGCACTTGTGCGGCCGCGATCGACGGGATCAGTGAACCGATCGCGATCACTGACGTGAGAAGATTCTGCGTTCTGTTGCGCATGCTCGATTCCTCAGAGATGGAGCGACGACGGGTTTTCGCCACACATCACGGCGAACCGCCGGCACATTGCGGCTCGTGTGTCGGCATTTGCAAAAAGCTCGCCCTTTGCGCGTGAAGCAGTCGCAGGGCACGGATGTTGTATTCCTTCGCGAGAGACCATCGAGGCAACGGTGCGCGAAATGTCAAAAACGTACGCGGCACTGGTGTCGGCGGCATTCTGCATCTTCGCGGCTCCGCGCGCGCTCATCGCGCAAGCGCCGGCTGCCGACACCAACGGTCAGACTTGCGCCGCACTTCTGGCGAACGACAGCAGCGCCGGTACGCACCTCGGGCCCGGTGACTCCACCGCGCGCGTTGCCGATACCACTCGGTCTCGCGCCGATTCGGCATCATTCGGAATCGGTGGGGCGCGCAACGGCCCCGCCGATGTGATGCTGCTCGTCGGCGTGCACGCCGACCAGGTCACCTTCGCGAGCCAGCCGCACGTGCGAGTTCGCCTCTGCTTTGGCGGCGACACCCTGCGTGTAGTGCAGCGTGACAATCTGCCGTCGCCCGTAGTTCCGGGCACTACCTATAGAAATGTCTATATCGCGGTGGAGCTGATCGGCCGAGTCAACGCCGAATGTCTGGCGCAGCGGCTCGGTGTGCGCAGCTCGGCGGAGTCGTCGCAACCGAACCCGACGGCATCAGCCACTGGAGCTCCCACCTCTGCAAGCGAGTGCGCCTTCCTCGGCGGGACCGCAGGAGCCGGCGCGCAGAACGCGAGGCCGCCAACCCCATGACGCGCCAACTGTTGATTGTCGGCGCGATGCTTGGCGCGTTCACCGGCTGCGGCTCGAGCCCGAAGCCAGCCGCGCCGCCATCGCCGAGTCCGGTGGCGAGTGCCCCCGGCACAATGTCACTCTCCGAGGCAATGTCTCGTCGCGTGGCGGGCTGCCCGGGCGGAAATGGGATCCGAATTTCGGCGACGCCCGGTACGCTCGTCGACAGCACCTCGGGCTCGAGCAGAGACACCACCGCCATCCGCAGCGATTCGGCAGCGGGCGTCAACGCCGATGTCGGACTCGGCCAGACGATCGACACCACGATCGTATTCAACTTCGCCCGTAAGACCTGGACCCGCACCAACATCTCCGCGGCGATCAGCGTCGGCATCGCCGACGAATCCCGCGGCCGCTACGCGATCTGCGCGGGCGTCAATGCGCTACTGCCGACTGCGACACTCACCATCACCGGCGCGCACGGCACCGTTCACTTCGCGGCGGATCTCAGACAGTTCACGAACGCGGTGCGGGCTCCTTGATCCGCGGATTCTGAGTGCCGGCCGCTTGGTCTGGCCACGCGAGGTCTAAAGCCGGCAGTCTGGAGACTGGACAGCTCGGAGCGTTTTAGTCTTCGCTCTTGGCGTTTACAGGAAACGTGCGGCTATCAGGCGCCGGTATGACAGCTAATAGACTCCCAGCTGTCCAATGTCTCCAATCCGCCGGCTTCGGGACTCATGTGGCCAGCGGCAGCGACGAGATCTCAAAATCCGGCGAACTAAAGGTCGAGACTCGGAATAAACCGTGGCGCCCGCCGGTGCTTCGTCGCCTGCTCGTACGCATAGGCGAGTCTGATCAGCTTCGGCTCCGTCCAGGCAGACCCAAAAATCGACAACCCAACCGGCAGCTCCCGCACGAAACCCATGGGCACCGTGACGTGCGGGTAGCCCGCGACCGCCGACATCGTCGAGTACCCGCCGGTGAAATGATCGCCGTTTACAAGATCGGTCACCCAAGCGGGTCCTCCGGTCGGTGCGATGATCGCATCTAGCTTGTTCTTCGCCATCGTCGCATCGATTCCCTCGTCGCGAGCGCGCTTGTGGTTCTTGGCGAGCGCATCGAGGTACGCCTTGTCGGTAAGCGGCCCCTTCGCCTGCGCCTTGGTCATGATGTCCTGGCCGAAGAAGGGCATCTCCTGATCCTTGTGCGCGTCGTTGAACGCGATGATGTCGGCCAGCGTTCGCACCGGCGCTTTGGGGCCGAGTCCGGCAAGGTACGCGTTGAGATCGGCCTTGAACTCGTAGAGCAGCACGTCGAACTCGCCATCGGGATCGCCAGCGATCTCCACCGGATCGATGATCACCGCGCCCTGCTTCTTCATCGCGTCGATGGCATTGGCCATGAGTGCATCGACCGCATCGCTGAAGCCGAGGTATTTGCGAGCCACACCGATCCGCGCGCCACGCAGTCCACCGGTGTCGAGGAATCGCGTATAGTCGGCCTCGACCTTCCCCGCGCTTGCCGACGTCGCGGCGTCGCGTGGGTCGGCGCCCGCAATCGCGCCGAGCAGGATCGCAGCGTCGCGGACGGTGCGCGCCATCGGGCCCGCGGTGTCCTGACTGTGCGCGATCGGAATGATTCCCGCGCGGCTCACCAGCCCGACGGTCGGCTTGATACCAACCAGTCCGTTCGCCGACGACGGACACACGATCGATCCGTCGGTCTCAGTGCCGATCCCGAGCGCCGCCAGATTTGCCGACACCGCGCCGCCCGTGCCCGAGCTCGAGCCGCATGGATTCCGATCCAGCACGTACGGATTCTTCGCCTGTCCCCCGCGCCCGCTCCAGCCGCTGGTCGAGTGCGACGACCGGAAGTTCGCCCACTCGCTGAGATTGGTTTTCGCGAGCAGCACCGCGCCCGCCGCGCGCAGCTTTGCCGCGACCGTTGAATCGCGTGGCGCGATCGATCCTGCGAGCGCCAGCGAGCCCGCCGTCGTCATCATCCGGTCCGCAGTGTCGAGATTGTCCTTGACCACGATCGGAACCCCGTGCAGCGGTCCACGGATCTTCCCTGCTTTGCGCTCGCGGTCGAGCGCGTCGGCGATCGACAGCGCATCGGGATTGATCTCGATCACGTGACGCAGCGTCGGACCCTGTCGGTCGAGCTCGGCGATGCGATCGAGATACGCTTGCGTAATTGATCGCGATGTCATCCGGCCCGACGCCATCGCCGCCGCAAGATCCGCGACCGTCGTCTCCTCGAGCTCGAAAGGCGAGATCCGAAACGCGCGCGGCTCGATCTTCGCCTTCGTGTCGATTCCGCGCACCAGCGTTTCGGCGGCCAGCGGCTTCGCCGCGATCGCGGCAGCGGCAATCGCGCCCACTCTCACGAAATCTCTACGATCCATGTCGTTCAGCCTCGATGTTAGACGGAGGTGCAGCCAGATCAGCGCAGCTCTTTAAAATCGTCCCGCAGTTCTGACAGATCACCTTGCACTTGATCTCCTTGACGTTCGTCGAGCCGCAGATGTCGCAGACTTCGGTCATCAGTCGAAATCGAGCGCCAGATCGAGCGCCGGTGCCGAGTGCGTGAGTGCACCAACCGAGATCCAGTTCACTCCGGTCTCGGCGATCTGCCTTACTGTCTCCAGAGTGACTCCGCCTGATGCTTCGGTCACCGCGCGGCCGTTCACCAGCTTCACCGCTTCCCGCAAATCGAGCAATCCCATGTTGTCCAGCAGGATGACGTCGGCGCCGGCGTCGATTGCCACCTGTACCTGCTCCAGGTTGTCGCACTCGACTTCCACCTTGATTCCCGCCGGCGCGACCGATCGCGCCCGCTTCACCGCAAGATTGATATCGCCTTCCACCGCGGCGAGATGATTGTCCTTGATCAGCACCGCCGCCGACAGATCCATGCGGTGATTGAGTCCGCCGCCGGCGCGAACGGCGTATTTCTCGAGGCGGCGCAGCAGCGGCGTTGTCTTGCGCGTGTCGAGAATCTGAGCGCCGGTACCCGCCACCGCCGCGACGTAGCGCGCTGTCATCGTCGAGATTCCCGACAATCGCTGTACGAAGTTGAGCGCAACCCGCTCGGCGGAAAGCAGCCCGCGCGCGTGCCCGGAAAGAAACAACACGGGGGTCTCGGGCCTGATCAGACTGCCGTCGGCGCGCTCAACTCTGATGGTAACTGCCGGATCCAGCTGCTCGAAGGCCTCGCACGCGAGCGCCAGGCCCGACACGACTCCGGTTTGTCTCGCCACCAGTCGGCAGCGCGCCCTCCGATTCGAGAGAATCGTGGCCGCGGTAGTGATGTCGTGCTTGGTGTCGTCTTCCTGGAGCGCGGCCGTGACTATCGCCGCGGTCTCCTTTTTGGTCAGCGGGAAATGAAGGCCTTCCTCCCAGAAAAACCCGTGGGCGGCGAGCTCCCTTTCCTCCGGATTCATCACTCGCCGGGATCCACCGTTGCTTCGGGAACGGGCGACAGCGGTGTCTGCCCGCCGATCGACACCATCCGCTCGATCGCCAGCCGCGCGCGCGAGGCGATCTCCTCCGGCACGGTGATGCGATGCTCCATCCGCTGCAGCGAGCTGAGCACCTTCGGCAGCGTCGTCACCTTCATGAACGCGCACACCGCGTGGTCGTTCGCGGGGAAGAATCGTTTGGTCGGATTTTCCCGTCGCAGCCGGTGGAGGATCCCGACTTCCGTCGCGACGATGAACTCTTCGTTATCGGAGATCTTCGGCCGCTTGATCATTCCTTCGGTCGAGAGAATCTGCACGCCGCCAGGATCGACATCGCCCGCCGAAACCGCCTCCACCACGCTGGTCGCGCAGCCGCACTCGGGATGAATCAGAAACTCCGATCCCGGATGCTCGGCGCGCTTGAGCCGGATGTCCTCGGGATCGATTCCCGCGTGGACGTGACACTCGCCCATCCAGACGTGCATGTTCTTTCCAGCACATTGGGATCCTAAGCTTAGAATTCCACGTGGACAAGTTGTCGCGG
>JADMIO011124101.1_pt1 | contig 113812 bp, 86 predicted proteins | sample 8958161 | NCBI WGS metagenome assembly JADMIO01 (sample SAMN16585339, study PRJNA669376) | soil metagenome | isolation source: Crop rotation soil | place: USA: Cullars Rotation, Alabama | collected 2011
GCCGCGACTTCAAGTCACGTGAATTCCAAGCTTCGGATCCCACTGTGCTGGAAAGACCTGAAGGCTTAATACTTGACGTTAGTGGTTGTACGCATTTATGGGGAAGTGAAGAAGCATATCTTAAAGAACTTATTTTAAAATTAAAAAACTTAGGCTATCATGTTCGTGCAGCAATGGCTGATACTGTTGGTACTGCATGGGCAGTAAGCAGATTTGGGAAAGAGAAAGCAATCATCAAACATGGTGAACAAACAGAAGCATTAATGAGCTTGCCACCTGTTGCATTACGAATACAAACGAGCATTGCAGAACGCTTACAAAAATTAGGTCTTTACCAAGTAAAGAGTTTTATGCACATGCAACGGTCAGCATTGCGAAGAAGATTTGGCGAGCATTTGTTATTGAGGCTTGACCAGGCATTAGGCAACAAAGATGAAATTATTAAGCCTGTAATCGCTGTTGAACCATACAGTGAACGATTGCCGTGTTTAGAACCAATACAAACAGCAACAGGAATTGAAATTGCATTACAGAAATTGTTAGAAACATTATGTGCACGTTTACAAAAAGAAAGCAAAGGTTTACGCATTGCGATATTCAAGTGTTATCGTGTAGATGATAACATTCAGCAAATAAAAATTAGAACTAATAATCCTTCAAATAGTACAAAACATCTTTTCAAACTTTTTGAAACAAAGATTCAAACTATTGAACCTGCATTGGGTATTGAACTATTCACACTTGAAGCACTGAAGATTGAAGATGTTCAATCTTCACAACAAACATTCTGGACTATGAATAGCAGTTTAGAATGCAGGGAAGTAACAGAATTATTAGATAATCTTGAAAACAATTTTGGCAATAATATTTTACATCGTTATCTGCCTGCTGAACGTCATCTTCCTGAACATTCAATCAAGCTTACTGCATCATTAAAAGATAAACCAACAACAGCATGGAGAACGGATAAATTACGACCGTCACATCTTTTTAAAAATCCTGAACCGATTCAAGTAACTGCACCCATACCTGATTATCCGCCAATGAATTTCAGATATAACGGTAAGCTGCATAAAGTTGTAAATGCAGATGCTTGTGAGCGCATAGAAAGTGAATGGTGGTTAAACAAAGAGCTGCATCGTGATTATTATATAGTGCAAACTGAAGAAGGAAAATGTTATTGGCTTTTTCGGTTAGGGCATTATGCTGATAACAAAAATCCGCAATGGTTTATGCATGGATTTTTTGAATAAAGAAATGAGGGGTATGAATTACACAGAATTACAGGCAACAAGCAACTTCACTTTTTTAAGAGGCGCATCGCATCCTGATGAATTAATAGCACATGCAGCTACATTAGGGTATAAAGAAATTGCAATCACTGATAGAAATTCTCTTGCGGGTATTGTTCGTGCGCATGTTGCTGCAAAAGCAAAAGGCATACGCATGATAACCGGTTGCCGGTTGGATATAATTGACGGTGTAAGTCTGTTAGCATATCCAACAAATAAAGAAGCATACGGAAATCTTTGTGAACTGCTTACAAAAGGAAATCTGCGAACAGAGAAAGGGAAATGCGATTTATACAAGCAAGATGTTTACGATTATGCAAACGGAATAAAATTTATTGTTGTTCCGCCATCCAGTTTAAATGAAGAATTTGATTTTGATGATGATTTTAAAAAGACATTATCAGAATATTACGAAGCATTAGGCAGTGAACTTTATCTTGGTGCAACACGATATTATCAAAGTGATGATTTAAAAAAATTCTTTCGTCTTTCAAAACTTAGTCAATACTATAACATTCCGCTTATAGGTACAAACGATGTTCATTATCATAATCCCGAACGAAGAGAATTACAGGACATTCTTACTTGCATTCGCGAAAAGACCACTATCAATGAAGCAGGTTTTTTATTGCATCAAAATGCAGACAGGTATTTAAAACCACATGATGAGATGCATCGCTTATTCAGGCAATATGCAGATGCAATCAGACAGACACAGGAACTTGCTGAAGCTTGTCAATTTAATTTGGATGATTTAAAGTTTGAATATCCTCAGGATATATCACCTGATGGAAGAACCAAACAACAAGAGTTAGAAGACTATACATGGAAGTGTGCTCAGGAAAAGTTTAATGGAAATATTCCTGAAAAAATAAAACAACAACTCGAATATGAGCTTGCATTTATAAAAAGAAAAAACATTGCATTTTTTTTCCTTGAAACTTATGACGCTGTAAGGGAATCAAATGAACAAGGAATACTTTGCCAGGGGCGTGGTTCAGCAGCCAATTCAACTGTTTGTTATTGTTTAGGTATCACTAATGTTAATCCGGAAAAGTTTGATTTGTTCTTTGAGAGGTTTGCTTCTGATTCAAGAGACGAACCACCGGATATTGATGTGGACTTTGAACATGAGCGAAGGGAACAAATAATTCAATACATGTACAATAAACATGGTCGCGATAAAGCAGCAATCGTTGCCACCGTTACCACTATGCATGCAAAAGGTGCAGTAAGAGATGTTGGCAGGGCGATGGGTCTTTCCGTTGATACAGTCAACCGGCTTTCAAAATGTATTTGGGAATTTACAGATGAATGGTTTGATGATAGCAGGATGAAGGAACAAGGAGTTGACCCTAAAGACCCGCTTTTAAAAAAAGTATTGCAACTTACAAAACAATACATAGGTTTTCCCCGTCAACTCGGACAACATACAGGTGGCTTTGTAATCACGCAGGATAAGCTTTCATACCTGTGCCCGATCATGAATGCAAGAATGCAAGACAGGACTTGTATTGAGTGGAACAAAGATGATATAGATGCAATGGGGTTTTTTAAAACAGACCTTTTAGCACTTGGAATTCTTACCTGTATTAAAAAATGTTTTGATTTAGCGAAAGAACATTACAATAAAGATTTTACACTCTCGAATATTCCTGAAGACGATCCTAATGTATATGCAATGGCAAGCGCTGCTGATACGATTGGCGTTTTTCAAATCGAAAGCAGGGCGCAACAGGCAATGTTACCACGATTAAGACCAAAATGTTTTTATGACCTTGTTATTGAAGTTGCGATTGTAAGACCCGGTCCTATACAAGGTAACATGGTGCATCCATATTTAAGACGTCGCGATGGTTTGGAGAATGTCGAATATCCTTCAAAAGAAGTTCAGGAAATTTTAAGCAAAACATTGGGAGTGCCATTGTTCCAGGAACAAGCATTACGACTTGCGGTTGTAGCTGCCGGTTTTCCGAAACAAGAAGTAGAAGCATTAAGGAAAGCTATGGGAACTTTCAAGTTGCAGGGAGTTGTTACACAATTTCACGACAGGTTAATGAATGGCATGTTACAGAATGGATACTCACATGAATTTGCAGAAAGAATTTTTAAGCAATTAGAAGGTTTCGGAAGCTATGGTTTTCCTGAAGCTCATGCTGCAAGCTTTGCACATCTTGTATATGTTTCTGCATTTTTAAAATGTTACTATCCTGATGTTTTCACATGTGGGTTGCTTAATAGTTTGCCGATGGGATTTTATGCACCTGCACAAATTGTAAGCGATGCAAGAAAGCATGATGTTGAAGTGAGACCTGTTGACATAAATCATTCTTGTTGGGATAATACACTTGAAGAAAAAGTAAATAAATATTGTGCACTGCGCCTTGGATTCAGAATTATAAAAGGAATGCGTGAAGGAGATATGCAGAAGCTTGTTGCTGCAAGAAAGAAAGCGTTTACAAGCATCAATGAAATTTTAGACATTGGTATTTCAGTATCGGCTTTAATAATGTTAGCAGACGCAGATGCGTTCAGGTCAATTGGATTAGACAGGCGGCAAGCACTATGGGAAGTAACTGCATTAAGGGATAGTCCATTCGGTTTATTCAAAGGTCAGCCATCAGAAAGCAGGTTAGAAACAAATGTTTCTTTACCAAAGATGTCTTTATCAGAGCATGTAATCTATGATTACAGTACACTATCATTATCACTAAAGGGGCATCCTGTTTCATTTATACGTGAGAAACTTAAAGCAGCAAATGTTGTTTCAACAAGAGATTTATTAAATCATGATAATGGCGATATAATTCGGGTTGCAGGATTGGTTTTGGTAAGACAAAGACCCGGTACTGCAGGTGGTGTTTGTTTTATAACTATTGAAGATGAAGAAGGCAATGCTAATTTGGTTGTGTTTAGAAACTTGTTTGAGGATTTATATCGTAAAGAAATTCTTCAATCAAAATTGTTGATGGTGCAGGGTAAACTGCAAAAGGAAAATAATGTTACGCATGTAATCGCTCAGCATTGCGAAGACTGGTCGCCGTTATTGCGTGATTTGTCTGACGATTATAATATTGATGATATACCTGTACTTACTCTATCACCGCGTGATGAAAAAGATGGATTCCCTTTTAAAACAGAAAATAAAAAAACACAGGTAAGAAAGAAGGTAATGCAGGAAGAACTTTTTCCTGGGGCAAAGAATTTTAGATGAAGATTTATGGAACTATAAATGATAGCACATATCCTTTGCATATTGGAAGCATTTTTGGCTATATTTGAGTTGGTCATGGAACGGCGTCAAAGCAATCAAAATTTCACCGACTAAATGACACGACAATGAAGCTTCACCAAAACCAAGATAATGCTCAATTATTTATTTTGACATTATACGCTTCACATTGTTCTTGCCTAACTTAAAGTAACTGAAGGAAATGACACTACAACCACCCAAAAAATATCTTTATTCGATTCTTTCAAGAGCCGAAGTTGAAAGAGACATTACAAAACTGACTTGGCATTTCATAAAAAACACTAATAACAATTTGCATTTTATTATAAACGAGACGCAACTGAATGTCATTGATATAATTTGCTCTTTGACAAATATTTTGATTGAAATAAGTACAGACTTCATTTTTAAAGAAGGTCAAAAACTCGCTCAGATAAAAAACCCAAAAGTCAGGTATAGCCAATCAGCTCTCAAATCCTTTCTAAGTCCCTTTACACTTAGATCTCTAACTCCTGATATTAAATTATATCCTTCTCTGGCGGTTACAAATTTGAAAAGATTTATCCCTATAACACCTTATAAAATTGAACGAGCAGGTAATTTAGTAGCTAGAATTGCTTCGTTTCAAGAGAAGTTTAATGCACAGGTTCAGTATGATTTTATAAATAATCACAAACTCCTTGTAGTGGGAAACAGAAAATTATTTTGTGATATTCCTAAAGAATACCCTTCATGTTTTGTTTCGTCAAAAGGAGACGAAGAAATAGACATCGAATACAACTCACCTATATTGCCAAAGATTGCTGTCTTAAAAAATATAAACCTACTTGAAAAATATCAACAGCAAGAAGTCAATGGGAGTAATATAACTTTTTCAACTTGTATATTTATAGGAAACTCAAAGTTTGAGAACTCAATAAATATTATTCGCAATTATTATCACCAGCACAAATTTGAAAAGGCAATTTTTATTGGCGAAAAAGACATCAAAATTAATTTAGGTAATAATCAAATGCCTTTGCGTTGGAAGTGGACTATTCCTGAAATAAAATATTTAAAGAGAGAAAGAGCTATTGAACATAAACACCTTGTAATCGAAAACAATGAACTAGAAAAAGCAATCACAGAATTCTATGATGCGGTAAAAGGTATTGAAAGCAAACACACTATCAGTCTGAAACAAATTTATCGATTTATTCACAGGCTTTACTACGACTGGAATCTTAAGCAGGAAACAACATTAGTTAAACTACAGCAAATCCAACGAGAATTCGATGCCTTCTTGAAACAACTTTTGATTGAAACGATAGGCAACATTTTTACTAATATCGATTTAGAGATGTATCAAAAACCACTCGCTTTAAAATTTGCCCAAATCATCAATGCGATAAAGATGAAAAACAAGAGCGATAAACTTAAAACTTATCAAAGTCAGATCCGCCAACTTGTTTTGCCTTCTTTTTTATGTGATGTTTACACTGCTGAGTTAAATGAAATCGTAAAGAAAGCTGAACATACTTTTATAGCAAAAAATCTGCAAGCTGTTTTAAAGCTGCACGATAGCTATTTAAAATATTTAAATGACCCACTTAGAAATTTCTATTGTTTAACAGCTAATGGAACAAAAGCAAAAGTTATTTCTCTTTCAAAGAGTGATGACGCTGTAGAAGAATATGAAAGAGTCCTTTCTTCTATTTATGGAAGCGGAAAAATAGAAAGACTAATTGAAAAATTAGCTATGGCTAATTTTGAATACAAACTTCTTCTTTATAGTACAGAAGAAGCAGCATTTCAATATCATCAAAAGAGTTATAGGACAGAACTAAATAAGGAATATGCGTCGCCTGATAGATTTGAAATATGTGGAGTAAACTATCAACAAGAACTTGATGATAATAATCTATTGATGGATGAGTGGGTAGAAGCAATTTCATCACCAAAATATGACTATCGGTACAGTGAATTTTATCAAATTACTTTTCAAGATAACAAGAAGATAAAACTGCCTTCGACTAAATCCGTTTTAAAATTAATTGGAGACGAAAAAGAAGAGGCTCTGGTAGAAGAACTTTCCTCTGGTGATACTATTCAAATCTATGTGAACCCAGATAAAGAAACTTTAAGAGTTGTGTTTGAATTAAAATATCCTGACCTTTTAAAGAGAACTGAATATTATTCTCAGTTATGGCAAAATTGCTTGTTTGATTTTTTCAGGACTAATCTTCTTACCGAAGAAAGGCTTTTTTTAAAACTTGTTGAGAACAGGTTCTCAGTGAGCATCCATACATTACGACGGTATCTTAAAAAACAGGTTTTTTTCCCTGCTAGATATATCGATCTAATTGCTATTGCCAAAACAGTTCAGGATGAAAGAATAAATATGGATATTATACGAAAACATATTATACCTACAATTCACGAATTCGAGGGAAAATTAGTAAAGGAAGGTTTAGCTTTCAGCGAAGGAATAAATCACTATTTAATAACAGGTGAAATAAACGATTATTTATCCCAGTGGTATTCAAAAGAAAAATTAGAAATTATTGCCAAAAATATCGAGACTAAGACTATTAAATCCACAGAATTAATTGCTCAGAATAATGATGACTAATTACAGAGACGCATTTTATACAGAAGTTCAAAAAGGTTTAATTGGAACAGGTTCTGACATTTTCGGAGTTCCCGACCGTGAAGAACTCATTTCTGACTATCCATTGAACAGATACTATTCGGGAATCTTGTTTCCACATAAAGATTTTTCAACAGCAACTGGTAATCCAATTTCGGAGGAGGAAATTGAAAGCAGCAATAACCTATCTGAAACAGAGGAGAATGATTATGACAGCACAGAGGAAAAACAACCAACAGGAGATGCAGAGGAGAAAGAAGAATTAAACGAAGAGGATAATTCTCAAACTTCGGACACGCAGGATTATCAGTTGATTCAAAACGCATTCTTCCCTACTCACATAGGTTTTACTTTTTGCGTTGAACCGAGAAAATTTATTGGAGTAAATTTTTCATTTGGAATTTATGACCAGTTGGAGCCGCCTCAAACCGAAATAAAAATTGCGATTTCAAAAGAAGGTTTTGAAAGTTTCTTTGATGCAAGCATTGAAAAACCACTTTCATTCAAAGACATTCTCACTTACAGAGATGGTTTCATGCAGCTTTCAAGAAAGTTAAACGGCAGCCGAGGCGGTAGAGAGAAAAGAAGTGGAGAATATTTGGACTTTGACAATTTCAGAAACTACAAAAATATTGGCGACAAAGAAGCATACAAGCACGTTCACTTGCTTGAAAAACTCTTGGGAAGAATTTGGAAACGTGAGCCAATTGAAATCGTCAACAAAGAAATTCCAGTTTCAAACACGAAGAAACCTGTGGAAATTTTTCACAAGGAATACGGAAGTCAAATTATCTCTGTTTGTTACATGGTTAAGACGTACGAATACAAGGGCAACAACTATGTGAAAATTCTCTTGTTGAATAATTCCAGTCACTCTGCAAATAAATATAGCAACACAAACGAGAACTTGAATCGGAAATGTTTGTTTCAAGCAAACATTTCAATTGAAAATATTCCTCTCAAACCTTATAAATCTCAATCAGAACTTCACCCCTTTGACGAGGAGCAAAATGAAATTAATTTCATTTACAGAGACATCAAGAGTTACGGAGTTGGACACAACTGCTCGGTTCAATGGAATGATTCTCCAAAACCAAATTCAATTCAAACTGCTTTCACGCCTGAGAGAATTGTTTACGGAATGAAGAATGATTTTACTAAAGAAGATTTTCCGAATGACTTTGATGCTTTGAATAAATGTTTAGATGTGAAACAGCTTTCTCATTTCAATGACGACAAGCAAGGAATCATCAAGAGTTTGAAACTTTTGATTTCGCTTTACGAGAAATGGATTGCAACACAACAAACAAATGCAAACAATTTTCAGGGAGAAGAAAAAAAGATTGCTCAAAAGCTTGTCGGCAGGCAAAAAGAAAATCACAAACGATTAATCAGAGGCATTGAGATTTTAGAGAGCGATAAGAACGGAGAGTTTCATTGTTTTCAGTTAGCAAACACAGCCATGTTCATTCAAATGATAATTAGTAATGACAGAAGATTTGGAAACAAGGAAAGACACTTAACTGATGAAGTTGAGCAAGCAGAATACAACTCATTGAAATTTTTTGAAAATTACAACGACTGGACATTTATCAATCCTGATAAGCGGGAGCCACCACGATACAGACCTTTCCAATTAGCTTTTCTTCTTTTAAGTATTGAAGGAATTGTAGATGAAAATTCAGATGACAGAAACAAGTTGGTTGATTTAATTTGGTTCCCGACAGGTGGGGGGAAAACAGAAGCATACTTAGCAGTTGCAGCGTTCACTATTCTTTGGAGACGATTAAGCAACGATGCAGAAACATCAAAGGGAACAAGCATACTGATGCGATACACTTTGCGTTTGCTTACATCACAGCAATTTGAAAGAGCATCAAGATTGATTTTGGCTTTGGAATTCTTGAGAAGAAATTTTAAAGACAAGTTGCACGAGGAAAAAATTTCAATCGGACTTTGGGTTGGAGAAGGTGCATCGCCAAATCAAATTCACGATGCAAACAAGATTGTGGAAGATGCAACAGCAAATTTTGAGAAGGCAGACCAATACACAAGCCGTTTGCAACTTACAGCTTGTCCGTGGTGCGGAACAAAGTTGGTTTCAAGAACTGCAAAAGGTTGGACACATGGATACGATTGTCAAACAGGCACACACGGGTATTTTTATTTCAAATGCGTAAATAACAAGTGTGCATTTCATGCCAACAAATTGCCCATACAGGTAGTTGATGAAATGCTTTACAAGCAACCACCAACTCTTCTGTTTGCGACCGTTGACAAACTTGCAATTCTTGCTTCACAGAAAGATGGCGAGACACATAAATTTTTCAATTCGTTTTCTGATTCGCTTCCACCTGATTTAATCATTCAAGATGAGTTGCACTTGATTAGTGGACCATTGGGTTCAATAGTTGGAATCTTTGAAAGTGTTGTTGATTATTTGTGCAGCAAAGGAAATCGCAAACCGAAAATCATTTCATCTACAGCAACGACACGAAACACTTCACATCAAATCAGTGAACTATATGCCGGAAAGAAAGTAAACATTTTTCCACCGTCAGGAATTTCTTACAGCGACAGTTTCTTTGCGAAAGAGACAATCAGCAAGCGAAAATATGCCGGTTTTTTGCCGACAGGAAAAACAGGCATCAACACACAACTTTGGATATTACCATATCTGCTTTTCACACGAATAAAACTCTTCAACGAAAGCGACCTGAAAACGCTTAATCTCTATTGGACAATCGTTTCTTACTACAACTCATTGAAAGATGTTGGGAAGATTTACAACAAAACCAATGATGAAATTCAAATCAACACAAATGTTTTATTTTACCGACACTTCGGAAACAATTCTGCACTTCGCTATTTGATAAGAGACATTGATAGCCGTTCACTTGAACTTACAAGTCGAATAGAAAGCAACAACATCAAAGCAACTTTGAAAAGATTGGAAGATTCTTTCACAACTGAAACTTCTCAGAAAGGAAATGAATATGTAAAAGATGGATTAGATTTAGTTTTGGCTTCAAACATGATTTCAGTTGGTATTGATGTAAGCCGTTTAAACGTAATGTTAGTAAATGGAATGCCGAGAAACATTGCAGAATACATACAGGCAAGCAGTCGTGTAGGGAGAAGGCATGACGGAATTGTTTTCACCTTGTTCAATCCGAATCAGGCAAGGGATAAATCTTACTTTGAAAATTTTAATTCATTTCATCAGGTATATTACAAATTTGTTGAGCCGTTAAGCGTAACGCCTTTTACTGAAAATACTATTCGCAAGATGCTGACAACAATTTTTGTTGCGTTCATGCGAAATAGTGTTTCAGGTTTAACAAAGAATTCAGAAGCGAAAAACTTTGAACCTGAAATGGCAGAAAGTTTTAAAAGTTACCTCACTTCACGATTTGGCAATAGTGATTACTTAAATGCATTGCTTGATGATTTAATTAAAAGCTGGACAGTGAAGAAAACAAGAATCAATAACCTCACTTACACTACGCTCCTGAAAAAGACGTCAACCGATGTGAATCCGTTTGAAGAAATTTGGTTGACGATGAATTCACTTCGTGATATTGACACAGAAACTTATTACCGCATAAACGATTTACAGACGAATTAACTATGGCGAAATTTTTTAAGAAGGGAAAATCACAGCGAACAATGAAACGCTTCATTCATACACAGACACGGAAAGCAGTTACAGCAACTTCAGGAGTTCAGGCAATCATTGAAAGTCCAGTTGGTGCTTACAAAGTAATGGACATAAATCACTGGTGGTTTTTCAACGCAAACAATCCAAGTAATTATTTACTTACAGATGATGATGGCAATTACATTTTTGAAATCAAGGAACCACGGTTATTGAATCGTTTGAGAGGCACAGGAATTTTTCAAAATCTCCAAAGAATAATTCAGGTTCCACCAAATGCCCAGAACGAGGACAACAGGTTAATGCCAGCAAAGGAAAATCAAGTTGGCAGAGCAGAATATTTCCCAACATGGTTTTTTTGCGAAACATGCGAACGATTTAAAACAATCGGTGAATGGTGGAATGGTTGGCAAGATGTTCTGAGAAACGATGAAGGAATAAACGACCCCGACAGAATCAGAGAAAGATTTGTTTATGACACCAAACTTTCAGGTAGACCCAATTGCTACTGCTGTTACAAAGACAATTTGCTAAAAGGAACACCGAAAAGAAAATATCACAAGCTGGAGCAAGCCCGTTTTGTTTTTGTTTCACCTGACGGTGATATAAGAGATATTGATTGGACAAAATGGATTACAGCCCAAAGATTAGGAGTCGAAAATGCAGATGAAGAAACAGAAGGACTTGAAACAGGTAGATACCTTTTAGGGCAAGAACCATGTTGTGAAAATTTTTCATTGCAATACATTCGTTCAACAAAACTTTCTGACTTAGCGGGAATCACTATTCAATGTGAAAGTTGCAACCGTAAGAAAACGCTTGCTGGTTTCTTCAATCTCCGTAGAAAAAAGGCAACTATTTCAGACAGCCAACAAAAAACTTATCCAGTTTTTTTCAAACCTTTAATTAGAACAAGCAACAGTATTTACTATCCCATTGTTATGAACAGTTTGTTCATTCCACAACCTGAAATAAAACTGACACATGACCAAAAAGCCACAATTAGATTATTAAGCACAACAGGAAATACACCTGAACAAATTGCTGCTGTAACAAGAATAGCATTGAAGGATGTTGAGCAAGTTTTAGGTGAAGGAGTTTATCTGAATGAAAACGAGTTTCGGAGAAATGAATATCACTACTTGTTGAACGAGTATCAGTATTTACTAAATACTGGAAACTTTGAATCCGATGAAAAGGATTTGATTCTTGAAAACATTTCACTGAACGACACGTTGAAAAATTTTGGCTTTGAGAAAATCGTAAAAATCAAGCGGCTGAAACTGACTTCTGTTCAAACTGGTTATACACGATTAAGCCCAATGGACAGAGATACTTTTTCAAACAGCAGCGATAAGTTCATTCGTTTTGACAACAAAGACATTCCATTAAAAGCGAAATTCACGGTTGCAAAACCAAACGAGACAGAGTATTTAATGGGAGTAGAAAGTTTCGGAGAGGGAATTTTTATTCAATGGAACGATGACAGAATGAAATCTTTTGTTGCTGACTTTATGAAGAATGAGAAATGTCAAAGAGAAATTCTTACTCTTAATCAGCGAGTACACCAAAACGAAATGATAAGCCAAGACAAGTTTTCAAACATAATTCACTTAGCGAAGTTTCTTCTCATTCACAGTTCCTCTCACTTAATTATTAAAGAGTTGGAATTCCTTTGCGGCTATCCTTCTTCTTCTGTTTCAGAAAGAATCTATTGCGACAGCGACACCATGAACGGGCTTTTGATTTACACCATTGCGGGAAGTGAAGGAAGTTTCGGTGGACTGATTAAGCAAGCGGACAGCGAAAACTTTTCAAAGATTCTCTCGTCTGCTTTGTTGAGAGCCAGAGATTGCAGCAGCGACCCGATATGTTATGAAAGCGATGGACAAGGAATTGGCGGACTGAATTACGCTGCATGTTACTCCTGCTTACTCATAAGCGAGACATCCTGCGAAGAATTCAATTCTTTTTTAGACAGGAAAATACTGATGGACGAAAATTTTGGATTCTATCGCGATAGATAGACCATGGCAGACTGAAATTGTATAACGTCTGTGGTACTTATGATGATGGACAAGTCTTGTGAACAGAATATTATTTGCATTTATGATGCTAATTGCCATTTTTACGTTGGCACTCTTTTTACAGTTAATTGCCTATGCCCCGAAGCAAAATTTATATCGGCACTTCAGGTTGGCTTTATCGACATTGGATTGGAAAATTCTATCCAGAAAAAAGCAATGCAAAGCGGCAATGGGAGTTTTATAGCAACCACTTCGATACAATTGAAATAAACAATACATTTTACAAATTACCGCCACCGACTGTATTTGAAAGCTGGTATGATAATTCACCAAAAAAAATGCTGTTCACAATTAAGGCAAATCACTTCATTACCCATGCCCGCAAGCTCACACAACCGGAAGAACCAATTACAAGATTGTTTGGAAGTATAGCGCCTTTGAAAGAAAAGCTCGGTCCGATTTTGTTTCAACTTCCACCTAAATGGAAGGTCAATGTAACGAGATTCAAGGAGTTTTTGGAAGCACTGCCACGAGGTTACAGGTATGCATTCGAATTCCGAAATCACACATGGTATGATGAAGAAATTTATCAACTGTTGCAAAACCACAATTGCGCCTTTTGTATTTATAATTTAGAACACCATTTATCACCAATGAAAGTTACCGCAGACTTTGTTTATTTAAGATTACATGGTCCGACTGAATTCAAATACCAGGGAAGCTATAGTAATGCAGCGCTTAAAAAATGGGCAAAGCAATGTTTAACATGGCAGAAAGAAAAAAAAGAGGTGTATGTATATTTTGATAATGACCAGGAAGCCTATGCGGCATTCAATGCACTTACTTTGAAACAATTTATTGCAAACAGCAAATCGTCAAAACAGAGACTTAAGTTTAAAGCTTAATGCATACCAACATTCCATGATTTTCTCATTTAATACTGCCTAAATGTGGGTAACAAAAATGGAGTGACGATTGAACTTTCGATAATTTTATAGTCTAAATGAAAACGATTTATCATGAGTGTTTATGCAAGAAGAAATTATGATGATGGACAGATCTTGTTTAACAGGATATTGTTTGCATTTACAGTTGTAATAAAACTTGCTTTAAAAATCATTGTCTATTCTCCGTTGCTATTCATTGGTTGGCTAATAACAGAACGAATGCTCGATGTAAATACAAACGCTATTTTATCGATTGCTTTGATATTACTATTTGCAACGCTTATCTACTTTATAACTTATTTCTTTAAAGGCGTATTAATCGCTTTAAAACATAACCGCAATTTATTCTGGATACCAGTTTTTATTTTTTCTGTTGTACTTACATGCATATTTCCGGTATGGATTGTTTTTGAACCGCTGAAAAATTTTATTGGCAGATATGCTGAAGCCAATCAGCAATTGATTACATGGATTTTTTCCGCTGCTTTTGGTTTATATGTTTACAGCCGGTATCACTTCCTGACAAATATTGCTCCCAATGCAGCGTATCCCTCTTATCAAATGGGAATAAATTCAACCATTCACTCACTCAATCTTACAGACACATTTAAGGCGAAGAAATCGCTCGAGACTATTTAAAGCTCGATTCTTTAAAAGGGATGCGAACGCAGTAAAAGCCGTCTTGAAAATTATTTCTTCAATTTCTTTTCAACTTTCTTTCTGCTATTGCCTGCTGATTTCACAGCTTTTTTTACTTCTTTCGTGCTCTTGCCCGTTTTGTTTGCTTCATAGCTAACTTCATAATCCTGACCGCCTGCAACCTTGCTGCGGTCCTGTGAACGACCTCTTGATGTTTGTTTTGCCATAGTTGTTTTCTAATTGTATTTTAAATTTTATGCCAGAATTGGCACTTCAATTGTTTTTGCACATGCAGTGAAGAAATCGAAAACAAGGATAGGACAAAAGTCAGCAATGCCTGATGTGATTGAGCCTATGCTGTGTGAACGCGCATACGAACCGTTTGATGGCGAAGATTGGTTGTTTGAGCTAAAATGGGATGGATATCGCATCATTGCTTTTAAAAAGAAAGCTGAAATCAGGCTCCAGTCAAGAAAGAATCAGAATTATAGCGCTAAATACGCAACGGTTATTGACGCTTTGAAAAAAATTAAACATGACATTGTATTAGACGGTGAAGTGATTGTTTTTAATGATGAAGGGAAGCCTGATTTTAGCGCATTGCAGTTGTACAAAGGGCAAGGACTATTGCAATATTATGTTTTCGACGTGCTTTGGTTAGATGGTTATGATTTGATGTCTGTGCCATTGATTGAACGCAAGCAGCTTTTAAAAACACTGGTACAGAAAAATGATACAATACATTACCTGGACCACATTGAAGAAAAAGGAAAAGATTTCTTTGAACTGGTAAAGCAGCGCCAATTGGAGGGCATTGTTGCTAAAAGAAAAGATAGCTTTTATTTTCCGGACACCAGAAGTAAGAGTTGGATTAAGATACCTTTTGAGATAATGCAGGAATACATCATCGTTGGATTCACTGAATCAGAACATGGACGCCCCTTTTCACGCATTATGTTTGGTGAATACCGCGATGGTAAACTGTATTATGTTCATCATTCAGGCGGCGGTATATCTGATGCTTTATTACACGAAACTTATAAAATACTTAAGCCACTTGAGATTAAAAAGAAACCGGTTGTAAATGATCCAAAAGAAGATACCATTATTCATTGGGTAAAACCGGTTAAGGTAGGACAGTTTAAATTAAAGCAATTGTCTGAAACCAAAGCTGGGCATAAAAGGCACCCGGTAATTTTTTTGGGCGTGAGAGAGGACAAATTGCCTGAAGAAGTTGTTGCTGATGACGAACCGGTTGAAACATCTAAACATGCTAAAAAAACAACCAGAAAGAAAGAAAAAAAATTTGATGAACTGGCGGTATGGAAACGAATTCATCCCGGAGAAGAAATTACAGAGACTTCTGAAATTAATGTTGATGGTAAAAAAATTAAAATCATTAATCCGCGGTTTCCTTATTGGTTAGGTAATCAAAACGAAGGACGACCACCAATTCAAAAAGTAAATGTGCTGTTATATTATCGCAGCATATTTGATTACATTATTCCTTTTTTGAAAGACCGTCCATTGGGTTTGAATGTTGTAAAAAAATGGGCTAATGATACGGACTTCATTCGAAACATGAAAGACTTGTATCCGCCCTGGGTAAAAATATTTAATACGGAAAGGCGCGTTGAAAAAAAAGGGAAAAGTGAGGACATAGATTGGGTTGTTTGCAATGATTTACCCACACTCTTATATCTCGTTAATTTAGGTGCCCTGGATTTACATCCGTGGGCTGCAACAATAGAAAATCCGGATGAACCCGATTATCTTGTTATAGATCTTGATCCTCCCCGAAGAAAAGAAGGCAAAACGAAAGCGGAAAAAAAACAAGCAGAGCTTAATAAGCAAAAAGATTTTAAAAATCTGATCCAAACTGCAGCAGCTGTTAAAAAGGTGATAGATAAACACAAGCTGAATTCGTTTGTAAAAACGTCGGGAAAAAGAGGAATGCATATTTTTTTACCATGCGTAAAAATTCATTACGATGATTCAAGACGAATTATCGAGCACATCAATAAAGAGGTACACACTCTTGTGCCGAAAATTTCAACTATTCAAACAAGCACTGAACACCCCGAGCGCCAGGAAAGAATTTATATAGATGCAAGTCAAAATGATTATTCAGACAGGATTGCTGTAGCTTATAGTGTGCGGGCATATACAATACCAACTGTATCTACGCCCATTGAATGGAAAGAAGTGAATGAGCATCTCGACCGTAAAGCATTTACAATAGATAGCATGGAACAAAGAGTGACCGGTAAAGGAAATTTTTTCAAAGGCTTGTTTGATGCACAACGCCGAATTCGTAACTATAGTATTTTAAAAAAAATGTAGAATAAATTAGGGCACGATTTTGTTATTAGCTAAAAGAAAGCTTTTGTATGCGAACCACAACTGATCCAGAAATTATCGTTCAAATTTGCATGGAAGAATACAATCATTTTAACAAAGATTGTTTTAGACACACAATCGAAGGGCTTTCTGAAAAAGAGTTTGATGACTTTTGCAGACGAACCTTTGCAATCAATAAGTATGCTGCTGAGTATGAAAACTATTATCATGCCGGCGAAATAGAGCTATCAGTAATTCCGGAAGAACTACAAAAGCGCTATACGAAAATAGCACGCCCTGATCCCTCCCAGGTAACGATTAGTCAGATAGAAAAGTTTAAATTCAAAACTAAGTTAGAACCGGGAGCAATAGTGCAAAGAAGCATAGATTTCGATAAAATAGACCATGATAAAAAATTTAATAAATATCTATTCTTAAAGATCATTTCAGAACTTAACGAAGAGCAGTTTAATAAGTATGGCAAATCAATCAGAGATATGAGCCACCATGTAAGTTCAACCGGTTGGGGCTATGCGACTAAAGATGTTGAATATATTCCCTCATCGCTTAAAAAAGACTTTTTTACAATGCGCTTATAAATGAACCGTTACATTAAGTGGAACAATAATTATTCTCCCCAAATTAAATGGTTCTTCGAACTTTTTGGCGTTGGTAGTGATGTAACATATGGCTGCAACACCGCGGAGAAGAAATTCAATCGCACTCAAATAATTTTTGATGTTCCTCAAAAGTTCCGATTTTTTTAAACCCTTTTAATTTGTCTTGCGTTATATCGTGCATATAACCATTCGTGCAGCTAATCATTTCAATTGTATTGTCTGCTTTTCGTTTATAAATTTTCCAATAGGTTCCCTTACCCGCTAACACATCATATTCAGTTATTAGCTGCCCCTGTTCATCAGTAAGATTTAAAGATTGCTTATCCATACACTTAATATGCCATTATAATGCCAGTTGCTCCCGCATATCATCGCGAAAAAATAAAGAGGCTTCGATTAAATCACTTATGCAACTTCTTCAAAGCAACCGCCTTTCTTTTTTTCCATGTAGGCAGAGGTTCAGGTTCATATAAGGCGTTTCCTTTTTTATCCGCTAAGCCGAGGCTTTTTATTAAGTTATTGCTGAGTGTTTTTATCTTATTGTTTTTGCCAACTCGTTTTTGTGCACGCTTTGCATAAAAATCTTCCAGTGCCTTGATTGCTCTATTGATGATAGCAAGCTCGTCCTTATACATTTTTTGTTTGCGATAAATTATCATTAAGCGATTGTAAGCAAATTCATCGATAGGATGCTTGTTTAGATGTTGCTTGTATAATTTTTCTGCTGACTTAAACTCTTGCTGCGCTTCTGCTTCCTTTGCCTGTTCAAGAAAATTTGGCACATCCCTTCGAGCTTCTTTGGATTGCATGGGAATCACTATCGCAGATGCTTTATTAACCCCTTCCAATTCTTCAATCGTTTCACCGGAAACAACCGATTCGTCTTTTTCAGTAATATCTGTTGACAGAGTGTAACTATCTTCTTCTTTGGTAAGCGACCACCCGTTTTCACCTTGCTTCACGTCTTTCTTTAGTGAGAAAACGCCTTTCAATTTTTTGCCGTGAAGTTTAAAAGCCAATGAGCCGCTATAAAAACCCTTTAATAGCAGATGTTCTTTTTCTTTTTTAGTTTTCGCTTTTTCAACTGGCTCGTATGTTCCGTTATCCCACACAATCACAGTGCCTGCGCCATAATTGCCTTTAGGTATTTTGCCTTCAAAATCTTTATAATCGTAAGGATGGTCTTCCACAAGGATTGCAAGATGCTTTTCACCTTCCACCATTGACGGACCTTTAGGCACTGCCCAGCTTTTCAATACGCCTTTCATTTCAAGCCTGAAATCATAATGCAAATGCGAGGCATGATGTTTTTGCACAACAAAAATTAGTTTTTCGGATGCACTTTTTCCGCCAGTTGGTTCAGAAGTCTTTTTGAAAGAGCGCTTTTGTTTATATGCTTCAAGTGCCATAAAAAGTAAATGGTAAAATCTGTGCCAGTACCGATGCTTTAAATAAAACTTTGCCACTGTTGGCTGTTTAAGAACTCATTAATTTTTCCACCTTCGCTTTTAAAGTCGTAGCATTTCCAAAAGCATCACCCATTGTATTATTAAAATAGGTGTAAACATCTTTTCCTTGTATTAGTGCATGTGCAATCTTCGATGCCTGTTCTTGTAAAAATTCTTCGCTATATGACCCTCTGTAATCACCAGTTGGTCCGTGAAACCTGAAGTAGTGAAAACTTGAAGTTTCATCAGGGCTAAGCTTCGCTGATTTAGGCATATCATGCAATACTAAAGCAGTATCATACCGGTTTAAAAACGTTCGCGTTCGCTCTGTGTACCACGTTGAACTTCTAAACTCAACAGCTTTCCGCCATTCACTTTTTCTATCCGCTTTATGTATGTTTAATAGAACTTTCTCAACACTCCGCCGATATTCCGATGTTATCTTTCCGGGAAATTGAATTAGCAAACACCCTTTTTTATTTCCAATACAATTTGCTGCACTTATAAAACTTTTTACAATCTTAAATTCCGCGTTCAGTTCTTTTGCATGCGTTATCTCTTTGGGCGTTTTAACAGTGAATTGAAAACCGTCAGGAACATCATCAGCCCATTTTTCAAAAGTTGATAGTCTGGGTATCTTTTTAAAAGTGCTGTTTATTTCAAGACTATTAAATATAGAACTGTAATAGTTCAACCGGCTTTTACCCTTAAAAGCATCAGGAAAGAACTCTTTCGAAAAAGGTACGACAATATTGCTTGTGCCAACTCTTAATATTCCTTTCCTGCCTTTACTCATAACAGTCAAAAGATGCTGAAGAAAGTTTAATTATTTATTTTTTTTATTAATCCTGCTACAAAGTTAGGCTTGATGGTTTCTGAAGCGTGGCAAAAGACTACGGCATAAACACACTTGCCTACGACGGCTTTAATCTGCACACAAAGCCAGCATTTATTCCGTTTCCTTTTGCACTTGTTCGCCACAAGCCTGGTAGAGCACCATAATTAATTTTTAAAAATTTAAATCATTGGTTATGGAAACTACAAACACATTAGCATGGACACAGGTTGCAGAAATTGAACTTATTTACAAATCAAAAGTAAAAGCCTCAGACCGACTTAAAGTAACTACTTCATCAGATGCTTATCATTTGCTTAAACAAAATTGGGACGAAAATAAAATTGAATTTGTTGAACAGTTTAAAGTATTATTTCTTAACAGAGCGAATAAAGTTTTAGCCATTTACGAACTTTCAACAGGCGGTGTGTCTGGAACTGTGGCAGACCCTAAACTGGTTTTTGCAGCAGCTTTAAAAGTTAATGCATGCAACATTATTCTTTGCCATAATCATCCTTCAGGAAATGTAAAACCAAGTACAGCAGATGAACAGCTAACACGTAAAATAAAAGAAGCAGGAAAATATTTAGACTTACCAGTAATTGACCACTTAATTATTACTAACGAAAGTTACTATTCATTCGCTGATGAAGGGCTGCTCTAAGCCCTTTTTTTGATTAGCATTCTCTGAATCATGCAACCCACAACACATACACAGCCTTTATAATTGTTATCTCTTAAATAAATAGATTTGATTATGAAAAATGAAATAACAGACTTTGAACGTGCAGAATATTATAAAACGCTGTACGAGCAATCAATTAAAAGCAGAACAACCGCCATAATCGTATTTTCAATAATTAGTATGCTAATTGGATTTGTAATAGGAAATGATTTGCTTAAAATTTAGCCACTTGTCCAAGCTCTATACAGCTATTTTTTTTCATCCAATAAACGCTGCAATATTTCTATCTTTTCTTTTTCAGATTGTAAAAGTCGTTCATACAAACTTTTGTTTGCTTCCATGGCTTCAATATATCTTTCAAGCGGATTGAAAGTGCAGTTATAATTAAAATTACTTTGGTCGTGAAATGTGTTGAAGAAATTATTTGCGGCTTCATCGCTGAGATTTTTTATAGCTTCAACAGGAATTTTTAGAGCATCTGCAATCTCCTGCAGAATATCAGGCTCGATAGTTTCTTTCTGTTCAATCAAAGAAATCTTTTGCTGGTTCATATTTAAATCAGAAGCAAGCGACTCCTGCTTTATGCCAAGCATTTCTCTGATCCGTTTAACATTCCTTCCCTGATGAACTGTTTTTGTTGTATCAGCATTCATGAAAACAAATGTATCAAAATTTATCCTGTAAAAAACATAGAAAACTGCGTAAAGCACACAACCAAAAAGTAGAATACGGAAACGCGCGTTCATTACTTGCCTTCATAAAATCAAAATATTATGAAAGTAAAAATCATGGCAATTCTAATGCTGATAGCGGTTAGTTGCCAAAAGGAAAAAATGCCTGAACAACAGGCACAAAACAGTGCGGTTACAGAATCAACCGCGATGGCTGCGCAACTTGCAAGCGATCCAAATTTTGTAAAGCTGTACAACATTTCCAAGCCCGTTTTTAATTCGTTGCAACATGGACGAAATGATTTGACTGAACTGATTAACGATGGCAAGATTAAGTACAAGGAATGCAAAACACTGGCACGCAAGCTTGGCTTTACAGACAGCGCAGCCCTTGTTAACTACATACACGAAGTAAATGTGCTTGCACATAAAATTGCAAAATCACATCCCAACGCTCAATTAAGGCAGTATCAGGAGGCATCAAGTAAAATGAATGAAACTAACCTTATGGCAACTCCTTGTCAAGATGCAGCAGAAGGCGCATTTATCATGAACGTTGCGCAATGTTCGGCGCTTGCATTAATACCTGTTGCAGGGGAAGTGCTTGCGGGCACTTGCATGGTTGGTGCATTAATGAGTTATAACGCAAGTATGGAGGCTTGCGCCGGTGCCAGTTAATTTAAATCACCTATTATGAAAAAAGAATTAGCAAAAACAATAGCAATAGCACTTGCGATGGCATTCATGTTTTGTATGGGTTCACATTTAAACAAACCCATTCCAATGATTGTTCAAGCGGTAATTGGAATACTTATGATTGTGTTTTCGGTCTTATCAAGAAAAAACGAGAAAAGGTCAGTATCGGATTAACGGGGCAAGAGTTCGTTTATTCGTACTCTTTGTTACAGCCTGCAAGTAATTGCAGGCTTTTTTATTATGTTTCTTTGAGACGCGTCACATCGCGACAATTCTGCCACTGTCTTATTTCAGTATACAATCTACTTAAAAATATTTTTTTTGATTACGTCAAATTGTTACTTTTGTAACCTTAATACTGAAAAATAAATGTCGATACGGCTTCTCAAAGATATTACTTGGTTGTCCTCAGGCATTTATATGAAGCCTCACCCAAATGCAGATGTTTACTACTTACAATCTACAAACTTTCTTAATTATACGACGCTTAATCCACTTACAAGTTATCAATTGAGTTCGGAAAAAATAAATCAGAAACACTTTTTGCAAGAAGGAGATTTATTGTTCACGGCGAAAGGCATCAAGAATTACGCGGTAGTTTACAAGACCTCACACGGAAAAGCGGTTGCTTCATCTAGCTTCATAGTAATAAGAATAAAAGAGAGCTATCAAACATCCGTTCTGCCTAATTATCTAGCGTGGTATATTAATCAAACAAAAAAAGTTTATTTGATGCACCAACAGCAATTAGGTAGCACTATTCCCTCCATTTCAATTAAACAACTTGAAAATATCGAAATTGAAATTCCTGATTTACACACACAGGATTTAATTGTACGCATTCAAAATCTTGAAGACAGGCGTAAAGAATTGTTGAAACAATTACAGAAACAAAAAGATTTATTTTTCCAAACTCAATTAATAAAAGCAATAAATGGCAAATAGAATTTCTTCTACCGAAGTGAAACAAATTGTATGGAAGGCTTGTGATACTTTCAGGGGCATTATTGACCCCAGCCAATATAAAGATTATATTCTTACCATGCTGTTTGTAAAATTTGTAAGCGATGTTTACAAAGAAAAACGCAAACAGTATTTAGAAAAATATAATCAGGATGAAGAACGTACAGAACGTGCTATGAAACATGAACGTTTTGTTGTTCCACAACATTGCAGTTTTGATTATTTATATCAGCGCCGTAATGAAAGTAATATTGGAGAGCTTATCAATATTGCATTAAATGATTTGGAAGAAGCAAATCGTGAAAAATTAAGCAGTGAAGATGGAAGTGGCATTTTCAGAAACATAGATTTCAACAGCAGTAATCTCGGAGATGTAAAAGATAAAAACACTCGCCTTAAAAATCTGCTCATTGATTTTAGTAACGAGAAGCTTGATTTAGCTCCTTCTCACCTTGAAGGGGCAGATATTATAGGCGATGCTTATGAATTCCTAATTGCCAATTTTGCCAGTGATGCAGGCAAGAAAGCGGGAGAATTTTTTACACCGGCTGAAGTCTCTACACTGCTTGCAAAACTTACCAAGTCAAAGCCGGGAGCAAGAATTTCTGACCCTACCTGCGGTTCAGGCTCTTTATTAATTAAAGCTGCCAAAGAAGTGGGCTCAGAAAATGTTTCATTATACGGACAGGAAGCAAATGGAAGCACATGGGCGCTTGCTGTAATGAATATGTTTTTGCACGGGTTTGATAATGCTACTATTCGTTGGGGCGATACGATACGCAATCCAAAATTGAAAGAAGGCGATGCATTAATGCGGTTTGATACAGTTGTTGCTAATCCGCCATTTAGTTTAGATAAATGGGGTAAGGTTGACGATAAAAAGGAAAATAAAGCCAGCACAAGTTTTGACCCTGAATCAGACCCATACAATCGTTTCTGGCGCGGCATTCCGCCGAAGAGTAAAGGTGATTGGGCTTTTATCAGTCACATGATAGAAACCGCTTATGAAGGCAGAGGAAAAGTTGGCGTTGTTGTGCCTCATGGTGTACTGTTTCGTGGAAGCAGCGAAGGAAAAATCCGGCAAAAAACTATCGAAGAAAATATATTGGAAGCAGTAATTGGTTTGCCTGCCAACTTGTTTTTTGGAACAGGAATTCCTGCAGCTATTTTAATTTTTAATAAAGGAAAGCATGAAAACAAAAATGTGTTGTTTATCGATGCAAGCCAGAAATATGAAAGCGGTAAGAGTCAAAACAAACTAAGACCATCAGATATAGATGATATTGTAAACACTTATGAAAAATTTACAAAAGGAGAATTAAATCCTGGTATTATTGAAAATAAATTTTCTTATGTAGCCACTTTTGAAGAAATAAAAGAAAATGATTACAACCTGAATATACCACGCTATGTTGACACATTTGAAGAGGAAGCAGAAGTAGATATTGCGGCTGTGCAAAAAGAAATAAACAGGCTGGAAAATGAATTGAAAGAAGTAGAGCAGGAAATGAAAAAATATTTAACTGAATTAGGTGTTGCTGAATAAGTATGAAAATTCAATATTGTTCTGATTTGCATTTAGAGTTTAGGGAAAACAAAAATTTTCTGCAGCAACACAAGCTTGAACCTGTTGGCGAAATTTTATTGCTGGCAGGCGATATTATTTTATTAAAAGATGTAAACGGGCACAATGATTTTTTAAATTATGTAGCAGATAATTTTCAAACCACATACTGGCTGCCGGGCAATCATGAATATTATTATTATGATTTAAATGATGTGCAATTTCCATTGCGTGAAAAAGTAAGAGACAATGTTTTCTTAGTAAATAATAAAATACTTGCCTATAAAAACACAGAGCTTGTATTTACAACACTCTGGAGTAAAATCTCGCCACAAAATCAGTGGGATATACAACAAAACATTTCTGATTTTTCAGCTATTAAAAATAATGGCAAAAAATTTACGGCTTATGATTTTAATCAACTGCACAACCATGATTTGATTTTTTTAAAAGGTGCTTTAGCTGAACAATCGAATAACCAACGCATAGTTGTTACACATCATATACCAACGCTGATGCATTATCCTTTACAATATAAAAACAGCATCATAAACGAAGCATTTGCAACAGAATTGCATGATTTAATTTTTGAGTCTAATGCCAATTACTGGATTTATGGTCATCATCATGTTAATACTGTGCCATTTAAAATTGGTAATACAGTTATGCTTACAAACCAGTTAGGTTATGTGCAATACAACGAGCATACACATTTTAAAACAAATGCAATAATTGAAATTGAAGAATGAAGGACAAAGAAACCATACAGCAAGGTTATAAGCAAACTTCTTTAGGAATAATACCGGAAGATTGGGAAATAAAATCTTTTGAAGAAGTTGCTGACATTGACAAAGACTGTTTAAACAGCAATACTTCTGATGATTACGTTTTCAATTACATCTCTTTGTCTGATGTTGATAGTGATGAATTCATTATGGAAATGAAAAAGCAAATTTTCAAAACTGCACCTTCAAGGGCACGCCGGATTGTTAAGAAAAATGACGTATTGATGTCAACTGTGCGACCGAATTTGCAAGGATTTTTAATTATAAGAAATGATGTAAAAGATTTAATAGCGTCAACTGGATTTGCTGTTATTTCTTCATCAAAATGCAGTAACGAATTTTTGTTTCATTCTTTATTTAGTTCAATTATTTCAAAGCAATTTTATCAATTGTTAGCTGGTTCAAATTATCCAGCCATTAATTCTTCAGACGTTAAGAAATTAAAACTTGCCTTTCCGTCTTGCAAAGAACAAACTACCATCGCTAATCTTCTGACCACATGGGATTCATCAATACAAAAACTTACTTCGCTTATCACTCAAAAAGAACTTGGCAAAAGATGGTTAATGCAGCAACTGCTTACAGGTAAGAAAAGATTAAAAGGATTTGAAGAAGAATGGAAAATAAAATCTCTATCCAAAGTTTTAATTCCTATATCACGACCGGTTGATAAACCAACATCAACGTTCTTGGCGTTAGGTATTAGAAGTCATGGCAAAGGAACTTTCTTAAAACATGATTTTGAGCCTGCAAAAATTGAAATGGATACGTTGTTTGTAGTGAAGGAAAATGATTTAATCGTTAACATCACTTTTGCATGGGAAGGAGCAATCGCAATCGTAGGCAAACAAGACGAAGGGGCTTTAGTTTCTCATCGGTTTCCAACCTTTATATTTAATTCAGAAAATGCCGTAATTGATTTCTTCAGGCATTTTATTCTACAACGAAAATTTAAATATTTAATGGATTTGATTTCGCCGGGTGGTGCAGGCAGGAACAGAGTATTAAGTATAAAAGACTTTTTAAAGCTTGATATGAAAATTCCACCAGTTGAAGAACAAACAGCAATCGCGTCAGTGTTACAATCAGCCGATAAAGAAATACAACTGCTAAAAAATAAATTAGAAAAATTAAAAAAACAAAAGAAGGGTTTAATGCAGTTGTTGCTAACCGGGAAAAAGAGATTAAAATTTTAAAGGATGCAATTAAATTATTTTCCAGTTACCATTGAGTTTGATGAGTATCAGATTAATTCTGAACCTTACAGTGAAGAACGTCTTTCTGAATTAAGAAGTCTATACAATTCGACTCACTCCTTTTTTAGAACAGGCGATTTAATCTTTATTTCAAATAAGGATAGTGATGAAAATAATCTGGGAAACTCTCTTAAAAAAGTGGATACTTATAAAGACGGTGAAATAACATCTTCATTAATTAAACATATCTTTTTTAGGACCTTCAAAGATCGATTTCCGAAGTATACACCTGTTGACTTTTATCCTTTTCGTTTTTTTTCAGGTCAAACAAAAGATGATATCATATATAATGCTTTGCCCGACAATTTAAAAAATAAGATCGCTTATAAAAAGCTTATTGAAGTACAGTTACGACTGACTCAAATAGCTGGCAAAAAACAATTTGGGTTCCTTATTAACATCAGACGAAATTGGATATTTAATAAGACTTGTGCTGAATTACATGCTGAAGGTTACGGTTTAAATGGCGTTGATGTGTTGCATGCGGAAACACTCCCTGGTTTGAGCAATATACTTGCGCCAAATGAGGATTTTATTGGTGTAGTTAACTCTGTGTCTGGAAGCAAAGCGAAAGTTGAAACAAATGAAGGAATAAGAGAATTTCAACTTGAAGAACTGTTTATTAGAAAAACAAAATTTAATATTGGCAATTATTTGTCTTTTGCACTTTCTTCACGCAAGAGTGATGAGATTTTAAGTATTATAGAAAGCAAACGCACGGATATTTATAGTGCGAAAAATCTTTATTCTGAAACGCTTAGCATTGCTAAACATTTATTTTCAGATAATGGTAATCCAATTTTATTTCAAAACAAAGATGGCTTCTGCTTTACAGTACACAATAAACCTCTCTCTGTTTTCAATACAATCGAACTAAAAACTCCGACATTCATTTTTGATTTTGCGGGAACGAAGACTCATAGTACAAGTGCTGACAAAGGATTAACAAATTATGGACCCTACGATAGTATCACCTTCGACATTAAAACCCCAAATATTCTCTGCATTTGTAATAGAAAAAACAGAGGTTTCTTTACGAATTTCTTATCTAATCTTAAAGATGGAGTGCCTAAATCTACTTGGTTTCAAAAAGGATTGTTGAAAAAATATGACTTACAAGATGTGCTGTTTGATATCAAGGAAATTGAACACAACACGCTTGAAGAATACCTAAACGTTATAAAGAATTTTGATGAATACAAGCCCCATTTAGCAATTATAGAAATTCCGTCAGAATTTAAAAGATATGATGATAAGCTAAACCCTTATTATAAGATAAAAGCAAAACTATTATCGCTGGAAATTCCTGTTCAGTATGTGACTTCAGAAATAATGAAAAACTACAACGAATATATTTTAAATTCCATGGCATTGCAGATTTATGCAAAATTGGGAGGTACACCATGGGTTTTACCATCACATCGCTCTGTTGACAGAGAAATAATAATTGGAATCGGGCATAGCTGGTTGAAGCGGAATCAATATAAAGGTTCTGAACAAAGTAGAGTTGTTGGTATCACAACATTTCTTTCAAGCGATGGACAATATCTACTTGGAGATAAAGTAAAAGATGTAGCTTTTGAAGATTATTTTTCAGAATTATTGAAGAGCTTAAAACAATCCATTCAACGATTATCTACTGAACAGGGTTGGTCAGAAGGCGATACTGTAAGATTAATTTTTCACATTTTCAAGCCGATCAAAAACACTGAGTTTGATGTGATAAGTGAACTCATAAAGGAAACACCACAATACAAAATAAAATTTGCATTTGTAACTATTAGCAAATCCCATCCTAATACTTTGTTTGATATTAATCAAGGAGGTGTTTATTCTAAGAATGGCGGGCTAAAAGGTGAATATATCCCAAATAGAGGAAGTAATATTTTTCTTGATACAGAAACATGTATTGTTCAAATGTTTGGGGCGAATGAACTAAAAACAGCGAGGCATGGAATCAGTACGCCAATTCAAATAAAAATACGAATTCCGCAAGGGAAGTATAACAATAATGAATTAGATGCTTTACTGTTTTATGATTTGAGTTATATAACACAACAGATTTTTTCATTTACTTATTTATCATGGAGAAGCTTTTTCCCTGGAGAGCAACCAGCAACTATGTTATATTCAAATTTAATTTCTAAGCTTTTAAGTAAAATGAGAAATGTTATAGGCTGGGATGCGGATAACCTCAATTATAGCTTAAAAAGAAAAAAATGGTTTCTTTAGAAAATAAGAGTAATTTTTTTTCAAGGATAAATGAAAATCAAAAGTTAGCTGCATTTAATAGCTTTCTTTTAAATAGACCCATTCCAAAATCTATTAATGAAGATTTAAATGAATCAGAAGAAATTTATTATGGTGTTTTAAACGCTATTCAGGCAAATAATCATTCAAATTTTGAAAGCTGCTATAATAGAAAAAATAAAAGCAGCCCCAGTAAAGATTCTCCATCACCATTCGTGAATGATGACTTTTTAATATTTTCTTTAATAATTGGTATTATAAGATTTGGCTTTGATAGAGAATGGATAAAGAAAATTATTTCGATCAGAGCTAAAAACCCAACTACAACCACTTTAGAAAACATTTTAAATGAGAATTATTATAGCAAGAGTAATTTGTTTGAAATAGTGCTGATGTATTTGCACTTAAATGATCCCTCTCTGATAAATAACGATCTACTTAATAATACTTTTAAAAGTATATCCGAGAACGTGAAGTTGTTTGAAAGCAAAAGTGACTTTCAAATCATATGCTCTTTAAGAGCTTATGATTTAATAATTGAATTAAAAGAAGCTCCCAACGGAAGTACTATTGATCTTTTAAAGAAATTTAATCTAAGATTTCTTCGAAGAATAAAAATTTTAACGTCCATAACTCAGGCTGTCTTACTGATTTTCTTTTTTTATGCATTAATAAAGCTTATATCGTATCTACCTTTTCTAAGAGAATTTTTTGAAAAATATGATCCAGTCTTTACAATATTGAGCGTTCTTGGACTTAGTTTAATAGGGAACTTAATTCCTGTTGTCAAAAAGAAATTGTACGATGTTACATTACGGCTGTTTGGTTATCCGAAGAAGCTTGTTGACGAAGTATTAAAAAAGTGAATATTATGCAAGTACCATCTTTCCAGGAAGACCACATAAGTCAAATATCAGCTTTGCAGCTACTGCAAAAGTTAGGTTATACATATTTGCCTCAGGAAGAAGCATTGCAATTACGCAACAACAAAACATCAAATGTGCTTCTTGAAAATATTCTGCGGAAACAATTAAAAGAAATCAACAGCATAAAAGTAAGTTCAACCAAAACAAGTTTTTTTAGCGATGGCAACATAGAAGCAGGCATACGGACATTAAAAGATTTACCGTGGAATGAAGGATACATTGCATCATGCGAAGCAGCATATAATTTATTAACGTTGGGTAAGGCATTAGAGCAAAGCATAGATGGAGATAAAAAAAGTTTTACACTTCAATATATTGACTGGCAGAACATCGACAACAACGTATTTCATGTAACAGAAGAATACAATGTAATGCGAACTACCAGCAAAGAGCATTACGTACCGGACCTCGTTTTATTCATCAATGGTATTCCTGTTTGTATAATAGAATGCAAACGACCGGATATAAAAGACCCGCTTGCTCAGGCTATATCACAACAACTGCGCAGTCAGCAGGAAAATGGAATACGCAATTTATATGCGTATGCACAGGTTTTATTAAGCGTGGCTACAAACTCTGCCTTATACGCAACGAATGGAACGCCTGAAGAATTCTGGAGTAACTGGCATGAAAAATTTGACAGCAGAGAAGAGCAAAAAAAATATAATGAAAATCTTCAGCAATTAAAGAATACTGTATTAACCAATGAACAAAAGAGTAAGCTTTTTACTGAACGGTATAAATATGTGCGACTATATTTTGATGCGCTGGAATTACATAATATTCTTCAAACCGAACAAGATGAATACATATATAATTTATGCAGACCTGAAAGGCTGATGGATTTAATTTTCAATTTTATCGTATTTGATAGTGGTGAAAAAAAGATTGCAAGGTATCAGCAATTCTTTGCAATAAAGAAAGCCATGCATCGCATTCATATTATTGAAAATGGTAAACGTAAGGGTGGTGTAATATGGCATACGCAAGGTAGCGGCAAATCATTAACGATGGTTATGTTGGCGCAGGCAATCGCACTGGATAAAACAATACTTAATCCTAAAATAGTTTTAGTAACAGACCGCATAGATTTAGATGAACAGATAACAGGTACATTTCGCAAGTGCGGCGTGTTTGTAGAGAACGCAGCAACAGGTCAACGTCTTGTAGAGTTGCTCGAAAGCAAAAGCGATGCAGTTATTACAACTGTAATAAACAAGTTCGATGCAGCAGTTAGAAAACTGCCTAAGCCTTTAAACAATCATGACATATTTGTTTTGGTTGATGAAGGTCACCGCACACAGCACGGAACATTTAATATTGATATGCAAAAGAGTTTGCCAAATGCATGTTTTATTGCTATGACCGGAACACCATTGTTTAAAAAAGACAAAAGCACGGCAGCCAAATTCGGTGGCATTATTGATGCTTATACAGTTGACCAGGCAGTAAACGATAAGGCAGTAGTGCCTTTACTATACGAAGGCAGACACGCAAAACAAACCGTGCATGAAAAACCATTGGATGATTTCTTTAACCTCATATCAGAACCATTGACGAACTATGAAAAAGCAGATTTAAAAAAGAAGTTTGCGAGAGCAGACCATTTAAATTCTGTTGAACAAAAAATATATGCTGTAAGCTGGGATATTAGTTTGCATTTCAGAGACAACTTTAAAGGCACAGGATTAAAAGGACAGTTGGTGTGTGACAAAAAAGAAAATGCAATAAGGTATAAGCAGTTCTTAGATGAAATAGGAATAGTAAGTACTGAAGTACTGATTTCTCCTCCGGACGAACGAGAAGGTGAAGACAGTGCTTATGCAACAAGCTCAGACCGAGTTAAGCAATTTTGGAAAAGGATGATGGATGAACATGGTACAGCAAAGAAGTATCAGAAGAATATTATCAACCGTTTTAAAAAAGCAGAGGCGCCTCAAATAATTATTGTGGTGGATAAACTGCTTACCGGTTTTGATGAACCAAAGAATACGGTTCTATATCTCACAAGAAATTTACAAGGTCATACATTGTTGCAGGCAATTGCACGTGTAAACCGGGTTTACCCTGATAAAGACTATGGATACATTATAGATTATTATGGCGTAATTGAAGAATTAGATGAAGCATTAAAGCTATATTCTTCGTTTGAAGAATTTGACGAAGAAGATTTAGTTGGAACAATTAGCAGCATTGAAGAAGAAATAAAAAAGCTTCCGCAAAAACATTCAGAGTTGTGGGATATTTTCAAAACGATATCTAACAAAAGAGATGCTGAAGCTTATGCGCAATTGCTTAGGGATGATGCTATAAGGGTTGTATTTTATGATAAACTGGCATCGGTTGCAAAGATTCTCAAACTTGCACTTTCGTCAATAGAATTCCATAAAACGACGGACGAAAAAATAATTGAACGTTATAAGGAAGATTTAAAATTCTTTTTGAACCTAAGAACTGCAGTACAACAACGTTATTCTGATACTATAGATTATAAACAATATGAAGGGCAGATACAAAAGTTGATTGATACGCATATTCAAACGGATGAAGTAAAAGCAATAACTGAGCTTGTAAATATTTTTGATAAAGAAAGATTTCAGCAAGAAGTAGAAAGCGCGACGGGCGAAGCTGCAAAAGCTGATACTATTGCATCAAGAACAGCTAAACATATAACAGAGAAGATGGACGAAGACCCTGCTTTTTACAAGAAATTCTCTGATATGCTAAAAGAAGCTATTGCAGATTATGAAGCAAAGCGAATTAGTGAATTGAAATATTTAAAGAAAGTAACTGGAATAATGAATTCAGTTCTCTCGCATAATGATGATGAACTTCCTTCTGAATTAAAAGATAAAGATGTAGCAAAAGCATTTTATGGTTTATGTAAAGAAGGGCTTGAATATAAATTTCAGGATAAAGAAATTTTAAAAGCAGTGGCAACTAATGCAGCACTGGAAATTGATTCTATTATTCAGAAATTAATTATAGTTGACTGGCAAACAAAGATTGATGTGTCAAAAAAAATGATTCATTTAATAGGTGATTATTTGATTGATGAAGTAAGAGACAAATATCATTTACAGATAAGTTTTGAGGAGATAGATTCAATTGCAACAAGGTGTGTTGAAGTAGCTAAAATCAGATATAAGCGATGACATCAAGTGTACAGTTTGGTTCAAGGACGATAGATTTTAATATTACATTTTCAGACAGGAAATCATTAGGTTTTACTGTCACACCCAATTTAGATGTTTTAGTTAAAGCGCCTTCAGGTAGTTCAGTTGAAATAATAAAAGAAAAAGTAAAGAAAAAAGCTCCCTGGATAATTAAGCAACAAAGTTTCTTTTTATGCTTTCAACCAAAGACACCAGGAAAAAGATTTATTTCCGGAGAAACGCATTTATACCTCGGGAGACAATACCGTTTGAAAGTTATTAAGACGAATAAAAATTATATTCATTTTAACGGGAAAGAGATGCAAGTATATACAAAACAAAACGTAGCGGCAAAACAAGTTTTAATGCATTGGTATAAAGAAAGAGCAAAACATAAATTTGCTGAAATAGCTGAACCCTTAATTCAACGGTTTAGGAAATATAAAGTTCAACCTGCAGAAATATATGTACTAAATATGTCAACAAGATGGGGTAGTTGTACTGCAAACGGTAAAATCATTTTAAATCCTGAATTAATAAAAGCGCCTAAACGTTGTATCGAATATGTAATCATCCATGAGCTTTGCCATTTAATATATCGCAGTCACACTCAAAAATTTATTGATTTGCAGACCAAGGAAATGCCGGATTGGAAAAAATGGAAAATGAGATTGGAATACAGCCTAGCCTAAATTGTTTAATACACATGGTAAAGTATTAGACTGAGTATCTTGTGAAGTACTATATTATTAAAAAGTCTTCAACTTTTCATTCATGTCAACCAACCCCGCCTTGTTCAATAAATCGTTTGAAATTTGGAAAGTATCAATGCTCGGTTCGAGCTAATACAATGTTTTTGCTTTCGCTCTCCAGCCTGTGAAGTCCACATGTGGATATTAAGCCATGTTTTGGTTATTTTTTGATCGCCGACCTATTAAAACGACGATTATATAACATGACACAGCCATAAACAAATGTTTAAGAGAGTGCCCGCTGATTGTTTCACCAAGCATGTAATATATTTTCTGGTCGAATGTTTCGCAAACCCGGGCAAGTAAGAAGAAAAGAAAAATGAGAATAATATCTTTCGAGTAATTGAATGACGATTTATACAAAATCAGCATTAAAGGAATGGCTATAATTGGAAAAAACTGCCCCATTCCATACCACCGTAAATCGCCATTGCCCATGTTTTGTGTTACAGCCCAGTAAACAACGCTTGTGATGCCAAGTATGTTTAAAATAATTAAAGCATTATAACCTGTGCGGGGATTTACACAATCATAAATTATAAAAGCAAAAAAAGACATGACAATAATAGCTATTGGTATACGGTCGTAAATGAGCGTGTCGTTAGAAGGTCGCCAATGGTAGTACCCGCTTCCGATTGCAACCAACAAAAAGCCGGCGAAGATTAAATTACTTATATACTTTAATCGTTTTTCATTAGTCTTTTTCGCAATTTTAAATCCCATCAATGCTATAATAGCGAAGGGTAAATTGGTTATTACATTAAGAAAGTTAGGAATACCCAATGCTTCACGTTGGTCTGCAAAATTGTGATAGGACTGAGCTTGAGAAATTGGACCGTAAACAAGCAGACCTATAATGCAAAGTAAGCCAAGCGACGGAACTATGAAATCTTTTTTGGTCAACTTTAGTTGCTATTTTTTTTATTTCAAAACGTTTTCAACTTTTCATTCATTTCAATCAATCCCGCTTTTTTAAGAAGCTCATCCGAAATTGCATTTAATTCTTCAAGTGTTTCTTTTGGTGTAATACCAAGAATGTTGTCTTCAACTACTAGCTCTTTTCCTGCCAACCCGCGTTCAATGACTTTACTTAATAACAATACATTTTTTCTTGGTATAGATAACTGGATTTTTACATTATCGTTCATTCCGGGAATGCTTAATACAGTTTCAAAAACTTTAGCGATTGTGTTTGTTGCTTGCATATTATTTTTTTTCATTTTCACAAATCTTGTTCACGTTTCAAAAGTATAGAGCCTTTAAAATATAAAATCATTTTATCCCCTTCAGAATTTGAAGTGGATATACAAAACGCTGATGTTGTTTCTAATTTCGTTTCTGTAAATCTGATTGTGAAATTGAAAATGATAATGTATGAAACTCAGAAACAATCTTCCATCCGTAGAGGAAGTAAAAAACACGGACATGGTTGACTACCTTTTAGTTCTTGGTTTTAAACCTGCAAAGGTTACGCGGAATGATTACTGGTATTTATCTCCATTCAGAGAAGAAACGACGCCATCTTTTAAAGTGAACCGCAATATGAATCGCTGGTATGATTTCGGCGATGGTAAAGGCGGTAATATAATTGATTTTGGAATATTGTATCATAAGTGCAGCGTAAAAGAATTACTAATTAAATTCAGGATGCGCTTTTCTTTTCAACAGCAAAATGTGCAGACGAATAAAGAAGATGAAGAAGCTAAAAAAATTAAAATTATCAATGCCCGTGAAATCAATTCACTTGTTTTGATTCGGTATCTGCATAAAAGAAGGATACCAATTGACATAGCGAAAAAATTTTGCAGTGAAATAGACTACGAATTGTACGGCAAAAATTATTACGCCATCGGCTTTAAAAACAGTGCTGGTGGTTATGAATTGCGCAACGAAAAATTTAAGGCAAGCAGTTCTCCAAAAGATATAACACTCATAAAAAATAATGCCGAAAAACTAACCGTGTTTGAAGGCTTTTTTAACTTCCTTTCTTACCAGGTAATTCATCACAAACAGGAACAGCCAAACACAAATTTTTTGATACTGAACAGCACTTCATTTTTTCAAAAAAATTTGCCTTTAATGCAGTCGCATAAGTCGGTGCATCTCTATCTCGATTGTGATACAACCGGACAAAAGTGCATACAAAAAGCTCTTGAAATTGATAAACAAAAATTCATCGATGAAAGGTGTTTGTATAAAAATTATAAAGATCTAAATGATTGGATAATGCACATAGGTCAATCGCAAAAACAATCAATTCAATTGAAACAATAATTTTTCTTTCGATAGAAATGCTTCAAATATTTCCCCGCCTGGAAATCATCTATAAATCGAAGTTCTCTAAATAAAAACTATGGCAGATTCGTAGTGAGCTCGTGAGATAGCACGCTTTGCCGCTATCGGCAAGATGTACGGTTGTATCACAACCGAATCTTGCCGCTCTAACTCCGAAGTCGTGAGCGGTTATTAAATAGATTGTCGAAAGCGTAAATGATAAGTGATGAGTGAAACGAAAGATAACAGGTATAAATGGCTGCACATAAGATTGAAAGAAGATGAACACACGAAGATCAACAAGAAATTTGCAGCTTCCACATGCAGGAAACTAAGTGAATATGCAAGACACGTTTTATTAGATAAAGTTGTTACAGTGTATCAACGTAACCGTTCCCTTGATGACTTTATGTCGGAAATGATTAAGCTGCGAAACGAGTTGAATTCAATTGGAAACAACCTCAATCAAAGCGTAAAAAAACTGCATACACTCAGCCAATTGCATGAGTTTAAAAATTGGATTATTCAGAACGAAAATCACTACACAATTCTGCTTGAAAAAATCGACGAAATAAAAAACAAAATCAATCAAATTTCAGACGAATGGTTGCGATAATTCATAGCAGCAAAAGCCTTCGAAGTGCGCTTCATTATAATGAAAATAAAGTGCGGCAAAATGTCGCGAATTTTATTCATGCAGGCAACTATCCCAAGGACACGCATTTGCTTGGCTTTAGTGATAAAATAAACCGCCTGGAACGATTAACTGCGCTCAATCAACAAACTAAAATAAACAGTGTGCACATCTCGCTAAATTTTGATGTGTCAGATAAATTAAGTCAGGATCAGTTGAGAGAAATTGCCGATAAATATGTAAAGGAAATTGGTTTTGGAGAACAGCCATATCTTGTTTATCAGCACAAAGATTCGGGTCACCCACATATACATATTGTAACCACCAATATCAGAAGTGACGGAAGCCGGATTGGTTTGCATAATCTTGGGAGAAATCAATCGGAAAAAGCGAGGAAGGAAATTGAAAATGAATTTCGATTAGTGCATGCGCAACAACAGCAAAAAACAGAATACAATTTAAAGCCTGTTAACGCACAGAAAGTGCAATATGGAAAAGCCGAAACAAAACGAGCAATCACAAATGTTTTAGACCATGTGCTTTCAACATACAAGTATGCGTCGCTTGCAGAACTAAACGCTATACTGCAACAATACAATGTTGTCGCGGATAGAGGAAGAGAAAGCTCACGCATTTATAAAAGCAACGGGTTAGTTTATCGCATTCTTAATAGCAACGGTGAAAAGATTGGAGTGCCTATAAAGGCAAGTTTAATTTATAGCAAACCAACATTAAAAAATATTGAAACAAGATTTGAAAGCAACGAGCGGGAAAGGCAGAGATATAAACAAAGAGTGATGAACGCAATTGACTTCGCTGTTTTAAAAAAATCAAGTCAGTCTTTATCCGATTTAATCAAGGCTGTCCAAAAAGAAAATATCAAGGTTATACTGCGGCAAAATGATGATGGAATTATTTACGGCATAACTTATATTGACCATCACACAAAATGTGTTTTTAACGGCAGCCATTTAGGCAAACAATACAGTGCTAATGGTATTCAACAAAGATGTAATGCAGAGCAAGCATCTGTTAACATTACACCTGAACTGAAACAATCCTCAAAAGGCGATAAATCGGAACAAAAATTTGAACAACATCAGCGAGCATTTAACGGCTTAAACAACAAAGAAAACTTTGACGGTTCAGCGTTTGAAAAATCCGCTTCGCGGCTGTTTAATGATTTACTGCAGCCTGAAGAAAACAGAAACACAAACGAGCCGTTCGAGCAGAAAAAATTCAAGAAAAAAAGAAAAAGAAAACAACAACATTCACACAATTAAAAATTATTTTTTATGTCAATGAATACAGGTGAAAATGAACAGGGGTTAAGAAAAATAATTGATATGACACGGATGATTAGCATCATTATATTGCTTTTGCATTTTTATTATTACTGTTACAACGCATTCGCCGAATGGCAACTTACTGCTACAATCACCGATAGGTTGTTGCAAAATATTTTTGCCACAGGTTTGTTTTTAGGTTTCGCAAAATCGAAAATTATTGCGCTTGGCTTTCTTTTAATTTCTTTAATTGGAGCAAGGGGAAAAAAGAGTGAAAATCTGAATTATAAAATTGTATTTACCTACATCATAGGAGGATTAATAATTTACTTTTTTAGCTTCCTGGTATTCATTATTAAGACACAGGCAACAGTAACTGCAGTCGCATACATGAGCATTACATCCATCGGTTATGTGTTACTGCTAACAGGTGGAACATTACTTTCCCGCGTAATAAAAATTCGATTAAACAATAAAGACATTTTTAATAAAAAGAATGAAACGTTTCCGCAGGAAGAAAGGCTGTTGCAGAACGAGTATTCAATTAACCTGCCGGCTGAATATAATTTGAAAGGCAAAATCATTTCAAGCTGGATAAATTTTATTAACCCGATGCGTGGATTATTGGTGATGGGATCGCCCGGCGCTGGTAAGTCTTACTTTATTATTCAACACATCATCAAACAGCATATTGAAAAAGGCTTCAGCATGTTTATTTATGACTTTAAATATGATGACTTATCACGCATTGCATACAACCAGTTTCTAAAATTTAAGTCCAAGAAATATAAAGTAGAACCGAAGTTTTATGTTATCAATTTTGATGACTTGAGCCACTCACACAGATGCAATCCGCTTGACCCCAATAACATGAAAGACATTACTGATGCGGTCGAATCTGCAAGAACAATTTTGTTGGGTTTAAACCGCTCCTGGATAAAGAGACAAGGCGAATTTTTCGTTGAATCACCAATTAATTTTCTGACTTCGGTGATTTGGTTTTTGCGAAAGTTTCAAAATGGCGAATACTGCACTTTGCCTCACGCAATCGAATTGATGCAGGCTGATTATGATAAGCTGTTCACTGTGTTGAAAACAGAGCCAGAAATAGAAGCCTATCTCAATCCGTTTATATCTGCTTATAAGAATGATTCTATGGAGCAGCTACAGGGGCAAATAGATGCAACAAGAATTGGTATTGCAAGGCTTTCTTCGCCTGCTTTATACTATGCACTTTCAGGTAACGATTTTACTTTGGACATCAACAATCCTGAAGCACCAAAAATTGTTTGTCTTGCCAATAATCCTCAAAAGCAGCAAGTTTATGGAGCTGTGCTTTCCCTTTACATAAGCCGCATTACTAAGATTGTAAATCAGAGAAACAAACTAAAAAGCAGTTTGATATTTGATGAGTTCCCAACAATTTATTTTAATGGTATAGATAACTTGATTGCAACGGCTCGTTCAAATAAAGTTGCAACAACGATCGCAGTCCAGGATTATAGTCAGTTAAAGAATGAATATTCAAGAGAGCAGGCAGAAGTCATTTTAAATATTATGGGCAACATTATTTCGGGTCAGGTAAGCGGCGATACAGCTAAATTTTTATCGGAAAAATTTGGAAGAATTATGCAGGATAGAGAAAGTATTTCTATTAACAGCAATGATGCTTCTATAAATAAATCAAAGCAATTAGAACAAGCCATTCCTGCATCAACCATAGCAAGTTTATCAAGCGGTGAATTTGTTGGAATGGTTGCTGATAATCCCGATGAAATTATTAATTTGAAAACGTTTCATTGCAAGATAATGAACGATCATGATGCTTTGAAAAACGAAAGCAAAGTGTACCAAGAAATACCGGAGATCAGCAAGGTAGATAATGCCGTTATTCAAAGGAATTATCAGCAGATAAAACAGGAGGTGCAGGAAATAATTGAAACGGAATTAGAAAAGATTTTGAATGACCCGGCGAGGGAGAATATGATGGTGAAAAAATAAAGCACTTTTTTCATTATCGAACCAAGCAGATAATCATAGTTTTTGTTTAGACCCTTTTCAGAAGTTTGATTCCCCTTAATAAAAAAGTAAATACCCTATCCTACAAAGTTGCAGTCTTTCCTCACTTTGGTTGAAGTGAATTTTTTTGTCACGTTTGCCATAGCCCAACGCACTAAGCATTCGTTACAATTCCATTTGCCCAAATGCATAATTCCTAAATTTGAGAACCTGTTCACAAATGAATTTAGGCATTATAACATACTTAGCTGATGACAAATCGCATGGCTACTTGCTTGCACTTGATAAGCTGGAAGAGAAGTATGTTTTTGATGTTATCAGAAGAAATGACAAGAGCCAATCTTGCTACATAAAATTAAGTGGAGAAGATTTAGGGCTAAAGAAGTATCAGATTGTAAACTACAAGGAGAAGCAGGACAAGCAGGGAAGAAAATATGCAAAAATTGAATCAACATACTTTAAAGCGATAGCCGAAAGACAGAATGATAAGTTCAGAATCAATATTCTTGAATTTGAAAAAGAGATTTACATTTTAGAAGCAAAGAATAAGGAATTTGCTGCTTCGACTTCAGGAGTTACAATGTTTCAAATAAGTGCGAATATTGGAAGGTATTCGGCTGACTTTAGCTTTGAAAATATAGTTGCAACTTTTGATGGAAAGGCGAACACTGGATTTTGGTTAAGTAAGTTCGTTCAGTTGGCTTCACTTTACTCCGGAAAGTTAGCCCCCATCTTTGACAACTTACTTATATCAATTGTCAACTTTCTTACTGAACAGCTTAAAGATCAGTTTGACTTAAACAGATTACTCACAAAAGCTGTTCTTAAAATTAAGGAAGGTTGTCCAAACAAAGATTACAGTTCCCTGACTTATTTCATTAGTTGTTGGCAAGAAAAATACCCCGACTTCTTCTGTTATTCTGAATTATGTAAAATCTTAAACCCCGACATTCAACTTAAAACTGAATTGTGGGTTTTGGAACTCTACTCATTTGATGAATTATTTTCTGACAAAGACCAAATAACCAATGAAGCGATTGAGTATGCAATAAAACAAGAAGAAGATTGGTTGCATAACTTCCTTTTAAAACTCAAATCAATTCACGCGCCAATTGAACAAATACAAAAAGCATTATTCAGTTCTATTCCAAATGAACTACCCGAAGATTTTAAAAACTTGAATTCAGCCTTGGAATTTGTTAATACAAATTTCCCTGAACTTAGAACGAACTACCTGGTAGAACTAAAAAGGAACAGAACAGGCAAGGAGCAAATTCTACTTTGGGAAAACAAGTTTATTGAATTGCCTCTCACTACAGTTTTGAAAGAGGTTTTCAATGAAGTGAGCGATGAAACGAAAACAAAAATTATCAATGCTGTTCCAGCATTTGATAAAGTTTCATTGCTCAATTCTTCGCTTCAAGGCGGACTTAAAATCCCTGCTTACTACAAGAATATTTTCAAAGTCATTAAGGAAATCATTAATGATTCTAACATTTTTGTTTTTGACCTTGAATATGATGGACACAGCATAAGGGAATTTGCTTGCTCTCAAAGTAGTATAGTTGCTAACGCAACTTCGCAAAAGGACATTGAAAAACTCTTACCTCAATTCAAAGAAGCATTAAACAATCCAAATTCTTTTTTGGCAGGACACAACATTAAGAAATTTGATATTCCGCTTTTGAAAGAAAAGATTGAATTGCCAAACGATGTTGGTGTAGTTGATACGCTTTTGCTTGAAACTCTTTTGTCACCTACTCTCAAAAGTTTTGCATTAGACACAAAGCATACGGCGAAAGATGATGTTGAGCATACTTTGAACTTGCTGACCAATCAAGTTCTCCGACTGATTCATATTTCAGAAAGCCAATTAAAGAAGTTTGAAAACTTTGCTGACGCAAATTTTCTCAACATTATTTATCAGTTGAGAGAAAATATTTTGGAGAACACAACTGAACTTTATTCTCACCTTGAAACAGAACGAAATAAATTTTTCATTAACAAAGAAACCAGAAGCAAGAAAAGTATAGAGTTTGAAAATTATCTGACTGCGAACTCAACTGAACCAGTTTTTATTATTGCCCCGAAAGAGTTTTATCCTTTGCTTGCTGAACTTCCAAATATTCAATTCAATGGAGATGGAAGTGAGTATTCCAAAATAATTTCAAGGGAGAAAGTTCAAAGTTTGTCTGACGGCAGTTTAGAAAAGTATCTTTTGGAATCGTTCATTGAAAAATGTGAAGCTGAAAAAAAAGCTCCCATTTATGTAAATCTTCCAAGCAGAATCAAAATTCTAGTCAGTGAAAATGCAACAACTGATTTTATCACAGAAGAAACAACGCTATCACCAAAATCTGAAAATCATTTTTGTGTTTCTCCTGACAAGTTAGTTGAGATAATTCCCCAACTAAAAGAATCTAACCGTTCAGTTGTTTTATTGGAAAGTGATTTGATTTCAGTTACAGAAAAGTCATTGCTTAAAACTTTGGACTATGCAATTTTTCAGCAACGATTAAACAACGATTCATTTTGGATTTACTTCACAGGAGGACAAAGCCGGGTTGAAATAACACGGGAAGACCTGAAAAAATTACAAGTAGAAAATGTTGCGGAGCATTTTGAATTCTTTTGGATTGAAAAAACATCCCTTGACACTTTCCGGGTTTGGGGAAACTTTGATTTCAAGAAATATTTGAAAAGCAAGTTAACCGAAAACAAAATTCTTGAATTCCATTTCAACAGAGAGGAATTGGAAAAGGAAAATTGCAAGTATGTAATTCCTAAAAGTAGTTCAGGTAAACTATCAATCACCCGTTACAATCCCGAAACAAGATACCGAGACCGCTACTGGACTTTTCAAACAAAACTTATTCAGGATATAATCTTCAAAAGCAATAAGCGAACTGTTTTAATAATTAATCAAGACAAGGAGAAGCAAAAACTTTACGACTATTTTACTTCACTGAAATATTTTGTTCCTGACTTCAATTCTCCTCTTATCAGGCAAGTGAATCTTTTGGTAAGCTATCCTTCAATTAAAAAAGTTTTAATCATAACGAAAGAACAAATTCCTGAAGTAATTCTATCAGAAGATTTGAACGATTTCAATTTCATCATTGACAGTTTTGAGTTGGAAGAAAAATGGTTCATCTCAAAAGGCACAGGTTTCTTGGCACAGGCAGAGAAAACTGAAAGTGGATTGAAATTTAAAAATGACAATTCCCAAAATGCAGCAAAGAAAGAAGATGAAGAGGAAGATTATGAAGACGAAAACTCAAACCCGATTTCATCCAGCCAGGATGTTTTCGTTTTATTGAAAATTCAAAAACCAGTTATTGATTATTACCGTTGCTTATTTCATGCGGCTGATAAGAATTCAACTGTTTGGTTAACTGATAGTCGTTTGGGAGATTTCGCAGGACTTGAAGAAGAATGGAAAGCCACAAAGAAATTTATTTCAATATGGAGTGATGATGATGAATATGAATTGGATTATCAAACCATAAAAACATTTTTCCCCTCACCTAAACCAAAAGAAGAAATCAAGTTAGATATTGAAGCAACCAAAGAAGCATTGAGAGAAATTTTCTTGAAAGAAGAAAGTCAAAAAGACCCTCATCAGTGGTTTCCCTATCAGCATGACTTCTTAAATGAAATTCTCCCTGCTGAAAAAGATATTTTGGTAACGCTTCCAACAGGGGGAGGAAAATCAATTTTGTTTCAAGCGCCTTCATTATATCGTGGAAGTATTTCAGGCAGATTGACCATTGTAGTAACTCCATTAAAAGCATTGATGGAAGACCATGTAAACAAACTTTGGGATTTGAATTTCTATGGAAGTGTTGAGTGCATTAATCGTGATAGAAAAGACATACAACATATTTACCGAAGAATTGCAGGCGGTGAAATTCTTTTGCTTTACATCACACCTGAACGATTCAGGTCAAAGTCATTTATCAATGCTTTGAAAATGCGTTTGGAAAATGATGGTGGACTTGAATATGCTGTTTACGATGAAGCACATTGTGTTTCTCAATGGGGCTTGGATTTTAGACCTGATTATTTGAATAGCACCAATGTAAATATTGCCCTCAAAGAAAAATCTCACAGCAAATTTCCGCTCCTGCTTTTTTCTGCAACAGTTTCAGAACAGATTTATAATGACTTTCAAAGCAGATTCAACAACTCAATAAACCGATTAGAAAATTATACCCAGGCATACAATCCGATAAGAGAACACATTGCAATAAACTTTGAAACGAGTGAGGATGCCGAGGAGAAACTCACAAACATTGCACAAGCGTTGTATGATGGAAGTTTTAATCCTGAAAAAAGCAGGTGTCTTGTTTTTGTTCGCAGAAGAAAAGATGCAGAAGAAAATGTTCAACTATTAGAAAGTAAGCTGAATGAGATTTTCGGAAGCGAAAACTTCACGGGCAGAGTTGCTTACTTCCATGCAGGGATGAATGCTGAAGAACGACAAGAAGTTTACAGCGCATACAAGTCAGGTGACACATACATATTACTTGCGACTAAGGCATTCGGAATGGGAATGGACATTCCGAACATACACTATGTTTATCATTACGGTCCTTCGGGAACTTTAGAAGATTATTTGCAAGAGGTTGGCAGAGCAGGGAGAAACTCAAGACAATTAAATGATGCAGGGTTTTCCAACGACAACCCAATTGAAACCAAATGCTTTTTCGAAAAAGATGATTTTGGAAGAATCAAAACGCTTTTACAAAATGGAAGAATTACTTGGACAAACTTAGTTTCTGTTTACAACGCAATCAAAGCGTATTACTCAAAGTTTAGAAATTTTGAAACGCAAAGCGACAAGCCAATTGTTTTGCCATTTAATATTCTAAGTCAGACATCGGAGTTTGACAACATTCACGACATAGACCAAATGTTAAGGTTGAGTTTGTATTGGCTTGAAAAATTAGAGAGAATCAAAATTGGTTTTTATGCACCGGGTCAATTAGAGTTTAGTGGTTACGAAAAACCAGCAGAGAGACAAATTGAAAGCGAAGAACAGCGAAGACTAATTGCGGTAGTTGAAAAAACTTGGAATGAAAAAGAGGAAGGAACAAAAGCCATTTCAATTGAACTGAATAAACTTCTCACGGCAACAGAACTTTCAAATACTTCTGACTTATTGAAATTGATTTTTAAGTGTCAGAAGAAAAAAATATTTCGCTATGAAAACGAACTGATAATTTATCCTACAAAAAAGAAGATGGATGAATTAAAGTTTTTCAATGATGGATATAGAGAACCAAAATATCCAACACTTGAAGCAGTTCACGACCTGTCAGTAAATCTGATGGGAATGACAACAGAGAAACAACAGAAACAATTTGAAGGAAGCATATTAGAAGAACAGAAAAGAATTATTGCAGGGGAATTTTTTAATGACAACTCTTTGCCGTGGCTTGTTGAAAGAGATGATAACGGTTTGCTTACTGAAAAATCAAACAAGAAAATTCAAAAAGAACAAAAGGGTTTTGAACGCAACAAAGTAAAGTTTGCCTTTGTCCTTGCTGATTTTATTCCTAAGGTTAGACATCAAACTTTGATTACTCATAAGATTGGACAGAAGCCAAAAGTTGTGCAGGTAATTTATAATGGTTGCAAGGAGAAAGAAGATTGGAAAAAATTTCTAAAAGAATTCAAAAAGGATTTGATTTGGCTTTTGAAGTATGTGAGCAAAACATTCATAAGTAAAGGAACAAAACGATACAATGTTTCAGAACTTGCTTTGGAATTAGGTTTAGACGAAAAAGAAACTGAATACATTGAAAACCTTTTGGCTTATGCGAATTGGTTAGGTTACTTGCATTACGAAGGAACATTTCTTCCAATGGGAGTTGAATTGTATTTGCAATCTCGAAAGGAAATCAGACATGAGGAAAGCAATTCAACAGACAAACAAATTCATGAGGAGTTTCAGACAACTCAAAAGTTGAGAGAGTTGAGGTTGATTGCTCTTGAATGCTTATCAAACATTGAAAACAAGAATGAGAAAGACAGATTCATTACTGATTATTTTGCTTGTATTGATTCGGGACAAATCATTTCGCTTTTAATTGAACATCTTGGAGAAGAACATGAAGCTCTTAAAGGATTTAGGGATGAAGCATTAAAACAAGCTGTATATGGAGAAGAAACAGAAACTGGCGAAAGGAAAGGTGGGTTAAGTGCTGAACAACTTAAAGTTTACCAGGCGGATATACATTCAAATATTCAGGTAATTGCAGGACCCGGAAGTGGAAAGACTCATACTCTAACACTTCGTGTTGCAAGATTGATTCATCAGGAAAATATCAGACCTGAAAATATTTTGGTGTTGGCTTACAATCGTGCAGTTGTTGTTGAGTTGAAAGAAAGATTGACAAAACTTTTCAGTTCATTGGGTTATGCCAATATTATTCAGAGATTAAAAGTTTTCACTTTCCATGGCTTTTGCAAATTCACTTTGAGAGATACGATTCACAACTTGGAGTTTGCAGATTGGATTCCCAAATTTATTGAAGCAGCGAGAAGTCAACCAGGAATTATTAGTAACCAACTTGGTGTTATCAAATATGTTTTCGTTGATGAGTTTCAAGACATTACTGGTGAAAGGTTGGAGTTGCTAAAACTTATTGCTAATCCAGTAAACACTTTCACAACAGTAATTGGCGACCCGAACCAGAGTATTTACGGATATGAAAGAGTGAATGAAAATGGCAGCAGAAGTCCAAGAGATAACTACGATAAGTTTGCTTCCATTTACAACCCAGTTATTCTTCGCATTGGCGACAACTTCAGGTCTTATCCGCAAATCCTCACCGCTGCTGAAAGATTGCTTTCATATAATCAAGACACTTTTGATTTTGTTCCATTAAGACCAACGACAAATGCAACACACACATACAGAGAAATAATTTCTTGTGATGGAATTAATGATAGTTGGCTTGACAAGCTGGGAAGCCTTATTGAGGAGGTTAATCCTGCAACTGGAAATAAATATCGTCAAGTTGCAATAATGTTTAGAAGGAATGTAGAAATTTATCGTGCTTACAATTTAATTGAAAAGAAAAAGCAAGAACTGAATTGGAATATTAGAATGCGAATACAAGGCGAAGGCGAAAACTTTACACGAACAAGAGAAATTGCTTGGGTGCTTGATAATTTTTACAAATCAAAATCAGAAACAAGAATTACTTCAGATTTCATTGAGCAATACAGAACATATCAAACAAGTTTAAGAACAAGATTTCCAAATTGGGATTTTTACTACTTCATTTTTTTTGAATGCCTGTTACATGAATATTTAAAGCAGAAGGAAGACGATTCCACTTACAAAGACCTTTTGGAATTTGTTCAGGAACTTGCACAAAAAGACGATGGGCAGTTAAGCAAGATTTACTACAATCATTTGAGAGCAGTAATTGGAGAAGACCACAAAACAGAAATTGTTATGACAACAATGCACAAAGTGAAAGGGCTTGAATTTGACGCTGTGATAATTCCGGCATCATTTACTAATCTTCCTCTTAGAGATTCAGAACTTGAAAATCTTGATGAAGAAGAATATCGTGAATTGGTGGAGGAAGAAAGAAGGTTGATGTATGTTGCATACACCAGAGCCAAGTATCGTTTAGTTGCTTATTTTGGGGAGAGAGAAAAGGCAATGAGGGATGGAACTCATTATTCATTTCCAGAAGAAGAAATAAATGCTTTAGGAATTTCCGTTCCGACAGGCATTGACAAATATTTTATTGGATGGGGAGCAACTGACAGTGGTAATGCTATTTTCAATACTATTGAACAGACATTAAAATTCGGTAGCACAATCTTATTGCAAAGACGACAAAACAATTGGTTCTTATGTTTAGGCAATTCAAAAATTGGATGTCTTTCTAACAAAATATCAACTTCCCTGTCGGCAAGAGCAAACGGACATAACACCATTCAAGGATTTCGGATTTCTAATATTCACAAATGGACTTTGGAGGACACACGAAAATCAGATTTAAGAAACAATACAAACTATGAAGCCATTTGGACAGAAACTGCAAAGCAAAGAGGATATATTTACTTGATTGAATTTTCAGGATATGGACAAGTGACCTAAACTAAGTCGCCTTCCCCCTCGCTATTTCAATCGCCCGGTGCAGTTTTTCTGCCAACAATTCTTTTGACGGTAATTGAGTTAAATATTGTGCTACACGAATTTGTCCTTTATTCAATTCAAGTAATTCAATTTGCTCGTGCTGTTTTTCTGAACAAAGAATTAAACCAATCGGCGTTTCTTCTCCTGTCTTACGTTCGTACTTGTCAAGCCATTTTAAATATAATTCCATTTGTCCTTTATAAGCTGCTTTAAAGTGGTCGAGTTTGAGGTCTATGGCAACAAGCCTCCTCAACCCACGATGGTAAAATAGTAGGTCAATATTGTGATCTTCTTTATCAATAACAATTCTTTTTTGTCGTGCAACAAAAGCGAAGTCAGTGCCTAATTCAATGATGAACTTCTGCAAGTGATTAAGTATTGCTGATTCCAAATCGTTTTCGCTGTATGTGTCTTTTAGGTTTAAGAAATTCAAAACGTAAGGGTCCCGAAATACAAGGTCAGGTGTGATTGTTCCTTCGGTTTTCAATAAATTCAGTTCATCCTTCAAAAGTTTTTCGGGCTTCTTTGACAAAGCAGTTCGCTCAAACAACATACTTGAAATTCTTTCTCTTAATGTACGCACACCCCACAGCTCCCTCATGCATAGTTGCAAATAGAATTCTCGTTTTAATTTATCTTCAATTACTATCAATGCAACAAAATGGCTCCAGCTTAATTGTTGCGACAGTGTCGCAATTTTTTTTTCATCATTAAATGCCTTATAGAAATTAATCATGCGATTAATATTTGAATTAGTAAACCCTTTGCCATAGGCTATAGACAATTGTTGCGACAGCGTCGCAACAATTGTCTCACCGTACTCTGCACGTTTGTTTTTTAATAAGGAATTGGAAATAGTTTTACCGATGTACCAGTACAACAAAGTCATTTCCTGGTTAACAACCAGCGCAACATGTTTTCTGCTTTGTTCAATGAGGGTAGAAATTTCCTTGTATAATCCTTGTGCAATTCTTATATCGGATACCTTATTTTGAATCTTTGCCATTATCTGATTTTTAGTTTTTGCCTTATGATAAATAATAATGCCTTGTTTTAAACAGCTTTTAAATTTCTCTCACTATTTATATTTTCAAACTTCAAACGCAAGGTCTTCATATCCTCACTTACTTTTTTGTTTAGAATCTTTGCATAGTGTTGCGTTGTTTTTAGATTTTTGTGTCCCAACATCTTGCTAACAGATTCAATTGGCACATCATTATTTAATGTAACAGTCGTCGCGAAAGTGTGACGAGCAAGATGATAAGTCAATATTTTTTCAATACTGCAAACGGCTGCGATTTCTTTTAGATACTCATTCATTTTTTGATTGCTTAGGATTGGCAGAACCATGTCTTTCGCAATACATTTGGGATGAGATTTATAGCGTTCGATTATTTGAAGACACACAGGCAACAAGGGAATAGGTGCAGGCGTATGTGATTTTTTTCTTTGAATGAAAAGCCACTTGTATCCATCTATTCCAGTTCGTATTTCTGACCGCTTGAGTTTCTGAACATCAGCATAGGCAAGTCCTGTATAACAGCTAAATAAAAAAATGTCCCTTACAATAGTTAATCGTTCGGTTGCAAATCTTTTTGAAGCAATTGCTTCTAATTCTTCTGCAACAAGAAACTCTTTTATTACTTCCTTGCGACTTAGTTGATAACCTAAAAAGGGGTCTTTTTGTAGCCATTCCTTTTTTACGCATAACAAAACAATTTTTTTAAAATCACCGAGATATTTCATTGCCGTATTATGGGCACATTTTTTTTCTGTTTTCAAATAAAATTCCAGGTCGGAAATAAATTCATAGTTAATCTTTTTTACGTCCATGTCTTTTTGATTATACTTCCATGTAATGAAATTCAAGACGTGGTCATAAGTCGTTTCAAAATGACTTAATGTTCCTGAAGCATACTCTTCATTTTCTATCAACTTTTTCATTTGGCTGTTATGTTGCTGAAATAATTCCATTAGAAATCGTGGTCTTTCAGATATGCCGGTGAGCTTGTTTTTTATTGTCTCCGCCGTAACCGTTTCATTTGCTTCAATCAAGCATCTATGAGCCTCATATACCTTAGACTGCAGCGTATCTAAATACGCGTTTGTGGCTCTGGCATCTTCCTTCGTTCCGGCTACTCTGCCTGTGTGTGAATTCCATCGTTTGGGATCGCATTCTCGTTTAGTTGAAAGCTCTGCTCGCTGTTGATCAACTGTGATGCGCATGTATATTGCTGCCTCACTTGAACAATTGTTCCTGGACTTTTTTAAGAAAAAAAGTAAACTAAATCTCTTGCTAATCATAATGCACTTTTTAATTGTGAATAAATGTAGAAGGAAGAGATTCTTGAGACAAGATGTTCAAAAATGAAACAACTTGATTTTAAGAAAGTTATCTTAGGTTTGGTGCTTCAATTTTTTCATAAATTTTGACGCACCGAATAACGCACCAACATTTTGATAAATTCTGTTACGTTTTGATAAATTCTGAAAATAAAAAACCTTCAAACTCAACGTTTTGAAGGCATTTGATACTTTTTGATAAGTATTTCTGCGGTGAGGGAGGGATTCGAACCCTCGGTACAGTTTAACCCGTACGGCAGTTTAGCAAACTACTGGTTTGAGCCACTCACCCACCTCACCGTTCCTTTAAAAAGGACGGCAAAAATAAGCGGAAAAGATAAACGTGCCAACATAATTAAATTTAAAACACTTTTCGTTGAAAAGTGTTTCGAACAGGCTTTATGCATTCGCCAAGGCTCTGTCTAAATGCACATAACCTCCATCAACATGTATTAGCTGGCCGGTTGTATGGCTCGATCTTTCTGATAATAAAAAAGCAACAGCGTTTGCAATTTCTTCCGCTGTCGTCATCCTGTTCTCAAGCGGAATTTGCGAAGTAATTTCCTTTAATTTTTGTTCCGGGTCGGGCAATGTGTTTATCCATTTTTCATACAATGGTGTCCAGCACTCTGCAACAACAACCGCATTCACCCGAATGCCATATTTCAATAATTCAACTGCCCATTCTCGCGTTAAGGCATTTCTGCCGCCATTGCTGGCCGCATAGGCAGAAGTTCCGCCTTGCCCTGTTTCTGCTGTTTTGGAGCTGATGTTTACGATAACACCTTTTGTTTTTTTTAATGCAGGTAACGCATAATGTGCAAGCAAATAGTAATGCACAAGATTTTTATGCAATGATGCAATGAAACTTTCATAATCGCCATGCTCTAATCCAACACCGTCATTAATGCCTGCATTGTTTACAAGACCGTCAATTCTTCCGAATTTGTTCAACGTTTCATCAATCACTTTTTTACACTCCTGTGGTTTTGTAAGTTCAGCCACAACCTGGAAACAGTTACCGCCTTTTGATTGTATGGCATCAACCAATTTCAAATTATCCGCTTCATTTCTGCCTGCAATTACTGGAATTGCATCTTCTGCCGCAAGTAATTTTACTATACCTTCTCCTATGCCCTTTGCTCCTCCTGAAACAATAATTATCTTATCTTTTAATTTGAGATCCATAAAAAGTTTTTGAGCAGATAAAGATATTTTTATAAGCTGAATAAAATAAAAAAACCGCCCGTTAAGGCGGTCTTTAGATTAAATCAGGTTAATGATCACGGGTTTTGACCGTTACCATTATCATCGCTGTCGGAGTCTAAAGTTAAAGGGTAACCATACGTTCCGTCATAACCGGGATACACACCTTCAAGCCTTACGGTACCTTTAGCGTTGTTCAAAATATTCTTTAGGTCATCCAATGAATTCACGTCTTGTCCGTCCACACTTGTAATGATGAAGCCTTCCTGTATGCGTGTATTTTTCAAAGGGCCTTCGCCTAATTTTTTTACCTGTACACCGCCGGTAATATCATTTTTACGGGCAGTTTCTTTGTCTATCGTTACCAGCTCACCACCAAGATCGTCATAAGCGGTTTCATTTTTTACCAGTTCATAGTTACCTGCTTTATTTTTAAGCGTAATTGAAGCAGTATTCTCTTTACCGTTCCTTACATAAGTAACACTTATCTTATCACCGGGTTTATACCTTGCAACCTGTTCCTGTAATTCAGAACTGCTGTTGATATCAACATTGTTTATTTTAGTGATGAAATCACCTTTTTGAATTCCCGCTGCCTTAGCAGCTCCGTCAGTTGCAACACCTGTTACAAAAATGCCCGGACCATCTTTTACACCCTGTTGCTTTTTGTATTCTTCAGGCGCTCCGTCAGGTAAATAATTTATACCGATATATCCTCTTTGTACAGCGCCAAACTTAATTAGATCATTCACGGCTTTCTTTACAATATTAACCGGTATAGCGTAAGAATAACCTGCATAAGAACCTGTTGGAGATGCGATGGCAGAATTAATTCCAATTAATTCTCCTTCTGTGTTGATCAATGCACCGCCACTGTTGCCGGGGTTAACTGCGGCATCTGTTTGAATGAAAGATTCAATTGCACGGTCACTTTTGTTGATACCAATACTTCTTGCCTTTGCACTTACAATACCTGCAGTGACTGTAACGTCAAGATTTAAAGGATAACCAACAGCCAATACCCACGTGCCAAGCTTAACATCATCGCTGTTGCCCATCATCATATAAGGAAGATTGGTCGCATCAATTTTAATTACAGCCAAATCTGTATTTGGATCAGTTCCTATAACAGTTCCTTTATAAGATTTGCGATTACTGAGTGTAACATTAATATCACTCGCGCCATCTACCACGTGATTATTGGTAATGATGTAACCATCAGCGCTCATAATAACACCACTGCCACTTGCCTGCTGGTCAGGAATGGAATAAGACCGCGGCCCTCCAAAAAATTGAAAGAAAGGATCGTCATCACCAAACATATCTCCAAAAGGATTTCTTTGTTTTGATGAAACAGTTGTACCCTTAATTTTTGTTTTTATATGAACAACCGCCGGTGTGGCAGAAGTAGCAGCAGCAGTAAAATCGGGAATACCGGTGGGCGCATCCTTATCAAAAAAACCTGCATAATTCACAGGAACTTTTCCGTCGTTTTGCATAGTTACGGATTGGTTGCGCAGCCAGGTGCCATACGCCCAAACACTCAACACAGAGGTTGCGATGCTTATGGCAACGATCAATAAAACATTTTTTAATTTCATTTTGTGTAGAATTTTTAATTTAACTCTATGCTTTCTCTAAAGGCGCTCAATAAATGTGCCTTTCTGATTACAAAGTAACGAAGCTGTTTAAACGTCAGTTCATAACAAAAAACCATTTAACAAACATTTGACGAAGGTTCTCGTAGAACTGAAAAAATTTCATAATTTGGTTTCACCATGTTCACACAATCACTCAATAATCACAATGCAATCTACTTACAAATTTATAACTCGCTGGCAAATTGCTGCGCCGGTTAATGATGTATGGTATGCCGTTTATCACTCTGAAGAATGGCCGGCATGGTGGAAAGGTGTGCAGCAAGTAAAAGTGATAAAAGGCAATGATGCAAGCGGCATTAATGGCATTCGCGCCTATACATGAAAAAGTGCATTGCCTTACACGCTATCTTTTGAAATGAAGCTGGTGGAAAAGCAAGATTTTAAATTGTTGCGCGGATTAGCTTTTGGTGAATTGGAAGGAGAAGGCACATGGCTGTTCAGCGAAGAAAACGGGCTAACAAAAGTGCAATACAACTGGAATATTAAAACAACAAAAGCATGGATGAACAATCTTGCCTTTCTACTTAAACCAATGTTTAAATTCAATCACGATATTGTTATGAAATGGGGCGCTGAAGGATTAGCAAAAAAACTGCATGCAAAATTAATAAGCGCTTAATATTTTATTGAGCGGCTCAATTCGCGCTTTACATCTTTCTCTTTAATTGATTCTCTTTTGTCGTGAACCTTTTTTCCTCTTGCTAAACCAATCTCAACCTTCACATAATTTTTCTCATTAAAGAAAATACGAAGCGGCACAAGTGTAAATCCTTTTTCTTTCATTTTGCTCTGCAGGCGCTTTAGTTCTCGTTGAGTGAGCAATAGTTTTCTGTCATGAACAGCAATATGATTGTTTACCGTTCCCAATGCATATTCGGCAATGTATAAACCACGAAGCCACAATTCATTTTTATCAAACAAACAATAGGCATCATTAAAACTTACCTTCCCTTCGCGTATTGATTTTACTTCAGTGCCCAGCAACACAATACCCGCAACATATTTATCTTCTATGTGGTAATGGAAATAAGCCTGCCTGTTGTTGAGTTCTTTTGCCATGTGTAGCGAATGGTTCATGGTGATGGTTCATAGTATTTGCTATTCGGTGTTTTTATGCACTATGATCCAATCTATGAACTGATTAATGCTGCAACAAATTAATTAGAGTAGTAAGCTTAGTTTTCAACGTTTTTCTGTCAACAATAAAATCAAGAAAGCCATGTTCCAATAAGAATTCGCTTCGCTGAAAGCCTTCCGGCAGATCTTTCTTAATTGTTTCTTTAATTACACGCGGACCTGCAAAACCAATAAGCGCACCCGGTTCAGCTATATTAAAATCACCCAGCATACCAAAGCTTGCGGAAATACCACCAAATGTTGGATCGGTTAGTAAAGAAATATAAGGTAACCCGGCATCACTTAATTGAGAAAGCTTGCCGCTTGTTTTTGCCAGCTGCATTAAACTAAAGGCACTTTCCATCATTCGTGCACCACCGCTTTTACTTATCACAAGAAAAGGCAACCGGTTTTGAATGCAGTAATCAACAGCGCGACTGAATTTTTCACCCATCACACTGCCCAGGGAACCGCCGATAAATTCAAAATCCATGCATGCGATCACGATCTCAATTCCATTCATGTCGCCAACTGCAACGCGCATGCTGTCTTTCAAATCTGTTTTGGAGTGAATTTCATCAAGCCTTTTTTGATAGGGTTTCAGATCGGTGAAGCCGAGAAAGTCTATGCTTTGAATATTATCAAAAAGCTCGGTATATCTTTTCTCATCAAATAAAATTTCAAAATAGTCTTCACTGCCAATGCGGTGGTGGTAATTGCATTTAGGGCATACGTAGAGATTCTCTTTTAATTCGCTGGTGGTACAGATATAATGGCATTCCGGGCATTTACTCCACAATCCTTCGGGCATTTCTCTCTTTTCCGCAGTAGATGTAGTTATGCCCTTACGTAAACGTTTATACCATTTTGCTTTCGCTTCTCCTGATACTGCATTTTCCTTTGAAACATCTTCGCCCGAAAGCGATTCATTTAATTCATCATCTTGTTCTGCCATAGATCATCAATAAGAAGTAAAAAATGGCGAGCCGACTCAAAAATAAGTCCGCCCGCCATGCAATTTATGTTTTTTAATTAAGCAATCGTAATGCTTTCATCAAGATAAACATCAATTATTTGTCCAAGCATATCAACGCCTTCTTTCAGCGGGCGCTGAAAAGCTTTCCGTCCCAGAATCAATCCCATGCCACCGGCACGTTTATTAATAACAGCAGTTGTAACTGCATCTGCAAGATCAGAAGCGCCTTTACTTTCTCCACCTGAATTAATTAAGCCAACCCTGCCGGAGTAACAATTTAAAACCTGGTAGCGGCAAAGATCCACAGGATGGCCTGAAGTTAATTTTTCATACACCAGCGGGCTTGTTTTACCATGTTTGGTTGCAAGGTATCCGCCGTTGTTGGTGGGCAATTTTTGTTTGATGATATCAGCCTGTATTGTTACACCCAAATGATTTGCCTGCCCTGTTAAGTCTGCAGAAGTATGATAATCCACGCCATCCACTTTGAATGCATTATTTCTTGTATAGCACCAGAGAATGGTCATCATGCCCAGCTCATGCGCATATTCAAAAGCTTCTGCTATTTCTTTTAATTGACGGGCACTTTCTGCACTTCCCCAATAAATAGTGGCACCAACACCAACGGCACCCATATTCCATGCACTTTTTATTGTGCCGAATAAAGTTTGATCATATTTATTCGGATAGCTTAAAAATTCATTATGATTGATCTTAACAATAAAGGGAATTTTATGTGCATACTTACGGCTCATTATTCCGAGTACACCATATGTTGAAGCAACGCCATTACAACCGGCTTCAACAGCCAGCTTAATTATATTTTCGGGGTCAAAATAAATTGGATTAGGAGCAAATGAAGCACCGGCACTGTGTTCTATTCCCTGGTCAACAGGAAAAATATTGCAATAGCCCGTATTTGCCAAACGACCACTTCCTAACAATTGCTGCATGCTGCGCAAAACCTGGTTACTGCGATTGCTTTGTGTCCATATCCTGTCTAAATGATCAGGACCAGGAAGATGCAAATCAGATTTGTCAACAGTTTTGCTTGTATGATTCAACAGGTATTCCGCTTTATCGCCAAGCAGTTCTGTTATTTTGGAATTCGCCATAAAAAATAAATGAGGATTAATTTAAAAAAATGGTAAACAAAACTTTTTACCGGGCAGCAAATATAGGCAGTATTTTAAAGTGTTTACGCAATATTTAAGCATGGCATTCACAGGGTAAAAGGTTGGATTATAAGGCGAAAAACTAACATACATACGTTAGATTACTTGGGCAACCATAACGCTAAACTTTCACGTTTCGACGCCAAATTTTTTTGTTTAATCGAATTTATTCCAAATGCCTTAAACATGTGTATAAAGTTTGCATCAGATACGCTGTAGTTAAATAGATAATGACGTACAAACTCTTACTTTCAGCTATTTTCTTTTTTTCTGCAGCAAACTTGTTTGCTCAAAATGCTGAAGGCTCAATAAAAGGAATATTAAGAGACAGCTCTGAACAGGAAGTGCTGAGGCAGGCAACTGTTACAATACTACACAGTGATTCTTCTATTGCAACTCAAACCTTATCTGCAAATGATGGCAGCTTTACAATAAGCGGTATTGCTAACGGAAATTATATTCTAAAGGTCAGCTTTAATGGCTATGACACACGCTACAGCAATTTTGCTATCGACAGTAATAACCTTGCTCTTAATGCAGGCATAGTATATATGCAGCCTCATGCCCATCAATTAGAAACTGTTGTGGTTCAAACTGCTCCTATCGTTATTAAGAAAGATACAATAGAATTTACGGCCGGAGCATTTACTACAAAGCCTAACGGTACTGCTGAAGACCTGTTACAAAAATTACCGGGAGTAGATGTTGATAAAAGCGGTAACATAAAAGCACAGGGTGAAACGGTTCAGCGCGTATTGGTGAATGGCAAACGCTTTTTTGGCGATGATCCGAAAACAGCAACACAGAATTTACCTGCTGATGTAATTGATAAGATACAGGTGTTCGATGATCAAAGTGACCAAAGCGCATTCACCGGTTTTGATGACGGCAACCGCGTAAAGACCGTCAATATTATTACAAAAAAGAATGCAGGATATTTCGGAAAAATAATTGCGGGGGCCGGTAATAAAGGTTTGTATGATGTTGCTGCTAATGCAAATAGTTTTAAAGGCAATCAACAGATCAGTTTTATAGGCCAGTTGAATAATACCAATAAACAAAACTTTACAGCACAGGATATCTTTGGAACATCGGGCGGTAGCGGCAGAAGTAACTTTGGAGGATATGGACGCGGAGGCGGTTCTTACGGCGGGGGAAGGGGTTACGGTGGCGCTGGTCAACTGCAAAGCTTAAACTCAAATGCAGGTAATTATGGTATTATTACAACTGCATCGGCCGGCTTAAACTACAGGGATGTTTGGGGAAAGAATACCAGCGTGTATGGCAGTTTCTTTTACAATAATTTGCTCACATCAAAAGATCAGAAAACACTTACTGAAAATTTTGTTCCCAGCGATTCTTCCATATTCAATAACCAGGATCAATCTTCTTTGAGACGGGTAGTGAACCAGCGCATAAATTTCAATATTGAAACACAATTTGATTCATCCAATTCTTTCATCATCCGTCCAAACATTTCATATCAGCAAACAACAAATTCTTCCAATGCAATAACAACTACTACTCAAGGCAAAAATATTTTATTGAATAAATCAGTTGCCAATGCGGACAGTTACAGCGAGGGCTATAATGGAAATATTGATATGCTTTACCGCCATCGCTTTCAAAAAAAAGGAAGAACGTTTTCATTAAATGTAAACGGAAGCGGTAGTTCAAACAACGGCAATGGCAACAATCTTTCTGTAACAGATTATTTTAATGATGGTGTCGATTCCGCTCATGCCATCAACCAGCACTATACATCAATTATAAAAGCACAGGGCATAAGTGCAACCGCGGCATACACTGAGCCTGTTGGCAAACATTCGCAATTAGAACTTGACTATAACTACACATATAATAAAAACACGGCGGACAAGATAACGTACAACTTCGACAGCGCTACGCAAAAATTCAGTTCAATTGATTCTTTATTGACCAATAAGTATGAAAATACGTATGCATCAAACCGCGTTACACTGAATTATCGCATTCAAAGCGAGAAGATGAATATAAGTTTTGGCAATGGTGTTCAGTTTGGAGATTTAACAAGTATGAACAATACAAAAAACACTCAAGTAGCACAGCATTATATCAACACGTATCCAACTGCAAATTTCACATACAGGTTTAGCAGAACATCCAACTTGCGGTTTAATTATTCAGGAAGAACAAATCAACCCAACGTCTATCAACTGCAGCCTGTTATTGATAACAGTGACCCGCTGAATGTGCAAATTGGCAACCCGTTATTGAAACAGTCATTCACACATTCATTCAGGGCATTGTACAATTCATTTGATAATATTCATTTCAAAAACATCTTTGCAACTGTAAATGCAAGCTTCATTCACAACAATATTGTAAGTGCTGTAAGAACAAATACAACAACCGGTGCTGATACCATCACCTATGTTAACTTAAATGGTACGTATAATATCTCTGCGTTTTTTAATTATGGATTTCAGGTAAAGAAACCAAAGTCAAATCTCAATCTTGCAACAAGTTTTACCAATAATCGCAGTGTTAATCTCATCAACGGGGAAATTAATTATACGCAGAATTATACCATCGGTGAAACCATAAAATTCACTACAAACCTTAAGCGAAACTTCGACTTTAATTTTTCTGCAACGCCCACCTATAACATTGCGCGTTATTCAGTGCAGCCAGATCAAAATCAAAGTTATTTCTCCCATATACTAAATGCTGATGCCACATATTATACAAAATCAGGCTGGCTGGTAAATGGAGATTTTACGTATACAGCTTATTCAGGCAGGGCAGTCGGTTATAACACTTCCGTTCCGTTATTAAATGCAGCTATTGCAAAACAATTCCTCAAAAACAAAAGAGGAGAGTTAAGATTAAGTGTGTACGACCTCTTGAATCAGAATGTAAGTATAGTAAGAAATGTAACGGAGAACTATATACAGGATGTGCAAACAAAGGTTCTAACGCGGTATGTATTGCTCACCTTTACCTATAATTTGCGCAGCGCTAATAATGCGCAGCAAAAGAAATTACCGGCATTTAACAACCGGGAAGAACGAATCACTCCAAAGCAGCCATAAAATTTGTTTCTTTGAAAAATGGCTGCTGCAAATACAATCATAAAAACTTTTCTTGTTGCGCTCACTTATGGCCTTTTTGCATGCAGCAACTCATCCAGTCATCAGCAGCTTTCCGGCAATATCCAAAAACAGGGTATTGCTGATGATGGATTCTGTGTCAAAACAGGTTAGTCAGCATGGGCCTTTGCAGTGGCTGAACTACTTTGAAGACACTGCAGTATTTTACATGGCATCAGAAGGTAAAATTGTTTTTGCAGGCTTTGAAGCTGCACAAAAATTTATAGAAGACACTTTAGTGCATCAGCTTTCTGCAATCTCCCTTCAATGGAAGGACGTTCATATTGATTCACTGAATGAAAAAACAGCAGCTGTTGATACATATTATCATGAAGATTTAAAATTGTCTAACGATAGTGCGTTTCATGAAAACGGCTATTGCACCGCCATAGTACACTTAACAAGCGCCGGCTGGAAGTTTAGAAGTTTGCATTGGTCTGTAAGTAAATAGTATCTCTTTCCTTCTTCGCGCAGTATCCTTCCTTTTCCGCACAATGTCCTTTCTCCATTATTCGGTGAGAAGAACATGCAGGCACTCTGCGGCTTTCAGCACAATTTTATTTTAATAATAAACACGGTGTTTATGAAGTAATGAGCTTTATGCAACTGCAGGATATAGATTTAACTTTACTGCATTCAATACTGGAGAGTGTCCATACACAAAAGCTAATTTAGTGTATACCGGGCGAAGAAGAAAAGGAATATTCATGTTTTAATATTAAGTATCTTGAAGACTATGTCCTTAATAAAAGTTTTACCTTCCTTTAAAGTATTCTCATTTTTTAAATCTTTTGCTAGAACTTCTTCCAGCCATTTAGATTTACTTCCACCAATCTGTTTGTCAAAGCTTTCAAGCTCACCGACTCGAAGTGGATAAATACCAATAGCGTTTAAATCAGTAAGAGTCGCAATGCAAGCAGCATAAGCATCTCCAGCCGGCACAAACGCCAACCCATTCTTTTTCGCATATGACCAAGCCGTAGATATCTTCAAAGTTTCTTTTATTTTCTCTATGTCTTTGAGATTTAAGTTTGGAGTAACTATAGTATTAAATATTTTAAGTATTTCTTTCTTTGCCTCTTCTTTATCTAATTGAGATTTCAATTGATTGATCGTTGAATAAAAAATTTTCCATTTTGGTTCGATGTGTGCCCAATTTCCTTCATGTGCTTCGATAAGTTCTTTCAAGGGCGAAGAATTGTTAAATATATCAAAATCACATATTGTATAAGTTGGCACTGCGACCTTTCTTAAAGCCTTGACAATTGAAGGTAGTTTTGTTTTCCCATGTGAAGGGACAAAAAGAATATCGGAAATCTTATAATTTAAGGGATTGTCTTCAAATTGTGCATCTATTATCGCTGTGAAGAATCTACAATCACCATCGCTTTCACAAATTATTACACTATGATGAAATAGTCCATCAATAATAAGAGAGTATTTTAGAACTGGATCCTTCCAAATATTTTTTATGTCTTCATTTGACAGTAAGGCTGCGTAATTCTTTTCTTCAATTCTTGAAATTCTAACTATGTTTATATTTTCATTCGCACTTTCCATTATCCCCTTAATAAAATCAGAGCTATGTGTAGAAATAAAAATTTGCCTTTCTTTGAAAAGGTTTCCAACTAATTTTCCAAGCAGCTTAGCTTGCGGAGGGTGAAGAAATGCTTCAGGTTCATCTATGAGAAGTGAAAAGTGGTCTTGAGATATCATTTCTAATAGGATTGATACAAAACTTCGCATCCCGTCTCCCTGATCTTTTAGGTGGTCTAATTTTCTAATCCTGTTATTATATGAACTAGACAAATGTGTTTCACCTTCTTGCAATACGGGCCTATCTCCGACTTTTAGGTAGATAGTCGATCCAGAAAACCTGTCAACAACTAAATCAGTATCGAATGCTTGCCTAAAATAACTGCTAACCTCCATCTCTAGTTTCTCATCCAAGTACAATCTTTGTATTGGATGAGTCGGTGCTTCATTATAAAAGTCTTTCGATTGAGCAGAATCAGAGTAGTTAATGCGATTTTCAGTCATCATGGATTTTATAAAGTAGTGACCGAATTCTCGTGCTGGTCTGTTTACCCAAGCATCTCCTACATTTTCAATTGTATAAACTGAACTTCCAATATGAAATTCATGAGTTGGCTGATTTTTTAATTTATGTGCTATTCTTGATAGAAATTTGATAATGTCCTCTTTCGATCCGACTTTCTCTAATTTACAGTTATTGATTACATCATGTGTAACGCTGCGGCCGCCCATGTGCGTTAAATTATGAATATTTTTCAAAGCAACTGTCTTTCCCACATTATTTGCTCCCACGAAAATGGTTATTGAATTTTCAAAAAGCGGTATAGCAGTTTGATCATTGAACTTAATTTCGGTGATGATAAGTTTGGGATTCATAAATTGGAATAACTTTTAATTTATTATGCTTGTATTTATTTGTAGCTAACTATTAAATATTCCGCTATCCATAAAGTTTCGAACCGCTCTATGGATTAAAGATAATGCCAGGCTTTGTCTTATATGCAGCACTGCTCAAATATTCAAATAGCAACAAAGTCTATCTTTTTCTGCTATAGCTTGGGCGAGGCATGGATTGAAGCTACATGAATGACGGTGATTATTGCACTCCAATTGCCGGAATATCCCGTTGATGCATATTAGCTTTACTGAAGTGATATTGCGAATAAATGAAGTGTCGTATCACTGTTTTGTAAATTTTATGGTGGCTCTTTCATTATTGGATTCCACGAGCAAATAATAAATGCCTCTACCAAGCTGTCTAATATTCCAACTGTAATGATTACTCATAGTTTCTGTCTTGGAGACAAGTTTTCCGTTAAAGTCAAAAATGGACAGCCTGTTATTCAAGTATGAATTTAACCCATCAATGTTTAAAGTATAGCTGGCAGGATTTGGATATACGACAATCCGCAATTTATTCTGGAAATCAACACTTACAATTTTTGAATACATTAGCAGGCCGTCTTTATCAACCTGCTTAAGACGATAAAAGTTTTGGCCTATTAGTGGATGTAAATCTTCGAAGAAGTATGATTTTAGTTGTGATGAATTGAGCTCACTCTTTACGAAGCCCAAATCCTCGACAGGGTCCATAATCCCCACAAAACGAGGGTCCGCTGAACGCTGGACAATGAAATAATCATTATTAATCTCTTCGCCGGTTTGCCAATTAAGCATCACTGATTTTTCGTTGTCAACTGCAGTAAAAGAAAGAAATGAAACAGCTAAAGTCGCATCATTTTTATAACGGGCAAGGGCAAAATAGTCCTTCGTATTAATTGTGGCTCTACCAACAAGCACAATTTTTCTATCAGGTTGTAATGCTCCATCAAAAGCAATACAAAAACCCTCCTGAAAATTTGTGTATGTTTCGCCATTTAGCCCAAAAGCCGAGTCCGGCTCGCCAGTTGCCTTAAGTCTGATCAGGCCAAAGCCATCCATTGTTTCAACATTAGTTTGTCCTTCTCCTACTAATAAGATCTTATCGTCGTCTAAAATCAAAGACAATGCTTCCGCAAGGTGCAAATTGGTGTTTACAAGTTTCCCATCGCTTCCAAAACTGGAGTCTAAACTTCCATTCTGTCTATACTTCGCTATCGAAAAACTAGCAGTTTGTGTAGAATAATTAGCTACCCCACCCGCCACAAGTATTTTACCGTCCGACAAAACCCCAACTGAATGCGCAGAGCTTGCCCAGTTGTCAAAAGTTGTAACCACCAAACCGTTTTCTCCAAAAGTGGAATCAATTTTTCCGTTTGATTCAAAGCGTGCAACAGCATAATTGGAATGCATATAATCGTTACCCACAACACCTACTTCAATAATTCTCCCGTCCGGTTGCAAAACGTGTGAAGCATTATGTGCGCTGACTGCAAACTCAACGCCTGTTAATCCGTTAATGCCAAAAGAAGAGTCGAGTTTTCCCGACGGTGTAAATCTTGCCAGGCCAAATTGATTTGCAGAAACCAAAAGATTATCATCTGAGTCAATAACAATATGCTGACCCCCAGAAATAGGCGTAAGGATTTTTCCATCTTCACCAAAAGAAGGATCAATATTTCCACTCGAATCATATCGGACTAAGGCAATATTTCCGTAAGAACTTCCGGACACGACAATTTTTTTGTCCGACTGTATGACTACAGAATAAGCGAAGTCATTATCGCCTAAGAATGCGGTTATCACTTTCCCATTAATTCCAAAAGAAGAATCAAGGTTGCCGCTTAATTGATAACGACAAACTAAAAAGCCTTTGGTGTGATTATTTTCGTCAAGAGAATGGCCAACTACGACATACTTTCCATCATCCTGAATCGCGACTGAATTTGCATTATCATTAGCTCCATCGACATCGGTTAGCACTTCGCCTTTATCTCCAAAACTTGAATCTAAAATGCCTGCCTGCGCAAATGTTTTAAAGGAAAACAATATACAAAACGTGCAAATAGACATTGTTTTAATGCCTCTATTCATAAGTAGGTTCATGGTTTTTTTGAGTTCGAAGATATTAGTTTGACCTCTGGTTTCCAAAATTGGATAATGATAGCGTTTAGTGTGTAGTATAACATCTGTTCGATCCTCACTGCAGCATTTCCCCCAATTTCCATATAGTTCCAAAGCACCTCCGCTTGGCATAGTCTCCCGACTACGTCACAGCGTACTTAAATCTCCGATTTATCCTCTCTTCCTTCTCCGCAGCTTCTGATGATACACGCCTGTTGCTTCCATTGTATACAATACAGTTGTTTGTTTGGAAGATACTTCAGCAATCCATTGTAATAATTGTTTAAACCCTTTGGTTGTATTTTCAAAAACTTTTGTAGCACTGCAAATAAAAGTACCATTACTGGTAAGCATGCCAAAACTTACAACCAGTTCCTGCATGCTGCAATCAATACCTGCGGTTTGTTTAATTGGTGTTTCCATAATTTAAAATTTAAAACAAAGCATAAACACTCCATAGTTTTCTCTCGTAGTATAGAGGCTGATGTAAAACCGCCTTGGATTCTGTTCAAACTTTTGAGCGTTATTAAAAGGTTGAGGATTACCTGCGGACCAGCATGTTTCTTTTTGAACTGCTTACAGTCTCCACTTCTCTCAACCTTTACGCTTTAATGAAACTAATTTATTGAAATTCGAACCTACGAGAGTGTCCTTCCCTCAATCACTCGGTGAGACAGAACATGCAGGCACTCTGCGGCATTCAGCCTGGTAAAGTTACATCTACATCCTGCAGTTGCATAAAGGCTTGTTATCTCATATAATGCTGATCGTTCAACAACAATTTTTACCTTTATATCAAACCAACGCCCTTGGCTCGTCAATGTACAACCAAACATACCGGCACAAAACAAAGCCTCACTTATTACAAAATGTACGACACATTTTATGTGTGCGCAAAATCAGAGGGTGGTAAACAAACAAAACGTACACAAGAAAGGCAAAAAGATTTTGCAATGGCAGCATCACTTTCGGCAGCCATAAGAAAAGCATTGCGTGTTGCAATACCAAACTCCAAAAAACGAACTATGCAAAACCGCCTCACCAAAGCATGCATGCAATGGATACAAACTAACCCTTTCAATCAAACACAATCACAACAACAAATAGCACAACTTAAAAGCTTTTCATTTACAGAAGAGGCATCAGTTCCAAAACTCTTTAATGCAGTAACAATTCAAACCGATCAGCTAACAGGTACATTAACCCTTACAATTTCTTCCTTCATCCCCAAAAAAACAATACACGCACCCGCAGGTACAAAACAATTGCTGTTAACCATTGCAGCAGCAAGTTTGGGTGCTAAAAGAAAGTCAGTAATAACAAATGTACACCATCAGCTTACGATTCCCTATAAAAGCAAGCCGGTAGAAAAACAAACTATCGGTTTCAATTTTAAACTTCAGGAAAACTGTATTTCACTGGTTGCGGTTACAATTAATTATTTCGTTAAGCAACATAATTCACAAGAACTGCAAATGGTAAAACAACACAAATGGAAACCATCCGCAATTGTGTTTGCACAAATGTATTAAGCACTATGCACAAGGCATGCAAAGCGCTGTCTGCAGGCTACCTGCACCCTACCAGGTAGTAGTTAAGTCCGTAAAAAAGCACTTTTGACTGGTTATCAACTAAAAAGAAAATAAAATTGGAGGAAAAGCAGAACAAATAGATCTATGTGAATATACGGAAATATTTATTGCAGGTTGCACAGTTTGAAGGGAATAAAAACTGCACAGCCATAGCACACTTAAGAAGTTTGTATCGGTGCTGCAAGCAAATAGTTAATGTTTCCAGGAGATAAACTAATGCAGCTTCAATTTGTATATTGCAACATGCGATCTCTTTTCATTGCTTTTCTTTTCCTGCCATATTATTTAAGCGCTCAATCCTTTTACAAACAAACAGAGGCATCTCAGCATTGGGTTGACAGCGTATTCAACTCACTAACGCCGCAACAACGTATTGCCCAATTAATGGTAGTGCGATTGAGTGAAAAAACTTCCGGCGGGGTTGTTTTCTATAACAACAAAGTAGAACAGCTTGTTCGCAGTTATAACATTGGCTCTATATGTTTGTTCCAGGGAGGTCCCGTGAAGCAGGCAAACTTTATAAACTATTTTCAACAAATAGCACAAACACCTTTAATGATATGTATTGATGGTGAGACGGGTTTGGGCATGCGCATGACGGACAGCGTTTTTAAATTCCCCGATCAGCTCACACTCGGTGCTGTGCAGGATGCCGCTCTTGTATACGAGGTGGGTAAAGCCATTGGCGAGCAATGTAAGCGTGAGGGAGTACAGGTAAATTATGCCCCGGTAATTGATATCAATAATAATCCCAATAATCCCGTCATTAATTTCCGCTCATTTGGAGAAGATAAATACAAGGTGGCATTATTTGGAACACAGATGATGCGCGGCATACAGGAAAATGGTGTAATGGCATGCGCCAAACATTTTCCCGGCCATGGCGATGTAAGCGTTGATTCGCATGTAGACCTGCCCGTTATTTCTAAATCATACGCATCGCTCGATTCATTAGAGTTATATCCTTTTAAAACTTTATTTAGAGAAGGCATCGGCAGTGTTATGATCGCCCATTTAAGTATTCCGGCAATTGATAAAACGCCGCATCTTCCAACATCGTTATCAAAAAATAATGTAACGGGTTTATTAAGAAATGATCTCGGCTTCCGCGGAATTTCTTTTACTGATGCATTGGAGATGCAGGGCGTTGCAAAATATTTTCCGCAGGGCGATGCAGCCGTCCAATCGCTTGTTGCAGGCAATGATATGTTGTGTTTACCCGGCGATGTTCCGCAGGCCATTCAGAAAATACAAACAGCTATTGCCAATAAAACACTTGATTCAATTGATATAGATAATCGTGTAAAAAAAGTATTGCTCGCAAAATACAATTTGGGATTAAGTAAGCCGGGTTACATCAACACAAATAATTTACATGAAGATTTGAATAAAGATGTACTTACATTAAGAAGAAAAGTTGCTAAAAATGCAATAACATTATTACGTTTAAAAGATGCAGGTTTATTTCCTCTAAAGCCAAATAAAAAGATAGCCTATGTATGTATCGGCGATGCGGATACAAATGCGCTGGCTATCTTTCTAAGTGTGGAGAATGGCGCTGACACATATTTCATGAATTATAACGACAATGCTTCTGTTGCTGATTCCATATTAAAAGATATTGATAAGAATTATGATGAAGTGATAATTGGTCTGCACAATTTCAACAAATATCCCGCAAAAAATTTCGGCATCTCGCAAACGGCGCTCGGTCTTATTAAGAATTTACAGTCATCAACACATGCATTAACGATTGTATTTGGCAACCCTTATGCACTTAAAAACTTCTGTGACGCAGATAATCTGGTTGAGTGTTATGAAGATGATCCCACTTTCCAGGAAACTGCTTTTTACTGGCTCAACGGCCAATTTGTTGCTTCGGGTAAATTGCCTGTTACAGTTTGCGATGCCTTTCATTATGGTGATGGCATTACAGATTATGGTTTGGAAAAAATTGAAACGGCAAGCCCGAATGACGTGGGATTAGACAGCACAAAACTCTCTGCAATCGACAGCCTTGCTGCAGATGCCATTGCACAACATGCAACCCCCGGTTGCGTTGTATTGGTTGAAAGAAATAATAAAATAGTTTTTGATAAGGCTTATGGTAATCTCACTTATTACGATAATCAGCCTGTAACAACATCAACAGTGTATGACCTTGCATCAGTAACAAAAATTTCCGCAACCACGATAGCAGTGATGAAACTGTATGAAAGCGGCAGGCTCGACCTTCATAAAACGATCGGTTATTACCTGCCATGGGTTCGTGGCAGCAACAAAAGCAACTTAGTGATTGAAGATGTATTGCTGCACCAGGCAGGGCTGGTTGCATTCATTCCTTTTTATAAAGAAACGGTAGAAGCAAATGGTGAACCAAGACCAGGCATGTATCAGTCTTTTCCTGATTCAAATTATTCAGTTCACGTTGCTGATACAATGTACATGCGCAGCGATTGGATTGATACCATTTACGAACGTATCCTGCAGAGCAGGGTATCACACAAAAAAGAATATGTGTACAGCGATAACGATTATATTTTTTTAGGAAAGATAGTTGAGCAACTTACCGGAATGAGCCTTGATGAATATGTTGAAAAAACATTTTATCAGCCTATGCATTTGTACAACACTACATTCAAGCCAAACGAGCATTTGCCGTTAAATACCATTGCCCCAACAGAAGATGAACCGCAGTTCCGGTTGCAGTTACTAAGGGGTTATGTGCATGATCCGGGCTCGGCAATGTTTGGTGGTGTCGCAGGTCATGCAGGATTGTTTAGTAATGTGCATGATCTGGCCATCTTATATTCCATGCTATTGAATGGCGGAGTATGGGATGGGAAGCGTTATTTAAAAAAAGAAACGATAGATTATTTTACCGCTTATCACAGTAACATCAGCAGGAGGGGTTTAGGTTTTGATAAACCTGAGAAAGACAATGATACACGTTCAGAACCTTATCCGTGTTTAAGTGCATCACCTCAAACATTTGGTCATACCGGCTTTACAGGCATTGGCGTTTGGGTTGATCCTGCATACGACCTCATCTTTATCTTTCTTTCGAACAGGGTAAATCCAAATGGAGGAGATAATAAAAAATTGCTTTCGTTAAATGTACGCGGCAATATGATGGAAGCTGTTTATCAATCTATGATTAATAAATAAGCAGTTAATAATATCTTCGTTCAACATTACGTCGTATGAAAAATAAATATTTTGCATTTATATCAATATGCACTGCAATAATTGCTTTAGCATCCTGCGAAAAACCTGTTCCTCAACTTACAGTTTACGTTCCAAAAGATGCATCTGTTGTTTTTACAATCGATACAAAAGCAATAACAGAAAAAATTGCTTCCTCAGGAATAACTGTTGATTCTTTCGTGAACATGTTTAGCGAAAATTCAGATGCGTATGCAATGCACTGGAGTGACATTAAGAATTCCGGAATTGACCTGGAACACCCTGTGTATATTTTTGGTAAGGAAACCACTTCTGTTCAGTTAGGCAACGTTAAGAGCGGTGGCTTTATCGCACAAATACTTGATACAAAAAAGCTGGAGGCATTTCTTAAAAAAGAAAAAGTTGACGGCGAAATAAAAGCTGCAAAAAATTACAAATACATGGCTTTAGGCGATGATTTTATTGCAGGCTGGACTGACAAAGTGCTCATCATTTCTTCTGTTAGTGGCGGCACTTATTCACCGGGCTCATACTCAACCGGGGAAGGAACACTTTCTCAACAACAGCTTACAACGTTGTTCTCGCAGGATGAATCTGCATCAATTGCATCAGTGGGAGAATTCAGAGATGTGCTGGCAAAACCGGGAGACATTCACTTCTATACAAATACCCAGTTCAGTGCGGGACCGATGGCGATGTTGGGGAAAGCAAATGAATTGATGCAGGGTAGTTTTACCGAAGGCACTATTAATTTTGAAAAAGGAAAAATGGTTGCTTCTGTTGAAACGCATAACAGCAAAGCGCTTGCTGACATTGTGAAAAAATATCCTTCAAGAGAAATCAAAACGGATATGGTAACGCGGTTTCCTGACGATGTGAGCGGTTTTGGAGTTGTTGCATTTGATCCGAAAATACTTATTGATGTTTTGCATTACGCGGGTTTTGATATGATGGCTAACGGGTATACGTCGCAAATGGGCTTTAATATATCTGATGTGATGAATGCATTCAGTGGGGATATTGCTTTCGTAATCGGCAACGCAAATGCTTCAGCAAGCAATTCAAATGGCGAAAATAATTCGAGCGTGCACAGCAGAAGTGAATACCTGTTGAACTTACGGATTGCAGACCAGGTGGCTTTTAATAAAGTAATGAAAGGGTTAACAGATAAAAATGTTTTATCAAAAAATGGCGATGAATATGAACTAGGAATGTTTGGCGGCCATGATTTTGTTATTAAATTGATGGGCAACGAATTGATTATTGCATCAAATGCAAATTTGATAGAATCTTATGAAACTGGGAATAGCAAGTCAACGTTACCGGACGCTGTTCAAAAAGAAATGGACAACAAATCAGCAGCGATGTATATTGACTTTGCGCGGTTATTCCGAAATAATAATAGCAAAGATTCATCAACAAATATTCGTTTACGTGATACCTATTTTGCGATGAGGAGCAATACTTTCAAAAATCTTATTATTACAGGAGATAATGGCGACGGTAAAACCATGCACGGAAATATTGAATTGAATTTTGTAAATGAGAATGAAAACAGTCTTGCCAGTTTTGCAAAATTTTTAGCTGTTATGCACCAGGAAAATTTAGAGCATAAAGGCAGTTGGACAGCATTTCCGCCTTTATCAAAGTTGCCTGGCGCAGACAGTATGACCGATGAAAAAGACTCACAATAAAAGATTAACTTTTAGCAAATGCGCTTTTTAAAAAAATGTTAGCGCTTCCTCAAATAAAAGGGTCAAAATTTGCAGTTTGTAAACTTAATTTGATATTTGTTTTTTATTGCTTACCAAATCATCATAACTATAGTAATGTCGGCTTATTATAAGCAACAATTTGAAATATTGCGAAAGCTAATTATAGCAGTTTTTGAGCCGGGAAAAAAATTCAAAACATTTACATGAGACGAGTAGTTATTACAGGCATTGGTGCTGTAACTCCGCTTGGGAATTCTGTTGAGCAATTTTGGAGCAACATAGTAAAAGGCAAAAGCAGTGCTGCACCTATTACAAAGTTTGATGCTTCAAAATTCAAAACACAATTTGCATGCGAGGTAAAAGATTTTAATGGCGAGAAATATTTTGACAAAAAAGATATCCGCAAATACGATTTATTTTCTCAATATGCTGTTGCGGCAACAGAAGAAGCAGTGTTAACCGGGCAAATAGATTTTGCCTCATTTTCTGAAGAAGAAAGAGCGGACGTAGGTGTAATTTGGGCCTCAGGCAATGGTGGCATAAGCACGTTTGAAGAGCAGGTAAAATTGTTTTATACCGGTGATGGCACACCGAGATTTTCGCCCTTTTTTGTTCCTAAAAAGATTGAAGATATAGCTGCAGGAATTATCTCGATAAGATACCAGCTCTATGGTCCTAATTATTGCCCGGTATCGGCATGTGCATCTTCCAATCATGCGGTTATTAATGCATTTGATACGATACGGTTGGGAAAGGCAACAATGATGATCGCAGGAGGTTCCGAGGCGCCTATTACTGCTTCTGCAATTGGTGGTTTTGGAGCAGCTCACGCCTTGTCAAAAAGAAATGATGATCCTGCTGCTGCTTCACGGCCTTTTGATAAAGAAAGAGATGGTTTTGTTTTAGGCGAAGGTGCAGGCGCTTTAATATTAGAGGAATATGAACATGCTATAAAACGTAACGCGATAATTTTTGCCGAGATCGTTGGCACCGGTATGGCTGCTGATGCTTATCATTTAACAGGAACGCCGCCGGATGGGCGCGGTGCGATATTAGGTATGGGTAAAGCATTGAAGGAAGCAGGTTTACAGCCGAATGATATAGATTATATTAATGCACACGCAACTTCCACACCGCAGGGAGATATAAGTGAAATAGCGGCGATTCAAAAAGTTTTCGGAGAAAGCAATAAGTTATATGTCAGTGGCACTAAATCAATGACCGGCCATCTGCTTGGCGGAGCAGGCGCTGTAGAATCTGTGATTTGTGTACTGAGCGTAAAGCATGGTATTGTTCCCCCAACAATTAATACAAAAGATCTTGATGATGCGTTCCCAAAAAATATCAAGGCCGTTTTAAAAGAAGCCGTATCTGCTGATATTCGTTATGCAATGAATAATACATTCGGTTTTGGAGGGCATACGGCAACTTCTTTGTTTAAGAAATTTGAAGGATAAATAACAGGATACCTAACTGTTTTTCGGATAATCGAAAAACCAGAATTCCTTTTCCGCGTTTTTAAAATCTCTCCAGTGATTTGTTTTTATATGTATGGCGAATACTGCACAAGTAGGCATGTCATCAATACGTGTACTGGTTAACTGATTAGCAAACGCAGTTATCGAGGGGTTATGAGCGAATAAGCCTGCATTGTCATGATCGTCGTCTATCGTTTCAATAACACTGTAAAAAACGTCGGCGTACGCTTCATATAACTCATGCTTTTCGATAATGTGTTTCTTTTTAATATCAAATTCTTCTGCAAAAAATTTAGCTGTGGCAATTGCTCTTTTAGCCGGGCTTGAAATGATAGCATCCAGCTTAACATCTTTTTCTTTTCGCAAACGTTTTGCCATTGCAGGCGCATCCTTTTTACCACGGTCATTCAGCGTCCTGTCGAAATCTTTTTGAGAAAGGTCTTCCCAACTGCTCTTTGCGTGGCGAACAAGTAAGAGTGATTTGGTTTTCAAAAATTATAAGATTAGCAGGTATATTAGAGATATAATTTCTTAGTTCACAACTTTTGTTGTTATCATTTCGCTTATCATTACACGTGCTGCTTCGGCAATGGCTTGTGCATCATAATTACACTCACGATGCAATTCTTTTAATGTACCATGCTCAATTATCTTATCAGGGATGCCGAGCATTTTTACTTCAGCTTTATAGTTATGGGCATTCATAAACTCAAGCACAGCGCTTCCAAAACCACCAACAACAGTTCCGTCTTCTACTGTAATGATCTTGTCAAATTTGCTGAATACTTCATGCAATAAATCTTCATCGATCGGTTTTACGAAACGCAGGTCATAATGCGCAGGATTGATGCCATCCGCCTTTAATTCTCTTATGGCTGCTGCTGCAAAATTTCCGGGGTGTCCAAAACTCAAAATTGCGATATCATCACCATCTTTTAACTTTCTTCCCTTTCCAATTGGTATTTCTTTAAACGGCGTTTTCCATTCAGGCATCACACCTTCACCCCGCGGATATCGAATAACAACAGGATATTTTGTTGTTTCCAGTTGTGCCGTATACATCAGGTTGCGTAATTCACTTTCATTCATCGGCGCACTTACAATTATGTTTGGAATGCAGCGCATGTAAGGAATATCGTATGCACCGTGATGAGTTGGGCCATCTTCACCCACAAGACCCGCCCTATCCAAACAAAATACAACAGGCAATTTTTGAATAGCAACATCATGTATCACCTGGTCATAAGCACGCTGCATAAATGATGAATAAATATTACAGAACACACGCATGCCTTGTGTTGCAAGGCCGGCACTCAGTGTTACTGCATGCTGTTCACAAATGCCCACATCAAATGCACGGTCCGGCATTGCTTCCATCATAAATTTTAAGGAAGACCCGCTCGGCATTGCGGGTGTAACCCCCATTATTTTATCGTTCTTCTTTGCCAGTTCAATTATTGTATGTCCGAAAACGTCTTGGTATTTTGGCGGCTGCGGCAGATCAAATTTTTTCTTATAGATTTCGCCTGTTACCTTATCAAACAAACCGGGTGCATGCCATTTGGTTTGATCTTGTTCGGCAAGCGCATAACCCTTTCCTTTCACCGTTATAATGTGCAGAAGTTTTGGACCGGGAATTTTTTTAAGATCAGCCAATGTATCAACAAGCTTGGTAATGTTGTGGCCGTCAATCGGGCCAAAATATCTGAAATTTAATGATTCAAATAAATTGCTGCTCTTGCTCACCATTCCTTTTATGCTGGCTTCAAGTTTTGCAGCCATCTCCCTTGTAAATCTTTTTCCAACAGGAAGTTTGCCGAGCAGTTTCCACACATCATCTCTTACTTTGTTGTAAGTTGGAGAAGTGGTGATATCAGTTAAATATTCTTTTAATGCACCAACATTTGGATCAATACTCATGCAGTTGTCATTCAGAATAACCAACAAATCTGCATCTGCAACACCTGCATGATTCAAGCCTTCGAAGGCTAAACCCGCTGTCATGGCGCCATCACCAATAACAGCGACAGTTTTGCGGTCTTTTTCACTTTTATATTTTGCTGCCATTGCCATTCCCAATGCCGCAGAAATCGATGTAGAGGAGTGGCCAACGCCAAATGTATCGTATTCGCTTTCGCTTCTTTTTGGAAAACCACTTATGCCTTTGTATTTGCGGTTGGTAAGAAAACTGTCTCGACGCCCGGTGAGAATTTTATGCCCGTATGCCTGGTGTCCAACATCCCAAACCAACTGATCGTATGGTGTGTTATAGATGTAATGCAACGCTACGGTTAGTTCAACAACACCAAGGCTTGCACCGAAGTGGCCGCCGTATACGCTGACAATATCTATGATATAGTGCCGTAATTCATCACAAACCTGGAAAAGCTGGTCTCCTGAAAGTTCTTTAAGCTCTTTAGGAGAATTGATCCGGCTTAAAAGCGGCCCCGGTGATATTTCCATTGAAAAGGATTAAGTGACAAAAATAATATATTAAAAACTATTGTTTAAATATAAACGAGTTAAACCCATATTGGTTTATTGCAAAAATTAATGACGATAATCCTTTTCAGTTTACAATATTTAAACCAAACAGACCAATAATTTGCCATTGATAAAAATTGGCTTAAAAAACGCCTTCATAACTTTATACATTTGTAGGCGCATGCGGAAAAATCATTTAGCATATTGGTGGTGCCAGCTTGGCGGGTGGACATTTTATGGTTTATCGCTGGTTTTTTTTATCTGGGTTTTTCATCTTGACGTTTCCGGCGTATTCATAGGCAGAATTTTATTGGCGGCCTCATTTGGATTATTATTTACACATATTCTGCGCCTTATTATTCTCAGGTTAAATTTAACGCCTCCCATTTTTGGTAAACAGTGGATTCATCTTTTCGGTATTACGTTAGCTATTTGTGTTTCGTATAGTTACATCAGCAGTACAATTGTTGAATGGCTTCATTTATATGATCCGAAGATAAAAGCAAGCATTCCGGAACGATTCTTTCTTAATCTTGCCAACGATTCTCCTATCATTCTTGTATGGCTTTCTATTTACTATTTATGGCATTATATTGAGAACTCCCGCAACACAAAAATCGACAGTGTAAAAATGGAGAGCCTTGTTAAAGAATTAGAGCTTAAAACGATAAAGGCACACATAAATCCTCATTTTATTTTTAATGCACTAAACAGCATTCGTGCCTTGGTTGATGAAAACCCTGAACGTGCAAGAACAGCGATTACTGAACTAAGCAATATTCTGCGCAGCAGTATGCAGGCTGAAAAAACAGAAACAACATCATTGGAAAAAGAATTAAGTATTGTAAGGGATTATCTTGAGCTGGAGCAAATTCGTTTTGAAGACAGGCTTAAAGTAGAATATGAAATTGATGAAGATACGTTGGATCAGCAAGTGCCTCCAATGATGTTGCAAACCCTGGTTGAGAACGCAATCAAACATGGCATCAGCAAACAGGTGAATGGCGGTTTTATAAAAGTGACATCAGAGTTTATTGATAACCATCATGAGCTTATCGTTGAAAATACCGGCCACCTCAATCCCAAAGTCGGCTCTGAAGGGTTTGGAATTGCAAGTACAGTAAACCGGCTTAAATTATTATACGGGAATGATGCTAATTTTGAAATCAAAAATATTAATGGTAACATGGTAAAAGCAAGAGTGCTATTACCTGTTACTGCAGTTTCATTTATAAAATAAATTTCATGCCGCTAAAAGCAATTATTGTAGATGACGAACGCCTTGCCAGGGCAGAACTTAAAAAATTACTCCAGTCTTATCCTGAAATTGATGTGGTAGATGAAGCAGCCAATGCAGATGAGGGCGTGGACAAGATAGAAAGTCAAAATCCCGACATTATTTTTCTTGATATTCAAATGCCCGGTAAAACAGGATTTGATTTGCTGAGCGATCTTGAAAAAGCACCGCATGTAATTTTCACAACAGCTTATGATGAATATGCTTTGAAAGCTTTTGAAGTAAATGCATTGGATTACCTGTTAAAACCAGTAGAGCCTAAGCGGCTCGCTGATGCCATTCATAAAGCGCAATATGAAATAAATAAGGAACGAGCCGGTATAAATGGCGTTAATCGCGGCCCTCTCACAGAGGCGGACCAGGTTTTTGTAAAAGACGGTGAACGTTGCTGGTTTGTAAAATTGAGTGAAATAAGGCTGTTTGAAAGTGTAGGTAATTATGCAAAAGTTTTTTTCGGAACTAACAAACCTCTTATTCTTAAATCATTAAATTCTCTTGAAGAAAGATTAGATGACCGCGTGTTTTTTCGCGCCAATCGCAAACATATCATTAACCTCAGGTGGATAGAAAAAATAGAACCGTATTTTAACGGAGGACTGCTTGTAGAATTAAAAGGCGGTGAAAAGATTGAGGTAAGCCGAAGACAAACAGTAAAATTCAAAGAAATGATGAGCTTCTAAAGTGAATGGCGAATAAGAGTAAAATTCCTGTAGAATATTTACGAAACTAAACAGTTACCGCCACAGAATGTATCGCATCACTCATTTCTTTGATCAGCGATGCATCTTTTTCAATGGCATTTCCTACAACAATAATATCAGCTCCACTCCTGCAATTGAGATAAGCTTTTTCAGGATTGGTAATTCCGCCCCCAACAATTAATGGCGCTTCAATATGAGAGGCAACTTTTTCTATCATGTGTGTGGAAATGGGCGTTTTTGCGCCGCTGCCTGCATCCATAAAAATTAATTTCATACCCAGCATTTCTCCTGCCATTGCGGTGCACATCGCAATTTCATTTTTATCGGCAGGTATTGGTGTAGCGTTGGAAATGTAAGACACTGTTGTGGGAGCGCCTCCGTCGATTACCATATAACCGGTTGGCATAATTTCTAAGCCACTTTGTTTTACAGCCGGGGCGCTTATCACATGCTGGCCAATCAACAATTCAGGATTACGGCCTGATATTAATGACAGGTACAAAAGTGCATCTGCATACCTGCTTATTTGAGAATGCGAACCCGGAAATATCACAACAGGAATATTACATGAAACCTTTATTTGCCGTATGCATTCATCGAGATTGTTTGAGATCACAAGGCTGCCGCCAACAAAGAAATAATCGATATGTGCATCTAACGCCAATGAAACAAGCTGCTCAATTGTTGCGTTGTTTACTTTATCTGGATCTATCAATACAGCAAAAGATTTTTTACCGGCCGATTTTCGTTCTCGTATATGACTGTACAACGTGTGCTTCATGCAGGTTGATTGTTTGCGCTATTTGCAAAAATGCAAAAAAGTTCTCATTCTTAAGAATTCATTGGTAATGTTTTCCATCTGTAATCGGATTTTATTAAATACGTACCTTTGCATATTAAGTAACTCTATTGTAAAAAATGAATTTTTTTTGCTGAAAAAATTTTTATTGACAACCTGTTTTTTCTGAAATGCAATGCCTGTTTGAACTTTGAAAAAATATCGGCCTATTTTCCACAAGATGTGCATATTCAGACTTTCAATTTTCAATTCATAAAGATATTTTCGTTATCCGCCTCTAACGTATTAATGGCACCAAGAAAAATAATTCCGAACACATAAAATAATTTTAAATGGCATCAGAGAAACCCCAAAAAGCGCTCCAATTTCAGCGCCGCTTTACCAAAGAAGGCATTAGTCCTTTCGACATGTTTCAATATGATTATCGCACCAGTATCATCAAAAATCCAACCGGTGAGATTTTGTTTGAAATGAATAATGTGGAAGTGCCGAAACAATGGAGCCAGATTGCTACTGATATTTTAGCGCAAAAATATTTCAGAAAGGCCGGTGTGCCGCAGCCTGATGGAAGTTTGGGAAGGGAAACTTCTGCCAAGCAGGTTGCACATCGCATGGCAAACTGCTGGCGCGTTTGGGGAGAACGCTACGGATACTTCAATTCTGAAAAAGATGCGCAAATATTTTATGAAGAGCTGGTGTATAGCATTTTGAACCAGGCCTGCGTTCCCAACAGTCCGCAGTGGTTTAATACCGGTTTACATGAAAGCTATGGAATTACGGGCAAGCCCCAGGGCCATTATTTTGTAGACGCAAAAGATGGACAATTAAAAAAATCAACAAGTGCGTATGAACGTCCACAACCCCATGCATGCTTTATTTTAAGTGTGGATGATGATTTGGTGAATGATGGCGGCATTATGGATCTGTGGATTCGTGAAGCACGCATATTTAAGTATGGTTCAGGTGTTGGAACGAATTTCTCTCGCATTCGTGGCGAAGGAGAAAAGTTAAGCGGCGGTGGAACATCAAGTGGGCTGATGAGCTTTTTGAAAATTGGAGATAGATCTGCGGGCGCCATTAAAAGTGGTGGTACAACCCGTCGTGCGGCCAAAATGGTTTGTCTGGATTTGGATCATCCTGAAGTAATGAGTTTTATTAACTGGAAGATGGAAGAAGAAAAGAAAGTGGGTGCACTGGTTGCAGCTGGATATGATAACAGTTATGAAGGCGAAGCTTATTTAACTGTATCAGGACAAAATTCAAACAACTCTGTTCGCATACCGAATGAATTTTTTAAAACGCTGGAAGAAGACGGCGAATGGGAATTAAAGGCAAGAACTGATGGGAGAGTGATGAAAAAAATTCCTGCACGTGAAGTTTGGAATCAAATTAATTACGCGGCATGGCGATGTGCAGATCCGGGAACACAATACGATACAACCATCAATGAATGGCATACTTGTCCGCAAGGTGGAAGAATTAATGCATCTAATCCATGCAGTGAATACATGTTCCTTGATAACACCGCATGTAACCTGGCAAGCGCCAACCTGATGAAATTCTTCGATACAGAAAAAAATATTTTTGATGTTGAAGGCTTCGCATACACCTGCAGGTTATGGACAACCGTTCTTGAAATTTCTGTATTGATGGCACAATTCCCGTCAAAAGAAGTTGCACAACTTTCTTACGATTACAGAACATTGGGTTTAGGTTTTGCTAATCTTGGAACGATGCTAATGGTTAGCGGTATTCCATATGACAGTGAGCAGGCTCGTGGAATAGCTGGTGCAATCACAGCAATCATGACAGGCATTGCCTACAAAACATCAGCAGAAATGGCTGAGGTATTGGGTGCATTTCCGAGATATGAAGAAAACAAAAATGATATGTTGCGTGTAATGCGCAATCACCGTGCGGCTGCTTATGATGCTTCTGACGCGTATGAAAATTTAAGTATCAAGCCGGTTGGCATCAATGCAAAATATTGTCCTGATTATTTATTGTCTGCAGCATGTAAGGCATGGGATGATGCAGTTAATCTTGGTGAAAAATATGGTTACCGCAATGCACAAACAACGGTAATTGCACCAACCGGAACAATTGGTTTGGTGATGGATTGCGATACAACAGGCGTTGAACCTGATTTTGCTTTGGTTAAGTTTAAAAAGCTTGCAGGTGGTGGTTATTTTAAGATCATCAACCAAAGTGTTCCGCAGGCTTTAAAAAATCTTGGGTATTCATTAAAAGAAATTGATGCAATAGTTAAGTATGCAGTTGGTTCTGCAAGTTTTGAAGGCGCACCTTTTATCAATCCTCAAACATTAAGTGAAAAAGGCTTTATTGCTGAAGAAATTCAGAAATTAAATAACGCTGCAACATCAGCATTTGAAATTGGGTTCCTGTTCAACAAATTTATTTTAGGTGAAGCTTGTTTGGAAAGACTGGGTTTTACTGCAGAACAATACAACGATTGGAGTTTTGACCTGCTGGATGCACTTGGTTTTACTGAAGAGCAAATTGAAGCAGCGAATGATTATGTGTGCGGAACAATGACCGTTGAAAGCGCACCATTCTTAAAAGCTGAACATCTCCCTGTATTTGATTGCGCTAATAAATGCGGTAAAAAAGGTGAACGTTATATTCACGCACATGGCCACATCAGGATGATGGCCGCTTGTCAACCTTTCTTAAGCGGCGCTATTTCCAAAACAATTAATCTTCCGCATGAAGCTTCTGTTGAAGAAATTGCAGACGCATATATGTTGAGCTGGCAATTGGGTTTGAAAGCTTGTGCCTTGTACCGTGATGGTTCTAAATTATCGCAGCCATTAAGTAATAAATCAGATAAAAAGAAGAAATCCGACAATACAGAAAGCACGAAATCGGAAGAAACGACAACATCGATTATTGAGGAAGTTCAGCCTGAACCTAAAATGGTTGATCTCTCCACTTTAAGTGCTGAAGAATTATTGGAGGAAGTGCAGAAACGCATGCAGGCCAGCAACGACACTTCATTAAAAAGACAATTATCAAAAATTGTTGAACGCAAAACATTACCGTCAAAACGTTATGGTTTTACACAAAAAGCAAAGATCAACGGGCAGGTTTTATTTATGCGCACAGGTGAATATAACGATGGTACATTAGGCGAAATATTTATTGATCTTGCGAAAGAAGGTTCCACTCTTCGCAGTTTGATGAACTGTTTTGCAATTGCCGTTTCTGTTGGTTTGCAGTATGGTGTTCCGCTGGAAGAATTTGTTGAAAAATTTGTATTCACCAAGTTTGAACCGGCCGGCATGGTTGATCATCCAAATATTAAAACAACAACATCATTGGTTGATTTTGTGTTCCGGGTATTGGCCTATGAATATTTGGGAAGAACAGACCTCGTACATGTAATTGATAAACCTGAGATAAGCAATCTTGGTGAAGAAGATGAAATAGAAATAATCGGCAAACCTGCTTTAAGCGGAATGCGTGTAAAGAGTGCCAATGCAATGCCTTCACACCAGCCGCATAAACTGCACAAAGCTGCTGTTCGCACAGAATCAAGTATGGATGCAGTTAACGCTGCTGCTAAAAGCATGCAAAGTGATGCACCTTCATGTAACGTGTGCGGGCATATCACTGTAAGAAGCGGCACATGTTATAAGTGTTTGAATTGTGGTAATAGCATGGGTTGCAGTTAATGAAATGTTTTTTTATTGATTAGAAAAAGGGCTGCTCTCAAGCGGCCTTTTTTGTTTATCACTTGCTTCGAATGAATAGTTTATTTTGCAGCAAATCTTTTCATATGAAAAAAGCGACTTTGATACTTTCTGTTCTTGCAACATTTGTGATTTCGTCTGCGAAAGCACAGCATCTTAACCACATAACAGTATATGTTGTTGACCTTGCAAAGAGCACAGCATTTTATAAAGATGTTTTTGGTTTCCAACAAATACCTGAACCTTTCCACGACAATCACCACACGTGGTTTAAGATTGGCGAGCACAATGAACTGCATGTTGTATCGGGCGCAAAAGAAATAGTGCCGCACGACATTAATATTCACATGGCTTTTAGCGTACCATCAGTTGAAGATTTTGCAAAACGTCTCGATTCAATGAACATAAAATATGGTAATTGGGCTCAAACCTCCAAAGAACCACAGCCAAGGCCGGACGGAATCAAGCAGATATATTGTCAGGACCCGGACGGGTATTGGATTGAAGTGGATGATGATAAATTTTAGTTTTTCAGGGAACTGAAAGTGTGCAGAAGGCAAAAGCAACATGTAAGATAGCGGAAGCAGCCGGTAAACCGGCGAAAGCGTCATGTAAACGATCGAAATCACCTTGTAAACTGACAAAAGCGCAGTGCAAGACACCAAAAGCAACATGTAAGACAACAGAATTAACCTGTAAGACAACAGAATCAACCTGTAAGACAACAGAATCAACCTGTAAGACGGCAGAATCAACGTGTAAGACAGCAAAAGCAGCATGTAAGACAACAGAATCAACGCGCAAGACAGCCGAATCAATGCGCATGGTAAGCGGAGACAAATGCCTGTTAAAACGGCAACAGCGGATTAAACTAAACAATTATCTTCGCCGCCTTAAATGTGCGTATGAAATGAACCATAAAATTTTCGAGGTAACTAATATTATAAACCGACGAAAATTTGATGGTGAAACGGAGTTCGATGAGGCCACCACTTAAAATAAGCTACTCATCAATTCCATCTGGCAAAAAAAAATAAAAATTTAGCAGATGAAATTTTATAATTTGATAATTAAGTACCGTTTCGGGCTCAGCATTTTTGCGATTGTGTTGGGGCTTGCATTAAATCTTACAGTGTCTGGTTTTTGGCCTGTATTCCCATTATATTTTGTTGGGTTGATAGGTTTATTAAGCCATTTTTTTATCGGCCCACTGCGTTTGTTGCAGGAACCCATGGAAGCCGGACGAATTGAAGAAGTTGAAAAAATATTAGACAGTATTTGGTTTCCCAATTTGTTATATAAACCCATTCGATCAACTTACTACACTGTAAAAGGAAATCTTGCCATGATGAAGCAGGATTTTGATACAGCAGAAAAGCATTTAAAAAAGAGCGCATCATTGGGCTCGCCAATGCCCGAAGCGGAAGGTGCTAATAAATTGCAATTGGGAATGATGGCAATGCAAAAAGGTGACATGAGAGGCGCTGAAGGTTATATGCGTGCCGCAATTCGTGCAGGCATACCAGATAAAGAAAGTGAAGCGATTGCTTATTTAAGCATGTGCCAGATATTTATGAATAAAAGAGAGTTTCGTGCAGCTAAAGATTTTTTCAGAAAAGCAAAAGCATGTAAGCCAACAACCAAACAGGTGGTTGACCAGATAAAAGAAATTGAAAAATATATTTCGAGAGTACCGGGTTAATAACAGCAAAACCTATTGTCGAAGCACAACTTTTCGGTTGTGCTTTTTTATTTAAAATGAGGTATTTCAAAATTAAATAATGTCCCTAAAAAATTTTATCTTACACAGAATAACCAAAACCACGTTTATGAAACTCAAACTTTTGCTTGCACTTATCTGCATTGCCTGTATTGCCCATGCACAAGAAAGCGAAACAACGCATATGCCTTCGCAAAGGGCACAAAGTGTTTTTGGTGAAATTGGCGGAAATGGCATTTTATTTTCCGCGAATTATGATGTCCGCTTCGCCAACAGTCAAAAAGGATTGGGAATGAGAATTGGTATAGGAGGTTTAATTGATGTATTAACCGTACCAATCGCTTTAAATTACCTTTCCGGTAAAGCACCAAATTATTTTGAAGGCGGCTTAGGCTATACTTATGCAACACTTACTGATGAAACGTCTGATCATGGATCTGCAATAGTATTTAGTGCAGGCTATCGTTACCAGCCTCAGAAAAACGGCTTTACAGCAAGAGTGGTGCTATCCCCTTTTGTTGCCACAGATGGCGAAGGTTTCTTTTTTTACGGAGGTGTGAGTGTTGGATACAAGTTTTAGCAGTTACGCTTCGCAATCTTCCCTATTAATGTCGCTTTCTGCCATTTTGTTTTTGTAACGATGCATCTAAGTTTGTACTACAAAAACAAACAATATGGCAAACATCACACAAAAAATTACCCCGTTTCTCTGGTTTGATAACAACGCAGAAGAAGCGGCAAGGTTTTATACTTCTGTTTTTAAAAATTCTTCTATCAATTCAATATCTTATTATCCTGAAGGCGCTCCTTTGCCAAAAGGAACAGTGATGGTAGTTGACTTTACATTAGAAGGTGCAAAGTTTACTGCAATGAATGGAGGGCCGGGTCATTATTTCAACGATGCTACTTCGTTTGTTGTTCATTGTAACAGCCAGGAAGAAGTAGATTATTATTGGGGCAAATTAACAGAAGGCGGCAAAGAAGTTGCGTGTGGGTGGCTTACAGATAAATATGGGTTATCATGGCAGGTAACACCTGTAAGACTTATTGAGTTGATCACAGATAAGGATACAGAAAAAGCAAATCGTGTTATGCAGGCAATGATGAAAATGGTTAAGATTGATATACCAACATTAGAAAAAGCAGCTGAAGAGAAGTAAATTATTTATCAGTTGTTATCCAGCTTAAAACAATTTCATTGAATATCTTTGAATGAATATTTAACTCGATCATCTCATTTTTTTTAAAAATAAACGGCAGCAAAAAACTGCCGTTTTGTTTTTTAATGTTATTGTTTAGTTGCATATGCTCCTTAAAATCTACTCCACCCAAACTATACCACTTGAATAAAGATTCTTTGGCGCTCCAGAGAATAGTCAATAGTTCATGGTTCATGGCCATTGGTTCATAGCTTACGAAAAATGGCTTTTCTTTTTCATGAATAAATTTATGTGCAATGCGTTCTACTTTGTCAGAAGGAATTTCGATATCAATTCCTGCACGATGTGTTGAACTTACAATGGCCGCTGCATAATCACCGCAATGCGAAATGGAGAAATGATATTGTTCGTTGGGTAAATATGGTTTCCTGGTGTCTGCAATTAAAATTTCTTCATAGGGAAAATCGACAAACAAAAATTGCAACAAATACCTTCCGGCCAAATGTTGCAATCGTTTATGCGGATGGGTAATATTTTGTTGCAGGGGAACTTTTCTCAAAAAGAAATTTTCATCTTCTTCTATCTTCCAGATACCAAGCTTTGTGTTTGCATCAATTATATGCTGATATAATAAAGGCACGACAGAATTTACTTTTCAATTGCAGATTTACGATTTATTACTACTGCAAATTACTTTCCACATACTTTTTAAAATTATCCAATATTGCCTGCCAACCGTTTTGCTGCATTTCTACAGGATTTGTACTTTCCGCTTCAAATGTTTCGGTAATTGTTGTGGCGTTATCAACACCGAAAAAATCAACTTTTACTTTCCTGCCGTCACCTATTGTGTACGCGATAGTTTTATCCTTCTCAACTTCACCATATGTGCCCCCAAAATCGAATCCGAAACTGCCGTCTTTCGCTTCCATGCGATAATTAAAATTACCACCAACCCGCAGATCATTTTCTGCTTTTGGTGAGTGCCAGTCATCAGAAGCCTGGTTCCATTGGATGATATGTTCAGGTTTTGTAAAGTATTCCCATGCTTTGTCCACAGGGGCGTTAACGATTGTTTTAACTGTAATGTTTGTTTTGTTATTTGTTTCCATTGCTGATTTTTTTGAATGAATAATACAACACAAACTTCAGCATATAAATAAAAATTAAAGCAGTGTTATAACGACAATCACAAGGTTGTTTGCGACTTTAAATAAAAGACCTAACAAGTTTCAACAACCTGTTAGGTCTCGACACTATGAAATTATTATTCAGGATCTTTATCTTCTTCTTTATCCAAATTTATCTTCCGCTCTTTATGATTAATGATGATCTCAATTTTCTTTCTGCAACGCTCAATATCGGAATGGTATTCTTTTATTTTTTCATCATTTAAAGAATTCAGTATTGCCTTTTCAAACCATTTAATCGCATTGTCAAAATTCATATTCAATTCTTCAGCAATAGCAAAACGATAATACACCCATGATTTTTCAATGGTTGGAATTGTAAGACACCTGTCTAAATGTTTTTTTAAATCATCGTACCGCTCCATGTCAGTAAGCAATACTGCATAATGAAAATATGGATGCGGATAATTAGGGTCACTTTTTATAGCGGCGCGAAAATGCATTTCTGCTTTTTTGTAATCGTCAAACTGGGTTTTATATATCCATCCAAGCGAGTTATGTGTGGGTGCATGATTTGGTTCGTCGTACAAAATCGTTTCGTACTTGCGCAGTGCATCAACGTGTGCATTTTTCTTAATGTCTGCTTCTGCTTCTAAAAATAATTCTTCAATATTCATCGAATTATATTTTGATGTCCCAATATTTATGTCATTGAAGTTCTTAAAAATCTTCAACGTTTTTACCACCCAAGCAGCCATGCAAATATTAAAGGTGCAACAATGGTTGCATCACTTTCAATAATATATTTTGGCGTATGAATATCTAATTTTCCCCACGTAATTTTTTCGTTCGGCACAGCACCTGAGTAAGAGCCATATGATGTAGTGCTGTCACTTATCTGGCAGAAATAACTCCAGAATGGAACATCATGCCATTCAAGGTCCTGGTACATCATCGGCACCACACAAATGGGAAAATCACCTGCAATACCGCCACCGACCTGGAAAAAACCAACACCCTTTCCTGAACTGTTTTGGCGGTACCACTCGGACAAATACACCATATACTCAATACCGCTTTTAACGGTAGATGCCTTTAATTCGTTCTTAATAACATAACTAGCAAAAATGTTGCCCGTTGTACTATCCTCCCAGCCAGGAACAACAATAGGAAGATTTTTCTCCGCTGCTGCTATTATCCAGCTATCCTTCCTGTCGATCTCAAAATACTGGTCAAGATCGCCGCTTAAAACAGTTTTATATAAAAATTCATGCGGAAAATAACGTTCACCTTTTGCTTCAGCTTCTTTCCATTGTCTTACCAAATGTTTTTGCAGGCGACGAAATGCTTCTTCTTCCGGAATGCAGGTATCTGTAACGCGGTTATAATGATTTTCGAGGAGCTCCCATTCTTCCTGCGGAGTAAGATCACGGTAGTTGGGAACACGTTTGTAACTGTTGTGGGCAACAAGATTCATTACATCTTCTTCAAGATTAGCACCCGTACAGGAAATGATATCAATCTTTCCCTGGCGAATCACTTCTGCTAAAGAAATTCCAAGCTCTGCAGTGCTCATTGCGCCGGCAAGTGTTACCATCATTTTGCCGCCCTCCAGAAGATGTTGCTCATATCCTTTGGCTGCATCCATCAACGCCGCTGCATTAAAATGCCGGTAATGATGCTGTATGAATTGTGAAACAGGACCTTTATTCATTTCAAATTTTTAGAACAGCAAAAGTAATTTTTTGAGTCTAAGAAAAACTGTTAAACAAGATTAGAAATTTAAGCAACTCTTTTTCGAGAACTAAGGTTTACTAATATTTCGCTACATAATTTTTTCCTCACATAAAAACTAATCTATATGAAAACAGTCTGCCGGGATTGCAATATCCCTTTTATTTTCGCCTTTGTTAGTGTTTCACTTTTAGGCACGTCTTGTACAAAAATGTCTGATGCTGTTTCCTCTGATCAAAATGTTGCGAATACTCAAGCCATCGGTTCTTTATCACTTGGCAGTTTTATTCGCGTTAATCTTAATGCAAATACTTCCGGTTATCACGCTCCACGCATTAATCCTCAATTGCACAATGCCTGGGGTATGGCTGTAAGCGATGGTGGAGGTATTTGGGTTTCCGCTGCTGACGGTGGAGTGAGTTATGTGTACAGCGACAGGGGCAAACAATTAATTCCGCCTGTTTCCATTCCCTCCCACCTTGCAGGTTCTCCGGGCAATCCAACGGGACAAGTCTACAATCGAACAACAGATTTTGTGATTGGCGGAACTGGCAATCCTGCCAAATTCATTTTCGCAAGTGAAGATGGTACCATCTCTGCATGGAACGGAGGTTCTACAGCATTGATCATGGCAGATCAATCAGCAGCCGGTGCAAAATATACGGGCATTGCGATTGCGAATGATGGCGGCTCTAATTTTTTATATGCAGCAAATTTTACAAAGGGCGCCGTTGACGTGTATGATAAAGATTTTCATTGGGTAAGTGGTAAATCGTTCACAGACCCCAATCTTCCTGCCGGTTATTCGCCTTTTAATGTTTATGCCATAGACAATATGCTATATGTCACTTATGCTATCGTTACAGACGAAGGTGAAGACTCAACAGGTGCCGGTTTGGGTTTTGTTGATGTGTATTGGCCTAACGGAACTTTAAGCAAACGATTTGCATCCCAGGGCACATTAAATGCACCGTGGGGCATAACAGAAGGTTCTCCACAATTGATAGGTATTGATGATGGTATTTTAGTAGGCAATTTTGGTGATGGAAGAATTAATGTATATGATGAAGATGGAAATTTCAAAGGACAATTAATGGGTGCCGGTCAACCGATAGAAATAGATGGTTTATGGGCAATAGATAATGAAGTAGTAAAGACAAGCCGTCATCAATTGTATTTCACTGCCGGTCCTAAAGATGAGGAAGATGGTGTGTTTGGATTTTTATTAAAACCGTAGCAGTAAGTAGAAAAAATCCCGGCGTAGAATACCGGGATTTTATCATTTGATTTCATTGCTTTTCCTGCTTGGAATATCTGATGAGGTTTTTGGTTTGATGCTTACAATGTAAACACCGGCTAATATTATGAGCAGGCAAAATATTTCCATGAGTGTGATTGATTCGCCGAACATCAAACCCCATGCAACTGCAATAAAAGGAATACCATACGTAACCAATGATGCGAATATGGAACCTGCTTCTTTTACAAGCATGTAAAACCAAATAGATGCCAATGCAGTACCTAAAGCACCTAATATAGAACCTGCAAGAATTGAAAAAGGAATTCCGTTATTTGTAAGTGGCAAACTAAAAAAGCCGGTTATAATTAAAACAAATAAACACGGCAGAATGAAAACACTAAATGCAATAGACGCAATATCTGTTGATGCCATTTCTTTCAGATGCCGGCTTACAACATGCACATTTGTTCCGTAACAGATTGTAGCAAGCAATACAAGAGAGGCATACGATAAATTAGCAAGATTAATTTCTCCATTCGAAGCAAAAGGCAACAACACAAGCCCTGTAAAACCAATTAATACTCCTACAACTTTACTCCATGTTATTGTCAGGTGAAAAAAACCAACTCCAATAATAATTGCACATAAAGGGGTAAGCGCGTTTAATATTGATGTAAGGCCACTATCAATTTTTATTTCAGCAATGCAGTATAAATATGCCGGAAATAAATTGCCCAACAGCCCCGCAATAACTACAGTAAGAATTTTATTTTTTGGAACTTTCTTCCATGCTTTAAATGTAAATGGCAACAACACAATACCGGCGCTTAATATTCTTATTGATGCAACCTGGTAAGCATTTAAATGTTGCAATCCTATCTTCATTAAAATAAAAGAACTTCCCCATATCAATGAAAGCAAAATAAAAAGCAGCCACTTTGATGTTTGATTGTTCAGAAAAAAAATTTGCGCAAATGTCTTACATAAAGTGTTATAGGTTAAAGAAATTACATACGTGCGATATTTAAGATTTATAGATGGTGACAGAAAATTTTATACATTCATATATCATTTAATCAAAATCAAAACGCATTTTATGGGATTTGCAAAAGAATTCAGAGAGTTTGCCTTAAAGGGAAACGTAATCGATCTTGCTGTCGGTGTTATCATTGGCGGTGCATTTGGAAAGATCATAGATTCTGTTGTTAACGATCTTATCATGCCGGTTGTTTCAGCTGTTATTGGCTCGCCCGATTTTAGCAGTTTATATGTGGTGCTGAAAGGCGATGTTCCGGAAGGCACGCCACTTGCTGACGCTAAAAAAATTCCTCATGCTGTAATTCTTGCTTACGGAAATTTTATAACAGTTTGTATTAATTTTCTTTTGCTGGCGCTGATCATTTTTTTGATGATAAGAGCTATTAATCGCCTCAAACGTAAAGAAGCGGAAGTTCCGCCTTCTCCTCCTTCTCCATCCAGCACTGATCAGCTGTTAATGGAAATTCGGGATGAACTGAAGAAGAAAGGATAATACTGATCGCGGTAAACTGTGTAAAACTCGCTTTCGCGTTGTACAATTCTGTAGTTACATTGCACCAATAAACCTTGAAGGTTTCAAAAATCTTCAAGGTTTTTTCAAAACATGAATACAGAAACTTACCAAATAAAACTTCCTCAATTCGAAGGCCCGTTCGATCTACTATTGTTCTTTATTGAAAGGGATGAATTGGACATTTATAATATTCCCATCAGTAAGATCACAAAAGATTTTCTGGATTATATTCATCACCAGGAAAAGTTGAATATCGAATTAAGCAGCGAGTTTATTTTATTTATTTCAACCTTAATGCGCATAAAAGCAAAAATGTTATTGCCGCGAAAAGAATTGGATGCGCAGGGTAACGAAATAGATCCGCGACAGGAACTGGTTGATAAAATACTTGAATACAAAAGGTTTAAGGAAGCCGCGACCCAAATGGCTGAAATGGAGGCTATGCGTATGTTGATGATGAAACGGGGAAACCTGCAGAAGGAATTGATGCAGATTGGTGAAACTGCCTCAGATGGAACAGAGATACAGACAATAACCCTCTATCGTTTGATGAAGGCTTTTGAGCGTGTGGTAAAACGCATGCAGGAGAGGCAGAACAAACCTGTGCATACAGTTATCCGGTATAACTACACTATTGAAGACAGCCGTGAGCTTATGCTGACCATGGTGCAGCAAAACAAAACGGTTTCATTTGAAAAAGTATTCGAAGTATGTGAGAACCGCATTCACGCCATCTTTTTGTTTCTTTCTTTGCTTGAGCTTGTACAACAAAACTATATGAGTATAGTAAGCGGTGAAGGAAGAAATAATTTTATAATTGAGTGGAACGATACGCGTGAAGAAGAAATAACAACACAGCCTGGAGAAATTCAGTCTTGACCTTATCTTTAACTTTTGGTTACGCTATAATCTTTTTTCAGTTAGTAATATTACACTTCAATGTAATTTTTTGAAACCGCTGATTCTATTATTTTGTTTTTTTTATTTGCTTACAGCTGTTGCAAATGGTCAGTTTATTGTCAGCGGAACTGTGTCTGATTACTTTAGTAGGCAACCCCTTGACGCCGTGACTGTACAAACAAATTCAGGTAATCACGCTATTAGCGATTCTCTGGGCAGGTATTCGATCTCCGTAAAAAAAAATGATTCTATCTGGTTCAGTTATCTGAATAAACAAACATTGAAGTTTCTTGTTGATACGATAACACATCCTCAAAATTTCGATATTGCTTTGTATGTAGATGTAAAGTGGTTGCCTGAAGTAAAAGTGCAGACAAGAGACTATAAATTGGATTCAATAGAAAACAGGCAGACTTATGCCAAAGCCTTTAACTACCGAAAGCCGGGCTTTCGTTTTTCTGCGCCTCAAACTTCATCTTCTTATGTACCCGGCAGCGTAACTGCAGGGTTGGATCTCGATGAAATTATAAACGCCTTTCGATTCAGGCGCAACAGGCAAATGCTGTCATTACAACAAAGGCTGATACAGGAAGAGCAAGACAAATATATTGACCATCGCTACAGTAAATACCTTGTAAAAAAGTTGACAGGTCTTGATGGTAAAGAACTCGAAAGTTTCATGAACTTTTACAGGCCATCCTATGAAGAAATGCTTTCGCTGAACGATCTTGAATTAGGCTACTATATTGAACAGTGCTTTAAAAATTATGTGTATTTGAAACAGCATAAAATTACCGCCAATTAGGCCGGCAAATTTTTATTTGCTGCTTTGTTTCTTTTTCTGAAAGCTACTCTTGTAATTAAAACAAACAATACAGGGATAATAAAGATCCCGAAAAAAGTAGCCGCAAACATTCCGCCTAAAACGGTCCATCCGATTGTTGAACGTGCCTGTGCTCCCGCTCCTGACGCAAAAGCTAACGGCGCAACACCAAATATAAAAGCTAACGACGTCATTAAAATTGGACGTAAACGAAGTTTAACCGCTTCTAAAGTAGACTGAATAATATCCATTCCCCTGTCAACACGTTCTTTCGCGAATTCTACAATAAGAATAGCGTTTTTTGCAGCCAGACCAATCAGCGTTATCAATCCAATTTGCGCGTAAATATTGTCTGACAGTGAAGGCAAGAGCCAAAGCGCCAATATCGCTCCAAATGCACCTAATGGAACAGCCAATAAAACGGAAAACGGAACACTCCAGCTTTCATATAATGCTGCTAAAAATAAAAACACAAATACAATTGACAGCGCAAATATTGTTGTTGATTTACTGCCTGCATTTACTTCTTCTCTTGATAATCCTCCAAACTCGTAACCATAACCTTCAGGCAAAACTTTATCTGCAGTTTCTCTTAAGGCATTAATTGCATCACCGCTGCTGTAGCCTTCTGAAGAGTTGCCTGTTATTTCTGCTGTTCGAAACAAATTAAAATGGCTCACAAGCGGAGGATTTTCTACTATTTTATAAGATATAAGCGTACTCAATGGAACCATGGTGCCCTGCTGATTGCGTACATAATAGCTTCCTAAGTTGCTTATATCCCTGCGGTAAGATGTGTCCGCCTGTGCAACTACCCGAAAATTTCTTCCATAAATTGTAAAATCATTTATATAACTGCTTCCGAGATAAGTAGCCAATGTTGAATACACGTCAGCAAGCGAAACGCCCAATTTTTCGCATTTGTCGCGATCTACTGTCACTTGGTAGCCGGGTGTTTTTGCAGTAAAGAAAGTAAACGCACGGCTTATTTCAGGCCGTTGATTTATTGCACCTACAAATGTTTGCACAACTTTTTCAAAAGCCTTCACGCTGTCTGTACTTTGTTGTTGTTGTAATTCAAAGGTAAATCCGCCTGTCTGCCCTAATCCCGGTATTGCGGGCGGGGCAATAACTACGATGTTTGCTTCTTTAATTGCAGTAAATTTTTGCTGCAGTGAAGCAATTATCGCGTTCAGTTGCTTGTCCTTATCTTTTCGCTCATCCCATGGTTTTAATTGTGTAAATATTGTTCCGCTGTTACTTTTAGTTGCAAACGTTACAACATTCAATCCGCCTAATGCAGCGAAATGGGCAACACCCGGTGTTGAACCAACAATTTGCATCATTTTGTTTAGTGTTTCAAGGCTGCGTGCAGTTGAAGATGCTTCGGGCAATTCGTAAGTAATGTACAAACGGCCCTCATCTTCCTGTGGTATAAAACCAGTGGGTTTGGATTTGAAGAGGAAGAAAGTTCCAACAAAAATGCAAAGCAGAATAATTATCACAAACCGCGAAAATTTTATTGACTTCTTTACACTGGCAGTATAAGAGTTGGTTATTCTTGCAAACCATTCATTGAATAAATAAAAAAAGTGATTTAATCCCTTTGATCTTTTATCAGGATGCTCCGGTTTTAATAAAATAGAACATAAAGCAGGCGTAAGTGACAAAGCTACAAATGCAGATATTAAAACAGATATTGCAATTGTGATTGCAAACTGCTGGTATAATCTTCCAACAATTCCCGGAACAAAACCCACGGGCACAAACACAGCAGCAAGAATCAATGCAATGGCTACCACCGGCCCCGATATATCTTTCATTGCTTTTTGTGTGGCTTCTTGTGGAGAAATTTTTTCTGAATCAATATAATGCTGAACAGCTTCCACCACTACAATTGCATCATCTACCACAATACCGATGGCCAACACAAAACCAAACATGGTAAGCGTGTTAATAGTAAAACCCAGTGGAACAAAAAATGCGAAGGTGCCGATTATAGATACCGGGATGGCCAATACAGGGATTAATGTTGCACGCCAATTTTGTAAAAATAAAAACACAACCAGCGTTACAAGCAAAAGTGCGATAAGTAAAGTGTGCACCACTTCATCAATTGAAACTTTAACTACGGAAACTGATTCGAAAGGAACTATATAGTCTACATCTTTTGGAAATGATTTTTTCAAAATCTCCATTTGCCTGTTGATACCTTGTGCAACATCTATGGCATTGCTGCCCGGTGCCTGGTATATTAATAAATAAGATGCCCGTTGCGCATCAACATAAGAATTGCTTGCATAACTGAATTTTCCTAATTGCACTCTTGCAACGTCTTTCAAATACGTAATAGCACCGGTTGAAGGATTAGATCTTACTATAACATTTCTGAATTCTTCTTCTGTACTTAGCCTGCTGTTGGTAAGAACGGTGTATTCAAATGCCTGGCTGTTGTTTTGCGGAGGAGCGCCAATAGAGCCTGCAGCGATCTGGATATTTTGTTCTCGCAAAGCACTGGTAACATCACTTGCCGTTAAACCAAATTGCGCCAATTTATCAGGCTCCAACCAAATACGCATGCTGAAATCATCGGCACGCGTAAATATATCGCCAACACCTGCTACACGCAGCAAGGCATCTCTCACATAAATATTAGTATAGTTATCAAGAAAGGGAACGTTATGAGTTCCATGGGGAGAATACATTGCAACCAGCATTAATATACTCGGATTGCGTTTGCGAACGGTTATGCCAAGATTTCTCACTTCTTCCGGTAAACGAGGCGTTGCGATGCTAACACGGTTTTGTACATCCAGTGTTGCAATATTAGGATCAGTGCCTACAGCAAAATATGCATTAATGGTAGTGCGCCCGTCACTTGTGCTATTGCTTTGGAGATAAGTCATTCCGGGCGAACCGTTCACCTGCGTTTCAATTGGTGTTGTTACAGTTTGTTCAACCGTTTGTGCATCGGCACCTGTGAACGTTCCTGTTATTTGCACCTGCGGCGGCGTAATATCAGGATATTGACTCACAGGCAAATTAGTTATGGCCAATATTCCAATTAAAACTATCACAATTGAAACAACTATAGCTGTAACCGGTCTTTTAATAAAAGTATCTGCGATCATATCTAATCTAAACTAATGGTCAAACAAAAAACTATTCTTCTATCAATCTTAATGTGCAGTCTGCATCTTGCTGCTCTTTAAAGAATCAGAAGGCAGCTTAACAACTGCACCATCTCTTACTTTTTGAATACCGTCTGTCACTATTCTTTGTCCTGCTGATAAACCCTCTTTTACAACAGTATTATCGTTAATGCGCATGCCTGTTATAATCTTTGTTTGAACGGCCTTATTACTGTCATTCACGGTAAAAACAAAGTATTCACCCATTTGCTCTGTAAGGGCTTTAGTTGGAATCAGAATAGAATTTTGATCTAAACTTTTTACACGAACATTACATGTCATGCCCGGCTTTAAAATGTTTTGAGGATTCGGAAATTCAAGTCTTGTTCTTATTGTTCCTGTTTGCGGATCAACAGCACGATCAAGCAAAGTGATCTTTCCAGGCTCATTGTAAATGCTGCCATCAGGCAAAGCAATTGTAAAAACGGAATCTGACGGATTAAATCCTTCCTGTTGCAACTTTACAAATCGAGGTATGTCTTTTTCATCCACGGCAAAATCGACAGCTAAAGACGTTTCGGAAGAAATGGTGTTAAGAACAGTAACACCCGGTGAAACAGCAGAGCCAAGCTTTACCTGTGAAATGCCGATAACACCGCTAAACGGAGCGTAGATAGTGGAATATCTCAGGTTGGTTTCTACTGAACTTACGTTTGCCTTTGCTGCAGCCACCTGCATTTTAGCTGCATCAAGATCAGCTAAAGCATTATCAACTGTTTGTGTTGCGATCGCATCATTTTTTTGCAATTCAAGATAACGGTTTGCATTTTTTTGTGCTTTATCAAGATTTGCTTTTGATACATTTAAATTGGCGACAGCCTGCTCATAAGCACCGGCATATTGTTGCTGATCTATTGAATATAATTTTTGTCCTTTACTTACACGTTGTCCATCCTGGAAATAAATTCCGGTTATGTAACCGCTCACCTGTGCGTGAATATCAACCTGGTTCAATGCATTTATTGTTGCAGGATATTCTTCATAGTAAAGCGCAGAAGTTTCTTTTACCGTGTCAATATTTACCGCAACCGGCGGAGGTGCCTGCTGCGTTTTATTACTGTTTGACTGACACGAAGCAATTGCAACAATTAAGAAGATAACCGATAATATTTGTATTGCTGATCTCATAAAAATTAATAAGTTAATGTTCCCAATGCTTTTTGTACATACAGTTTACTGCTTAAAACTTTATACAATGCATTTAAATAATTTACCTGCGAAGCACGTAAATCACTTTCTGCAATTATTACATCCAAATATGTTTTTACGCCAGCCTTGTACTGTAAATAAATAGTATTATAAACATCATTCGCCAAATCAAGATTATCATGTTGCACTAAATAATCGTTCAGGTAAGTCTTATATGCTGTAAGTGCCTGCGTATATTCCGACTGAATTGAATCGCGGAGAGAAGTAAAATTATACTGCAACCTGTCCAATTGAAGATTTGCACTTTTTATTTCCCATGTTCTTCTTCCTCCCTGGAAAATAGGAAAGCTAAGTGTTATACCTAAATATGAAGAAGGAAAATCCTGTAAGTACAATTTTGCAAAACTGTTGTTTGCATAAGTAAGATTGTAATTTCCATACGCGGAAATATTCGGTACATATCCCCACTTATAATATTTCAAATTCGACTGTAATAAACTTTGCTGCGTTTGTAAAAGCTTATACTCAATGCGATTGGTATAAGTTACCTGTTGCAACGTGTCTATGTAAATTTCGCTTTGCAGCTGAAGGCTGTCATAAACCAAATCAAAAGCTGATTGCTGAGGATATCCCATCAGTAATTTCAGCACAGAAAACCTGGCTGTGAGATCTTCCTGGTACTGTTTTTTTTCTGCCTGTGCATTATTCAAAGAAATCTGCGCCCGTTTATAATCAGTTTTATCAACAATCCCGGCCTTGTATTGATTGAAAGCATCTTTTACACTCCTGTCTAATCGTGCAATATCCTGGTCAACCAAATTTATTTGCTGTTGAGAAAGCAGTACTTCATAAAATGCCTTGCTTACATTAAGCGCAACATATATCTTATTATTTTCAGTTAATTGCGATGCCTCTGCGCGTATGTTCTTTGCAGTTCTGCTTGCCAGCAAAACGTCGCGATTAAATATGTTTTGCGTAACTGAAAAATACGCAAACGAGAAGTTTTCTGCAGCAATCGGTGCTGTTGTACCACCGGAGACTGTTGTTCTTGGAACCTGGAAATAATGCTGAAGGGAATAATCAAGATTTAACTGCGGGTACCAGTCTGAAAGCCTTGTTTTAATTTCAGCATTTATAATTTCTTCATCAAGTAAAGATTGATTTATTGCAGGTTGATGTGTAAGCGCATATTGAACACACTCCTGCAACGTTGCCTCTGTAAAAACAGAATCCTGCTGTTGTGCGTTTGCATGCGATATAAAAAAAATAATAAGACTAAAAACGATCGGGTGTTTGCTCATAATCTTACGCTCTAAAGCTTTTGCTTACAACATAAACATGTTATAAACAGTAAGCGAAATGAGGCGCAAAAGTAATAAATGAAATTAAACAGTTGTTTAATTTTTTATAAAATCAATTTTGATGTAAAAGGCATAAAGAAACTTATACTGTTTATTGCTGATTTTAAAGGTGTATTTTTATTTTTTGTAATAACGATTGACAAACATGGAAGTGAAACGTCTTTTTGATTGTATTGATTACCAACTGCAGCATTCACCAAAACCAGACATGCTTAATGCCAAAGAAAATGGAATATGGAAATCGTACAGCACGCATGATGTAAAAAAAATAGCAGACGAGCTTAGTGCCGGCCTTATTGAACTTGGTGTAAGCGGTAATGATATGAGCGACGAAGGCACTGATAAAATAGGCATTATAAGCAACAACCGGCCTGAGTGGGTTTTTACAGATTTAGCAGTACAGCAAACAGGTGCTGTGCTGGTGCCCGTTTATCCAACAACAAGCGCTAATGAGTTGCAATTTATTTTGAATGATGCCCTTGTACAATATATGTTCGTAAGCAGCAAAGAGCTGTATGAAAAGATCAAGAGCATCCAACCTGCTATTCCATCTTTAAAAAAGATCTTTTCTTTTGATGCAATAGAAGGCGTTGATCATTGGAGCAGCGTAACTGCAATGGCAACCGAATCTTCAAGGGTAACATTGGCTGAAAGAAAGAATTCCATCACGCCCGATAATCTTGCTACCATCATTTATACATCCGGTACAACAGGAACACCCAAAGGTGTTATGCTTACCCACAGGAATATTTATACCGATGCGATTCTGGCGAAAGAAAGTTTTCCTTTTGTTGATAAGCCCTACAAAGTGCTTAGCTTTCTTCCATTGAATCACATCTATGAAAAGTGCGTAACATACGTATATCTTTTTAGCGGCAATGGCATTTATTATGCAGAAAGTTTAGATACCATCGGTGCTAACTTGAAAGAAATAAAACCTGATGGATTCACAACGGTTCCGCGCTTACTTGAGAAAGTTTTTGAACGCATTATGACAACGGGCAGCCAGCTTAAGGGAATAAAAAAGAGCCTTTTTTTCTGGAGCGTAAAACTTGCAGAGCAATATGCAACGGATGCGGCTAAATCACCGCTATATAAATTGAAACTCAATGTTGCGAACAAACTTGTATTTAGTAAATGGAGGGAAGCGCTTGGTGGTAATATAAAATTCATCATTACAGGTGGTGCCGCCTGCCAGGTAAAATTGCTGCGCATTTTTAATGCGGCAAAAATCCCGGTGTATGAAGGCTATGGCCCAACAGAAAACAGTCCTGTAATTTCTATGAACCGCTGGAACGGGCCGAATGAATCAATGATCGGAACTGTGGGGCCAGTAATAAACGGCATAGAAGTTAAGCTTGCAGAAGACGGTGAAATTTGCGTGAAAGGTTCAACCGTTATGAAAGGATATTATAAACGCCCCGACCTTACTGCCGAAACAGTTATTGATGGCTGGCTGCATACGGGAGACATTGGTGTTTGGGTGAACAATAAATTTTTAAAGATCACCGACAGGAAAAAAGAAATGTTTAAAACGAGCGGTGGTAAATATGTTGCACCGCAGCCGATTGAAAATGTATTTAAAGGAAGCCCTTTTATTGAACAGATAATGGTTGTTGGCGAAGGGAAAAAATTTGTAAGCGCTTTGATTGTGCCTTTATTCAGCTATTTAAAAACATGGATGCAATTGCATAACCTTGCATTTACAACAAACCAGGATGCCATTAAAAACCCAGAGGTGTTAAGGAAATATAATGCAGTTGTTGACGAACTGAATCAACAGTTCAATCATATTGAGCAAATAAAAAAATTTGAATTACTGCCTGCTGAATGGAGCCTTGACACAGGAGAAATGACGCCAAAAATGAGCCTGAAAAGAAAAGTGGTTTTGGAAAAATTTAAAGATGCGATTGACCGGATATATAACTCCTAACCTGCCCGCATAGTTATTTGTATATATGCAAGCTGATTCAACTTTTTCCCTGACGAAATGCCTTTGCTGCCTGATTTGTATATAATACCGAAAAAGCATAAACACGAAGAGGGTACGAACATGGCAGGAATATGGTAATATAAATGTTTGCTGTTTACATAGCGCCAGTATGGCGGTTACTGGCCAATTGGGTAAACGGCCCTTATACTATTCTTTGATTGGTTGACAACCGGTAGACCATCTTTTAAGCAGTGCAGGAGATGATAATGGAATGAAAGGATCATTACCAATTGAACATTTGAATACTGCATACAGCTTGCGTTAATTAGCTCCAGGCAAAGCCTGGCATTTATTTTTAATCCATAGAGCCCTTCGGAACTCTATGGATAGCGGGGTGTAATAACGAGAACTTAGAGGATGAAATGTGACAGAACAGTAAACAACTTTTGGTTCTTGCATGCGAATATAAAAAAATTACTGAGGCAGGTTTTTAAAAGCACCGGCGCAAATCCACCCACCGCAACCTGTATTGCCGCAACTGCTCACCCCTCCCATCACGCCAAAACCCCATTTCATGCCATCAACAAAAAGAAGACGTATGAAATCACCTCATTTGCCTCATCCAACAAAAAGAAGACACATCAAATCACCTCATTTGTATCATCCAACAAAAAAAAGACGCATCAAATGACCTCATTTGCCTCATCCAACAAAAAGAAGATGCGTCGAATAGCCTTATTTGTATCATCCAACAAAAAGAAGACGTATCAAATAAGCTTGTTTGCATCGTTGAACAAAAGGGAAACGCATTCAATAAGATTATCGCAGTAAAAACGCTTAATCGTTTCGGGCTAAACAAAAAATTTTTGCACCTCTTCGTGCTTTGCTTTCTGTTTAAATTGTTAATCAATTATTCACCGTTGCTCTCCTTAGTGTTGCGGTAGCGCGCTGAGGAGGAGAATAAGAGCCAGACACACGGAGTGCAGGTGCAGCAGTATTAGATACAAGCAACTTTGCCGGTTTTGATACTGAGGTATGGATCGCTTTTATTTCAGAGGACGGAATGGAGGCATCTGACAGTATTTACCTGGGTGAAGTGGTGATAGGATAAGTACTGTAACAGTATACATCCTTGTGCTTGATACTTTGCAGGGCTTAGAGAAGGGCTGCCTTAAACAGGCAGCCCTTTATAATTTACCTGATGCGCAGAAACTCACCAGATACTTCATTTTTACTGCCCTAACAACCTGTACAGCTCATCAAGTTTGGGTGATAGAATTATTTCAGTTCTTCGGTTCTTTGCCCTGCCTTCAGGGGTGCTGTTTGTATCAACCGGGTCGTACCATGCATGACCTGAAGCAATTACACGGGTAGGATCAACCTTATAATCATTCACTAAAATCCTCACAACGCTTGTTGCTCTTGCTGTACTTAATGCCCAATTGTCCTGGAACTTACCGCGAATAGGAATTGAATCTGTGTGCCCTTCAATGTCCACCGATATATCAGGATTTGAAGTTAATACAGTGGCAAGTTTGCTGAGTGCTTCCTTGCCTTGTGGATTAACAACAGCGCTGCCGGATGGAAATAAAAATTTTTCACTAAGACTGATATAAACCTTTCCATTCTTTTGAGTAATTGTAACATCACTGTCACTGAACCCTACCAGTGCGTTGCTCATTTTGTTTTTAAGATCCGTTAAGGCTTTGTGCTGTTGATCAAGCAGGTTTTGAAGGTCTTGAAGCCTCTTTTGTTGCGCCTGCAGATTTTGCTGTAGTGAATTTACCTGCCCCTCTTTATTTGATGCCTCATTACTTAACTGCGCAATTTGCTGATTGAGGTTATTTATATCCGACTGAAGTTTATTAATAGACGCCTGCTGATCTGCGATCTTAGAGGCCATTAAAGCGCTATCATTTTGTAAAGTACGGTATTGCATTTGCGCGTCAATCAATTTTCGTTTGGAAACACATGAGGCAAATGCAATCATCAGCAATAAACCGAACAGGATGCGTTTATTCATATAACAATTTTTTTTTAAGGATAAAAAACTGTGCCAATATCGTTGCAGTTGCCGGTAAACGCCTGTATAAATCAAGTGAAACTTTCATTATAACTCGTATAAAATCTGTGCGTTATAAAAAGTTCGTCGTATTTTTGTTACTCAATTACCGTTTATGAGAACTATTAAGACTTTAAAGGTCTTTATGTTTTGTTTTGTGGTAACTTTATTTCTAACCTCCTGTTCAAAAGAATTCAGAGAAACACCACTTAATGCTAACATTGAAGACGACAACGCTTCAACTGCGACGAAGCCCAATATTATTTTGATTATCGGCGACGATGTAGGAAGAGAAATCCCTTCTTACAACGGCGGGCAGTCTTACACTACGCCCAATCTTGATTTTTTAGCTGCCCATGGAACACAGTATCCCAATTTTCTTGCACATCCGGACGGGCCTCCCTCCCGCCTTGCGCTTTTTACAGGCAAGTATAACTACCGTAACTGGGTAAAGTTTGGTTACATGCCACCTTCATCTTTAACCTTTGCCAATATGCTGAAAGATGCAGGATACAAAACCTGTTTTACAGGCAAATGGCAGTTTGATGGCGGTGACACTTCTATCAGAAATCACGGGTTTGATAAATACCTCGTGTTTATGCCTTTTAATCCTGATCAAAATAATGGTCATGATCAATTTTACAGAAGGTATAAAAATCCTTATTTGTACAGGGATGCGCACTGGTTACCTGATGCTGAAGTAGCGGGCAAATATTCTGAAGACATGTTCTTTGACTATGCTAGCAAATTTATAGACAGTAATAAAAGTAAGCCGTTCCTGCTGGTTTATTCTCATAATCTTGTTCAGAAACCGTGGGTGCCAACGCCGGATGATCCTGCTTTTGCAACCTGGAATCCCGCTACCGATGACGATACAAAATTTGACAAGGCATATTTTCCTGAAATGGTATCTTATATGGATAAGGTCGTGGGCCAACTGATGAACAAAGTGCAAGCCTCAGGGATTGCTCAAAAAACACTGATACTGTATGTAAGTGATAATGCCACATATGGAGGTATCACTTCGCTGTACAAAGGCCGAAAAGTAAAGGGCGCTAAAGACAGCACGGTGTATGACGGCATAAACGTACCGTTTTTAGCATATATGCCAGGAGTAGTTGCAGCCGGAGCCGCTGATACTTCTCTTATTGATATGACCGATTTCTTTCCAACTTTTGCTGCTATCGCCAACACTTCGGTTAAACCATACAAGCCACTCGACGGTACTACGTTTTACGATAATTTAACTGGAACCTTAGGTGCTCAAAGAAGCGATGTATATTGCTATTGGCCACGAGACTACCAGCGAAAAATAGATCTTAGTTATGTAACAGATTATAATTATAAACTGTACGATTCATTAAACGGCGGGCAATTTTATAATATCCGGACGGATGTTTATGAAAAAAATCCTATCCCAAACAACCAGCTTACACCTGGTGAAAAAACTATAAAGAATAAGTTTAAAAAAATACTGCGGCAGGGGTTCTAATACCCATTATTTAATGTTATTGCCCGATGTTAATCATCGGGTTTTTTATTTGCTCATAAAAAAACCCCACAAACATTGCTGAATATGGGGCTTAACTTAACCTTTCCTTTGTAGCCGGTACGGGAATCGAACCCGTCTTTCCTCCGTGAAAGGGAGATGTCCTAGCCGATAGACGAACCGGCCTTTTCTACGCAGGAGCGCAAAGATAATCGCCATTTGGTAATGAACAAAGTTTTACTTGTTCAATGTAAAACCGCTCCAAACACTTTGCAAAGAGTTAATATAAACCTTGTACATTTGCGGTCTCAAAAAAAGTACATGTTATGAGCACAGTTAAAGTTGCAATAAACGGGTTTGGCAGAATAGGCAGGCTGGTGTATCGCCAGATTTTCAATATGGAAGGAATTGATGTAGTGGCCATAAATGATCTTACAAGCCCAAAAGTATTAGCGCATCTTTTAAAATATGACAGCGCCCAGGGAAGATTTGGTAAAGACGTTACCGCTTCTGAAAATTCTATTTCGGTTGAAGGACATGAAATCAAAATATATGCGCAAAAAGACCCTTCACAGATTCCGTGGGGTGATCATGATGTTGATGTAGTTTTAGAGTGCACAGGATTTTTTACTGATAAAACGAAAGCAGAAGCGCATTTAAAAGCAGGTGCAAAAAGGGTGGTAATATCTGCACCGGCAACAGGTGATCTCAAAACAATTGTGTTCAATGTTAATCATGATGTGCTGGATGGCTCAGAGACAGTGATCAGCTGCGCATCGTGTACCACAAACTGTTTGGCACCCATGGCAAAAGTGCTGAATGATGAATTTGGAATTGTGATGGGCTTAATGACAACAGTTCATGCTTATACAAATGATCAAAATACACAGGATGCTCCTCATCCGAAGGGAGATTTAAGAAGAGCAAGGGCCGCAGCACAAAATATTGTTCCCAACAGTACCGGTGCTGCCAAAGCAATAGGACTCGTTATTCCGGAAATAAAAGGAAAACTTGATGGAACTGCTCAACGCGTACCTACCTTGACCGGTTCTTTAACAGAACTTACAACTATATTAAACAAACAGGTTACGCGTGAGGAAGTAAATGCTGCAATGAAAGCCGCTGCTAACGAAAGCTATGGTTACACAGAAGATGAAATTGTAAGCAGCGATATTATCGGTATGCATTACGGCTCTTTGTTTGATGCAACACAAACAAAGGTGCTTACGGTGGGCGATCAGCAATTGGTAAAGACGGTTAGCTGGTACGATAATGAAATGAGTTATGTAAGCCAGTTAGTGAGAACAGTTAAATATTTTGCAGGATTAATTTCTAAATAAAAAACTCTTTATAAGATTTACGGCCATCAGCAATGATGGTCTTTTTGTGTAGATACGATAAGTTTGCAACTTTCGGGATGTAGCGCAGCCCGGTAGCGCGCTTCGTTCGGGACGAAGAGGCCGCTGGTTCGAATCCAGTCATCCCGACCTCAGTCGATTATTACAGAAACAAGTTGCAGATATATTCTTGCCGAGGCATTTCTACTGCTGTCTCATTTCAACGCCGTATGACTGTTGTGCCAACATCGCATCCATAACTTCTACAGTTACAGCCCGTGTTAACGCTTTGTTGTTATTGCCTGTGTGAGATTGCCTCCTCAACACTTTATTGTTGAATCATTGCTACAAATGAGGACCAGCATCAAGCAGTAAGACGCTTACAAAAGGAAGAATGTGAAAAGTAACCTTAGGGGATGAATGTCCAAATCAATGACGGCATAGTTTTTTATGATATACGGTAAAAATAAATAACTATGAAAAAGTATTCAATAATTCTGGCGTTACTTATGGTAATTGGTGTGTCAATGAGTTCTTGCAGTGCATCTGCACGAGTTGGAACGAAAAATCATGAGGTAGGTGCGGGTACACATGTGAATTAACGATTAAAAGTGCACAAATACGAGCACCGAATTAACGACGTATAAGAGTCAGCTCATATGCCGCTAAATTCACAAAGCCCACGTATGCGGGCTTTTTTTGTTTATGATATTGCACGGAAATTAACAATTGAAAGCAAGTGAGGTTCGTCGTTACTGCTCCCGTAAATAATAATTGGCCTGAGAGCATAGCTCCAGTATGGAAATGAAGCTGAGAATGTATTTATTAAATGTCATTGTTTTGTTATAGAAACTAATCATCGTTATTGGCGGGATTATAACTTGCGCGGTAAAGTGAGTCAAAGTGCCCTTTGTGATCATAGACATCATTTTGATGCGCATAATTATTCCACTCATTTATCAGTTCGTTTTTAATATCCGGATGTTCTTTCGATAAATCAGTCATTTCGCCCGGATCTTTTTCAAGATCATATAACTGCCATTCGCCGGTACCAAAAGGGTGCGGTAAACGCAGTATCTTCCAATTATTTTTTATATATGCTTTCATTTCGAAAAGTTCCCATCCCATACCATCATTGGTATGCACGGTTGTTGAATCACCTTTTAACACCGGCAGTATTGATTTTCCTATAAGCGGATGAATTTTCTTTCCGTTGTTATGCGAAGGGTACGATGCACCTGTGATTTCAAGTATAGTCGGCATTATATCAGTAACGTGAATGAAAGTTTTGTTCCATTTACCTGCATCTTTCATATCACCGGGCATCTTAATAATTAACGGTGTTCTTATACCGCCTTCCGAAGTAAAACTTTTAAAAAATCTGAACGGTGAGGATGAAGCCTGTGCCCAGCCCGGTCCCATTTCAGCATAAGAGTTTTGCAGCCCGAGATTATCTATTGAATTATTGAAGGTTGATAAATATTTGCCATCACCGTTTCCGGGATAGGTGGTTGCGACTGCTCCGTTTGCACCATTATCACTCATGAAAATAATCATCGTGTTTTCATACATGCCCTCTTTTTTCAGGTAATTAAAAACCCTGCCTATGCTCATGTCCATATATTCAAGCATGCCCGCATAAACTTCCATTTCTTTTGCAAAGTGATGCTTCTGTTCCGCGGATAATGTTTGCCACTTTGGAATAGCCGGGTTATGGAAAAATTTATTTGCATCTGCAGAAATTAATCCTAACCTTTTCAGGTTATTCAAGCGCACCATCCACAGAGAATCCCAACCCATATCAAATTTTCCTTTGTACTTTTCGATGTATTCTTTAGGCACATGTAACGGATCGTGAACAGCAGTATAAGCGAGGTAAGCGAAAAATGGTTTTTTATCCGACTTATTCCTGTCAATAAATTGAATCATCGAATCAGTATAGTTTTTGGAAGAATAAAAATCCTGTGCAGGTTCTACCTCTCCTCCGTTTCTTGTATAAGACATATGTTGCGGCGGCGCTAAAGGTTTTTTATCATTCCAATGACTACCACCTCCGGTGCCAAGGATAAAGCTCTCTTCAAATCCACGATAGAACGGGTCTTGTCCCTGGCCTTCGCCAAGATGCCATTTACCTGTCATGTATGTATGGTAGCCGTTTTGTTTTAGTATTTCAGGTACTGTTACAACCTGATTGCTTAAATAGCCAGCGTAACCGGGAAGTTGAAGATTATGTAATGCAGGATAATCAACTTCACTCATAATACCTAAGCCAGCCACGTGATTATCATTCCCGGTTAATAAAGATGAACGGGTTGGCGAGCACGTTGGTTGCACATGAAAATTAGAAAAGAGCACGCCTTGCTTTGCAAGATCGCTTATAACAGGTGTTTCAATATTACCGCCAAACGGTGCAACATCACTATAACCCATATCATCTGCAACAATGATAAGAACGTTGGGCTTCGGGTTTGTTTTTTCTTCTTGTTTATTTTGACTACATGAAACAAAAGCAGCAGCGATAGTTACAAGTAAAAACAATTTTGTTTTCATTATCTATTTTCAATTTGCTTGCGATTTGCAATTTGGTTGTAAAAACTTCTAAAATAATCTTTCCATATCAATACCATAACACGGTTTGTATTTTACGGTAAACTGAATGTTTAAACAAAAGAACCCTTTTGTTTCTTCTTTCCTTAAATAACTTTATAGCTCTTGAGCTATAAAATAATCAAAACAAACTTTTTGAAGGGCTGCTAATTCTTTATTCGCTCACCAGTATGAAAAAGTATCTGTCAATATTTAATTTTCAAACGGTAATAATGCTTGTACTTTCTTTGGCAAGCGCTTATGTATGTTTGAAGTTTAGGTTAGACACCTTTTTGGATTTTTTAATAGTGGGAATAATTATTGCGTTTCCGCTTACATTTTCACTGAGAGTAGCATTTAGAAGAAGAGAACGGGCATTACAATATTTAAGCCTTTTTAAAGGATCACTTCAATCTGTTGCATATGCTTTTGGAAGCAGTAAACTTGATGAGAATAAGAAAGAAGAGTTTAAATCGCTTGCCGCTAATATTTCAAATGAGCTAATAGAATATTTATTAAAAACGAAAAATGATGCGGCAGCAGTTCAAAGCGCTTCGCATCGCATTTATGTTTTTATACAAGCGAACCGTGACAGCATTAAAGATTCTGTTTCTTTAAAAATAGTATTGTTTCTATTCAGAATAAACGAAAGCATCGAATTTTTATTAGCCACCAGGAGGCATAGCATACCTTGGGGGCCAAAAGCCATTGTGTTATTTGCTATCTATCTTTTTGTTATTTGTTACCCCGCGTCTTTACTACATAGGACAGGATTTGACGTATCACTGTTGTATGTTTTTCTCTTAACCGCCTTCAAGGCTCTTTTTCTTATCTCATTTTACAACATACAAGGTATGCTTGCAGATCCTTTCAATCAAAACAGTCCCGATGGTATTCGTGTAAACGACTTCAGGTTTTATAATTATCCTGAACCGCCAAGAGCCGTTAAAGAAAAAAAGAATAAACGAATTGAAGAGGATGAAGATGACATTGATTAAATGAAAAAGAAAATATTCATTGCACTTATTTCTACAGTTGCTTCTGCCTGTTCTTTTGAACAGGTGGCAGATTCTCTTTTTGCTGCACAAGAGCCGCTTGATATTGCGTTAACCCTTTCAGTAAAAGAAATAAAAACTAAGAAAGGAGATTCAACCTATATAAGCCACAAGCTTTATTATCGTAATGCATCCGGCTCATACGACTCATTAAATGCAGATTTAAAAGGAAGGGGAAATTCACGGCTTCAACTTTGTTATTTTCCTCCTTTATGGATAAAGTTTGATAAGAAAAATATCAAAGGAACTGTATTTGAAGGCAACAAAAAACTAAAACTGGTTATGCCTTGCAACAGCCAAAGCAACAATCTTATCTTGAAGGAATATTTGTGCTATAAACTTTACGAATTGGTTACACCTTATGCTTTTAAAACAAGACTTGTAAATATTGACCTTACAGAAATAAAACGAAAGAACAAATTGGTGAAGCATGAAGTGCAGAAAGGATTATTGATTGAAGATGTTGACAAAACTGCAAAACGGTTTAATGCAAAACCGATGGACGAAGCAAAAGTTACTTCAACCGCTTTGCATGATACAACTGCCATGCGATTCGATCTGTTTCAATTCATGATTTCTAACACCGATTGGTCAAAAGGATTCCAGCATAACAGTAAGCTCATTTATCAAAGTCCAAATATATTCCCGTTGCCTTACGACTTTGATATGTCGGGCCTTGTTGATGCTGATTATGCTGTTGTTTCACAAATTAACGGCGAGCAATTACCCATTGAAAGTGTAAGAGATCGTTATTACAGAGGACATTGCCAATCAAAAGAAATAACTGATTTTGTAAGACGCGAATTTACTTCAAAAGAAGAAAAATTTTTATCTGCACCAAATCAGTTAAAAGGGCAACTGTCGGATAAAGAAATAGAAAACATTATAAATTATCTGCAGGAATTTTTCGCTATACTGGGAAACGATAAATTGTTTGAAAAAAACATTTTACGCAACTGCAGAAATTAGTGTGAAGTTCTGCGTTTAAGAACACCGCCCGCTGTTTCTTTTATTGTATTCGCAAACACAAAGGCTTTTGGATCTTCTGAATAAACAAGATTTTTAAGTTTGCGCAATTCAAGTCTTGTGATCACCGTGAAGATAATGTCAACATCAGTATGCACTTCATATTTCCCCGGAAGAAATCCCCGCTCACCTTTATAGATCGTTATACCTCTGCCCATTTCATTTACCAGTCTTTCTTTAATCCGTTCACTATTGCCGGAAATGATGGTTACGCCGGTATATGCTTCAACACCTTCAACTACATAATCTACAGTTTTAGATGCTGTAAAATAAGTAAGCATGGAGTACAGGGAAACCTCCGGTCCGTACTTGAAGGCAGCAATGCTGAATATAATTATGTTTAATCCAAGCACAATTTCACTTATTGTGAAGCTGGTATGTTTTAATGTGTATAAAGCAAGCACCTCGATACCGTCTACTGCGCAACCTACACGCATAGTTAAGCCAATTCCAATACCAAGAAAAAATCCTCCAAAAATTGAGATAAGTAATTTGTCATGTGTAAGCACAGGATACGGAACCCAATATAAACAAATGCCCAATAAAATAATACAGATAAGACTTTTTATAGCAAAAGGCCTGTTTGCCACAAACAAGCTCATGATGATAAGCGGAAAGTTTGCGGCAATAATTACATAGGTAAGGTTGATGTGATAAATCTCGTGTATCAAAAGAGAAATACCGGTAATACCACCATCAAAAAAGTTGTTGGGAACAAGAAAACTTTTTAATGCAAAGCCTGCGGTTGCAACACCAAAAACCATTAATATCATGTCACCAACACTAAAATCCTTTTTAAGAGATCCTCTTTTCGGGTGATGCAAAACTTTTTTTATATTAGAACGTTTCTTTGCCTCTAACTTTCTTTTTGCCGACTGTGTGAAGAAATTATGAGAATCTAAAAAGTTTTTTTGCTGTTTAACCCATTCTTCATTTGAAAGGTTAGGATTGAGATATTTAAGTTCACGATACAAACGGTTTGCGAAAACCTGGTAATCATCTGTTCCTATGTAAGAAACATCTGCATCGCATAAAATCTGGGAAAGTTTATTGTAAGGAGACTGGGGCAAATGGGTCGTCATTATCAACTCACAAATTTCTTCAACCTGCTCATTTGTATAATCGTATTGAGGAAGAAATTCCCTTGCGAGTTCGCAGGAAGCGGCTTCATGATTATTATAAGCTTTCAAAAACCCTGTATCATGCATTATGGCTGCCGTATGTACAAGTTTCAACTCCTTTTCTGATAATCCTTCCTCTTCACCTAATTCAATTGCGTATTTAATTACAGTTTCTGTGTGCTCTGCATTGTGATAGCTTAACCATTCCGGCAACTCATTGTGCAGCTTATCTAAAATAAATGACTGCAGATTTTGTAATTCCATCAACAAAAATTTTCACGTTGAGTCAATTCACTACTTCGAATACTTCCAATGGCTCTTTTTTATTCTTTAGTGTAAGCTCACCAACAGGTTTACAGTTAAATGATTCTTTAATTTGCTCATAAGAATTCGCTGATATTAATATCTGGCCTGGTTGAGCTTTGCCCTGCAGCCGTTGCGCCGTATTAACTGCATCGCCAATAACCGTATAATCAAGCCTGCGTAAACCTGCGGCACCGATATTTCCCGAGATCATTTCTCCGCTGTTTGCACCAATGGAAACCTGTGGCAAAAAACCCGCGATTCCCTTTTCAGGCGGCATATTCTGTATTGCATTGCGCACGGCAATACACGCTTCAATTGCGCGATCGAGATGGTACTCTCCGTGAAACACGGCCATTACAGCATCGCCTATAAATTTGTCAACAAAACCGTTTTGTGTGGTGATTTCTTTTACGATAATATCAAAATAAGTATTTAATAAACCAACCACCACATCGGGTTTTTCTGTTTCAGTTATCGCAGTGAAGCCACATATATCTACAAATATCACTGTTGCATTAATATTTTCATTTACAGTTAAAGATTGTTCGAACTCTTTTTTTTCCATGAACTTTAGAACAGATTCATCAACATACATTTTAAGTATATTGTTTTCTTTAATTGCCTGCAGGGTTTGCTTTAACTGTGCAATATGATCGAGTGTTTTTTTAAGCGTTAGTTCAAGGTCATTGAAATTAACAGGCTTTGTAATAAAATCAAATGCCCCACGATTCATTGCGGTGCGAATATTTTCCATATCGCCATAAGCAGATACAATCACAGCCTTTATAATCGGGCTTAATTGCTGCAATTTTTCAAGGAGGGTAAGGCCATCCATTTCAGGCATATTAATATCACTGAACACCATATCAATGTCAGGCTGCTGCTCAATTTTTTCAAGAGCTTCCCGTCCGTTCAACGCAAACACAAACTCGTATTGGTGTTCCCTTATCTGTCTCCGAAACTTTTGTTTTATCAACGTTTCCAGATCCGCTTCATCGTCTGCAACTAAAATCTTAGCCATGTATTTTTGTTTTGAGTTTTTCTTTCAGAAGAGTAAAGTCGATTGGCTTTGTCAAAAAATCGTCAGCACCAAGACTTACCGATTTAGTATAATTCTCTTCATCACCATAGGCAGTTATCATCATTACTACCGGTGGCGGTTCAGCATGCATTTGTTTTATTCTTTTCAATAATTCCAGCCCGCTCATTCCCGGCATATTTATATCTGAAAGGATAAGTACTATTTCGTGCTCGAGCTTATTAAGGTAAGTAAGCGCTTGTTCTCCTGAGTTTGCAAAAGCAAATTCAAACTCGTGATCTTTTATTTCTTTTCTAAACCTTTGCTCAAATAGAGTTTTGATGTCCGTCTCATCATCAACTACTAAAATTTTCATACATTATTTTTATTTATCAAATATAGATTTTAAGAAGGTAATTGAATAAAAAACGAAGTGCCTTCACCTTCTTTGCTTTCTACCCTTATTTCACCGCCATGGGATTTAATGATATCATAACTTATCGAAAGACCAAGCCCTGTGCCCTGACCGGTTGGCTTTGTTGTAAAAAAAGGCTGAAATATTTTGTCAGCTACGTTTTTTGGAATTCCGCCGCCATTATCTCTTATAATGATCTCTATTTTGCTGTTCAGATTTTTTGTCTGAACTGAAACCATTGGTTGATAGTCCGCATCAGCGGTTGATTTTTTTTCGCTAACGGCATAAAACGCATTATTGAAAAGATTTAAAAGCACTCTGCCGATGTCCTGCTGAATAACATTTATTTTTTGAATAGATTCATCAAAGTGCGTTTCGAAATTTGAATTGAAGGATTTGTCTTTTGCCCTTAAGCCATGAAAACTTAAGCGCAGGTATTCATCAGCTAATGCATTAATGTCTGTCGGTTCTTTTTGTCCTGTATTTTTTCTTGAATGCTGCAACATGCCTTTAACAATAGCATCAGCACGCTTGCCGTGAAAGATTATCTTACCATTATTGTCTTTCACATCTTTCGCTATTAATTTTACTTCTTCAACATTATTTTTTTCTATTTCTGCAACCATTTCGTCAAGCAATTCATTATTTACATCAGAAAAATTGCTCACGAAATTCAGAGGATTTTGTATCTCGTGTGCAATACCCGCGGTAAGCTCGCCAAGGGAGGCCATTTTTTCGCTTTGGATTAATTGTGCCTGTGTAGCCTTTAGTTCTTTTAAAGCTGTCTCAAGTTCTTCTTTTTGCTCGGTTAATTCTGCTGTACGCTCAGCTACCTGTATTTCCAACTGAGCCTTCATCTGGTTAATTACCTTATTATTTTTTTCTTCTTCTAATGCTTTCGCTCTTGCTTTGATTAGTTCTTTTTGTTGCTTTCGGGTTACTAACCAAAAGCCAACGCCCCAAATAAAGGCGAAAGTTTTTATTGCATCAGTTACGTTGTGCCAGCGGGAATAAAAATCTCCGCTTATAAACCGTACAAGGTCGTCTAACACCGCCGCTATTAAATAAGGCAGGATTGCAAAAAACAGGAATTTAGCAGGTTTAAATTCGTCGAGTTTGAATATAGCATATAATAATGCCCCAAGAAATACGTAGCCGATAAAAGTGATGAAGCCGCTTAACCATGAAACGCCTGCCGATGAAAAAACTACCTGGGCTACCAAACATGCGGCGGCGGCATACATTGCCTGCATCAGCCTTTTATTCCATACGGGCAAGTGGGTTGCTGTTTGCAGCGTTTTACGCAAATAGCTAACAACAATTATTATTAATATAAATTCAAACGACATGCTTATAACTTAAATCAATTCAAGGAAATTAAGTTGTGCCAGCAAAATAACCATATTAAACCGTTTTATTGATACTATTCTGTTGGTTTGCGTGTAAGCACTCCGCCAGCAGCTTCTTTGATTGTGTGCACTAACACAAAGGCCTTTGGATCTTCTGCTTCAACAAGATTTTTTAGCTTCCTCAATTCAAGCCGTGTAATCACTGTAAAAATGATATCAACTTCTGTGTGCAGATGGTATTTGCCTGGCAGAAAACCGCGTTCACCTTTATATATTGTAATCCCTCTGCCCAACTCCTTAACCAGCTTTTCTTTTATGCGATCACTGTTTCCGGAGATAATGGTTACACCTGTGTATTCCTCTATTCCTTCAACAACAAAATCAATAGTTTTTGTTGAGGTTACATAAGTAAGCATCGAATACATTGCCGTTCCAATTCCAAAATAAAAAGCGGCAATGAGGAAAACAACAGCATTGATCGCTATAATAATCTCCGAAACCGTGAAGCTGCTTCGCCTGAATGTATATAAGGCAAGTACATCAAGGCTTTCAAGTGTTGAACCGGCACGGTTGTTTAAACCCATTCCCAAACCGGAAAAAAATCCTCCGAAAACTGAAACCAGCAACTTATCAGATGTAACTACCGGGTAAGGAATGTATGCTACAAATAAGCTGACACAAACAAGTGAAATAAGTGTTTTGAATACAAAGTGCTTATTGATGATCCTCCAGCCAAGTACCAGCAGGGGAATATTAACCGCAATTATTATAAAAGAATATTGCAATCCAAAAACCTGGTGAATCAACAACGAAATTCCTGTTACACCGCCATCAAGGAATTTGTTTGGTATTAAAAAGCCCCTGATTCCGAAGCCTTGTATAAATGCGCCTAAAACAATAAGGCTTATATCCCGCACGCCGTAATGCTTATGCGGATGGTCTTTCCGTATCCGGTTTCTCTTTGTTTTTATATTGCGCTTTTCTAAATTCAAATTAAGATTAGCAGTTTCGTTTCAGAACCTGATAAACGTTCCTGTCAACAAACATATGGCAAGTTCACCATTTTTATAATTGCATTAAACAGGTAATTGAACAGTAAACACAGTGCCCTTTCCTGCTTCACTTTCTACTTTGATTTGGCCGCCGTGCGCTTTAATAATATCATAACTCAAACTTAAACCTAATCCTGTGCCTTCACCGGCGGGCTTGGTAGTAAAAAACGGATGAAATATTTTATCAGCGATATTGGCGGGAATGCCTTTCCCATTGTCTTCAATTTTAATTTCAATCTTA
>JADMIO010817088.1_pt1 | contig 113806 bp, 88 predicted proteins | sample 8958161 | NCBI WGS metagenome assembly JADMIO01 (sample SAMN16585339, study PRJNA669376) | soil metagenome | isolation source: Crop rotation soil | place: USA: Cullars Rotation, Alabama | collected 2011
CGCGACAACTTGTCCACGTGGAATTCTAAGCTTAGGATCCCAATGTGCTGGAAAGGTGAAGTTTTAAAAAAATCGCTGGGCATCCTCTCCGAAGCGCCGCCGAGAGGTATGCCCGAATCGAACGAATGAGCGGCTCATACAAGATCGGTTGGGATAAGTTGGGGGCCGTATCTAAACATTCAAGATTTACTTGATAGCATTGTCTGGCCTTTGACGGGTGCGGGAACATGAAGAGCAAGAACGACGCGCCGTATCTGCCGCCTAACAACATGAATCAGCCGACCGATCCGGGGATCGTTTACGATCTCAATGGGGCATCAGAGCGGAGTCAAATCTAGAAATATTTGACGTGTCCGGCCGCAGAAAATCCGCGCGTTACTGTAGGAATTGCACGTCGACGTCCCTGTCGATGTAACCTTTGCGGCGGGCTTCGCCGAGGAAGCGCCGGACCGCCTCGCGACCGCTCTCGCCATAGTCGCGGGTAAAATCATTCACGTACATCCCGATAAATTTGCCGGCCAGGGCGGAATCCATGTCCCGGGCATAGGGGAGGGAATGGCGAACCGCTTCTTCGCGATGGCTCAGGCCGTAGTCGATGCTTTCACGCATGATCTGAAGAATGTCCCGTTGCAGCGCGGGATCGATGTCGCGCCGAAGGACATTTCCACCCAGCGGCAGCGGCAGCCCGGTTTCGTTTTTCCACCACTCACCCAGATCGATGACTTTTTCGAAACCGGAACGTTCGTAGGTGAGCTGACCTTCATGGATAATCAGGCCCGCGTCAGCCCGCCCCGATTTCACTGCATCAAAAATCTGATCAAACGGAACAACGATGAATTTGAATTCTCCAAGGAAAAGTTGAAGGGCAAGAAACGCACTCGTCATCTTTCCCGGCACCGCAATCAGGTGATCGCGCAACGATTCGCGAGCATCGTTATCTGGATTCGATGTTGGGCGTTGGGCGTTCTGCGTTGGGCGTTTTCTAATAACAATCGGTCCATAGCCATCCCCCATGCTCGCCCCGCACGGCAGCAGCGCATATTTATCGGAAACATAGGCGTAAGCATGGATCGAAATTGCGGAGAGATGCAGTTCTCCGCGCATGGCGCGTTCGTTCAGCGTCTGGATATCCTCCAAACGATGTTCGAATTCGAGTCCGCGAAGGTCGATCTTATTCTCCGCCATCGCATAGAACATGAACGCATCGTCGGGATCGGGGGAATGACCCAGGGTGAAAGTTCCTCGCTCGGACATAAATTCATCGTACCCGGCACATTCCATCCGTGCAACCGCGTCAATTTGCGGCGCGGATAACTGCGCGTTGTCATTTGCGTTGCGAGAACTGTTCCGGTAGCCTCAATGCGATGTCGAAAATGCCGAAAACGGGCTTGGGCAGAGGTCTCGGCGCGCTGATTGGCCCGCGACCGGCGGCGGCCGCGGCTCCGGGTGAGCCTGATTCACGCGAGAAAATCCACGATGCCGGCCTGGCCAGCATCGTCCCGAGTCCATTACAGCCGCGGAAAGAGTTCGAGCGGGAATCGCTCCAGGAACTGGTCGATTCGATCAAGCAGCACGGCATCATCCAGCCGCTCATTGTGCGCCCCGTGGCAGGGCAGGCGGGAAAACTGGAGTTGATCGCCGGGGAACGGCGGTGGCGAGCCGCGCAGGAGGTCGGGCTGGCCCATGTCCCGGTCATCATTCGCAATGCCACCGATCTCGAAGTGCTGGAGATTTCATTGATTGAAAATTTACAGCGGGCCGATCTCAACCCGATCGAGGAGGCGCAGGGTTATGCCCGCCTGGCTAACGAATTCAAGATGCGCCAGGAGGATATCTCGCAAAAGGTTGGCCGGAGCCGCGCTGCGGTGGCCAATGCCATGCGGTTGCTCGATCTGCATCAGCAGATCCAGGTGTGGGTCGCTCAAAATCATCTTTCCGTGGGCCATGCCAAGGTATTGCTGGCCCTGAAAGCGCCCGACGAACAGCTTCTCGCGGCCGAGATCGTGCTGCGCCGCAACGCGACGGTTCGGTCCACCGAAAAAATCGTTGCCCGCCAGCTCGGGATTACCAAGACGCGCCGAAAACGAGGCTCTTCCGGTTCCGAAGCCAGCTCAGCGGTAGTTGAAGATTTGCAGAATCGTTTGCAACAACATCTCGCCACTCACGTGAAAATTCATCACGGCGAGAAGCGCGGCCGCATCGAAATCGAGTATTACGGGAATGACGATTTGCAGCGGGTCGTCACCGCCCTGGGCCTGCCGTTGGAGTAATGGGTTTATTGGAGTAGGGGAGCGATGCTCTTGAAGTGAAGTCATTACTCCAATACTCCACCACTCCATTACTCCTTGTCTTCCTGCTGCTCGTTTCCTGCCAGCGAAGCCAGCCGCCTGGCGATGCGGAACCGAAAATCTGGCGGGAATTCTCCGGTCAAAATGCCTTTGATCACGTCCAAAAACTGGTCGATTGCGGACCGCGCCCGCCGGCCTCCGAAGGAATCGAAAAATCCCGGGTTTATATCATCGACCAGCTTCAGCGTGTGGGATGGAAGGTAGAGAGACAGGAATTCACCGATGACACGCCCCAGGGCAAAATCCGATTTGTTAACCTGATTGCTCGATGGCCGGCGCCGAAGAAAGTTGAGCCTTCATTTCTGCTTTGCTCGCACTACGACACGAAAACGTTTTACGACCAGATATTCGTGGGGGCGAACGACGGTGGTTCCAGCACCGGTCTGTTAATGGAAATGGGGCGCGTCCTTGGCCAGCACCCGTTGCTGGCGGCAAGGGTAGAGCTTGTTTTCTTCGACGGCGAAGAGGCCTACGAGAGTTTTACAGCCAAAGATGGTTTGTACGGGAGTCGATATTTTGCCGGCCAGCTTGATCCTCAGGCGGTCCGGCAAATTCGCGGCGGAATTCTTTTCGACATGGTCGGCGATCGCTCCCTCGATATTACCTTGCCGCCCGATTCGCCGTCGGAAATGGCGCGCGATATTTTTGCATCGGCCGAGGCGCTCAAATTCCGGAAACACTTTACCTATCACGGTTACGAGATCACGGACGATCATAAACCGCTGAACGCGGTGGGAATTCCGACCATCGATCTCATCGATTTTGACTATTCTGCCTGGCATACGCCGGGCGATACGATGGACAAGATCAGCGCGGAAAGCCTGGGAATTGTCGGCTCGGTAACGGTCTATTACCTGGAACAATTCGCGTTCAAGCAAGCCGCCTCAAAATAGGCCGGTCCCGGCCTTTCGGCCGATGCACAACCGGCTCAGATCGAAAGGGATGGGGCGCGGAAGCTTGCCCTGTTGTGGGCCGCCTGCGACTCAAAAATTCATAAACTTCCGCATTGCTTGGAAGGTATTTTACCTGCACTCTGTCGCGGAGAGGTGTTTCAGGGTATTGGGATTTAAGTTATGTCGCGCAGAACGCGGAAAAATGTCGGAGTAATCGGTCTCGGAATCATCGGAAGCCGGGTTACGGCAAACCTTCGCAAAAAAGGGTTTCATGTTTTCGTTTGGAACCGGACTCCGCGGCCCGTTCCGAACTTTGTCGGCGCCCCCGCCGAAATCGCGGAGATGTGCGATTTTATTCAGATTTTCGTTTCCGACGACGACGCTCTTCTCGAAGTTTGCAAACAACTGGCCGCGGGACTCTCGCCCCGCCATGTGGTCATTGCCCATTCGACGGTCGCTCCGTACACCATGCGGGAAGCGGCCGATATCGTAGAGCGGCGTGGGGCGCGTTTCGTCGAAGCGCCTTTTACCGGCAGCAAGAAAGCTGCGGAAAACGGCGAGCTCCTTTTCTACATCGGTGGAGATGAAAAAGCCCTCCAGGAAGCCCGGCCGATCCTGGAAGCCAGCGGCAAGGAATTCATTTTTATCGGTGATATCGGCCAGGCAACCGCGATCAAGATCGCGACTAATATGATCACCGCGGCCAGTGTTCAGGCTGGAGCGGAAGCGCTGGCCCTGGTCAATACTGTTGGGCTTCCCCTGGACAAACTCGTGGAGGCGGTGCGAGGCAACGCCAGTAATTCCAAAACATTGACCATGAAGTTGCCGAAGATGATCGAAACAGACTTCGAGCCGCACTTCTCGATCAAGCACATGCTCAAGGATATTCAGATCGCCAGCCGGATGGGACTTTCCTATCACCTCGAGTTGGCGGTTACGACGGCCACCCGCGACCGTCTTCTCGAGCAGATGCAGCACGGTTACGGCGATGAAGATTACTCAGCCATCGCCCGAAAATATTTTCACGTTGCTCAGCCGCAGCCGCGGGAAGAGCCCGGTCTGGCTCTTTTTGAGCCCCACGTTCCCGCCCCGGCCGTTCCGGTTTCGGCAGCGCCGCCATCGCCGCCGACACCAGCTGCGCCCCTGCCGGAGCAGGTCCCGGTCGCGCCAGTGATTCCGGTGATTCCGGCCGCCTCTGCTCCTGCCCCCGCCGAGGCTCCCGCTCCATCTCCGGTGGTGCAAACCGAAGGGGTCTCGACCGTTCCGGAGTTTACGCCCATTTCTTCCATCGCCGAGGCGCCTCCGTCCGCGCCGGTGGAAGCAGTCGCTCGGGAAGCCGAGCCGGAAAGCAATGAAACAGTCTTCAAAGAACTCGAGGAAGAAGCGGAACCGCGCCGCGGGTTTCTTAGCCGTCTTCTGAAACGGGAGCGCGACTATCGCGAGGACTATTAGGAGAAGTTGCGCCTCGGCATATGGCGCCACCGGCCATCGCACCCCGATTCTTTGATCTGTCTCGCCGCGCCAAGCTTCGAGTGCGCGGCGGCGATCGTCTGCGCTACGTAAACGGTCAAATTACAAACGACGCTCGCAAGGCGACTCCGTCCCAGGCAATCGAAGCCTGCGTTCTGAATGCCAAAGGCAAGTTGAACGCCCACATTTTTCTCTCCAGCGGCCCTGATTGTTTCTGGATCGACGCGGACGAAAACCTTCGGGCAGCCCTTCCGGCCAGGCTGGAGCGTTACGTGATTTCCGATGACGTCGAGATCGAGAATGTCGAGGCTGCGTTGTTCCATGTGCTGGCTCCCTCGGCGCCGAATCTAAGTGCGCCCGGTCGCGTTGTATCGGCCCGGCGATTTGTCGAGCCGGGATGGGACTTGTGGCTGGAGGCGAAGGATCATGCGCCGGCTTTTGAAAAGCTCGCGGCCTTGATGCCATTCATGGACGAGAAAATGGCTGAGCAATTTCGAATTGAGCAGGGGATCCCAAGATGGGGGAGGGAGCTAACCGAGGAAATCATTCCAATCGAAGCAAACCTCGAGTCCCGAACGATTGACTACGAAAAAGGGTGTTACATTGGGCAGGAAGTCATCTCCCGGATCAAGATGTCCGGCCAAACCAACAAGCGTCTGTGCGGCCTGGTTTCGCCGGGAACCGGGACCGGGACCCTGCCCGCGGGGACAAAGTTAAAAGCCGGCGGCCGGGAGATCGGCTGGGTGACCAGCTCGACCCAACGAGAAGGGCAGGAAATCGCCCTTGGCTATATCAAGCGGGGGTTCAATGAGGTCGGGCAACGATTGGAAGTCATGGGGGCCCAGACAGATGCGGCCCCGGACCAGGTCCAGATCGTGCCGATTCCCTTTCAATAGGGGCCAAATGGGCACTTTTTACGTCCGGGGAGCCAGTTCGTAATTTCCCCCCGGCTGGCAATTTGTGAATTTTCGCTATTGCCTTTTGAAGAATCCGGCGTGTAAAGTCAGCCGTTTCAATCCACCTGCCATGAATCAACGATTGCTTGCCGAAATTGGCCGCACCCAGCGGCTGGAGATTCTGAACTCGCTCAAACGCACCAAAGGGATGTCGGTGAACGAGCTGGTTGAGAAAATGAAGATGAGTTACATGGGCATCAAGCAGCATTGCGTGACACTTCAACGCGATGGCTATCTTGATACCTGGCGACGCCCACAAAAAATGGGACGACCTGAGATGGTCTATCGACTGACCCGCCGGAGCCACGATCTTTTCACCGTCGACAGCAACCAGTTCACGCTCGATCTCCTGGTTTCCATTCAACAGATCCACGGCACGAACGCGCCGGAGAAGCTATTGTACAATCTGTTTGAGCGGAAAACCGCGCTGTTAAAGTCAAAGGTGAAAGGCGGATCCGTGGCCGAGCGGGCCAAGTGGCTGGCCCGGACGCGCGACGGCGAAGGTTACATGGCGCAATTCATGGCCGGCGGGAAGGAAGAGAGCGCGCATATCCTGGAATGTCATTCGCCGATCATGAACCTGCTCGATTCCTACCCGATCATCGGCCGGCTCGAGGAGGAAATGTTTCAAGCCGTCCTGGGTACCCGGGTTCGCCGTGAAGAATCGCGAAACTCAGGCCTGTTTGAGTGCGCGTTCTACTTCGCCGTTTAAGAGAAGTCTGAATTGGCGGCCGGCCAGGCTGCGGCGGCGCGATAAAGTCCTTTCGCCGGGACGGAATCTAAGTTGATTGAACTCCCATGCCGAGGGGTTTTCCATCCGTCGTTATCGAGAATGTCCAGCCTTTGGTCGACGGCGGCCGTTACCCGATCAAACGAGTGGTCGGTGAAGATCTCGTAGTCGAAGCGGACATCTTTCGAGATGGGCATGATGTCATCGCCGCCGCGTTGAAATGGCGCCCGATCGGGATCAGCCGGTGGAATGAAACCGCCATGGTCCACGTGGATAACGACCGGTGGCGTGGTGTCTGCACGTTTAATGAAAACACTACCTACGAATTCACGGTCGAAGCCTGGACGGACACGTTTCGTGGCTGGCAACGCGAGTTTTCAAAGAAGCACGAGAGCGGTATCGACAAACTTGTTAGTGAAGTCCTGGAGGGCGCGGCCCTGGTCGGCGCGGCGGCTCAGCGGGCGCAGGATCCGGCCGATTCAGCGCGGTTGACCGAGCTTTCGCTCGAGATGCGCTCGGTGGACAACGAAAAGGTCAGCGAAATCGCGAAGTCGGGCGAGCTCGAAGTCCTGATGGCTACGTACTCGGATCGTTCCGATGCGACGCAATATGCGCCACCGCCGAGGGTAGTTGTTGATCGGCCGGCCGCGCGCTTCGGAGCATGGTACGAGTTTTTCCCTCGCTCCGCCGAAGGCCGGGCCGATCGCGGTTCAACTTTTCGCGATTGTTTGCCGCGGATTGATGACGCAAAGGCGATGGGATTCGATGTGATCTACTTTCCGCCGATCCACCCAATCGGTCATACCAACAGGAAGGGGCGAAACAATTCCACCACGGCGGAACCGGGGGATCCGGGAGTTCCCTGGGCGATCGGCAGCGAACATGGGGGACACAAATCTATCGAGCCGGCGCTGGGAACATTCGAGGATTTCGACTGGCTGGTGGGCGAGCTTCGCAAACGGAACATGGAACTGGCGCTCGATTTCGCGATCAATTGCTCCCCCGATCACCCCTACGTCAGGGAGCATCCGGAATGGTTCTACACCCGTCCGGATGGTTCGATTAAGTACGCCGAAAACCCGCCCAAAAAATACGAAGACATTTATCCGGTGAATTTTCGCTGCCAGAACTGGCGCGAGCTGTGGGACGAAATGGTCAGCGTGGTAATGTTCTGGGCCGATCGCGGTGTCCGAATTTTTCGAGTCGATAATCCTCACACCAAGCCGGTGGCCTTTTGGGAATACCTGATCGCCAGTGTGCGTTCGAGGTATCGCGACGTGCTGTTCCTGGCCGAGGCGTTCACCCGTCCGAAAATGATGAAGACGCTGGCCAAGGCCGGCTTCACTCAGAGCTACACCTATTTTACCTGGCGCAATTCGAAGCGGGAGTTGACCGAGTACGGAACGGAGCTCACTCAGACCGGGATGTCCCAGTATTTTTGCGGAAATTTCTGGCCGAACACACCGGATATTTTGCCGCCGCTGTTGCAGGATGGAGGGAGGCCCGCCTTCATGTTTCGCATCATTCTGGCCGCAACGATGTCGAGCGTTTACGGGATCTACAGCGGCTACGAGCTGTGTGAGAACGCGGGCTTGCCCGGCCGTGAGGAATACCTCGATTCGGAAAAATACCAGTTGAAGGAGCGTGATTGGAATGCGCCCGGAAACATCAAGAACTGGATTACGCGATTAAACGAGATCAGGAAAGAAAACCGCGCCCTGCAATTGTACGACAACCTTCGTTTCTATCACGCAGACAACGATTCCATTCTCTTCTACGGGAAGATGACCGAGGCGCGCGACAATATCATCCTGGTCGTGGTGAATCTCGATCCGCATCGGAAACAGGACTCGTATGTCGATGTGCCGATCGAGGAATTTGGCGGGATGGAGGGCGATACCTATCAAGTGAACGATCTCCTGAGCGGCGCCAGCTACACCTGGCGCGGCCGCCGAAACTACGTCGAGCTCGATCCGGAGCTGCAACCGGCCCACATTTTCCGGGTTCGCCGGCCGGCGGATTTGGATCGATTTGTTTGAGTAATTTGGGCGTAAGCGGCGTCTTATCTGGGGCGCCGGTATTGCATCCGGCCCTGCCTAGCCTATGGTAAACGGATTCTCCGCATGAAAATCGTCTCCTGGCTGATCGCCTTGGTGATCACTTCCCCCGTCGTCCTCGCCCAAAGCCCGTCCCCCGGCGGCCCGGCGGTGCTGGACCAGCCCGATATGCCGCATCGAAAGACCGTGCTCGACGCGGTAATGCACGCAGGGCCGGTCATCATCCCGCTATTCCTGCTTTCGGTTTTCTCAGTGATGATGGTGATCATCTATCTAATGACAATTCGGCGGGGCGCGATTGTCTCCAGTGGATTCATGGCCACCGCCGATGCATTGCTCCGCAAACGCGATCATCTCGGCCTTCTCGCGGTGTCGAATCGTCATGGCGAAGCGATCGCCCGCGTCGTTCAGAAGATTCTCGATTTCACCACCAAGAATCCCAACGCCAATTTCGAACAGGTCCGCGAAATCGCCCAGACCGAAGGGACCCGGGTCGCCTCGAGTCTGAACAATCGCGTCATTTATCTCGCCGATATTGGGATGATCGCCCCGCTGCTCGGATTGCTCGGCACCGTATTTGGAATCATTCATTCGTTTGGCGCGCTGGGACAGGAACAGGTCGCCTCGGCCCGCTACGGCGCACTTTCCCAGGGAATCAGCGAGGCGCTGGTCAACACCGCGGCTGGTCTGGCCATTGGTATTCCGGCCATGGTTTTCTACGCTTTTTTCCGGGGCCGCGCGCAGAGATTGATTTCGGAGCTGGAAGCAGCCACAACGCATGTGCTGGCGTTGCTTTCCCTGCAATATGGTGATCGGCGGCCCGAGCGGGCGCCAGTGTTGATCGAAGACGAGTTGTAATTTTCAGGGAGGCGACTGACGGATGAATTTACGGGGCAACATGCAGATGCATCATCCGGGCATCCAGCTTGCGCCCCTGGTCGATGTCTTGCTGCTGCTGCTGATTTTCTTTCTCCTGACCTGGAATGCGGCGCGGAATGAAAACGAGCTCGACGTGAAGGTGCCGAAAGCTTCCGCCGCGCAGGAAAAAAGCGCGCCGATTGGAGATGTCGTGGTGAATGTGAAAACGGATGGCACCGTGATCGTTAACCGGCGAACGCTCACCAATGCCGAGCTGGCCGAGCTCCTCAAAGGACTTGTACAGCTCAATCCCGAGCAGGCGGTGGTAATTCGTGGAGATGAAGCGGGCGCATACAAGAATGTCGTCGGTGTTCTAAACGTTTGCACCGAGGCTGGAATCACGAACATCGCTTTCGCCACGGCAAAATGAAACCGGCGCGCGGCGCGAACCGTCTCGCCGGACTGGTTGCGCTCGTTCTGAGCGCGAGCCCACTCTTTTGTCCGGCGGCTGAAGTCCGTCGAGCGATTCCCGCGCAGGAGACCCCGGTTCCGCGGGCCGAACCAGTCTTGCCGGCGCCGGTTAAGACGGAGGTTACGCCGGCCGAGGAACAGCGCCCGCCGGGTCCGCCGGGCGAAGTTGAGTCTCCCAGTCGTCGCCAGTTGGAGTACGCCAAGGGTCTTTACCTCCAAAAGCAGTACGATCTCGCCATTCCAGAATTTGAAAAATATCTCGAAGAATACCCGGAAGGTTCGGGAGCTGCCGCTGCGTGGTTTTTTTTAGGGGAATCGCAACGGGCTCTGAATCGTCAAAGCGCGGCCCGCAAAAGCTTCCAAAGAGTGATTGAGGGTTTCGGAGAGAGCGAATTTGCCGGCCCGGCGGCCTTCTTTCTCGCCGAAGCGGCTTTTTCTCAGAAGAATTACGGTGAAGCGCTCCCTCTTTTTCATAAGTCGGCCAGCAAATCCAAGGAGGCCGCCGTTGTGCTTTCCGCCAAATATTTTGAAGCGCGGTGCCTGGAGGCGCTCGATAAGAAGGACGATGCCGTTCAAATTTATCAGCAAGTAATCGATGCCAAGAATCCAAATCCATTTCGGGAAGATTCGAGATTAGTTTCGGCGGTGATTTATCTTTCGCGCGGCAAGAAAGCGGAAGCGCTGAAACAGTATGAAGCGCTTGCTGTGGAGGCGCAAAAGCCGGCGCTGAAAGCGGAAGCGGCGGTTCGCGGCGGCATGATTGCGCTCGACCTCATCCAGCCGGAAAAAGGGAAAATAGACCGGGGAATGGTTGATCGAGCCGCGGCGCTCTTGCAAAAAGGACGGACATCCCCGGATGCCGGGAAATTCAAGGCGATCGCCCAGGTTGGATTTCGCCGGTTGCAATTCCAGAGTGGTCAGTACGACCGGCTGCTGGCCGAGTACCGGAAGGAACTCGATACCCTCCCCGAGGCGGGCCAGGCTGAGGTGTTGCTATTGGCCGCCAACAGCGAACGCCAGCTCGGGAAAAACGAGGAAGCTGAAGAAGTTTATCGCGAGATCATTTCGCAATTTCCCGATCGTGAAGAGGCCAGGGAGGCTGCTTACCAGCGGCTGATCAATCTTTACAATTCGGATCCAACGGCGCTTCTGGCGGAAGTTGACGAGTTTCTGGATTCAAATCCAACGCCTGAGCGGGCAGGGCAGGCCAAGCTGCTAAAAGCCGAGGCGCTTTATAAGCAGCAAAATTACACCGAGGCTGCACCAATTTATTCCGAGCTTCGATCGGCCCAGTTACCCCCTCGTCTCCAGGCGGAGTGCGCTTACAAGCTGGGGCTTTGTTATGTGCAGACGAAAAACATCTCCGGGACTATTGAAGCCTGCACCTATTTCCTGCAGGCGTTTCCCGATAATGCCCAGAGTCCGGCGGTTCTGGCCCAGCGAGCTCTGGCTTATCAACAGGACAAGAATTTCAATGGCGCGCTGGCCGACCTCAATTCGATTCTGAGCAGATTTCCGAAGGCGCGCGAGCGCGAAGCCGCCTTGCAGCTGAAAGCGTTGTTGCTCGGGCAACAGGACGACATGAAGGGAATGATCCAGACGTTTCGCCAGCTTTTGAAGGAATATCCGAAGAGCAGCGTGGCGCCGCAGGCCCAGTATTATATCGGCAAAGGATTGTTCGACGCTAAGGATTATAAGGGCGCCATTCCGGCCCTGGATAAAGCGCGCCAGCCTAACAACGAGCAATATTCCGAGCAGGCTTCGGTGCGAATTATTCTGTCCTACTTCTATTTGAAGGACCGGGGCAATCTTACCAAAGAGGTAAACAATTTCATGCAGGCGCAACCGGATTCCAATGTGCCCCCTGAGGTTCTGGAATGGCTAGGCATCGAATTCTATAACGAGAAAAATTACGAGGCGGCGGAGAAATACTTGAGCCCACTCAGCAAGATTGAGAATCCGGCCAGCGTGAAACCGGATTTCTGGTTCTATCTCGGTGACGCTGCATCGAGGCAAAAGCATTTCGGTGAAGCCGAGGAGGCTTATTCGAGATATCTGCAAACCGCGACCGACCCGGCGGGCAAGGCCAAGGCTTTGCTGGCGCTCGGCGCGGCCAAGATCGGCGCGCATAAGCCCGATGACGCGCAAAAAATCGCCGAACAAATCATGACGTTGCAGCCGGAAGGCCGGGTGAACGCGGAAGCCCGGTTGTTGGCCGGCGAGGTCCAACTGGAGCGGGGCAAGTTCGATGAAGCCGGTCGAGCATTCATGGGGGTTGCGCTGCTCTACGACGATCCGGCGATCACCCCGAGAGCTTTGGAAAAAGCGGCCTCCGCTTATCGGCGCGCGGGAAACACCGCGGAAGCCGACAAGATAGATCGGCAGCTGCGCGAGCGTTATCCAAACCGCCCGATCGGCGGATAAGCTGGAAGAGCGCCCGGGCACGTAGCGTCCGCTGGCTTCGGCGGATTCTCCTGGATGCGGCCGGGCACGACGCACGCCCCAGCGAGATAACGCTTCCACGGTTACGGCTGTCCCTGATACGCTGCTGACTCGCAAGATCCTGATAACCAACTGAAAACAACAAATATGAACAAATATCTCGCAGAATTTATTGGTACTTTTTTTCTCGTGCTGACAATAGGCTGCACCGTTCTTCCGGGCGCGCCGGGCGTTATCGCGCCGCTCGCGATAGGCGCTGCTCTCATGGTCATGGTTTATGCCGGCGGTCACGTTTCCGGCGCTCATTTTAATCCCGCGGTTACGCTGGCGGTATTTATTCGTGGACGTTGCGAGGCGAAGGATATTGTTCCGTACTGGATCGCCCAATTTCTGGCGGCCGTCGTCGCCTCATTCGTGGCCGTCTATCTGGTGGGCAAAAGCGGCACGCCGATGGAAATCAAGAGCGTGCCGGTGGCGTTCCTGGCTGAATTTCTCTTCACCTTTGCGCTCGGTTACGTGGTGTTGAATGTGGCGACGTCGAAAGACACCACGGGCAATTCTTTTTATGGGCTTGCCATTGGGTTGACCGTGATGGCCGGCGCATTTGCGGTCGGCTCAATTTCCGGCGGTGCGTTTAATCCGGCCGTCGCGCTTAGCCTGGTAATAATGAAACTGGTCAATGTGGCGGATGTCTGGATTCATATGGTCGCCGATATTGCAGGAGGTATCTTTGCCGCGCTGAGCTTCAAGTTTCTAAATCCGGCTGACCTGTCGCCGCAAGTTGAAGATCTTAGGACGGATTGATCGAGCGCGAACCGGCCGTCTAGAAGACGGTTGAAGTGCCTAAAGGGCAATCGTTAGTGTTTCGATCGGCAGCGCGGCTAGAAACAGTGTCGTTTCCCTGACGTGAAGAAGCGGTCGCGCCAGGTGCGCCGCCAGGAAACTGGTATCGGGTGTATCCGCAATCGCGGCTTGAGATATCAGCTCGCACTGCGATAACCGATCGTGCACCCGGGCCAGTTTGGCCTCCAGATTTCGATTATCGGTAAACTGGACGGTGCAAACTCCCGGCGCGGTGGCTTCGACCTGTGGCGAAAGTGTGAATGCGTGCTGGAGCAATATTTCCCCGATCACGTTCTCCTGCGCGCGCTCGCGCGTTTTGATGATCACCTGAAGGCAGCGGGCCAGCGCCTGGCTGGGAGTCATCCCCCGGGCGATCCCGCCTTCTTCCGCGTTTCCATTGAGCTGGGTAACTACGATTTTTGTTTTTTCGGTATCGATCAAGGCGACAGCCTCATCCCGCAGATTCGATTGATGCCGGAGCGCCGCCTGCAAATAGAAGTCGGGCAGATAAATCGTCGCGAACATCGATTCACCTTGCCTGTAATCTCCGATTCGCTCCCCGATGCGACCGCTGAACATGGAATCGCATTTCGGCTGCGTTGTCGTCGAGCATTTGAAGCTTCCAGGAGTTATCCAGAACGATTTTCAATTGCGCGCTGCTCACGATTCCCTCCCGGGTCAGAACGATGCCGGCCGTGGGCAAAGATTCGACCAGCCGCTGCAATCGGTACCAGCTTGTCTTCGGAATTTTTCGAAGCTCGCCCGCCGAATTTAAAATAAGATCGACGATAACGAGTGAAAAATTGCCGTCTCGCAGCAACAGATCGGCTGCTTTGATCGCTTCAGCCGCTTTGAGACAGCGCACCCACAACAGTTGACCGAGGCAATCGGGGTCGACCCCGTGAGGATCAAATGAATCAGCACCATCAATCAGGGCCACAAAATATCGATCGCGCCGGGCGTTTTGGATTAATTGATGAACCAGCGACGCGCTGCCGGTGCTGGCCTGGGGAGAAATCAATTCGGTAATCGTTCCCCTGGTCAGGCCGCCTGCTTCATCAAAATCAGCGAGCCCGGTGCTTAACTGGGCGCCGGCCGATGCCCTTCCCTGGGGGAAGCGTTCGGCCAGGAAATTACGAAGATCAATGATCTTGGCCGCCGGCATGAGAGAAAGAATAGCTCCCGTTTGGATATGTTCAAGTGAACATTTATCCGGACGTAAAGTCAGTGCTTTCCAAAGGCTCGATCCGCGGCCGACCCGGCCGCGAGACATCGCTAACGCCCTTTTCGGCGTTCCTGTTTTCGCACCAGCGATACCATCACGCCCTGGATCTTCAGTTCCCGGGCCGGGATCAGATTCGGGTATCGCGGATTCTCCGCTTTCAAATAAGGCCGCCCATGCTCGACGACATATCGTTTCAGAGTTGTTTCGCCGTCGATCAACGCCGCCACGATATCTCCGTTGTGCACTTCCTTGCTGTCCTCAAGAATAACGAGGTCGCCGTCGAGAATGTGCGCGCCGATCATCGAATCGCCTCGCACCCGGAGAGCAAACGTTCCGCGATTTCTGGAAACGTTGGCCGATTGGGCGTCGAGCGACACGTGCCCTTCAATCGCCTGTTCAGTGAGCGCCGACATTCCCGCGGGGATCTGCCCGTAGATCGGTACATCGGTGATTCGCACTCTCATCGCCGGGGTGATCAGGGCCCGGGCTTTGCGGGCCTGGCGATCCAAGAAACCTTTGCGCTCGAGCGCGGCGAGGTACTGCATTACCGATGTCTGGCTGGCGAACCGGAAGTGGCGCTGAATTTCGCGGGTGCTGGGAGTAAAGCCTTTTTCCCGTTGTTCGCGCTGGATAAAATCGAGAATGTTTTGCTGACGCTCGGTGAGCATCCATAACCTTGCCGCGGGCCCGAACATTGTGCAAGTGCAAATGAACATATACCCTAAATCGCACCTTTGATGAAGGCGTTCTTCCTGTTCGCGCCCGGGGCCGGCGCTCCCTCATCTCATTCCTGGATCCAGCGGTGGAAAGCGCGGCTCGCCGACATCGGAAAGGTCGAGACGTTCGATTACGCCTATATGCGGGAAGGCCGAAAGCGCCCGGACCCGTTGCCGCACCTCATCACGGCTCACCGGGAAGCATTGCACGAGGCGCGCGATCGAAATCCAGGGAGGCGCGCAATATTGATAGGCAAAAGCATGGGCGGCCGGGTCGGCTGCCATCTGTCGCTGGAGGAAGATGTGAGTGGATTGATCTGTCTGGGCTATCCGCTTTGCGCGATGGGTGACCGATCGAAATTGCGGGACCAGGTCCTGCGCGCCCTGCGGATTCCGGTCCTTTTCGTTCAGGGCACCCGGGATTCACTTTGCCCGCTCGATTTGCTCGAGCCGATCCGGAGCGAAATGAAAGCGCCAAATCGCATCCATATCGTTGAGGGAGGCGATCATTCGCTCATGGTAGCCAAACGGCAACTGAACGCCGCCGGAGAAACCCAGGAAGAGGTCGATCGCCGCATCCTGGAGGCGGTCCGCGGATTTGTTAGCGAGATTTCGTAAAGATCTCAAGCCCGCCGCAAACCTCAGGTCATGATCTGGTACCGGTTCAGGAGCTCTTCCCTGATCTCCATGCTCAGCTTTGGATTGAGCCGGCTGATCACTTTGCTGCGCCGTTCCGGGTCCATTGCGGCCAGGTCTCGCACCAGTTTATCTTTGGTTTTCCATTTGGCCCATCGACTCCAGCCGACACCCAGAGCGAGCAGTGAAGCAATAATCCAAACCGTGAGGTCGCGTCCGGACACGACGATACGATAGATCGGTTGCCGGTTTTGGCGAGCTTTAGCCGGCCGCCATAACCAGGGCGTCGCCGGTATCGCAAATCGCGCGGGCCAGGCTCCGGGCTTGTTCTTCCAGCGGGCCGCAGGTGAACTCCTGGCAAGTTGCGCGATCGGCCAGATATTCCCGGATCCACGGCTCGAGACCACCGCTTCGCTCACATTGCGCGATATGGACGAGGTTATGCACCAGCAGCTCGCGATCGCCCCAGGCGTCGGCCCGCATAAAAATGGCATGGCCAAACCCGGTGCATCGCGTCGAATCGGTAATGATATGAGCCCGCCGCGCCGCTTCGGCCAGTTGCGGGTCATCCGGCAACGGGATCCGGTGAACCACCATCAGGCGTACCCGGGCGCAATCTTTGACGCCGGCCCGCCGGGCATCGGCTATTTGTTGGGGGGAAAGTGGGATCCCCCGAGCCAGGGCGATTTCCTCCTGGGTTTTGACCCAGGCGTAAGCCATGGGCAAGAGGGATTCAAATGTCGTTTGATCAACCACTGGTGAAAGGGGGCCGGTCGCTCAGAAGTAGCAAGAGGCGTGCAAGCCCGGTTAACCAGCGTTCCCGGAGATGCTTTCCGGATGATATTTTTTCCAATACCGAAGAGAAGCCGTGACCGCCATATGACTAGGGTCGGCCGATTCGTATCCCTGGGCTTCCTCTTCGCTAGCGCCTCCGTCGATCAAATCATCGTGTTCGTATTTTGCGAAACGGTTCTTCAATTCTGGTTCGGTCGTCCCGTCTCGAATCCTGTCCCGCAGCCATTCCGACCAGCGTGACACCCGCTCGTCCAGCGCGTCGAGATGCGTCGCCACGTCGCCCGGCACCAATCCAAAATGCGGGAGGAACATCCGATCGGCGTTGAGGTTGCGAATGCGGGCGATCGATTCGTGCCACGATTCGACGTGTAATTCCGGAGGAACGAATGGAGGGATTGGCGGTCCGCCGCCGATCCGCACCCCGCCGATGTCTCCTCCGAAAACGTGATCGTTCCAATGATAGACGTGATGATGGCTGGCGTGTCCGGGAGTGGCGACGGCCCGGATCTCGTAAGGTGGAACTCGCACGATCTCTTCGTCTTCCAGGACTTTGAGCCGGTCGACTGAAATCGGCGCGAACTTTCCCCACAATCGTTCCATGTCGTTTCCGAAGATGCGCGTGGCTGATTCGATCAATTTTGACGGATCGATCAAATGAGGCGCGCCGCGCGGATGCACGTAGATCGTCGCGCCGAGCTGCGCCCATCGCCACGCCGCGCCGGCGTGATCAAAGTGAATATGGCTAAGGAAAACATGTCGAACGTCGTTTGGCGAAAATCCAGCCTTGCCCAGCTCAGCCACGACATTGTTGAAGGTTGATTCCGGGCCGGTATCGAAAAGCGCGATGCCCTCATCCGTTTCGAGGGCGGTGGCGGCCACGATGCCTCGAATTCCCAGCTGCTGTGTATCGAGAACGTGAATCTTCACGCTGAGATAGTTCTGATGTTGTAGTCGGCCCGCGGTGTCGGGGCGGTCTGCGATATTCCGCGGTTTAACACGGCGACGCAGCGACAGTGCTCCCGCGCCCCGGTCAGGTCCTTCGTCCCATGACCAGCGAGGCCACAATTCCGGCGCAGAGGAATCCTACCAGATGGATTGTGATTTGAGCGCAGGTGTAAACGCCGGGGAAACTGTACCAATTCCAATAGGGAACCTCGGTGGAAATCGCAGCGATGATTCCAGCCACGAAGATGAAGCCGACTCGGCCTCCAAAAGTGACGATCGATGTTCGCGATAACAGGTAGACAGCCAGGATCGCTTCGGCCAGCTCGGTCAGGAATTCGATGATTAATGATTTCGGAAACGAAAAAACGTATCCGGGCGGATGGTAAATAAGGAGGCCGCTCGGGCTGGTCTTCATTTTTTCCTCGATCTGTTTCATCGCTTCGTTCTTTTGTGCCTGCGTGGCGTTCTCTCCCAGGCCGCTTCCCGGGAAAAAATAAAGGCCACCCTTATCGCCGATTCCGCTCTGCATGGCGCTGAGGACCGCAGGTTCGTTTGCGCTTGGAATCTCACTAATACCCGCCTCCCCGAGCGGAAGCAGCATATGGGCAAGGGAAGTCCAGATGTACATGGCGAGACCGCCCAAAATGGCGGCGAGAAGCATACGTGATGTCATAAATACCTCCGGTTAAGAAGGCGGCGATTATGGCGGGGTACCAAGTGCACGGAAAGCCCGAAATTTCAGGGTGGTTAGCAGCATCGCCTCCCAGACGAATTTTCTGCAGGTGGATCGCGCGCTCCGCCCCGGCGGGGCGAGCGGGCCGGCCGATTCACCTGACGGCTAAACGGCGAAACTTTCGCCGCAGGAACAATGCGCCACCGCGTTGGGATTCGTTACCTTAAATCCGCCTTTTTGAAGATCGTCGCTGTAATCGAGGATCGATCCGCTAACGAATAGGGCGCTCTTGGGATCGACTACGAGCCGGACATTCGAAGTCGGAACCATGATATCTTTTTCTTTCGGGCCATCGACCAGGTCCATCGTGTACTGCAAACCCGAGCAGCCGCCGCCCACCACTGCCAGCCTCAGGGCGCCTTCCGGTTTGCCTTTTTCCTCGAGGAGAGAAGCGAGCTTCCGCGCGGCGTTCTCGGTGACCCGGACCAGCCGTTCGTTGCCCACCTTGAAATTGGGAGATGCAGTATCTGCGCTCATAAAGGCACCAGCTCGGCAATTGTTGGGGCGATATTCTGTCGAGCCGACGAATGAATATTTTCGGCCGCGATCTCTCGAATTTCGGCCAGTGTCGACACCTGGGAAAATTTGTCTCGCAATCGCTTCGCCTCTGGCATCGATCGCGAATAAGCCATCAACCGCGCTCGCATCGACCGGATGGCAGGATCTTCTTCCCCCCAATCGTTAACCACGAGCTGGCAATGGCGAACGATCAGGTTCCAGCGATCCGATAACCGGGGCGCTTCAATCAATTCCCCGGTCGTGAAATAATGTTTCGTCTGACTGAAAATCCACGGCCCGCTCATCGCGGCCCGTCCAATCATCGCTCCGGCAATGTTGGTTTCGGCGCGGCGTTTGGCAACGATTGACGCGCTCGCCAGATCGCCGTTGCCGATGACCGGCACGGACACTGATTCAGCGACTTCACTGATTACTTTCCAATCGGCTTCGCCGGAATATCCCTGGGCGCGGGTTCGGCCGTGCACCGTGATTGCCGCGATTCCGGCGTCGGCAAGTAATTGGGCGACCCGCACCGCATTGATCGAGTCGGCATCCCAGCCGATCCGGATCTTTGCCGTGACCGGGACGGGGGCGACGGCGCTGACAACCGTCCCGGCAACTTTCTGGAGGGTGGGGCAATCTTTCAGCAAAGCCGAGCCGCCGTTCCGGCAAACGACCTTGTTCACGGGGCAGCCAAAGTTCAGGTCGATGAAATCCGGACGGACCCAATCGATCACGTGTCTGGCCGCTTCGGCCATATGGCCGGCGTCGGCTCCGAAGAGCTGGACGCCGATGGGGCGCTCAATCTCGTCGAACTCAAGGTATTCGCGGGTCCTCTCGTTGCGGCGAAAAATTCCTTCGGCCGAAACGAACTCGGTGGTCAAAACATCGGCTCCATACTCCTTGCACAACTGGCGGAACGTCTTGTCCGAAACTCCCGCCATCGGCGCGAGAAAAAGCGGGAACGCGCCGTTTTGGAAACATGGGAGCCCGGGAGCCATAAGGCCATATTCTCTCACAGAATCGGGCATTATGCAGGTGGATCGGCATTCTTGTCGGTGGGGCGAGACTCTGTCGAGCCGACGAAAACGCTAAGACAATGGAACGCCAGTTCCCACTTTATGGCGGCGAAGCCGCACCAATTAGCATCGCCCGCGGAGCGGCCGATCCACCTTCGGCACGGGAGCGCTTCCCATCAATCTGCGGTAATCCGCGTAATCCGCGGTTTTTTGTCCCCTTGCTCACGCCGCGCTGCGCAGCAGCTGCGACACTTCGTTCTGAACGCTTTCCAGTTCGTCCAGGCGCAGCCCCGGATCAGGCACGATGAATACATCCCCGGTGGTGCCGTGCTCGTAAATCAAAACCCGCCCTTTCTCGGAGTTTTCAGTCTTGATCTGTTTGAGCACGCGTTTGCGCTCCAGCATCGCGGCCAGCACGTAACAGGCATTGGCCGGGGGATTCTCGGTTGCGGTCAGCCGTCGAAACAATTGTTCCGCGCTTTCCTTGCCGAGCGGTTCCGTTTCGACCGGCACCGGTTCGTAGCGGCTCTTCCAAAACGAAAATGGTTGAATGTTTTCGTTCCGTTTCAGCCAGGCGTCCTCGCTCAGGTCTTCGCGCCGATAACCTTCGGCATCATGGAAGAGCAGGGTATAAAAATATTCGCCGGCAGAGAACGGTTGCTGGGTCACTGCGCAGGCGTCGGCCCGGTGTTTGATCGCCCACTCGTTTGGAAGCGCGTTCATCGTGGTGATTATATTCGTGATGGAAAAAGATGAAAGGAAGTACTAACCGCAGATTACGCTGATGGACGCGGATTGAATCAAACAATCCGAATGGTCTGTTTCTTACCCCGAAAGAATCGGGGCTGTCCGTTGGCGAGCAGAGGAAAACGAAGGTAACGAAGATCGGTGAAGAACGCTTGCGTCTTGTTCGCCCTCGGACGAACTCGCCGTGGCGAGGAGTGCGGCGCTGCTGCGCCGCTTTGCCCGTCATATGGAACACGGTGAAACCGGCAAAGTCTTCTGCGGCCCCTTCGTTTAACTTCGTTACCTTCTGTTAAGAATAGTTTGGTTCGTTCTGTGAATCCGCGTTAATCCGTGTAATCCGCGGTTATTATTCTTCGTTAAATTCGTTACCTTCTGTTAAGAACAGTTCGGTTCCTTTGGAACAGACGAAAGCCGGCTTCCCGATTCGAAGAGCGCAGATAAAGGAGATAGAGGCCGATGGCCGCAAATACCAGGTTCGGAGTCCAGGCCGCCACCCAGGCTGGAATTCGATAGCCTTCCCCGAGCGCCAGGAACAAATGGTTCATGAAGTTCATGGCAAAGACCAGGATCACGGCCGATGCCACGCTCGCCAGAACTCCGCGCCGCGAAAAGCCGATCCCCAAAGGAGCGGCCAGACAAACCACCACCAGGCAGGTCCAGGGCAGCGAAAATCGGTAATGCAGATGCGTGTAGAACGGCGCGAGGCGGGTCGGCGAGAAATCGGAATTGTAATGCAGATATTCGCGCAGCTCGGGAATACTGAGATACTCCGCGCGCACATTCGCGCTGCCTAACCGATACGGCGTCTCGCTCCAGTTATCGATCTTTAGCGCCGGCAGCACTTGTTCGTCCGTGATGTTCCCGACCCGGTCGTAATGCACCACTTTCACATTCTCCAGGGTCCACGCTTTCGTTTCCGGCGCATAAGTGGCGCGCGCGGCGAGATAATTGGTTGTGATATTATTATGAGCATCCTGTTGCAGGACCTGAACGTTGTTGAAGACCTCGTGACCGGGACGGAACCGTTGAATGAACCAGGTTCGCGAATCGGTCCGGTTCCGGAAGATTTGGGCCTCGACGAAGGTTTCGGTCTTGGACTTGGCGTCCTCGAGAAGTCGTTTACGGGCCAGCTCGGCGTGTGGGGCGAGAGCGAAGTTTAGCGCGGTCGTCACTCCCACGGTCACGAGACCGATCCCGATCAAGGGCGCCAGGATGCGGGGCAGGCTGATTCCCGCGGTGAGAATGGAAACGATCTCGTTCGCGCGCGACATTCGTCCAAGTGAGAAGAGCAGGGCGAGGAGGAGCGACACAGGCAGGAGGATGATCAGCACCTCCGGAAACTGGGTGGTGTAATACCTGAAAGCGACGCGCAGACCGACCCGCTGATCGAGAAACGAGGAGATATTGTCGCTGATATCGAAGATGAGCCAGATAGACGTAAACCCGGCGATGCAATAGATATACGCCTGGAGAAAATTTTTGATCACGTAGCGATCGAGCAGCTTCATCGGACTTTCGAATTTCGATTTTCGATCTGCGATTGCAATAGCGAAGATTTCGCCTATCCCAACCTTTCGGGACAGCCTGAATCCGGTTATCCTCTCCTGTCTTAGCGCACCAACGCCATCATGATCGCCCTCAAAGACTCCCTGGACACTGAATTCGTTGAACGGGTTCGGGCGCTGTTTTCTGAAAGCGGCCCGCTCTCAAAAGCTACGAATTTTGAGTACCGGCCGGAGCAGCAGGAAATGGCGATTGCCGTGGCCCGGGCGCTGGAAGAAGAACGACATTTGGTGGTCGAAGCGGGCACCGGCGTAGGCAAATCGCTGGCTTACCTCGGCCCGGCAGTTCTGTTCGCGCTGGAGAAACACAAGAAAGCCGTCATCTCGACGCATACGATCAATTTGCAGGAACAACTCCTGAACAAGGACATCCCGATCCTGAAAAAGATCCTGCCCGTCGAATTCAGCGCAGCACTGATCAAGGGGCGGCAAAATTATCTGTGCCCGCGAAGATTGGAACGGGCGCTCAGCCAGGCCAATGAGTTGTTCACTGGCCCCGAGGTTAACGAGTTGAACCGGATCGCCGAATGGGCCCGCACCACCAAGGACGGTTCGTTGAGCGATCTTTCGGTCGAGCCCGATCCAAAAGTATGGACACAGGTTTGCAGCGAACCGCACATCTGCACCTCGAAGACGTGCGGCATGGGCCCGGGCTGTTTCTATCAACAAGCCCGGAAGCGATTGCTCACCGCCGACGTGCTCGTGATCAACCACACATTATTGTTCATGCTTCTGGGCGGACCGGAAGAACAGGAGGGACGCGAGAGCGGGTTTCTTTTCCCTAACGATTTCCTGATTTTCGACGAAGCTCACACCGTCGAGCAGGTGGCGTCGCGCCAGATCGGGATCGGTATCTCCCAGTACGGTCTCCGGGCGACGATTCAGCGCCTTTACAATGCCCGCACCAAGAAAGGCCTCTTCACGGTGACGCGCGATGCGGAAGGCGTCCGCCTCGCCGCCGACATTATCGATGAAGCCGATCGTTTTTTCGCCTCCATTGATGAGCGATCCGATTTCCGCAAAGGTCGCGAGTTCAGGGTCCGTAAGGCCGAGCTGGTGTCGGACTCAATCACGGGGCGGCTGGCTGCGCTGCAAGCCCGGATCTCGGAGGTCGTGAAAAGGACCGAGGACGAATTCCTCAAGGCCGAGCTGCAGGAATATGGCCGGCGATTACGCGATGCTCGCGTCGGGATATCCGTTTTTCTCGAGCAAAGCGCATCGGAGCATGTCTATTGGGTCGAGCGGACCGGCAAGGCGGCGCAGTTCTTGTCGCTGAACGCCGCGCCGATCGATATTGCACCGGTGCTCCGTCGAATGCTTTTTCGCGAGAACTGCTCATGCGTCATGACCAGCGCGACTCTGGCCGTCGGGCGACCCGATCTGGCTTATTTTCGGGAGCGAGTCGGCGCGACCGAGGCCGAACCGGTCACCATGGGGAGCCCGTTCAATTTTCAAAAGCAGATGAAACTTTTCATCGTGCAAAAAATGCCGGACCCGCGCGATACCGGTTACGAAGAGGCGCTGGAACATTGGATCCAGCATTTTGTCGAAAAAACCGGGGGAAACGCCTTCGTGTTGTTCACCAGTTATCGCGGGATGCAGCTGGTGTCGGACCGGATGCGCGATTTCTTTGCTCGCGCGAAAATGAATTTGTTAGTGCAAGGATCGGGCGCGCCGCGCAGCCTGTTGCTGGAGCAATTCAAGTCGACGCCGGGCAGCGTGTTATTCGGGACCGACAGTTTCTGGATGGGCGTTGACGTTCCGGGCGAAGCATTATCGAACGTGATCATTACCCGGCTGCCATTTGCCGTGCCCGATCATCCGTTGATCGAGGCCAAGCTGGAGCTGGTCGAGGCCAGGGGCGGGGACGCCTTTACCGAGTACTCGTTACCCGAAGCGGTCCTGAAGCTGCGACAAGGGGTCGGCCGATTGATCCGGACCAAGAGCGATCGCGGGATCGTGGTGATCCTCGATAATCGAATCGTGACCAAGCCTTACGGGCGGGCATTCTTGAGCGCATTGCCCAGGTGCCCAGTGGAAATCATTTAGGGCGTTCGGTCTCGCTCTCCATTCCTGGCCCTGTTGGTCGGGAGGAAGCTCGCCTAATCAGGGCAAGCCTTCGCCGGAGTGCGATTTTACAACGGAGACGTCCGAAGCGTTGATCGCGCCGTTGGCGTTCACATCATTTCGGAAATTGGCGCCGGTCACCGCCACGCCAATCTGAGCTTTGGCCGAGGCCACGTCGCTGGCGTTGACGGCCGAATTGCCATTCACGTCTCCTATGAGAACAGTCAGACCGATCGCGGTATCCGGAATGGTTTGAAGAAACTGATCGGTTAGGCCGCTCAGCGTGACACTCAGTGTCTGAGCGTTGGCGACGCCGGTCAGGTTAACGATCATGCTGTTATTTGAAATGGTTGTTCCCATTACGCTTCCCGTCCCGGCCGTGACGCTGGCATTGCCGCCGGCCAGATTATTGGTGAAGGTGACGACGAGCGTGTAATCGTTAGTCGCTCCACCGCTCCGGCATTCCACCCCGGGCAATGTGATATCGAAATCGCCGGCGGCGTCATGGGTCTTCCTCGAGACCACGGAGCTGATTTGAAACGCCGTGAAAGGAACTTTGAAGGCGTAGACTTTGTTGTCGCCGGCCACATAAATTCGGCCGCGCGCGGCAATGCCGGTGTTAAATGTGCGGGTGCCGCTGATCGTGTCGTTCGCGCCGCCGCCGGAAAAAATCACCGCGCCGGTGTCTCCGTTGTATCCAAACAATCGCTGGTTGGTGCCGTGTCCGTAAGCCCAGACGATCGCGTTGTTGGTGCCATCGGTGGATGTCACAAAGGGCGAAGTGCGTCCGGTGGAAGTCGCCGTCCAGCCGGTGGTAATTGTGGGCGGATTTGTGGCCGTTATCTTGAACGCGGTCAAGGTGCCATTCGGCGGCCGCAGAACGACGTAAGTCCCCTGGCTGGTCCGATAGGTTGCGGCTGAATTGATCACCTGCCCGGATGAGACGACTGCCTGGGCGACCGGCGCGACGATGCCGCCGAGATTATTGCGATTAATCAGGTAACCGTTCCGATCTTTGCCGATCGCGACTATTAATTCCGAAGGCGTTGCGCCTGGAACATCGACAACGATCGGGTTGGAGCCGCCCAGATCTACGTCGCCACTGTCGAGCGATTGCCAGTTTGTCGGCGCCCAATAGTCGTTGGTCAGTCCGCTGAAAACCGGCCCGGCCTGGAGCCGCACAATTGCCTCGCTGCCGCCCCACGGAGTGGTTCCGCCGGGAGCGTTGCCGGTCGCGACGTACAGGTTCGTCCCGTCACTCGCGATGCCCCCCGGGTTCCAGATTCCGGATTTGAGCGACGTCGCGACCCACTCGCCGATCTGCGATCCGTCCATTGAAACAGCGAGAACGCGTCCGTGATAACTCCCGATATCGGCGTATCCACCGTAGGGGATATAAACCCGATTCCCGAGAATCGTCAGCGCGCCCCGCTGCATGTGCAGCGACGAGCTGAAGTCCGGGAAGTTGGCATTTACGTCGACCGGAAACCCGGGATTGGTCGCGCCGGTATCGACGTTCAGGGAATAAAACATATTGTTAGGCCCGCTGATCACGGCGATCAGAAAGAGCGAACGGGAAGCGAGGTCGATGACCGGTGTGCCGGTGATACCTACCGGTGAGATCAGTCCCATGGAACCGGAAGGGGTGCCCAGGTTGCGCTGCCAGATGATCGCGCCCGTGACCGCGTCGAGCGCATAGACATTATCGGATTCCGTGGCCACGATCACTTTCGCCCGGTTGTCCGGCCCGCCTTCAACGTAGAGAGGCGCGGCATAGACGTTACCGACGATGGTGCCGTTAAAGTTCGTATCTCGCGCCAGGTTCGCCGCCGCCGAAGGCGTAAAAGCAGGGTCAATGAACAATCCATCCCGCGAGGGATTATTATGATGCTGGGTCACGTTTACCGCCATGGCCGGCTGATGCGGTGTGCGGGAGGCGGCACGGGCGTGTTTGCCAGGGCGTGGCGGTCCCGACTCGGAGCCGGTGCACAAGCCGGCAATCAAGAGTGCGAGGATGGCCAGGGGACGCGTTTTCACGCCAAGAATTGCACAACATTCGGAGTCACGTTGCAACAAAAAGGCGCGCGTTGTTGACATTGTCCGCCCGGGGCGGTAAGGCGAGGGCGGTGATCTTCCTTCGCAAATCGCGCCTTTCTGTGCTGACCAGCGCGCTCGCCTTGTTTGTGTTTTGCGGCGACATCGTGGTCGATTCCGTTGCTGACGCCGTGGGAGAACATTGCATTTCCCAAAGTTCGCAGTCCGATGGCGAGCACGAGAAGGCGCCCTGCGCGCATTGCTCGTGCGCGGTTCATAACGGGGCGGTCGTTGCGACCGATTCAACGGTGAAGATCAGCGGCGAGTCGGGGCCTTCCATTTTTTTCCCGGCGAGTGATCAGTCCGTGCCAGCTGCTCTTCCGGCGGCGATCGATCACCCGCCTCAGCTCGCCTAACAACTTAGCTCCGGCGCGGTCTGCCCGCGCCTGTTGCCGCTCAGTCGACGTGCCCATGTGCAACGCGGACGCGTTGTGTCTCCGTCTGATTTTTACCTAACCAATATATATCTACATGAAAATTTTTACAATTGTGCTGAGCACACTGGTGCTCGGCGCCGCCGTCATCCGCGCCGATTCCGTGGAACAGCTCGTGACTGAAGCGATGCGAAACAATCCCGAGTTGCGCAGCTTCGAGCATGGCATTGGAGCCGCCAAAGGAGAACTGCGCACCGCCGGCACGATTCGGAACCCGGAACTGAACACCCAGGGCGGTTATAAGAATTCCAGGGACAATTCCGGAGGAGCAACCGGCGACGGCCCGACCTTGTCGGTTTCTTTCAGCCAGACCTTTGAATACCCCGGCCGGATCGCTTTGCGAAAGGCCATCGCCAATCGCGAGGTCGATCTGGCTGAACTCCATCTGCAACAGTTCAAATTGTCGCTGGCGGCGCGGGTCCGGGGTCTTGCTTACGGAATTTTCAGCGCCCGAGAGAAGTCGGCGGCGGCACGCGATGCTGCCGCGCGGTTTCAGGCGTTGAGCGACGTGCTGGAACAACGACCGGTCGCTGGAGTCATGCCCCAGTTGGAAGCGCGGCTCATCGCCTCGAACACTGTCTCATTTCGCCGGCAGGAGCGCGAAGCCGTCCTGGCGGAAAAAACCATGTTGATTGAGTTAGGCCAATTGTGCGGCCGGATCCCAGGCAGCCTGAAAGTTGACTCACTTCCGCTGACCTTCGCCGAGCCGTCGTTACCGAATCTCTTGGCCGCGGCGAGAGCGAATGCGTTCGAGATCAGGATTCGAGAGGCAGAACTCGCCCAGCACGGTTTTCGGGTTGCGTTGTCCAGGAACGAGCGATACCCGTCGATCGCGATCGGTCCGTTTTATTCCGTGGAGAAGGCGACGGACACCGAGCATCAGGCCGGGTTGGGAGTTTCGTTGCCGCTGCCTTTTTGGGATCGCAACGCCGGCAACATTGCCGCCAGCCAGGCACGTGAACAGCAAGCCCAGGCTTCGTTAATGGCGGCCGAGCGCGATGTCGAGATGCGCGTGATTCAAAAGGTCGAAATTTTGAACGCCAACAATGCCGAGATTGAAAGGCTCCGCGGCGATGAACTCTCAAAATTTCGAGAGGCAGCGGAGCTGGCGGACCGCAACTATCGCCTTGGGGGAGTTTCTTTACCCATCTACGTCGAGACCCAGAAGCAATATTTCGAACTCGTTAGTGCGATAAGCGATTTGCAGAAAGATGCGCTGGATGCGGCGCAGCAGATCGAAATCTTGACCGGGGTAAAGCTCTATCGGAGGGGCGAACGGCCATGATCGACAAGATTCTCGAGTTTTCGGTCCGGCAGCGCGTCCTGGTTTTGATGGGAGCCATGGCGCTGCTGCTCGGGGGGCTTTGGTCGGCATACAGACTGCCGATGGATGCCATTCCCGACATCACCGGCGTGCAAGTCCAGCTGAACACGACCGTGCCCGCGCTGGCGCCGGATGAAGTCGAGAAGCTGGTGACGATTCCCCTGGAGATGGCCCTGGGCGGTGTCGCGGGTGTGACTGAAATGCGGTCGCTCTCCCGTTTCGGTTTGTCGCAGGTTACGCTTCAGTTCACCGATGACACCGATATCTACCGGGCCCGGCAACTCGTAACGGAACGATTACAAACGGCCGCCGACTCGCTCCCGGCCGGCCTGACGCCAAAGTTGATTCCAATCACCACCGGGCTTGGCGAGGTTTTTTATTACACGATCGATTACGCGCCGAATGCGCCAAACGCGCCGGCATCCCGCGATGCGCAGCTAATGAAGCTGTGGGAAATCCAGGAATACGTTATCAAGCCGCAGCTGCGCACCGTTCAGGGAATTGCCGAAGTGAACGCGTATGGCGGTTTTGTGAAGCAGATCGTTGTCCGGCCCAAGGTTGAAAAGCTGCGGGACGCCGGCCTGACGGTTAACGATCTGGCCAAGGTAATTGGCGAGAATGTTGAAAACGCCGGCGGGGGGATTGTAAACGCCGGAAGCGAACAACTGGTCATTCGCGCAGTGGGTCGAGTGAACTCGCCGCAGGAAATATCCGCCCTGCCGGTAAAATTCGGCGCGGCCATCTTGCCATTGCGAGTCGGGGATTTCGCCGAGGTTGAGACCGGCCATGCCTTCCGAACGGGGGCAGCGACGCACGGCGGAAGCGAAGCAGTGCTGGGCGTTGCGATGATGCTGGCGGGCGAGAACAGTCATGCCGTTGCCGAACGCGTCGCGGAAAAAGTCGAGGAAGTGCAAAAACAATTGCCGCCGGGCGTTGTGATCAGTCCGGAGTACAACCGGCGAAACCTGGTCCATCGGACGATTCATACAGTCAGCATGAATCTATTCGAGGGCGCGCTGCTGGTGGTCGCGGTGCTGTTGTTCCTGCTGGGCAACTGGCGCGCGGCTCTCATTGTGGCCGCGGCAATCCCTCTCGCGTTTCTATTCGCGCTCATGGGAATGATGCGTCTGGGAATTTCCGGGAACCTGATGAGCCTCGGCGCGATCGATTTCGGGCTGATCATCGATGGCGCAGTGGTCATCGTTGAAAATGTGGTGCGACAATTAGGAGCAAAACAGCACCAGTTGGGGCGTCGCCTAACCACCGAAGAAAGGCTGCATGCTGTTCTCGCTGCCAGCAAACAGGTCGGAACGCCGATGTTCTTTGGCGTGCTGATCATCGCCATCGTTTATCTCCCGATTCTCGCCTTGTCCGGGATCGAGGGAAAAATGTTTCACCCGATGGCGCTCACAGTGATGCTTGCGCTGGGAGGCTCGCTGGTCCTGGCGTTGACCCTGATGCCTGCGCTCTGTTCGTTCCTGCTTCGCGGCCGGATTGCCGAAGGCGACAACTTTATCATTCGTGGGCTCAAGGCTCTATACGCTCCTGTCCTGCAGCTGGCATTGCGGTTGCGCTGGCTGACTGTGGCGGGAGCGGTTGGCCTTTTTATCCTGGCGGTTCTTATTTTCCGCCAATTGGGCGCCGATTTTATTCCGAAGCTCGATGAAGGAACTTTTACCATGATGGTGTTTCGGCCGAGCAGCATGAACATCGACCAAAGCATCGAGGAACAGCGAAGGACGGAGAAGGAGATTGTAAAGAGGGTGCCTGAAGTCACCCACGTGTTCTCTCGAATCGGCAGCGCGGAAATCGCCACCGATCCCATGCCGCCGAGCGATTGCGATTTTTACATCTATTACAAACCGCAGGATCAATGGCGAAAGGTGGACAATCAGCCGATCAGCAAGGAGGACCTGTCGAAAATCATCAGCGCCGAAATTGAAGCGTTGAACCCCGGGGCTCACGTAATGGTCGCGCAGCCGGTGGAGATGCGATTCAACGAGATGCTCGAAGGCATTCGCGCGGATATCGCGGTCAAGATATTCGGCAATGATTACGATGCGCTGGAGCGGCTCGGTTCGGAAGTGAAGGAGATTCTCGAGCAGATTCCCGGAACTCGTGAGGGCGAAGGTGAAGTGGAATATGAGACAACAGGACGCTCCCCGATGATGGAGATTCGCGCCCGGCGCGATGTCCTGTCAAAATACAATGTTCATGCCGGCGAAATCAACCAGACCATCGCGACCGCGTTGGGTGGCGAAACAGTGGGCACGATGATCGAAGAAAATCGCCGGTTCGACATCGTGGTGCGACTTGCCGAGTCCGAGCGCGAAAATATCGAAGCGATCCGGGCGTTGCCGGTGCGAGTGGGCGACGCCGGTTTATTGCCATTAAGCCAGCTGGCCGACATCGAACGTGTGCAAACAGTGTCGCCGATCCTGCGCGATTCCGGACAACGCCGGGCGGCATTGATGGTGAGCCTGCGAGGTCGCGATGTGGAGAGCTGGGTGCGCGAGGCAGGCGAAAAAGTCCGCCAACATGTCCAACTGCCGGAAGGCTACACCCTGGAGTTTGGCGGGCAGTTCGAGAATCTTCGTGAGGCGAAGGCGCGGCTTGCCATCGTGGTCCCGGCTGCGCTCGCGTTCATTTTCGTTCTCATCTTCATGGCGTTCGGCAGCGTGCGTCAGGCGTTGCTGGTGTACTCGGGCGTGCCGCTGGCAATTACGGGCGGAGTTGTCGCTCTTTGGCTGCGAGACATGCCGTTCAGCATTTCCGCAGCCATTGGATTCATCGCCCTGAGCGGAGTCGCAGTCCTCAACGGCGTGGTGATGATCACGTATTTCAATCAGCTTAGAGAACAGGGACTCGGGGTTCGTGACGCAGTCGTTGAAGGGTCGCTCACCCGTCTGCGCCCGGTGATCATGACCGCTGCCGTGGCCGCTTTTGGATTTATCCCGATGGCATTGTCGGCCAGCGCCGGCGCCGAAGTTCAGCGGCCGCTGGCCACCGTAGTCATCGGAGGGATTGTCAGTTCCACTTTCCTGACCCTGGTGCTGCTGCCTGTGCTTTATGAATGGGCCGAGCAAAAGAAGATATTAACTGGAACGCGGTCTTCGGATGCCTAACCAAATAGCGAGCAGGAAATTTCATTCGCGTTTTGGGCTCATTCACCTGCGCTACCGCAAGCAGAAGGGGACGCTGACCTACGAACAGAAGGGCGGCCACCAGAGCTCGGCAGACCGCAATGGAGTTAGTTTGGATGCGCACATTCACGCGCTTTATGGATTGTCTCTGCAACGCCCGGGAAAACGTGTGCTCATGATTGGTTGCGGCGGCGGCACGCTCGCCACCATGCTGGCCCGGGCGGGTCGGCGCGTGACGCTGGTCGACATCGATCCGGTTTCGTTCATCGTGGCCAGGCGCTGTTTCGGATTGCCGCGCCAGGTTGCGTGTCACGTCTCGGATGGACTGGCGTATATGCAGAAGACCCGGCAACGCTTCGATACGCTGATCGTCGACGCCTTTGTCGGAGAAAATATTCCGCCTCATATGAAGGGCCCGGAGTTTTTCAAGGCGGCGCTGCGTTGTCTTTGTCGCAATGGAGTTGCGCTGATCAACGTGTGCATTGACGGCAAATCCGATTCAACCGCGGATCGAATTGCAGCCGGGTTTCAATCGCTAAAACGGCCGGCGCGGATTCTCGATAGCCGTGGATCGGAGCGGAACACGATTGTCATGGCCGGCAATGTGCAAAATCTGCGGCGCCCAACCCTGCTGGTTCGGCCTGAAGCGGACGCCCGGCAAACGACGCGCGAGCTGGGGCAAATGCGTTTTCGACGCCGGCGCGCCTGCTGGTAAAGGCTGGGCTTCAGGCCGTCTCCACTGGCCTACGAAACCGATCCATCCGGTAACATGGCAGATGTGGTGGCCAGGCCTCCCATCTCGCTCTTTTCTTGACGCAATAATGTTTGTGCAATATGTGTTAGTGACATATATGTCCGCCATCTCGATTCTCGACCGGGAGCTGAAAAAGGGGAGCGCCGAGCTTTTGATCCTGTCGCTGGTCGAGGACCGTCCCCGGCACGGCTACGATATCGGTCAGCTCATCGAACTTCGGTCCCGGGGCACCGTCCGATTCAATGTCGCTTCGCTCTATCCGCTGCTCTACCGCTTGGAAAAACGCGGCTGGATCCGCGGCCGCTGGGTCGAGAAACCGGGACAGCGCCGTCGGCGCTATTATCGTCTGACCGCGGCGGGCAGGAAAGTGCTGGCCCGGCAACGGGAAGGCTGGCGTGAGTTCGTCGGCGCGGTCAGCCGGATCACGGGGATTCAACATGCCTGATTTTCGCGCGGTGATCAGAGAACGGCTGGCGGCGTTGAATCTGCCGCCGATTCGTGAAGCGGAGATCGTCGAAGAAATTTCGCAGCATCTGGAGGAACAATATGAAGACGCCTTGAGCCGCGGGGCCACGGAGGCGGAGGCGCGGGCATCGCTGCTCGACGGGTTGCGATTGCCGAAAACGTTCCTCCCGGGCGCAAAATATATCGAACCGATCCCGATGGGATCCAGGAGGAAGAGAAATATGATATCAGATATCGGACAGGACATTCGTTATGGGCTTCGAATTCTGGGGAAAAATCCGGTGTTCACTGCGATCGCCGTGATCGCGTTGGCTCTCGGAATCGGCGCCAACAGCGCCATCTTCAGCGTGGTCAATGCAATCCTGCTGCGGCCGTTGCCTTACAATAATCCGGAGCAACTGGTGATGATCTGGGACGAAGCGGCCCATCTCGGTTTTCCCAAGGACACGCCTTCGCCGGCCAACTTTCTGGACTGGCGGCGGCAGGTCACCGTGTTCGAAGGCATCGCCGCGTTTGCCGAGCGCAGTTATAATCTGACCGGCGTGGGCGAGCCGGAGCGCCTTGATGGGCGCCGGGTTTCGGCAAACCTGTTCGACTTGTTAGGGGCCAAACCGCTCCTTGGCCGCACTTTTCTGGCCGAAGAAGACAAGCCGGGCACCAAGGTTGTTCTCTTGAAGGAAGGCTTGTGGAAACGGCGATTTGGCGGCGATCCCGGCGTGGTGGGAAAGACGGTGAATCTCAACGGCGAGCCTTACACCGTTCTGGGCGTCCTGCCGGACGGCGTTCAGCTGCCCTCGTTCGGCAAATGGCGCGACCAGGTCTGGGTGCCCATGGGATTCACGCCCGAGGAAGCGGGCGAGCGCAGCAGTCATTATTTGCAGGTTGTCGGTCGGCTGAAACCGGGCGTGAAACTGGAGCAGGGCCAGGCGGAGATGGAAACGATTGCGGCCCGCCTTGCCCAGCAATACCCCGACCACAATGCCCGGCGCGGGGCGGTCGTTAGGCCGCTGCATGAAGAGATCGTGGGCGACATGAAGCCGGCGTTGCTGATCCTGCTGGGCGCGGTGGCTTTCGTGCTCCTGGTCTCGTGCGCAAATGTGGCCAATCTCCTTCTGGCCCGCGCGGCGGCCCGGCAAAAGGAAATCGCGCTGCGTCTCGCGCTGGGGGCCGATCGGATTCGGCTGACCCAGCAACTTCTGGTCGAAAGTATCATGCTCGCGTTGCTCGGAGCGGTCGCGGGCCTGGGCCTCGCTCAAGTCGGGCTGAATGTCCTGACCCGTTTCATTCCACCGGACCTCGTTCACGCCGATGCGATCAATATCGACGCCAAGGTGCTCGGATTTACTTTGGTCGTGGCATTGGCCACCGGGTTGATTTTTGGACTCGCGCCGGCCAGCCAGGCCTCGCATTTCAACCTGACCGAGACATTGAAAGAAGGCGGACGCGATTCCAGCGGCGGCTCGCGAGGGAAACGGCTCCGGAGCGCGCTGGTTGTCGCCGAGGTCGCGATCTCTTTCATCCTTCTGATCGGCGCCGGGTTGCTCATCAATAGTTTCATGCATCTGCGCGATCTGAATCCCGGGTTTCGTCCCGATCATCTGCTGGCGCTAAGCGTCGATCTTTCGGAGGTAAAATATCCCGATACGCAGCATCGGGTGGCTTTCTTCGACGAAGTGAAACGGCGGGTGGAAGCGTTGCCCGGCGTGCAATCGGTCGCGATCGCCGGGAATCTTCCCTACACCTACAACGGCGATTCAACGGTCATCGGGGTGCAAGGCATGCCGGATCCGCCGATTGACCAATGGCCTGATGTTGTCTATCGCACCATCGGCTCGGGATATTTCAGCACGATGGGAATCCCAATGGTGCGAGGGCGCGACTTCAACGACCAGGATGTCCTGGAGGTTACGCCCGTTGTGATCGTCAGCGAAAAGATGGCCAAGTATTATTGGCCTAACCAGGATCCGATCGGCAAACAAATCAGGGTTGGCGGGGCGCAAGGGGATGGCCCGTGGCGGACGGTCGTCGGCGTGGTCAAGGATGTTCGGCAGAACGATTTCGTCGCCGAACCGAAGATGCAGATGTATTTCACTTATCGGCAGGTGAAGAGCCTGGTGGCGAATGCGCTGATCATTCGCACATCGGTCGATCCATTGAGCCTCGCGACATCCGTGCGCAATTCGATCTGGGCGGTGGACAAGGACCAGCCGGTCGCGAATATCGATTCGATGGAGCACATCGTCGCCGGAGCGATTGCTCGTCAACGATTCAGCATGCTGCTGCTGGCCGTCTTCGCCGGGCTCGCAATGGTGCTGGCGGCGGTCGGTATTTACGGAGTGATGAGTTACTCGGTCGCCCAACAAACGCGCGAAATCGGCGTTCGGATGGCGCTCGGCGCGAGTCGAGCGGATGTGCTGAAGATGACGGTGACCCAGGGGCTCAAACTGGTGAGTGTGGGTCTGGTATTCGGCGTCATCGCCGCTTTCCTGCTGACCCGGGTAATGGCCAGCCTGCTTTTCGGAATCAGCGCGACCGACCCGATCACATTCGTAAGCATTGCTTTGATCCAGATGATTGTGGCGTTGCTGGCCAGTTACATCCCGGCCCGCCGCGCAACCCTGGTCGATCCCATGATTGCGCTGCGGGCGCAGTGATCAATCTAATATTGCTCATGGCAATGCCGTTCCCGACCGTGATTTCACGGTCGAGATATCGGATGCGTTGATTGCTCCGTTCACGTTCACGTCGGTCCGGAAATTGGACGCATCGGTAGCGTTACCGGATTGCGCTTTTGTCTGGCTGATGTCGGAGGCGTTAACTGCGCCATTGCCGTTGGTGTCGCCGATAAGGAATCCAACCTGCAAACTCGTCGAGGCAAGTATTCCGCCGGACGTGGAAGTCACATTCGTAGCGGTTAATGTCAGCCGCTGAACGTCTGTAACTCCGGTAAGACTAACGAGCATATCGTTGCCGCTGAAACTGACCGAGCCGACGTTTCCTGTGCCCGACGTGACCATCGCGCTGCCACTGGCGAGTTCTCGATCGAAGTGGAGCACAATGGTGTAGTTGCCGTTTCCATTGCGTGATTCCACACCGGTGCCGTCCAATGGCATCGGCGCGTCGAACGTTCCGGCAACCCCATGAGTGAGCCGCGACGCGGCTCCCTGCATCGCCGGCGCGGCGATCGCCGTGGTGCAGGCATTGGGGAGCTTGATGTTCGTTACCGCAATATCATCCAGGTAGAACCCCTTGAATGATGAGCCGGGATCGGACGTGAATCTCCATCGGAATTGAATCGTGTCGCCCGGAGTCAGCCCGGCGAGCAAATGACACCGCCGGCCGTAGGTTGTCAGGTCGCCGGTCATCCACGTGGTGCAATCGCCCACCGGCAGAGTCGCCGGGCCGGTAATCACCGCCTTGGACGCCGGGTAGTTGCAGGCATTGATCGGCGGAGCGCCGGTGCAATCGAGCGCGGCATAATCCGCAGTGATATCGGAGACCATGCAGCCATCTGCGGTGGCGCTGCTGGGCGCGGGGACGTCGGTCCATGGCCCGCCATTTCGCGAATATTCGATCGCCACGCCGTCCCATCCTTTCTCCATTTGGTGCCGTTCCCAATAAGTCAGGTTAATGCTGGTGGAGCCCACGGTCAGGATCGGGGTTTCGGCCGATGCGCACAGATTGGCGGAATAGGTCGCGTTAGGTCCCGGACCGGCGTTGCGATACGCGAAGCCGCCGCCCGGCGTGTGGTTCGCGCCGGGATCGTCGGCAGTTCGCACGATCCGCCAGGTGTGATCTTCGGTATTGCCGGCCCCGGTTGCATTCAGGTGGAGGAAGGAGGTTCCATCTCCGCCGCCATCCAGCCAGGTGCTCGCGGTCGGCTGTGTGCCGCTACCATACGGAGTGCCGGCAACGTGCACATTATTGTTCTCCTCGTTACCGCCGCACGCGCCCGAACCGCCGGTTGTGTTGTCCTCGGCCCGCACCACATAATAGTAGGTTTGTCCGCTGGTCAGGTTATCGGTATCGGAATATGAATTGGGTCCGGGAACGCAGCTGGCGATCCGATTGCCCGCCGAAGGCACAAAGTCCGGCGTCGTTCCGCGATAAACGTTGTATTTCACCTGCCGGAAGGGACAGCTCGCGCTGCCGGGCGTCCAGGTCAGGTTGATGGCGCAGGCGGTGCCATCGACGCTGGTCACGCCGGTGACGCCGCCGAAAACCGGTTCCAAATTACAACCGCCGGTGGCGGTTGCGCTCACCGCGCCGCTGCGAACCAGCGCCTGGCAACGACCTGCGCCGTCGGTGGCGGCGACCACTCGATAGCTGTAGGTGACGCCACCCTGCGGGGTGGTGTCAGTGAAACTCGTTTGATTCCCCGGCACGAAAGCCAGTGGTTGATAAAGCCCTTCGCTGCCCGGAGTGCCGATGGCTCGTTCAATGGCATAGCTGCCTGGCGCCGGAGAGATCGCCGTCCAGGTAATTTGAATTTGGTTAGGCCCGGGAACCGTGGCGGCGCCGATTGCTGGCGCGCTGGTCGGCCGGGATGTGCAGGTTCCGGGCTGGCACTGCCCGAAGTCGCTGCCCGGCGGAAAGGCGGTGGAAGCGACCCGGGTGCGCCATTCGAAATTGGTCGTGCCACTGCCTAACGCATAATAAAGATTGGCATACCAGAATGTGCAATCGTCGGCGGGATCGCTGCTCATGCTGGAATAATCGCCCCAGCGGCCAGGCAGGACGACGCCGTCCGCGATTTCATTTCGAGTGCCGGTAAAGATGATTGTTTCCGGAACCGTCATCGTGCCGAGAGGATCGTTTTTTTGCCGGCCGGTATAACGAATAGAGTGGGAATCCAGTCCGTCGATCGTGCCGGTGGCGCTGTAGCCGGTGATGATGTTGCCGGCGCTATCCATGGCGATGGAAGGCATCCAGCGGGAACGCCCATTGGGCGCATCGGCTACGGTGCCTTGTTGATAAGTGCAGGGATAGGTGGTGCAAACTGCATCCGGCTGGCCCGAAATGCGGAACTCATACCAGCGAACGCCGGAGACAACTCCGGTGACACTGGGATCTACGGAATGCGAGACGACCAGCGATTCATGATCGACAAAATTTCGATAGGCCAGGCGGAACATGAGACGATCGGCTAACGAGTCGAGCGTGAAGGGGTTTTGAGGCTGGGGGATGCAATTGCCGCCACCGCACGCCGCACTGGCCGGGGCGATCGGCATGATCGCCTGGAGTGTTCGCGTCGTATTGGCCGGCGTGGCGAAATCGACTTTCATCCGATAGAGGTGCATCCCGTCGCCGTGTATCGACGTGAAGATGCCGGGCGCGCCTCCGGGAGGCGGCGCAAACCCATCAAGGTCGGCCGGCATATGGCCGCCTTCCAGCGGATCGAGGATGACCTGCCACGTTGCGGACGGATCTCCCGCGATCATTTTGGTTCGATCCATTGCGCCGAAAAGGCCGGCCACAAAGGAAAAGCCGCCGGGAGCGTTATCAAAGCTGTGCGCCATCACGTAATAGGCGTCGGACCAGACGCCGTAGTGCGGGTAGTCGCCGAAATCGCCGCCGTTCTGGCCGTTGCCGTCCGGCACGGCGAACGCATAACGCGCATACGTTCCGGCTGCGTTGGGTGAAGTTGAAACAGCCACGCATTGATAGAAGAAACCGCCGGCGTCCGCGCTGGAAGTAAACTGCGAGATCAGCCAGCGGTTCGCGACCTTGTCATAAAGTACCACCGGATCACCCGAGTTCTGTGACTGGCAGGCGCCACCGAAACCGGCCCAAAGCGTGTTGATATTGACCGGACCAAGGAGCGAAGTTGCGGCGTGAGTCGTGCGATTCAGCGACCACACCTGGTAGCGTGAGTTAACCGTCTCCACGTACTGATCGTTACCGACCGAGCCGTTCGTGTCCGGCGGGTACCCTCCGGTCAGGCTCCCCGGCACGCCGTCGAAATTAAATCCGGTCGCGGGAACATCCGGGCTTGCCGGGGCGTTGGAAGGCCGGACCTTCGGCGCGATTTGGACAACCGGATCCGGTTTGTCCGATTTGGGTATGCGAGCCGCGGGGATCTTGAGTTCTTCGAGATCATGCTCCTGGGATTCGGGAAGCTCGATTTTGGCCAGCTCCGTCAGTGGCGGCGAAATATCGAAGCGCGATGCCCCGATTGAATAAACGGTTTGCCCTAGGTTGTTCCTTTGCTGCGAAATTTTGACCGTATCGGCGCTGTCGGGCGACGTCTGGTTGGAAGTGCGCGTTGCGGACTTGGACGCGCCGGTCGTTTTGGCTGCGCCGCCGCGGGCGGTGAGCTTTCGCTTCAACCAAAGCGCGGCCGAGTGCCGGTCGGCAAACGGGCCGTTGATTGAGAAATGCTTTTGGAAAGCAGCCCGGGCGTTGGCGAAGATGGCGGGATGTTCGTCCAGTGCGGCCATGGCCAGAACAGCGGCAAAACTGCCGAGAGCCATCGCGATTACGACGCGAAGAATGAGAATACCGGATTGAGATGTAGGGTTCGTTTTCATGGCGGATTTTGACTAACTACAGGTAAATCGGGTCCCCGAAGCGAATGGCCGTGCCCCGTCGCATTTTTTGCATGGCGGGCCGGATAGGGTCAGGATAACGAGACCCAATGGCCCGCGCGAAAACCATTGGGCGAGAACGGCATAGGGCCTGCTGGCCAGGCTCGCGATGCATCGTCCAAAGATCCTTCTGGTTATTGTTGCCGCGGCTTCCATCGGATCGGGCGTATGGACGTTTAACCGTACTAAACAAAGTCACGGCACCGAGCTTCCTTTGACTTCGGATGCCTACCGGCTGGACAAGATTTACCGGTCGATGGAGGGACCGATGTCGATCCAGAGCAACATTTTTCTCGGAGCTTCGGAAAAAACTCCCCTGCAATGGATCACCGGCATCGAAACGCAAGTGGTGGATGCGACTGACGGGAAACGGATCTCCCAGGAGTATTTCTGCCACTCCAATCTCACATTTGGCGAGAAGGGAGTTTCCCCCGGCGAGTATAACAGACGATTTGGGGGCAGAACGCACTTGGACTGGAGGCTGTTTACCCTGGTGCCGGGCCGGCTCTCGATCGATTTCCCGGAAGGTTTTGGGGTGCCTGTTCTGTCGAAGGAGCCGCTCGATTACGTGACAATGTCGCTAAACCTGAATGCGGCAAACCAGGCAGTGAACGTTCGAATGCAAACCAAGGTGCACACCATTGGAGCTGATCAGCCGGATGCGCCGACCCAGGCGCTATTTCGGCGAGCGTTGTATGTGCTTCAGCCCAACGGTGTGACCGCATCGACGAACCAGGCCTGCGCCGCCCATATGGGCACGCAGCACCGCGGCTCAGGATGCGCCGAAGTGGCCAAGCTAAACCTGGACGGCACGGCGGCCGCGCCTAACGAAGGATTGATGAATCACTGGATCGTGCCCCCGGGCCGCCATCTTTACCGGACAGAGATAACCCCGCAGTTAAACCTGCCTTTCGACACGAACATTCATTACGCCACGATTCATGTTCATCCTTTCGCGCGCGGGATGAAATTGCGGGATCTCACAACGGGCGTCACGGTCCTCGACCTGAGCTCGCGCGATTGGCCTGACCGGGTGGGAGTCGCCAGTGTCGACGAATTCAAGTCGGTGAAAGGGATCACGATCTCGCGCACCCATCGATATGAGCTCCTGGTCGAATACGACAACACGCTCAGTGCCGATACCGACGCCATGGCGATTTTGTATCTCTATCTCCTGGAAAAAGATCTGGCCTGATCTTTTCCACGGATCTTCAGAGGCAGGTGGAGAGGAACTTGCTGTTACTGAGGGGTATGCCAACCAAAATGACAGTTGAATCGCGGGACATCTGCACCCTTCATGTCAGCGGTACCCTCAAGCGAGCGGAGTTTGGAGCGGACCAGGAAACACTGGCCAAGATGATCGATGACGGCGGTAAACCACGGGTCCTGGCGGTGCTGGACAACTTCGAAGGATGGGAGCGCGACGTGAACTGGGATGATTTTGATTTCCTGGTCACGTATAGTGACTCCATCGCCAAGATCGCCATCGTGGGCGACGCGCAATGGGAAACGAAAGCTCTCGCCTTCGCTGGTGCGGGGGTTCGCGGCGTCCCGGTGAGGTTTTTTCCTCCGGGAACAGTGCCCGAAGCGCGGGCCTGGCTGGTGGAATGACCGCTTAGAACTGAACTGGCTCGGACACGGGCGCGGTCGGTTCGGTTTGTTTTTCCGGCACTGATTGCTCTTCACTCAAAGCCGGCTTTTCCGCAGGAACGGCCTTAGCTTCTCCGATTGGCTTCCGCTTTTTCGCCGCGCGAGCTTTCGTCTTTCGTTTCTTAACCCGCCTTCTGGGTTCAGCCGGTTCAGCCACGCTGCGGGAAGAAATTGCTTCCGCTTCAGCCACCGCCCGCTCCGCCTCGGCCAGTTCTTCCCTGGCGCGCTTCAGTCGCTTTTTGGCTTTCCGGGCGGCCTGGCGCGCTTCTTTTCGCTTCTTTTTTGCAATCCGCGAATCTTCCTTGGCCTCCTGAACTACACCTCGAGCGGCAGCAAGCCTGGCCCGCAGCGCGTGGATGTTGCCAGAGATCTCTTCGGAGTTTTTCATCCAAATGAATTCTGAGCGCAACCGATCGGCCCAGTAAATACGACCTTGGGCGTATCGAGATGGCTAATTTTGCCCTTTGGGTTTCAAGAGTCCGCTGGCCGCGGCCCGAACCTCGGGGTCCGACATTCGATAAACGCTGCGGTCGAGCAGGTAATGGATAAAACCCGAAGCAAATCCGAGAGCCACGAGTGCGGGGACCCAGGAAGAGGTGCGCAACGCCGTGGCGATCGCGCCAAATATTCGGTCGCTATAGAAGGTACCGTCCTGCCGGTTCGCTTCGACCTCAAAAAGTGGCAGCAGCAGGACTGACATCGCCGTTAACACGATCAAAATTGCCCAGGGCCGGATATTCAGGTTATGGAAAGCTCGCCGGATGACACCGGCCGGCGGCGGCGACTCGGCAACGGTGGTCTGCGATGCCAGCCCGGTGGCCAGAATCCAGTGCTGCGAAGTCCAGACTACCAGAAAAAGAAACAGGCTTCGGGGACGCAGCGCGATCGTAACCATTATGGCGATGCCCGCGATATAAAGAATGCGGGGCAACGACCACTGGGGCGAGCGCACTTCGGCGAAAAGGACAATAGCGGTGACGATGAGCAGGGCGGCGGTGGCGGCAACGCGGATCTCATCCTGCGCGGAAACGATCCAGGCGGGAAAGAACCAACGATCGATCCATTGTTCCTGATAGGCCACCGCGCCGGCGAGAACGTCGGCCACGAATACCAGCAAACCGCCGACGCTGAGAGCGAAGAGCCGATCCATTCGGCGGGTCTCAACGCGGGCGCTGCGTCCGGCCCGGGTTCGATAGAGGGAGAGCGCGCCAAAATGCTGGGCGGCAAAATGATAGGTAACCCAGGCGTAATCGATGATCGCCATGGCGACGAGCCGTTCTTCCCGTGTCCATGGCAGCGCCGTGTCGCCCGGCAGAAACAGGGCGAAACAGCCAATCGTCACCAGCACCGGGATGATCACGAACCGGACCGGCTGCGACCGAAGCAACGGGCGATAGGCCTCGGTGCAGTAGGCCAGGTAGGTGCTGCAAAAGCGATGGCCCAGCCAGAACAAAGCCGTTAGGCCAAAATAGAGAAGATCGAGCGGGCTCGATTCGGGGTCCGAATATCCATGAGCCAGCCAGATCACAATGGGCGCGAGCCAGAGCGCGCTCATCATCCAGAATCCGTCCCAGGCGGGTCCCCGGACCCAGGGGGAATGGCCGGCGGGCCGCGACCATGGCGCAATCTCGCTGGCTGTGGTGCTGGCGCTACTCATGGGTGACTCCCACGAGCGTCACGATAGGAAAAACGAAGCGGGATTCTCCATCGGACGAAGGTCTCATGCCCGGGTTCGGATGACCCAGCGCGACACGAAAACGTAACAAAATGCGGCTTCCCAAGGGCGGCCCCGTCATGTTAGACCGTTAGGCCAATAGGAATCCTTGGTGGCTGGCGACATACGAGTCCCGTTTCTGGCGAAACACGGTGGCGCAGCAGGCGCGCCACGGCGTTGCGGTCTGCTATTGGCTGGCGCCTTGATCACGGGCCTTTTGATTGGACCGACCGCCGACGAGGTGAGAGGCGCGGAACCGAAACGCGTCCTGGTGGTTCATTCGTTCGGATCGGTTGCGCCGCCGTTCACGACGCATTCCATCGCCTTTGAAACGGAGCTCGTGGAGAAACTGGGAGAGCGGGTCGATCTTGACGAGGTCTCGTTGGACATGGCGCGCTATGCCGATACCAGCCTGCAGGAGGCGCTGGTCGAGTATCTGCAAAAGCGCCAGGCTCATTGGAAGCCTGACCTGGTGGTGCCCATTGGATCGCCCGCGGGTGTTTTCGTCGCACGATACCGGGACCGCCTTTTTCCTGAGACCGCCATCCTTTATACCGGCATGGACCGTAGGCCGCTGCCGCCGGACGCTCTGGAAAAGAACGCCGCTTTCATTGGAGAAAATTTCAATGTGCCGGGATTCGTGGAAGACATCCTTCAGATTGCGCCGGACACGAAAAACATCGCGGTCGTGATCGGGGCCTCGCAGGTGGAAAAGTTTTGGAGCGCGGCGTTTCAAAAAGAATTCGAACCGTTCAAAGACCGGGTGAATTTCATCTGGCTCGATGATTTGCCGTTCGATCAGATGCTGGACAGGGTTAGCAAGCTGCCGCCGCACTCTTTTATTTTTCTGGTGCTGCTGTTGCGTGATGCCTCCGGAGTGACTCACAACGCGGATGAAGCGTTGCAACGTATTCATGCCGTGGCCAACGCCCCGGTGAACGGGATCTTCCAGCACCAACTTGGGCTGGGGATTGTCGGCGGCCGCCTTTATCAGGCGGAGCGCGAAGGTGTGGAATCGGCGCAGATGGCGATTCGGATCCTGCATGGGGAACCGCCTTCAAGTCTGCCGCCGAGAATCATCGGACCACTGCCTGCACGCTACGACTGGCGGGAATTGCAGCGTTGGTCGATAGCAACAAAGAACCTTCCCGCGGGGAGCCATGTCTTTTTCAACCAGCCATCGTTCTGGGAGAGATACCGGCTCTGGATTGTGGGCTCGGTTGCGCAGGCTCTTCTCATCGCCGGCCTGGTGGCCAGTCTGCTGAAGCGACGGCGAGCCGAGCGTTCGTTAGGCGAAAGCGAGCAGCGGTTCCGGAAAGTGGCCGACGCGGCGCCGGTCCTGTTATGGATGTCCGGTCCGGAAAAACTATGCACCTTCGTGAACCAGGCCTGGCTTAACTTTACCGGGCGCACAATGGAGCAGGAGACGGGCGAAGGCTGGGCCGGGGCGGTTCATCCGCGCGATTTCAAGCAAACGATGAATACTTATGTCAAGGCGTTCGACGCGCGGCAGCCATTCGTTATGCAGTACCGGCTCCGGCGGGGCGACGGGGAGTATCGCTGGATTACCGACCACGGCGTACCCCGGACAGACGCGTCGGGAAACTTCCAGGGATATATCGACGCCTGCGTCGATATCACCGACTTGATCGAAAAGGACCGGACCCTGCACAAGACGGAGGAACGAGTTGCGCTGGCTGCCGAAACTGCGCGGCTCGGGGTTTGGGAGCTTGATCTGACCACGAACCAGCTGTGGATATCGGAGAAGGCGCGAGAGTTATTTGAAATTGAGAGCGATGGTCGGATCAGCCTCGAAGCGTTCCAGTCGCGCGTCCATCCGGAGGATCGCCCACTGCGTGAGTCGGCCATTCAGAACGCGATAGCGACCAAAGGCGAATATGAAATCGAGTTTCGCCTGCAGCGTGCGAACGGGACCATCCGATGGATCGCGAGCCGGGCGCGGTGCGTTCCCGGCGAAGAAAACGGGATGACGCGGCTCATCGCCGTTTCGCTGGACATTACCGAACGGAAACAGGCGGAACAGTTGTTTCGTCTGGCCACGGAGGCATCGCCCAGCGGTACCCTGCTCGTCGACACGGCGGGTAAAATCCTTCTCGTTAACGCCCACATCGAGGAGCTATTTGGCTATCAGCGCGATGAGCTGCTTGGGAAAAGCATTGAACTTCTCGCGCCGGAAGGCCTTCTCGCCCTGTATCACGACCGGTTGAACAAGTTCATGGCCGCGCCACAGGCCCGCCCGATCGGGAGCGGAGGGGAATTGGTGGCCCGGCATAAGAATGGGAGCGAGATCCCGGTGGAAATTGGGCTTAACCCGGTTCGCACTCCGGAAGGTCTCCTGGTGCTGGCCACTGTGGTGGATGTTTCCCAACGCAAGCAGGCCGAGCAGGAAGCACGGCGCCAGCGAGATCAAATCGATCTTCTGAGCCGGGTCAGTCTTTTGGGAGAAATGACCGCTTCACTTGCTCACGAATTGAACCAGCCGCTGTCGGCGATTGTAAATAACGCCAGCGCCGGGATGCGCTTCATCGACACGGACCGAATCGATGACGAGGCCCTTCGGGAAATTCTGGTGGACGTGGTGGCGGACGGGCGGCGCGCCACTGAAATTATTCGCAGTGTCCGTAACACGATCAAACGAGGAGGTTCGATCCGTCAAACGTTGGATATGAACCAGATCGTCCAGGAGGTGTCGCACATCGTTCAGCCGGATGCCCTGGCGCATTCGTGTCGGATGGAAACGTCGCTCGGAATGAATCTGCCCGAAGTCGAAGGCGACCGTCTTCAAATCCAGCAGGTGCTGATCAATCTGGTCAACAACGCCTTCGATGCGATGCTGGGAACTCCGCCCCGCGATCGAAAGGTCGAGATCGGGACGCTGAGAACAGACGGCGTGGTTTGCGTCAGTGTGCGCGACCACGGAACGGGCCTCGGCAACGAGACCCAGGGGCAGGTCTTCGAACAGTTCTTTACCACCAAGGAAGAAGGCCTGGGCATGGGGCTGGCAATTGTGCGCTCGATCATTGAAGCGCACGGCGGTAAGATTGCGGCCGAAAATATGGCCGACGGCGGCGCCCGTTTTTGTTTTACCCTGCCGGCAATCGAGAAAGGATAGGATGACCACAACAAATGGAATGGTGCTCGTCATTGACGACGACGAGTCTGTGCGGAAGAGCCTGAAGCGATTGCTCGCCTCGGCCGGCTATGAGAGTGAGGTTTTCAAATCGGCGTCGGAATACTTGAAACGTCCGCCGGACAGGGGTCCTTCCTGTCTGATCGTCGATGTGAAAATGCCGGAGCTGAACGGCATCGAATTCCAGGAAGCTCTGATTCAGCGGCGCCGGGAAGAACAGATTGTGTTTATCACCGGTCACGGAAATATTCCGATGTGTGCCCGGGCGATGAAAGCGGGCGCGGTGGATTTTCTGCCGAAACCTTTCAAGTCCGGCGAACTGTTGAAATGCGTCGAGCGAGCCCTGGCGCGCTCGCGGGACCAGCGTCACCGTTCTGCGGAAAAAGATAAAGCCCGGCGTCAGCTGGATTTGCTGACTCCTCGCGAGTTCGAAGTCATGCAGCTGGTGATCACCGGCATGCTCAACAAACAAGTCGGCGCAGAGCTCGGGATGGCTGAAAAAACAGTCAAGGTCCACCGCGGCCGGGTGATGCAGAAACTGGAGGTCACGTCGGTGCCGGAGCTGGTCCATCTGGTGCAGACAGCCGGTGTCGCGACGGCGATGCCCCATGGGACCAAGGTCTAGGTGTCCGGTTGCTCCGGCGCGAGTTAACCCTGCGCATGTTGAACTTCATTACCCCTGTTGAAAATCGCACCGGTCGGATGACGGGAGAGTCGACATCGTTCGCTCCACGGCGTTCCGGCACCCTTTTATTGCCGTGGTCCAGGCAAACTTTTGCCGACGAAGAGTTGGAGTTAAACCTCCCGGGCTCGCAGCTGGCTGAAACCGCGGATCTTGCCACACTTTATCCCGATGAACACGGGATCAATCACATCGTCTAACTCTAGAAATATTTCGGCGGGTATATTATAATGGAGGGCATATAGCAGGTCGCCCGGGTCCGGCGGCCTGTCTGGGGGAGATGACAGGATTGTCACGATTTTGGGTCGATCACCGTAACATATGAGGTCTGAGGGAGTTGAGGTGGGACGAAGGTCCAATAGTGAGGCCGGGAATTGCACCCTAGGCTGCACCCCGATGTCCGGGATGGAGCCACCTGTGATTTGCCTGCTGGATGATGATTCAGCCAGTCTCGCTAATAACAGCCGGCTTCTCGCCTCCATGAATTTTAGGACACAGCCATTCTGCGATCCCAATGCGTTACTTAGATATGCGGAAGTCTTTCATCCTCGAATCGCGATCGTCGATTTCGGCGGGTCGCACGCGGGTGGCCTGGAGATGGCCAAACGCATCAAGGAGGTATCGCCGGCAACGCGCGTCATTATCTCGCTAAAGGTCCATCGCGGCGAGCGGGCGCGAGACATGCTTTCTGGGAAGGAGTTAACGGATTTAATTGCACACTGTATCGAACAACCACAACGGGGGGATCCCATCAGGCAGCACGGAGTCCAAACCGAGGAGGTCGGACTTGATCGCTGCGCCTGACAGGACCGCCCTGAGTGTTTGTCTGGTGGACGACGATCCGTCGGTTCTGAAATCGACCCGCCGCCTGCTCGCCTCGGCCGGATGGAAGGTGGAAGCTTTTACCGACCCCGTTGAATTCCTTCGTTATGCCGAGATCCATCGGCCAAGGGTCGTTGTGCTCGATATTCGAATGCCGGAAATGAACGGCCTCGAAGTACAGGCACGACTGAAAAAAGTTTCTCCCGAAAGTCGCGTGGTGGTTCTGACCAGCAAAGACGATCGAAACGTTCGCCACATGGCGATCGAATCGGGAGCGCTGGCATTTTTTCTGAAGCCGGTCCACGACGAAGATTTTCTGGCCGGTATTCAGTCCGCCGCGGCGGATAATTAGACGGCGCGCCGACGACGCAATCTGATCGAATCGGGCCCGGTCTCTCCGCGTCAGGCCGAAGAGGAGTCTGTTCCGCGGAGCCGTACGGCCAAAGTCCGATATCGGCGTCACGGCGCGACGTGTCACCGTTGCCGCGTAATGGCGCAGGATGAGTTGGCCGATCGCTGTCCGACAACGTATTGCGGTCGACCGGTCCGCCCCGCTGAATCCAACCCCGATCCAGGTTTCCTCTCATGATCACAACCTCCCAGAGTTCTCGTGTCGTTATCCCAATGCTGCTGCTCGCTGTTTCCGCTGTTTCAAATGCGCGGGCGTCGGAGATGGACGATTTGAAGGCCGCGATGCAGGCCATGAAGAAGAGCATGGAGGAGATGCAGAAAAAAATCGCCCGGCTGGAACAGGAAAATAAGAAGCCGCATAGTGCGGCGACAACCGCGAAAGCGCCGGCACCCCCGGCTGAAGGACCGGCGCCGGGCACGGGATCGGTTTCGGTCACGGCCCAGGGCGACCAGGTGGTGACGATCAGGCCGACTACGGTGACGATCGAAGGACACGCCAGCCAGGTCACGCAACGTCCGGCCCACAACGATCAGCAGGAGGCGGCGCCCCGGCCTAACGATCTAACCCTCGATCCGAAATATCGCGGGTTTGTTCCGATTCCCAACACGCCGGTCCTGATCAAGTTCAACGCCAAGCCGCACCTCGATTTCACCGACGATACGCAGAACTCGGGTGACACAGATCGTTTCGTGACTGCGAAAATCCCGGTCGACGGCGATTTCTTCAAGGGGGGCGGCAATCAGTTCAACATAAACGCGAGGGGATCCCAGCTGAGCATCGATGTGCGCGCACCGACAGTGCCGGGCAGTCCGCGTTTTTATTTCCAAAACGATTTTTTCGGGAGCGGCAGCAACGAATACAACTTCAGGGTCCGCCAGCTTTACGGGGAATATTACAACTTCGTATTTGGCCAGACCTTCAGCGTGTTTGAAGATCCGGATGCCTGGCCGGACAACGTCGATTACGAAGGGCCGAACTCGGCAATCTTCGCCCGCCGTCCCTTGATCAAGTATCAATGGGTGCTCAATGATAACTGGAACGTAAATTTCGGTTTGGAACAGCCGGGCGCCGAAGTGGACACGTCGATCGATGCGGACGCGAGATCGGTCGATCATGCGCCGGATGGCGGGCTGAATGTCCGCTGGGAAGACAAAAAGGTCGGCCACGTTCAATTCGGCGCAATTTTGCGGGATATCGGAGTGAAAGGCCCGATCGTCGGCGATCAGACTACGTTTGGCTGGGGGCTGAATCTTTCGACCAACATGAACCTGTGCGAGACCGATTCTGTTCAAACCCAGCTGACTTATGGCGAAGGGCTCTTCCGCTATTTCAATGACGATTTCGTCAATAACGACGCCGCTTTCGACAAGTCGGGAGACCTCACCCCGATCCCGGCGTTCGGCGCAATGATTGGTTACACCCACAAATGGACGGACACGATTCGTTCGACGGCAAGCTATGGATACGTGCATTTGGACAATGAATTTTCCCAGGGGCCTCATGCCTATCATATGACCCACTACGGGAGTCTGAACGTGATATGGCAGATGCGTCCCCGTCTCAGTGTCGGCCTGGAGGGATTGTTCGGTCAGAAAGAGGAGAAAAATGGAGCGGATGGCGATGTTTTGAGAATTCAGCTCGGCATCGTTTATTCCCTGTTCGACTAGCCGAATCCCAGGGCGGAGCGCTCTGCGAACGGCAGGTATAAGCCCAAGGTCCGATACTCCGGGGCGGGTTCTCGCCTTAGCGTTGCTTCTGCCGGAATTTTCTTTATGAAAACCGGGCACCTAACCAATAATTCAAACGTGAAAATGCCTACCATCAAAACTCCCGTTATCTGCGTTACCGTTCTTCTGTTAGCCTTAACCAGTCCCGGTCTGCATGCCGCCAGTCGTTCCGAAATGCGGCAACAGGCTCGCGCCGCCCTCAACCGGCTGTACGCCGATCATCCGGGCGTTCGCAACCTCGGGGAAGCTGCCAAGGGCATCCTCGTTTTTCCGAAAATTGTTAAAGCCGGATTCGTGGTCGGCGGTCAGCAGGGCGACGGCACGCTGTTCGTGCACGGCAACGCCTCGGCTTACTACAAGTCGATCGCCGCCTCCTATGGCTTGCAGGCTGGAATCCAAAAATTTGGCTACGCGCTTTTCTTCATGACCGATCATGATCTGGCCTATCTTCGCAAGAGCGGCGGATGGGAGATCGGTTCAGGGCCCAGCATTGTTGTCGTTGACACCGGCATGGCGAAGAACATGACCACGACGACGCTTCGCAAAGGCGTTTACGCGTTTGTGTTTGCCCAGCGCGGATTAATGGCAGGGCTCGGATTGCAGGGCACCAAGATCACACAAATCCATCCGGATTAGCGGTCCAACGGCGGGCGGTCGATTTATGATTCTATGAAAAAGAAAACGGAGAAAAAAATCCGTGGATTGATCGATCCATTTCGTATCACAAAGGGAAAGGATTTTCGTCTCAAGGACATCGACCCGGAGGACACGCTCGACTTCACCAAGGAAGCAGATAAGCCAAAGGCGAAAGAGGCGCTGGCCATGGGAGTTGCTGCGCTGGCCGAGTTTCAGGACAAACTTTATGCGCAGGACAAATGGGCTGTCCTGCTGATTTTTCAAGCCATGGACGCCGCCGGCAAGGATGGCGCCATCAAACACGTGATGTCGGGAGTGAATCCGCAGGGCTGTCAGGTCTACTCGTTTAAAGGACCTTCGGCGGAAGATCTCGACCACGACTATCTCTGGCGCTGCATGAAGTGTCTGCCCAATCGCGGTCAGATCGGGATATTCAATCGCAGCTACTATGAGGAAGTGCTGGTGGTTCGTGTGCATCCCGAGTTCCTGGCCAAGCAGAAAATGCCGCCGAAATTGGTGGGCAAGCATATCTGGGACGAACGGTATGAGGACATTCGCAATTTCGAAAAGTATCTGTCCAGGAACGGCGTCGTCGTGGTGAAGTTTTTCCTGCACGTTTCGAAGAAAGAGCAGAAACGCAGGTTCCTGGAACGAATCGATCTGCCGGTCAAGAACTGGAAATTTTCGGCCAACGACGCGGCCGAGCGCGATTACTGGGACGACTACATGGAAGCGTACGAAGAGATGATTCGGGGAACGGCGACGAAACATTCGCCCTGGTATGTCGTCCCGGCGGACAACAAGTGGTTCACTCGAGTGGTGGTGGCCGCGGCGGTAATCGATGCCCTGGACAATCTCCACCTGGCTTATCCGAAAGTGGACGACGCCAAGCTCAAGGAACTGGCGGCGGCGAAGAAAAAGCTGCTGAGCTAGGCGGCGAAATCAGTGGTTTCGCCGCGTTCTATTTTTGCTTCTGCGCGGCGAGCCACGTCTCGCGATGCTGCTTGATCAGCGCGACGACTTCATCGCCCCTGTTGACACAAATCGGGATCGTAAAATCGACCTCGCTGGCCAGCTCGCTGCCTTCCTTGAGCATGGTGTCGCGTCCCCATTCCACCAGGCCGGCCCACATTTTTCCCACCAGGATCAGCGGTGTTTGATAAAGCTTGCGCACTTGCAACAGCTGCCAGGCCAGCGACAACTCGAGGAGAGTCCCGATTCCACCCGGCACGACGACGAACGCGTCGGACGCAATCATGAAATGGTGGAGACGGGAAAAGAAAGTGCGGTGTTCGTAGGCCATGCCGACAAATGGATTTACCTCCTGCTCGAAAGGCAGCTCGACCCGAATACCGACCGACCGGTGCAGGGCTTTGGGGTCGATTGAAAGCGCGCCCTCATTGGCCGCCTGCATGATACCGGGTCCGCCGCCGCTGATAATGTCGCAGCCCATTTTGGTGAGCTCGGCTGCCAGTTGTTTCACGCTGTCATAGGCCAATGTGCCGGGTCTAAGGCGGGCGGAGCCGAAAATTGTGACGCGATAGTTCTGGCGAGTGGTCCGGCGAAACCGCGTCAGGTCGTTCACCACTTCCCACAGACCGGTTACAGCGCGCTCGAGAAGAGCGACGGCTGCGTCTTCATCGCTCAGTTTTACGATATCCGATTGTCCGAACTGCTGCGGTTCCTTGCTCATGTGGATCGTTTTTTTGTCGTTCAACTAAACTTCGATAACGTCGCCCATCTTGGGCAGCTTGGATGGAAGCCGATGTTTCTGCTGGATCAATCGAGCCAGAGCGGCTCGCTGGTCATCTTCGCCGTGAGTCAGTACCACGCGAGGCTTGCTCGGGGCCACGATGCCAAACCAATGCATCAGATCGGTCTGCCCGGCATGGGCGCTGAATCCGCCCAGGGTGTGAATTTTTGCCTTCACCACGATCTTCTCGCCGAACATGGTCACTTCGTCGGCGCCATCGACGAGCCGCCGGCCTAACGAGCCATAGCCCTGATAACCTACAATCAAAACATGGGCATTTGGTTTCCAGAGATTGGCTTTCAGATGATGCAGAATCCGGCCGCCGTTGCACATCCCGGCCCCGGCCATCACCAGGCACGCGCCGCGCACTTCGTTGATGGCCCGTGATTCCGCCGCCGTCGCGGTCGGCTTCATTGTTTTCAGATCCGCCCGCAACGGACGGTCCTTGATGAATGCCTTCATCTCGTCATCGAACAGATCGAGATGTTTCACGTAGATGTCGGTCGCCTGAATGGCCATCGGGCTGTCCAGAAACACCGGGAATGGTTTTACTTTTCCGGCCCGAAACATTTTGCCGAGCAACAGGGTCAGCAGTTGGGCGCGCCCCACCGCAAATGTCGGCACCAGCATTTTGCCGCCGCTTCGCACGGCGTCGATCACGATGCGTTCGAATTCGGTTACCGTGTCGGCAAAGGAACGGTGGTCCCGGCCGCCGTAGGTCGATTCGAGAAAAACCACGTCGGCCTGGCGGAACGGTTCGAACTCGCGCAGCATCGGCGCGCTTCGCGGCCCGAGATCGCCGGAAAAAACGACCCGTTTGGTTTCCCCATCCTCCTCAACCAGGAGCTGGATACTGGCCGATCCGAGCATGTGTCCCGACTCGGCCCAGATCGCCTGGATGCCGGGCGCTACCTTGAAAGGCTTTTGATATGGCGCCGGCCGCATTTGTGAAATGATCTTGTCGGCTTCATCCGAGTTGAATAATGGCTCCATCGGCGGCTCGCCGGCCCGGGTTCGCTTCCGATTTTGCCGCTCCGCATCACTCATTTGAAGACGCGCGCAATCCCGCAGGATGAGTCCGGCCATGTCCAGCGTGGCCGGCGTGCCGTAAACCTTGCCGGTGTAACCCAGCTTTGACAGCAGAGGCAATCGCCCGGTGTGATCAAGATGTCCGTGCGTCAAGAGCACCGCATCGAGCCGGCGATTCGGTGTCGTTGGCGGGCGATTGAGCGCCTCCGATTTTTTCCCGCCCTGGAAAAGACCGCAGTCGAGCAAAATTCGGGCGCCTTTGGTTTCGACACTGTAACAAGACCCTGTGACTTCCCCGCCTGCGGCGCCGATTAATCTTATCTTCATGAGCGCGGGAAAAGAAAGTCGATCATTCTGTTGCCACCGTCGCGCTACTTTTATTTAGCGATGCGCAGTGCGGCCTATCGGACCTTGGTCCTACGCGTGAGCCGCACCGTCAGGAAAGCGACGTGCCCTCGAGGAATTGTTTTCCGGTTTCCAACGCCGCGAGGTTCGTCGCGGTGGCCCGGCCGATCTCGGCCAGGGCTTCGCGAGTGAGAAACGCCTGGTGCGCCGTGATCAGCACATTTGGGAACGTCAACAGCCTCGCCAGATCGTCGTCGTGAAGAATCTGGCCCGAGAGATCTTCAAAAAACACGCCTTCTTCTTCCTCGTAAACATCGAGGCCCACCCCGCCGAGCCGGCCGGATTTGAGCGCATCGATCAACGCTTTGGTGTCGATGAGCGCGCCGCGGCTGACATTGATCAGGATTGTGCCGGGCTTCATCAGCTCAATCGTCTCACGCCGAATGATATGGTGCGTTTCCGGAGTCAACGGAGTGTGCAACGAAATCACTTCCGACTCGGCCGCAAGCTGTCGCGGTTCGGTATATTCTATCCCGAACTCCTTCGCCCAGTCATGGGCCGGAAATAGATCGAAAGCCAGGACCCTCATTCCAAACCCGCGAAGGATCTGCGCGGCGATTCGCCCGATCTTTCCCGTCCCGAAAATTCCCGCGGTTTTCCCGTAAAGATCGAAGCCCACCAGCCCGTTGAGGGAGAAGTTCAGGTCGTGCACCCGATTGACGGCTCGCGGGATTTTGCGGTTGAGCGCGAGGAGCAATGCCACGGCGTGCTCCGCGACGGCGTGCGGCGAGTATGCCGGGACCCGCGTCACCGAAAGCCCGAGCGCCCTGGCCGCTTGAACGTCGACTCCGTTGTAACCCGCGCAACGCAACGCGACATGCCTGACGCCGAACGAGTGAAGAGCCTCAAGGCAGGGGCGATCCGCGCGATCGTTAACGAAAATGCAGACAGCCTGCGCGCCTTTTGCCGCCGCCGCGGTCGCTTCCGAGAGACGGCATTCCATGAACTGCCACTCGATCGGGAGGTTCAACGATGCCGCCTGCAGCGCTTCGCGATCGTAAGGTTTCGTATCGAACACGACGGTCCGAGTCATACCTGGAAGACTTTCTCGCCGGCAAGTTGCATGAGCTCGAGCCGATGGTTCGAATCAGGATTGGTCTGGGATGGACCGGCCACCAGCATGACCCAGTTGGCGGTGAGCTGGTTTTCCTCGAGCCATTTTTTGGCGAACTCTTTCCAATCGGAAGGTGTTTCAGCCAGATCGAGCGCATAAACACCGTAGGAAAACGCGAGTTTCTGGCACGCCGCCGGGTCACGGCTTGGCGCCACGATCCAGGCGGAAGGTTTGCAACGAGAAATCGCGCGAGCAGTAGTTCCGCCGTGGGTGGGCACAAGAACGAGATCGCAGGGGATGGTTTCGAGGGCGTGTTCGACAATCGATGCCATCCGATCGCCGCGCTTCAATGGAGGCGACTGCCGCAGATATTCCCGTTGCGAGCTCAGGCTTCGCGGCGGGCGATGAGTTTCCGTAAACGCGGCGATCCTGGCCAGCATCATCACCGATTCCTCGGGATATTTTCCCATGGCTGATTCGCCGGAAAGCATGACGCAATCCGTTCCGTCGAGGATGGCGTTGGCCACGTCGGTGGCTTCGGCCCGGGTCGGTAATCGGCTCGACACCATTGATTCGAGCATCTGGGTAGCCGTGATGACCGGTTTCCCGGCGAGGTTGGCTTTGGCGATCAGCTGTTTCTGGGTGTGAGCAATGGCCTCGATGGGCACTTCGACGCCCAGATCGCCCCGCGCCACCATGATGCCATCGGCGGCCTCGAGAATTTCATCGAAGTGCTCCAGGGCGTCAGCCCGCTCGATCTTCGCGATAATGAACGGTTGCCGCCCGATCTTGTTAGCCGCGGCGCGGACCGCTTCAATATCTTTGGCGTTTTCGACGAACGACTGGCTGACGGCATCCACACCGGCGCCCAGCGCGAACTCAAGGCATTCCCGGTCGCGATCGGTGAATGCGCTGATGCCAAGCTCGATCCCGGGAAGATTGAGGCCTTTGCGCGATCGCAGCTCGCCGCCGACCGCAACCACGCAATGCACCTCGTTCCCTTCGACGCGATCGACAACGAGCTGGACCAGGCCGTCGTTGAGAAAAAGGCGATTACCCGGCTTCACCACGCGCGGCAGTGCCTCGAAGCTCATCGACGCGCGTTGCGCGTTGCCGACAATGTTTTCGCTGGTCAGGACGAATCGGTCACCGGCCGAAAGCAGGATCGGCTCCGGATCGATCTTGCCCAGGCGCATCTTCGGTCCGGGCAAATCGGCCATGATCGCCACGCGTTGTCCCGTTTGCCGCGCCGCGTTGCGGATTCTGCCAATGACTTCCTCGTGTCGCGAAAAGTCGCCGTGAGAAAAATTCAGCCGCGCCACGTTGAGTCCGGCGCGAATCAGGCGCTCCAGCATTTCGGGGGATTCCGATGCCGGGCCAATGGTGGCGACAATCTTGGTCTTGTGCGCGGGCAATGCTCTGCTCATCGAAAGGAATTCGTCAGCTGTTTGGAATATTCCAGATCCGCTCACAATAATCGCGAATCGAGCGATCCGAGGAAAATTTTCCCATGCGCGCGCCATTGAGGATCGACCGGCGAATCCAGGATTGCCGATCCTGCCACAGAGTGCTGACCCGTTCCTGCGATTCGATGTAAGGCTGGTAGTCGGCCAGGAGAAAATAGGGATCGTCCCCCAGAAGATTCTCGACGATGGGCCGAAACAATTCCGCGTCCCCCCGGGCCAGCTCACCGCTGGAAATAAAATCGATTACTTCACGGAGCTCTTCATTTTTCTCATAAATATCTCGAGGCCGGTAGCCGCTCGTCTTCAGCTCGGTTACCTGAGGCGCTGTTAGCCCGAACAGGAAAAAGTTTTCCGCGCCCACCTCTTCACGAATTTCGACATTCGCGCCATCCAACGTCCCAATCGTGAGCGCCCCGTTCAGGGCAAACTTCATGTTCCCGGTGCCGCTGGCCTCTTTTCCAGCGGTCGAGATCTGCTCGGAAAGATCGGCGGCGGGATAGACGAAATGAGCGTTCTTGACGTTGAAATCGGGGAAGTAAACAACCTTGAGCCGATCGGCGATGGCCTCATCGGTATTCACCATGCTCCCAATGGTGTTGATCAGCTTGATGATTCGCTTGGCCATGAAATAACCCGGGGCAGCTTTGCCGCCAAAAATGAAAGTGCGCGCCGGGATATCCGCGTCGGGATCCCGCTGGAGTCGCAGATAGAGCGTGAGGATATGCAGGGCGTTGAGATGTTGCCGCTTGTATTCATGGATCCGCTTTACCTGGATGTCGAACAACGAGTCCGGACTAACGACAATGCCGGTTCGCTCCTTGATCAGCGCGGCCAGCCGGCGCTTGTTGTCGCTTTTGACGGCGTGCCATTGCTGTTGAAAATCGGGATCCGACGCAATCGGTTCCATCTTCCGCAGCAGGTTCAGATCTTTCAGCCAGCCATCGCCCGCTCGCGAGGTGATCAACTGGGCCAGCCCGGGATTGCTGAGCGCGACGAACCGGCGCGGCGTGACACCATTGGTCACGTTGCAGAATTTATCCGGCCATAGCTCGGCGAAATCGCGCAGCACTGTTTGTTTCAATAGCTCAGAGTGAAGCTCGGCCACGCCGTTTACCGCGTGACTGCCGACGGTGGCAAGATTGGCCATCCGCACGGATCGCGGTTCCTTCTCATCGATCAGCGACAATCGCGAGACGCGGCCGTCGTCATCCGGGAACGAGGCCTTCACTTCTTCCAGAAAACGGCGGTTGATCTCGTAAATGATCTCCAGGTGTCGCGGCAGCAATTTACCGAACAGCTCCACGCTCCATTTTTCCAGCGCTTCCGGCAGCAAGGTGTGATTGGTATAAGCGAAGGTTGCCCGCGTCGTGCGCCAGGCGTCTTCCCACCCGATCTGGTGTTCATCCACAAGGAGGCGCATCAACTCCGCCACCGCCACGGCGGGGTGGGTGTCGTTGAGCTGGACTGCCCATTTCTCGTGAAAATTTCCCGGTGTTCCGCCGATTAACCCCTGGAGTCGCAGCATGTCCTGGAGGGAACAGCTGCAGAAGAAGAACTGCTGCTTAAGGCGCAATTCCTTTCCGGCCGCGACTTCATCGTTGGGATAAAGCACCTTGGTGATGTTTTCCGAAGCCATCTTGTCCTGCACGGCCCGGTAATAATCGCCGTGATTGAAAGCGGCGAAATCGAACGACTCGACGGCCTCGGCCTTCCAGAGCCGAAGCGTATTGCAGGTTGCAACCTGATAACCAAGGATAGGCGTGTCGTAGGCGACGCCTTTCACTTCCGTTTCCGGCACCCAGCGCACCCGGGAACGGCCTTCGGCGTCGGCGTATCGTTCGGTGCGGCCGCCGAACTTTACTTGATAGGCGACTTCCGGGCGGGCGATTTCCCATGGGTTGCCGTTGCGCAGCCATTTGTCGGTAATCTCCTCCTGCCATCCATCCTTGATGACCTGGTCGAAGATCCCGAACTCATATCGGATCCCGTAACCGACTGCCGGCACTTCAACCGACGCCAGCGAATCCATATAGCACGAGGCCAGCCGCCCCAGGCCGCCGTTGCCCAGGCCCGGTTCTTCTTCCTGGTTAAGGATCTCATCGAGATCGTAGCCAAGATCCCGCAAGGCCTCGCGGGTCGGCTCCGTGATGCCGAGGTTTAACAGATTATTGGCCAGGTGCGGTCCGGGCAAATATTCCGCCGACAAATACGCCACCCCTCGAGCGTTCGGCGTTGCGTATCCCTCCATGTTCGCGACCGATCGTTCGAATACGCGGTCGCGGATCGTAAGACTGAGAGCGAAATAGATGTCGTGTTTCGTTGCAACCGACTCGGCGCGTCCTATTCCGCAGCGCAAATTGTCCACGAGAGCCTGTTTGATTTCACCAGTCGTGAGTCCGCTGCGTACGTTTGTGCTCATTCGAATCTCTCCGGTTGTCCGGTCGTGGCGAGGACGGAGCGCCACCAGCCACTGCCGGGGTCAAGTCGTTTTGTGTGAGTGGCGAGTAATTCGATGGGCACGTGAATAAAACGTTCGTGCAAAAATCCAATGACCACGCCCGTCTTGCCGGCCATGGCGGCGTGAACCGCATGCCGGGCGAACAGATCGCACAGCACTGCATCCTCGCAGTTGGCGGCGCAGCTTCGAACTTCGTAACTCGGGTCGAAATAGCGAATTGCGATTGGAATATTTTCTTTCTTGAAATAGGCCTCGATTTTTTCCCGGAGAAACGGACCGACGTCCCTGAGCTTCACATTGCCTGAGGCATCTCGCTCACCGGCGTCGGCTTTCAGCAGGTCCTGGCCTGCCCCCTCCGCGACCGCGATCACAGCGTGGGATTTGTCCAGCATCCGTTGCTTCAACGCGGCAAGGAAAATATCGAGCTTGAACGGCACTTCGGGAATGAGGGCGAAATTTACATCCTGATTTGCAATCACGGCCCCGGCGGTGACAAACCCAGCGTGACGCCCCATTAATTTCACCAGGCCGATGCCGTTAGGCACACTGCGGGCCTCGGTATGTGCGCAGATGAGGACCCGGGATGCTTCCTCGATCGCGCTGAAGAAGCCGAAGGTCCGCGACACGAAGCCCACGTCGTTATCGATAGTCTTCGGAACGCCTACTACCGAGAGGGGGTGGTTGCGGCGGCGCGCTTCCTGGTAAAGATCGTTGGCGCCCCGCTGGGTCCCGTCGCCTCCGAGCGTGAAAAGAATATTTACCCCCCGGGCAATCAGGTTGTCCACGGCCCGCGATTTGTCCACCGGGCCGCGCGATGAGCCGAGAATCGTGCCTCCCTTGTGATGAATGCCATCCACAATTGTTGGCGAAAGAACGATTGGTTCCATTCCGGATTTTGGGTCGAGACCGGCGTAGCCCCCGCGGAACCCGATAACCTCGCTGACGCCGTACCCGTAATGCAGCTCGAGAAACAGCGAACGGATGACATTGTTCAGGCCGGGACACAAACCGCCGCATGTGACAATTGCGGCCCGGGTTTGCTCCGCGTCGAAAAAAAGTTTCGCCCGGGGACCGGCCAGCTCGAAGTGGTGTCCCGGCTCCGCCCCAATCTCGATACGCTCGGGAACGCGATTGTCATCGCTTATGGTATGGGCGTTCCTTCTTGATTGGAAACGCGGTTCGCCCAGCGTGGGTGTATTCATCGATGCAAAAGTGGTTTGGTGGAGGGCCCGCCTGGGATGGCTGCGACGTGCATTGCCCGCAATGGCGGCAAGGGCCGGCGGCGATCGCTAATCTGCGCTATGAGTTCCCGGATCATCTGCGAGGGAAAGCAGATTGGAGCAAAACCGTTGATACGGCCATAGGCCCAAAGTCCAATCCTCCGTCCAAGCCGGCCGCGGCTGTCGAAATCGCCTAGGACTAAGGTCCAATTCCCCCGGTCATGCTGCTCCAACAATCTTGGTCCGAACCTTCCCAAGGAAAAAATTCAACGAGGAATAACCATGTACCGACGCACTTTTGTTTTTCTGATCCTTTTCGTTCTGCTGGCGCGCGCTGGATCGACCTTTTCGGTAACGCTTCCCGCCGGCGCCATTATCGAAGTCAAAACGGCCAGCTCGATCTGGAGCCATGAACGCCGCGGCCGAACATTCAAGGCCACGCTCGATCACAATATCGCCGATGGAAAAAAGGTTCTTCTGCCCGGAGGAACGCCGTGCGAACTAATGGTCACCGCTTCCCGGGGCGACCGGCATAAAACCAGTCCCCTGACGCTGGATCTGACCCACCTGGTAGTGAACGGCAAAAAGGTGGAGGTCAAAACAACGATGCCGATTGAAGTTGAACCGACGCCGATGACCGGCCGGCAACGCCATCACGGCCACAGTGTGGGCGATTTTACCTTTTCACGCGGGATGAAGCTGCAGTTTCACCTGGCCAGGCCGGTAACAATATGAGTCGTCGCGACCTTTTGGTTTTCAATCGGCAGTTGAACGCCTGCCTGGCGTGCGCCGCCATCGCCGGCGCCATATTGTTAGGCAGCTGCACAAAGGAAGAAAAAGCAGTTGCCGGTCCTCCGGAGGTTCTGGTGATGGAGGCGGCGACGCGCGACGTTCCAGTTTACCGGGAATGGGTTGGGACGGTTGATGGCTCGGAAAACGCCGAGATTCGCGCCCGGGTGAGCGGTTACCTGGTCAAACGAAATTACCAGGAAGGCACGCTGGTGAAGAAAGGCGATCTGTTGTTTGAGATCGATCCCGCGCCGACCCAAGCGGCGCTGCTGGAAGCCAAGGGCCAGCTCGAGCAGGCCAGGGCGGCCGCCAAGGCGGCTGAGGCGGAGCAGGCCCGGAGCGATAAACTTTTCGCGGGGCACGTCATTTCCGAGCAGGAACACACCAACAAGGTCCAGCTCAATCTTGCCAACAAAGCCAAGGTGAAAGCGGCGGAAGCAAACGTGCAGCAGGCGGAGCTGAATTTGAATTTTTGCAAGGTGACCGCTCCAGTCGATGGCATTGCCGGGATCGCCAAAGCGCAGGTGGGCGACCTCGTTGGCACCGGAAACAATGTTACCCTGACCTACATCTCAACGCTCGATCCGGTAAAGATCACCTTTCCGATAAGCGAAACCGATTACCTGGCGGCCAGTCAGCGCGTCCAGGAAACGATGAGCAAGCCGTTCGCCCAGCGCCCGGAATCGATTGAGCTGATTCTCGCTGACGGGTCGGTCTTTCCCCATAAGGCGAAACTGCAATCGGTCGATCTCCAGGTGCAACAATCGACCGGCACGATCCTGGTCACGGCGTTGCTGAAAAACCCCGGCAGTTTGTTGCGGCCCGGATTTTTTGCCCGGGCGCGAATTGTGGCCCAGACAATGAAGGACGCGATCGTCGTTCCGCAACGCGCGGTTTCCGAAGTGCAGGGCTCGTATCAACTTGGGATCATCGGGGAAGGCGATAAAGCAGAGATACGGCCGGTGAAAGTGGGCGCGCGGTCCGGCAGCGACTGGGTCATTACATCGGGGCTGAAGCCGGGTGAGAGAGTCGTGGTCGAAGGACTGCAAAAAATAAAGTCCGGATCGCCAGTCGTGGCAAAACCATGGACACCGCCGGCGGAAAAGCCGGCGGAAACGGCCGGGACCGTTCAGGTGGAAACCAAGCCGGACGTCAAGACGGCGGAAAAATAAGCCGTGGCCAAGTTTTTCGTTAACCGCCCGATTGTGGCGATCGTTATTTCGATCGTCATGACGATTGTTGGGATCATCACCTATCTGCGTCTGCCGGTGGCGCAGTTTCCCGACATTGTCCCGCCGGAGATCCAGGTAAAGACAACTTACACCGGCGCCGATGCGTTAACGGTTGAGCAATCGGTCGCCACGCCGATCGAGCAGCAGATGAGCGGCGTCGACAACATGAATTACATGCAGTCGGTGAACGGCAACGACGGCACGCTGAAGCTGACGGTGAATTTCGAGGTCGGAACCGACGTAAACACCGACCAGATCCTGGCCCAGATGCGCTCAAACCAGGCGTCGTCACAGTTGCCGGCGGACGTAAACAAGTTCGGCGTGACGGTTGCGAAATCGACCTCGTCACCACTGATCATGTTCGCGCTCTATTCGCCGAACGGGACTTACGACAACATCTTTCTGGCGAACTACGCGAACATCAATCTGAACGACGAATTCACCCGCGTAAAAGGCATCGCCAGTGTCAGTGTGTTCGGCGCCGGCCAGTATGCCATGCGTATCTGGGTGAAGCCCGATCAACTGGCCAAGCTTGGCCTGACAATCCCGGAGATTATTTCGGCGATCAATACCCAGAACACGGTGAATCCCGCTGGAACCATCGGCGGCGAGCCGGTGCCAAAGGGCCAGGAGTTCACCTATGCCGTGCGCGCGCAGGGCCGCCTGCAAACACCGGAGGAATTCGGTGAGATTGTGGTCAGGTCAAACCCGGACGGATCGATGCTCCGGGTCAAAGATGTCGGACGCATCGAACTGGGCGCGCAGAATTACGCCTTGTCCGGCCGGCTGAACGGCAAACCGGCGGCGCTGGTCGCGCTTTATCAGTTGCCTGGTTCGAATGCGATCGCCGCTGCCGATGGAGTGAAGAAGCGAATCAAGGAATTGGCCGAGAAGTTTCCGGCGGACCTCAGCTACGTGGTCTGTCTCGACACCACCCTGGCGGTGACGGAGGGCATGGTGGAGATCCAGCACACCCTGTTCGAAGCGATCGTTCTGGTTATCATCGTGGTGTTCATCTTTCTCCAGGGTTGGCGCGCCACGTTGATCCCATTGCTGGCCGTGCCGGTGTCGTTAGTCAGCACTTTTGCGCTGTTCCCCATGTTCGGGTTCACCGTTAACACCCTTTCGCTCTTCGGGCTCGTGCTGGCGATCGGCCTGGTGGTGGATGACGCCATCGTTGTGGTCGAAGCCGTCGAGCATCATATCGAGCACGGATTGTCGCCAAAAGAGGCAACCATGAAAGCCATGGAAGAAGTGAGCGGACCGGTCGTCGCCATCGCGCTGGTGCTCGCGGCCGTGTTCATCCCCACGGCATTTGTTCCCGGCATCACCGGACGACTCTATCAGCAGTTCGCGGTCACCATTGCCGTGTCGATGCTTATTTCGGCCTTCAATGCGCTCACCCTTTCACCGGCTCTGGCGGCCAAGCTTTTGAGGCCGAAGAAACGCGGAACCGGTCTGCTGCAAAAGTTCTATGACGGATTCAATCGGGTCTTTGGCCGGGCCACCGATAAGTTCACAAGCAGTTGTCACTTCCTGATTCGCAAGTCGCTGATCGCGGTCATTATCCTGGTGGGGTTCGTCTTTCTCGCCGGAATGTTTGGCAAGGCCGTCCCCGGGAGCTTCCTCCCGGAGGAAGATCAGGGCTATTTCTTTGCCCAGGTCATCCTGCCCGACGCCGCTTCGAGCCAGCGCACGGATGAAGTCATGAAGAAGTGCGAGGAGATCCTGAAGAACACGCCGGGAATCGAATACTACTCGACCGTGACCGGGCTCAACTTCCTCAGTGGTGTCAATACGACTTACAGCGGAATTTTCTTTATCTCGCTCAAGGAATGGGGCCACCGCAAAGCCCCCGAAGAGCAATACCCTGCCATCCTCAAGCATGTGAACGTTGAATTTTCCAGGATCGCAGCCGCGCGTGCGTTCGCGTTCTCGCCGCCCGCCATCCCCGGCATCGGCACCAGTGGCGGTGTGACGTTCATGTTGCAGGATCGCTCCGGCAAGGACGTAGCCTTTCTGGCGGAGAATGTGATGAAATTCGTCGCGGCCGCGCGCGAGCGTCCCGAGCTCGCCGGGGTGACGCCCATGTTCGCGCCCGCCGTTCCGCAGATCTTCATGAACATCGATCGCGACAAGGTCCTGAAACAGAACATGGATCTGACCGCGGTTTATCAAACGCTCCAGACGTTCATGGGCAGTTATTTCGTGAATTACTTCAATCGTTTCGGCCGCCAATGGCAGGTGTTCGTCCAGGCGGAGGGAGATTATCGCACCGACCCGCAGCAGGTTGGCCAGTTCTTCGTCAAGAACAAGGAAGGGAAGATGGTGCCGTTGAGCGCAGTATTAACCGATAAGCCGATCAGCGGGCCCGAGTTCACCATGCGTTACAATTTGTATCGATCGGCCCAGATCAATGCCACGCCGGCTGCCGGTTACAGCTCCGGCCAGGCCATGGCGGCGATGGAGGAAGTTTTCAAGGCGACCATGCCTAACGAGATGGGGTTCGCCTACCTGGGCATGAGTTACCAGGAGAAGCGGGCCCAGGAAGGCGTATCCGTCGCGGTGATTTTTGCGTTCTCCCTGCTTTTCGTGTTCCTCGTTCTTGCTGCGCAATATGAAAGCTGGAGTTTGCCGTTCAGTGTGTTGCTGAGTTTGCCGATCGCGGTGTGGGGCGCCTTTGCCGCCCTCGTCGTCGGTCATTACGAGTTGAATGTTTACGCGCAGATCGGGCTCGTCATGCTCATCGGTCTCTCGGCCAAAAACGCAATTCTCATTGTCGAGTTTGCCAAAATGAAACACGAACAGGGCTTGGGCCTGGTCGAGGCTGCACTCGAAGGCGCCAAACTGCGGCTTCGCCCGATTCTCATGACGTCGTTCGCCTTTATTCTCGGGTGTGTTCCTCTCGCCACCGCAAGCGGCGCGGGCGCGCTCTCCCGGCAGGTCATGGGTTACGTCGTGATCGGCGGAATGCTCGCTGCCAGTTTCATCGCTATTTTCCTTGTGCCGGTCCTGTTTTACCTGGTCGAAAAACTCACCGGGGGCGGAAAGAAACACGAGCCGGTCCCGGTGCCGCCTCCGGCAGCTGCTCATGCCGCCCCGGTCCTCCATTAGTACGCGGAAATACGCACGTATATATAATGAGTACGGCGGCAGGGAGAGGCTTCGCGGGGCCGGGCAGGCTCCCACGTGAGAGGAGGAGCTGATGCGAAACATCACCAACGATTATCATGACGCCCAGATCCTGAACCTCGGTACCACCACGCGCCCAGGGCCTTACCTTGTCACCCAAACCGGAGTTGCGCCCAGGGATCAGATTCCAAAGACTCGCCTCTTCATATTGCGCCCGGATGGGTTTTGGGCCGACTTCAACGCCTACGCCTGCCAGGGAAAACCGGAGGCAATGGATGACATCGTTTTTCGCACCATTCCCAAAGTGATGGAGACGTTCGCGGCATTGTCTGCCCGTCCTCAAGTCGCGGATCTTCCTGTCAACGAGGAAGGACTCAAGGCGTGGATCGAGCGGCAGGAGGGAAAAGATCCGCTGGAGTCGGCGCGTGAATGGGCCTCGAAATATCGGGAGCGCCACATTGGTGAGACTTAACTGCCGGCGCGATGAGCACCAACGGCCAGTCGAGATGGGCGGGGATGTTGCCAAGTCTTTCCTGGCTGCGGGATTATCGCAGGGAATGGATCCGGCCGGATATCGCTGCCGCCATCACGCTGGCGGCGTATTTGTTGCCGGCCGGTTTGGGGGACGCGTCGCTGGCCAATCTTCCTGCCGAGGCCGGCCTTTACGCCTGTCTGTTCGGCGGCCTGGTCTTCTGGCTGTTTTGCAGTTCCAAGCGAACGGCCATAACCGTCACGTCGGCCATTTCGTTGCTCATTGGCGTGTCACTTGGTGAGATTGCGGGTGGCGACACAACGCGTTTCGGGGCGCTCGCCGCCGGCACGGCCCTGCTCGTTGGAGTCTTTGCCTTCATCGCGTGGGTGACTCGAGCCGGCGTAATCGTAAACTTTATTTCCGAAAGTGTGATGACCGGATTCAAGTGCGGGGTTGCCCTCTTCCTGGCCAGCACGCAACTGCCCAAGCTTTTCGGCGTTCACGGCGCACATGGAAGTTTCTGGGAAAACAGCGGGCATTTTCTGAAACACCTTAACGAAACAAATTCGGCATCGTTGATGGTTGGTGGAGTGGCCCTGGCCGTGCTGATCCTGGGGAAAATTTTTCTGAAACACAAACCGGTGGCGTTGGTGGTGGTCATTGGCGGCATTGTGGCCGCGTCGGCGCTGTCGCTGGACAAGCTGGGGGTCAAACTTCTGGGCACTTTGCCCCAGGGATTGCCACCGGTCGGCCTGCCTGCGGTTTACTGGCATGATTTGAACCAACTGGTGCCCCTGGCCTTTGCCTGTTTCCTGTTAGGCGCGGTGGAAACCGCGGCGATCGGCCGGATGTTCGCGGCGAAATACGGCGGAAAGTTCGACGCCAATCAGGAATTTCTCGCGCTGGCCGCGTCGAATCTTGCCTCGGGAGCCGGGCGCGGATTTCCGATCAGCGGCGGAATGTCGCAGTCCCTGGTGAACGAAGGCGGCGGCGCGCGCACGCCTCTTTCCAATGCTCTGGCCGCCGGAATCATTTTGATCGTTGTATTGTTTTTCTCCCATCTGCTGAGCGCGTTGCCCCAGCCGGTTCTTGCCGCCGTGGTGCTGGTCGCAGTTGCCGGTTTATTCAAGCTTTCTACCCTGAAGCAGCTCTGGCGGGGAGATCGTCCGGAGTTTGTCGTCGCCATCGCCGCGATCGTCGGTGTCCTGACCTCCGGGTTACTCCGGGGCGTCATGATAGGCGCGGTGATTTCCCTGGTGCAATTGCTGCGCGCCGCCTCCCGGCCCCACGTGGCATTTCTCGGACGGATCCCGGGAACGCGCCGCTTTTCCGATCGTGAACGTCACCCGGACAACGAGCTGATCCCCGATGTGTTCATTTTCAGGCCCGAATCGGGGCTGGTCTATTTCAATGTCGATCATGTGTGCGAAACGATCCTGGGCCGTCTCGCCTCGGTATCCCCGCCGCCAAAGCTTGTTGTTTTGGATCTTTCGGCTGCGCCTCGTGTGGACATGCAAAGCGCGCACACTCTGGCGGTGATGGCGGAAGAGATTGTTGGCAAACAAATCCGATTCCAGGCGGTTGAGGCCCGGTCCTCGGTTCGCGATCGGTTCCGCAGCGAAGGCGTCGACGAAAAGCTCGGGAGCATAGACCGATTTACGACGGTTGCCGATGTGGTCGACGGTTTCGCGCGGTCCTGACGCCGTTTTTCCGGCCGCTGATATTGTTAGGCAAAGCAGCTCTTTGCCGGGTACCGCGTAGGTCCAAGGTCCTATTTCGGGCCCTGCGCCGTTCCGGGCAATGTGTTGGAATCCAATGGCTGTGAAACCGGGCACTCTGGAATTTCTTAAGACGCAGGCAGGGATGTTCAAGGATTTTTCCGACGAACGCCTGGCCCAGCTTGTTGACGGATCGCGCCTCGGCTCTTTTGAAGCCCGGGAAGCAATCATGCATCGCGGCCAGGAAGCCTCCCATTTCGGTGTGATCTTAAAGGGGACGGTGTCCGCCAGCGCCGGAAACGGCAATCGCCTTGGAGAATTGAAGCCGGGAGAAACGTTCGGCGAGCTGTCGTTGATGAGCGGCAACCCGCTCCTGGCCGATTTCATCGCCGAATCACCGTGCGAAGTCATGTTGATTCCGGTCTCCCTGTTTCAGTCGCTCATTGTGTCCGAGCCCGGCGCGGTCCAGCGCATCTCCCGCACCATAGCCGACCGGGTGAAAATGCTGGCGACCGATCCGGCCAAAGCGGCGGCGGCACTGAGCGAAACAGCCGACCCGTACGGGTTGAACCTCAAAGGCGAACGGCCGGAAAAAATTCTGGTGATTAACTGCGGCTCGTCCTCGTTAAAATACAGCTTCTACGATACCGCGGATGAATCGCGCCATGCTCATGGCGCCATCGAACGGATCGGACTCGATGGCACGAAGCTCAAGCATTCCGGACCGAAAGGCGAAGCCCGGCGCGAACTGCCGAAGGCCGGATTCAGCGAAGCTTTCAAAACGATGACAGCCGAGCTGACGTCGAAAGAGACCGGCGTGATCAGCGGCGCCGGCGAGGTCAGTGTTGTGGCGCATCGCCTGGTTCATGGTGGCGAAAAGTTCACCGAAGGAACGATGATCACCGACGAGATCCTGGCTGAAATAGAAAAGCTCAATCCGCTCGCGCCGTTGCACAACCCGGTGATGGTGGCCGGTATCAGGGAAATGCGGCGCCTTTTTCCCGCGGTGCCGCACATCGCGGTGTTTGACACTGCGTTTCACCATACTCTTCCGCCTTACGCGTATCTCTATGGGCTGCCTTACGAGCTATATGAGAAGAAATCGGTGCGCCGCTACGGGTTTCACGGCAGCTCGCATAATTATGTCGCGCTCCGGGCCGCTCAGTTTCTGAACCGGCGGCCTAACGCGCTGCGAGTCGTGAGCTGTCATCTTGGCAACGGCTCATCGCTCTGCGCAATTGATCACGGTCGGTCGGTCGATACGACGATGGGATTTACTCCTCTTGAGGGGCTCATCATGGGCACGCGCTCCGGCGATGTTGATCCCGGCGTCATCACTTTTCTTCAGCGGTCGGACAATCTTACCGGCGCACAGATTGATGAGATGCTGAACAAGAAGAGCGGGCTGCTCGGCCTTTCCGGAGTGTCGAGCGATATGCGCGAGATTCTGCGCGCTGCCGACGAAGGGAATCATCGCGCGCTGGTTGCGCTCAAGGCTTTTTGTTATCGGGTCCGAAAGTACATCGGCGCCTATGCGGCGTCGCTGGGCGGGATCGATGCGGTGATCTTTACCGGGGGCATAGGGCAGGGAAGCGCAGTTGTTCGAGCGCTCGCTTTACAGGGGTTGGACTACATGGGCATTGCACTCGATGGAAAACGCAACAGCGACGCGCATGAATTCGGCGACGTTACGTGCATCTCAACCGAGGATTCGAAGGTGGCGGTGCTGGTAGTGCCGACCGACGAAGAGCGAATGATGGCGCGAGAGGCGTTGCGGGCCTTGAGCCGTTCCTACATCACCCGTGTGCTCGACGCCCAAAAGCAGGAGCCATTCTTGGTCGAAGTCTCGGCGCATCACATTCACGTGACGCAGGAACACGTCGAAGCATTATTCGGAAAAGGGCATCACCTCACCAGGCATGCCGATCTTTCCCAGCCCGGGCAATACGCCTGCAAGGAGCAGCTCACCATCGTCGGCCCGAAAGGAAAGATCGAGCGGGTGCGGATTCTCGGCCCGGCCCGGAAGTACACGCAGGTCGAGATCGCGATGACCGAGCAGTTCAAGCTCGGAATTCATCCGCCGATCCGCGAGAGCGGCGACATTGCCGACACGCCCGGCTGCACACTGGAGGGCCCGAGTGGAAGCGTTACGGTGGATCGCGGCGTGATCTGTGCATTACGCCACGTGCACATGAGTCCTGAAGACGCGCTGCGCTATGGCGTGCGCGATAAATCGTTCGTGCGCGTCCGCATCGCCGGCGATCGCGAGCTCGTTTTCGGCGACGTGCTGGTGCGGGTCGATCCCAGTTTCAAGCTGGCCATGCATATCGACACCGATGAGGCGAACGCCGCGCACATCGGCGCCAAAGGCGTGGAAGGTTTTATCGACGGTATTCAAAGCGAAGGCTGACGATGATTTCCGAATTGAGACAACACTAACCGGAGTTCCAAAATATGAAGCCAACAACGGACAATAATAACGAAATGTTTCCCGCTTTGCCGGAAACGGAAAAGCTGGAGTCGAACATCAATCGGCGGACCTTTCTGATTCGCAACGCTGTCATCGGCGCGGCCGCGGTGATGACCGGCACGACCTGGACGAGCGAAGCTCGCGCGGCGCAGGCCGCCAAGGAATCGGCGGCCAAGAAGCCCGCCGGAAAATCTCCTTTGGGCAGCACGATGTCGGACGATCTCGCCATTGTGAAGAAGTCGAAAGGACCGGTGATGACGGTAGTGGATGAAATGTACAAGGTCGGCCCAGGGCCTTCGAGTTCGCACACCATCGGGCCGATGCGCATCACCTACGATTTTTATCAACGCTGCTCAAAGCTGCCACCCGATCAGTTGGCCAAGGCGACCGGGTTGAAAGTCCATCTTTATGGCAGCCTGAGCGCCACCGGTAAAGGACACGTGACCGAGCGCGCCGCGCTGGCGGGGCTTATCGGCAAAGAACCGGCCACTGTGGATCCGCTTTTCCTGGAAGCGATGATGAAAGACACATCGCAGAGCTATCCGGTCAAACTTGGCGACAAAACGTTCAACCTTTCACTGGCCGATATCATTTACGATTCGCCGACGGGAAATTTTCCCCATCCCAACACGATGACGTGCAAATTGATGGGCGGCGACAAACCGGTTTATGAACTCGAATATTATTCTCCCGGCGGCGGCTTCTACGAATGGAAGGGCTACACGCCGCCGAAAAAGGGCGAGCCGAAATATCCTTACTCGACCATGAAAGAACTCCGCGCCCACGCGGAAAAGAACAACCTTTCCATCGCGAAGGTGATCATGGCTAACGAAACGTCCATCTCCGGTAAAACGGAAGATGAAGTCAATGCATTCCTCGACAAGATCGCGGGCGCGATGATTGCGACGGTCAAGGCGGGGCTGGCGGTGAACGAAGGCGTGTTGCCGGGGCCGATCAAACTGCAATCGAAGGCGGCGACCGTTTATCAAAGAGCGATGGACGACAAATACGAATCCGATCGGGCTGTTGGGCTCCTTTCAGCCTGCGCACTGGCGGGTTCGGAAGAAAACGCGCGGGGTCACCTCGTCATCACTGCTCCGACCGGGGGTTCGGCGGGTGTGATGCCGGCGATCGTTTACGCTCTGACTGAAGGCAAACGAAAAGTGCCGATGGAAAAGATTCGCGAAGGTCTCCTGGCCGGCGCGTGCATAGGGTATCTGTGCAAACACAACGCCACGCTCTCGGGAGCGGAAGGCGGGTGCCAGTCTGAGATCGGCGTCGCCTCGGCCATGACCGCGGCCCTGATCGCGCAAGTCTGGGACAGTTCGCCGCAGGTGATTGAAAACGCCGCGGAATCGGCGCTTGAGCATCACCTCGGGATGACCTGTGATCCCGTTGCCGGCTATGTCCAGGTGCCATGCATCGAGCGCTGCGCGTTCGGCGCAGTGAAGGCCTGGACCGCTGCGATGATTGCGACTAACGAAATCGCGTCGCGGCACCGCGTCGATCTCGATACCACGATCACGACCCTTGCCCAGACGGGTAAGGATATGAGCAGCAAGTATAAGGAGACCAGCGAAGCAGGCCTGGCCCAAAACCTCACGCTTTGCTGAACCAGCACCAGATAGCGAACGAACATGGCTACCGAAGTCCTAACGAAACCGGAAAAGAAAGCAGTGGCGAAGAAACCGGCTCCGCCGGAATTACCAGACACAAAAGAAGCATGGCGCGGCTTCAAGCCGGGCCTGTGGCAGCGCGACATCAATGTGCGCTGGTTTCTTCAGCAGAACTACACGCCTTACGAGGGAGACGATAAGTTCCTGGCTCCGGCCACTGCTCGCACGAAAGCCATCTGGGAAAAACTGACCGGCCTGTTCGTGGAAGAACGCAAGAAAGGCGTGCTCGACGTTTCAGTGATCCCGAGCTCAATCACAGCCCACGAGGCCGGCTACATCGACAAGGATAACGAAGTCATTGTCGGGCTCCAGACCGATGCGCCGTTAAAACGCGCAATCATGCCGAACGGCGGATGGCGAATGGTCCTGACTTCTCTCAAGACCTACGGCTACGAGGCGCCGCAGGCGGTCATCGACACGTTTACGAAATACCGGAAGACACATAATGAAGGTGTCTTTGACGCGTACACAGCTGACATTCGTGCCTGCCGCAGCTCGCATATTCTGACCGGTTTGCCCGATGCCTATGGCCGCGGTCGGATCATCGGAGATTACCGGCGTGTTCCGCTTTACGGCGTGGCCCGATTAATCAAGGAAAAGGAGCGGGAGAAAGCGAGCCTAGACTCGCAGATGTCGACCGAAGATATCATTCGCGATCGCGAGGAATTAAGCGAACAAGTCCGGGCGCTAAAGGAGTTGGAAGAGATGGCGAAGAAGTACGGCTTCGACATTTCGGGACCGGCCAGGACAGGGAAGGAAGCCGTGCAATGGCTTTATTTTGCCTATCTCGCGGCGATCAAGGAGCAGAACGGCGCCGCCATGTCGTTAGGCCGGGTCTCGACCTTCCTCGATATTTATTTCGAACGCGATCTGGTCGAGGGCAAGATTACCGAGGAACAGGCCCAGGAGATCATCGACGACTTTGTCATCAAACTCCGGATCGTTCGATTCCTGCGCACGCCGGAATACGACGAACTATTTTCGGGCGATCCGACCTGGGTCACGGAATCAATCGCCGGGATGGGCGATGACGGACGGCCGCTCGTCACCAAAACGAGTTTCCGTTTTCTTCACACCCTGAAAAATCTCGATCCGGCGCCTGAGCCAAACCTGACCGTTTGGTATTCGCCGCGCCTGCCGGACAATTTCCGGAAATACGCCGCCAGGGTAGCGATCGAGAGCAGCGCGCTCCAGTTCGAAAGCGACTCACTCATGCGAAGCGCGTGGGGCGATGACGGCGCGATCGCGTGTTGCGTTTCTCCGATGCTGATGGGCAAACAAATGCAGTTCTTCGGCGCCCGCGCCAATATCGCCAAGTGCCTGCTTTACGCGATCAACGGCGGGCGCGACGAGCTCACCGGCAAGCAGGTCGGCCCAAAATGCGATCCGGTAAAGGGCGATTACATCGAGTTCGATGACATCGCGGCGAAGTTCGAGCGGATGATGGAATGGCTGGCGGAAGTTTATGTCAACGCCATGAACGTGATCCATTATATGCACGACAAGTATTCCTACGAGCGGATCGAAATGGCGCTGCACGATTATGCGCCGGTCCGCACCATGGCCTTCGGCATCGCGGGGCTCTCCGTGGTCGCCGACAGCCTCTCGGCCATCCGCTTTGCGCGGGTAAGGGTAATTCGCGATGAAACCGGCTTGATCGTCGATTACCAGACCGAAGGTGATTTTCCGAAATACGGGAATAACGACAATCGCGTCGATCAGTTGGCCGCGGCGGTCGTGACCATGTTCATGAGTAAGTTGCGAAAACATCCGACGTATCGCAATGCCCTCCACACTCAATCGGTCCTCACGATTACCTCCAACGTCGTTTACGGAAAAGGAACCGGCCATACGCCGGACGGGCGTCGGAAAGGCGAGCCGTTTGCCCCCGGCGCTAATCCCATGCATGGGCGCGATTCACACGGGGTAATAGCGTCCGCTGCCTCGGTATCGAAAATTCCCTACCGCGACGCCCAGGACGGGATATCCCTGACCACGTCGATGGTTCCGACGGGACTCGGGCGGAGCAAAGCCGAGCAAATCGATAATCTGGTCGCCATCATGGACGACTTCTTCGGAGTTCAGGGGTACCACATGAACATCAATGTCCTCAACCGCGAAACTTTGATGGACGCGATGGACCATCCTGAAAAATACCCAACGCTCACGATTCGGGTTTCCGGATACGCTGTGAATTTTGTGCGGCTGACAAAAGAACAGCAGCTGGACGTGATCAATCGCACGTTCCACGGCGCGAACTAATTGAAATGAAGTTGACCGAACTCGCGCCGGAAGCTCCGCCGGTCGGCAGTCCGTACGATTTCCGGATTGGCTCCGCGCAAAAGTTGGAGGAAACGGACATTCGCTCCGCGATCGACAGCGGCGACTGGGGATTCTTTCACTCGTTCACGACCGGCTCGGCCGTGGATGGCCCCGGTGTGCGCCTGGTGGCATGGCTAAGCGGCTGCCAGTTTAAGTGCGTTTTCTGCCACAACCCCGACACGTGGAAGTCGAGCAACGGAACTCCGGTGCCGCTCCAGCGGGCCCTGGAAGTGGTGAATCAATATCGTCATAGCCTGAAAACGATGAAAGGCGGCCTAACGATCAGCGGCGGCGAACCGCTTTTGCAGCATCGTTTTCTCAGCAAACTCTTTCCCCGGGTTAAAGAGCTGGGAGTTCATACCGATCTCGAAACCAACGGCTATTTTGGTGATCGCCTAACCGATAAAGATCTCGAGAGTATCGATTTGATCATGCTCGGACTAAAAGCAATCGAGCCTGGTTTGCACAAGCGCCTGACCGGGAGGGACAACAAACCGGCACACGATTTCGCCCGGCGTCTTGCTGCGAGAAAACATCCGGTTTGGATCCGGTTCGTCGTCGTGCCGGGCTGGACCGATACCGAAGATGAATTCCAACGGATTGCGGATTTCGCCGCCGGCCTGGGCAATGTTCAGCGCCTCGATGTGTTGCCGTTTCATCAAATGGGAAGGTTCAAATGGGAGAAGCTGGGAATGGAATACAAGCTCGACAAAGTCGAGCCGCCCTCGACCGAAACAATCGAGCAGGCCGTGGCGAAGTTTCGCGCCGCTGGGTTGAACGTAGTCTGAGCCAATCGTAGCGACATGAGCTCCCGGATTCGAATTGCTGCGGTCGGCGCATGGCTACTGGTGGCGGTTTATTATTTTTACCAGTATGCGCTGCGCTCGGCGCCAAGTGTGATGATTCCGCAGTTGTCGGAAGCGTTCGGCGTCAGCGCGCTCGGCGTTTCGGCAATCGTGGGAATGTTCTACTACGGCTACTCTCCGTTTAGCCTTGTTGCCGGCGCGTCACTGGATCGCTTCGGCGCCAAAAAGATCATTCCAATCGGGGCTGCGCTTGTCGGTGTCGGCGCTCTCATGTTCAGCGTGAGCAATGTCACGGTCGCCAATATCGGGCGGCTTCTTCAAGGCGCCGGCGGCGCCTTCGCGCTGATCGGCGCCGCTTACCTGATTACAAAGAATTTTCCGGCCACGGTGGCCGCTTCCTTTATCGGCGTGACTCAAATGTTTGGAATGGCCGGAGGATCGGCCGGTCAATTTCTGGTCGGGCCGATAATCAAGAATGGTGTTTCCTGGGACCGATTCTGGATTTACTGCGGCATTCTTGGACTCATTATCGGCGCCATCCTGTTCGTTCTTTTGCCAGGGGAGCCTGAAAAATCCGCGACCAGCGGCCAGGGCGGGTTCGCGAAGCTTTTGGGCTCGTTAGGTAAAGTATTCCGGAACCCGCAGTCGCTTCTGTGCGGCTTCATCTCCGGGTTGTTGTTCATTCCGACCACAATCCTGGGAATGACCTGGGGCGTCCGTTTCCTGCAGGAGGCGCGCGGACGCGAATTCGAGGCGGCCGTCGTGCTCGCAGCAACTGTTCCCATCGGCTGGATGATTGGCTGTCCACTGCTTGGCTTCATCTCCGACCGGCTCGGCCGGCGGAAACCGGTCATTTTTGCGGGCACAATCATGCTCTTTGGAGTTGTGACCTGGGTTTTGTTTGGCAACCCGGAAATTCTGCGGGGACCTGCTGTCGGAATTCTGATGGGCATTGGTTCCGGCGCCGCGATGATTCCCTACACAGTCATTAAAGAAGCGAACGCTCCGGACCTGGGAGGAACGGCCACCGGCGTCGTCAATTTTCTTAACTTTACGTTTAGCGCGTTGCTCGGCCCGGTCTTTGGCGCCCGAATGGTGGGGTTTCCCGCGGAGTCCGAGGCCGCCGCCCTGGCTCATTACCAGGCCGCCTTCGCGCCTCTCCTTTACGGCATCATTGCGGTATTGATTCTGACCTTTTTTTTGAAAGAAACTGGGTCCGCTGTGAGGAAATAACTAAATGGCAGTTGTCCGGACAAAATTCGAGCAGACTCTGGGATGGGGAATTCTGGTGCTGCTTCTGGCTGGGTGTGTTCTGGTGCTGTGGCCGTTTGTCACGGCGTTGTTATGGGCGGCAGTCTTGTCGTATTCCAGCTGGCCGCTTTTTGAGTGGCTGGTTCGGCGGCTTAAAGGCCGGCGAACGTTGGCTGCGCTGGTGATGCTGTTTTTGATGATCTGCGTTCTGTTGCTGCCTTTCGTGACGGTTGGATTAACGCTGGGTGATAATGTCGCCCAGCTCAAGGGCGCTCTGCAACGTTTGCTCAGCGAAGGAACCCCGGCTGCCCCCGGATGGCTGGCGGGGGTCCCGGTTGTAGGAGGAAGCTTGTCACATCGATGGGAGCAGTTGGCCGCTGATAGCGGACAGTTGATGCAGACAGCGAGGCGTTTCATCGAACCGGTCGCCGCCTGGTCGCTCCGGGCCGGACTCACACTCGGCGCCGGTGTGCTCCAGCTTACTTTGAGTATTTTCATTACCGTTTTCTTGTTGCGAAATGGATCGATGGTCGCGACTCAGGTCGCGCACGCCGTGGAACGGGTCGGGGGAGACCGTGGGCGCCACCTTTTGGGCGTTGCTGGAGACACTGTGCGCGGCGTTGTGTATGGCATCCTGGGCACCGCTCTTGTTCAGGCGGTGATGGCCGGGTTCGGATTCCTGATCGCTGGAGTTCCCGGCGCAATGTTGCTCGCTCTGCTTACTTTCTTTCTCTCGATCATTCCACTCGGACCGCCGCTGATCTGGCTGCCGGCGGCTTTCTGGCTGTTTCACCAAGGCAACACCGGCTGGGGGATTTTCATGCTGATCTGGGGGGTGGGAGTGAGCACAATCGACAATTTTGTTAAGCCATGGCTGATCAGTCAGGGCAGCGACCTGCCATTTCTGCTGATTCTGTTCGGTGTGCTGGGTGGCGCGCTGGCGTTTGGATTCATCGGCGTATTCATTGGGCCAACTCTTCTTGCTCTGGCCTATCGACTTGTAAAAGAGTGGGCGGCGATGGTTCCATCTTCTCCGCTGGAACCGGCAAAGGCGCCTGCCGTCTCCTGATTGTTGTTGTTCCAGCCGGCGATTTACGGTTGGACTCGAACAATTCCGTCGGCTGTGCTAGCCGTAGTTTCCTGGTCGCATGAAACGTAAACCAACCGAGTCCACCCCGATCGAGCGGTTGGTCCGTCCCTTCCAGGAATTTGCCCGGCTCGAGGCATCCTCCGGAATTCTCCTGATCGGCTGCACGTAACCGGCGCGCCAAGGCGGAAGTGGGATAGCGAACAACAGTCGACACCGGCCGACCGATGGCCTGGATGTAAGACCAAGGTCTTATGCTCGTGCTTTGGGACGCACACGAACAGTTGCCGCTAACCGAGATCAGGTGTCGAAGGCATTCGCCCGAGAAACGAACGGTAAGAAACAAGTTCCAACAGATAAAGAGCAACAAGCATTAAACCAGCGATCAGTTGCCAGCTTGGGCCAGCCTGACCGATGCGCGGACTCACACAGTAGTACCTATGAAAACCAAAGCGTACATCAAGATCACCACGCTCATCTTTATGATCGGCGCGGGATTCACTCTCGCGGCAGATGTCCAAAACAAGCCTGGAACTGATGACCAACTAAATCGCACCGTGTTGCCGATCGTGGGCCCGAAGCTCGCACCGGTTACCACTCTGGACGCGCGCGACGCCAAGGCTCCGTCCCGGTTCGAGGTGAAGGCCCCCCAGGGCGCGCCGAATGTCGTGATCGTGCTGATTGACGACATCGGCTTCGGCAGCAGCAGCGCGTTCGGCGGACCGATCAACATGCCAACGCTGGAGAAGATGGCCAGCAACGGCCTGAAGTACAATCGTTTTCACACGACCGCCCTGTGCAGCCCGACGCGCACGGCGCTGCTCACGGGACATAATCATCACGCGAACAACGCGGGGGCCATCATGGAACTTGCCACGGCATTCGAGGGCAACACCGGCATCCGTCCCGAAACCGTCACGACGCTGGCTGAGATTCTGCGGCAGAACGGATTCAGCACGGCGGCCTTTGGCAAATACCACGAGACGCCGCCATGGGAAGTTTCCGTCTCCGGTCCCATGGACCGCTGGCCCACGGGTTCGGGCTTCGACAAGTTCTACGGTTTCATCGGCGGTGAGACTAACCAATGGGCGCCGGCGATCTTCGACGGAGTCACGCGAGTCGAGCACAAGCAAACACCGGACTACCATTTTACCGTCGACATGACCGACCAGGCGATCAACTGGGTCAGCGCGCAACATGCCCTGACGCCCGACAAACCGTTCTACATGTATTTCGCCACCGGGGCTACGCATGCCCCGCATCACGTGCCGAAGGAATGGATCGACAAGTACAAAGGGCAGTTCAGCGGCGGCTGGGACAAGCTGCGCGAAGAAACATTGGCCCGTCAGAAGAAGCTCGGTGTTGTCCCTGCCGACGCGAAGCTAACACCGCGGCCCAGGGAGATTCCTGGCTGGGATGACATGAGCGCCGATCAAAAGCGGCTTTTTGAGCGCCAGATGGAGACTTTCGCCGGCTTCGCCGAGCACACCGATCATGAAGTGGGCCGGCTGGTGGCGCAGTTGGAAGCCATGGGCTCGTTGGAAAACACGCTCTTCTTCTACATCGTCGGCGATAATGGTGCGAGCGCCGAAGGCGGACCCGAAGGCACCTATAACGAAATGATGGCGCTCAACGGCATCATCGGCAAAGCGGACCAGCAGATGGATCACATCGATGAATGGGGAGGCCCCAACACCTTTCCGCACTTCGCCATCGGCTGGGCCTGGGCGAGCAACACACCTTTTCAGTGGACCAAACAAGTGGCCAGCCACTTCGGCGGCACGCGCAATGGGATGGTGATGCATTGGCCCAAAGGGATCAAAGCGAAGGGCGAAGTGCGCAGCCAGTTCCACCATGTAATCGACGTGGCGCCCACCGCGCTCGAGGCCGCGAAAATTCCGCAGCCGAAAACTGTCAACGGCGTCGTCCAGCGCCCGATGGATGGGGTGTCGATGCTGTATTCGGCTGACAATGCGAAGGCAAAGGATCGCCGCACCACGCAATATTTTGAGATGTTCGGCAACCGCGGCATTTACCATGAAGGCTGGGTGGCCTGCACCCGGCATTCGATTCCGTGGGTGATGGCCAAGCTTCCTCCGCTGAAGGATGACGTGTGGGAACTTTACAACGTCGACAAGGATTTCAGTGAAGCGGACAACCTTGCGGCAAAAAATCCCGCCAAGCTCAAAGAGCTACAGGCCGTGTTCGAGAAGGAGGCCATCCGGAACAATGTGTTCCCCATCGACGATCGCCGTGTCGAACGCTTTGTCGCGTCGGTCGCGGGCCGGCCAGACTTGTTAGGCGGACGCAAGATACTGACGGTTTACCCCGGGATGACGGGGATGCTGGAGAATGCTTTCATCAACGTAAAAGGCGTGCATCACACTGTCACCGCCGAGGTGGAGTTGAATGACGACAAGACGAACGGCGTGATCATCGCGCAAGCCGGCTACTTCGGCGGCTGGGTCGTCTATATGAAGGAAGGCAAGGTGCATCACGAATACAACTTCTTCGGCCTCGAGCGTACCAATGTGGCCGGTGACACCGCTGTCGCCGCCGGCAAACACACGATTTCCTACGAATTCATCCCCGATGCAGCCAAACCCGGCACTGGAGGCAAATCGATTCTAAGTGTCGATGGTCAGAAAGTTGCCGAAAAACAAATTCCCAGGACGCAGCCTTTCATGTTCTCGGCGGATGAAGGCACAGACGTTGGAATCGACGGCGAGACGAATGTGTCGCCCGACTACAAACCAGGTCCGCCCAGCGCGTTTACCGGCAAGATCGTAAAGGTGACAGTGGAACAGATGTAATGTGCGCTCTCGCCAGGTCCCGGCAGATTTGATGAGTTGAAGGCAACAATCCCTGGACTTCCACGACGACAGAAAAATATGAAACACCGACTAGCAATTAGCCTAACGATTGTAAGCCTGCTTTCGATTTGCACATTGAAAGCCGGGACTGACTCAACGGATCCCAACGGAAATGCGCTTCCCGATTCAAGCGACGGAAAAGCGGTCGTCGATCGTTCCAAAGCTCCGCCCCCGGTTGTGAAGCAGGGATGCATCGCGCCGAAGGAGACCGAATTCCGGATCGGATTGCCCGGATGGATGGCAGGGATGTCAGGCGATTTCGGTGTGCGCGGAGTCGTGACCGACCAGGACATCAAGTTTCACGATATCCTCGATCATCTGGACATGCTTGCCTCCAGCTCTCTTTACGCTCGATACCATCGCTGGGAGTTGATGGCGGACGGACTGTATCTGCGATTATCCGCCGACGCTTCGCTGCGCGGAACTTTGTTTGATGGGGCGCACGTTTCTCTCAAGCAGGCTTACGCGGAATGGTTCATCGGTTATCGGCTGATTAATTGCGAGGAGGGATCGCTTTCGTTATTTGCCGGTGGCCGTTATAATTATATGCAGGGCAATTTCCGCCTGTTTGGCGCCCGTTTGCCGGGGCGGCATGTAGTCGGCGAGATCGATTGGGTAGATCCGGTCATCGGCGCGGGTGGCAGAGTGCATGTCTGGAAACCAATTTCGGCCTGGGCCAAGGGCGATATTGGCGGTTTCGGGGCTAACTCAGACGTTGCCTGGCAAGTCCAGGGCGGGCTCGAAGTTCAGATGACCAGCTGGATGTACACCCAGATCGGCTGGCGTTACATGAAGTTCGATTATACTTCAGGCGGTTTCACGAACAAGACGCAGCTGAATGGTCCATTTATCGAGACCGGAATTAATTTCTAGAAAGGACCGAAAGTCGGGTAGTAATGAGCGCTGAATTAGTTTCCATCATCACACTGCTGCTTCTCATCGTAGCGATCATCAGCGGGATGCAGTTTTCGGAAAAAGGCTTCAGCACCGATACCAAGGATACGGTCAAGCTCGCGACCAGTCTGGTGGCGACCATGTCGGCGCTTGTCCTGGGCTTGCTGGTGAGCTCGGCCAAGAATTCCTACGATACCGTGCGAAGCGAAGTGATCGATCTTTCGTCGAAAGTGGTCTTTCTCGACCGACTCCTGATCGGTTATGGTCCGGAAGCGGCCAATTCGCGCGTCCTGGCGCGAGAGTGGATTGAAGCAGCAACAAATCGGATGTGGCCAAAAGAACCGGGACAAGCCCCTGATCTCACCCCCAGCGGCGAAGCGGCCAAGGGAGTGTATCTGTCCATTCAAAATCTGCCGGCGAAAGATGATGTCCAGCGTGCCGTGAAGACGGAAGCGACCCAGGTGATTGTGGAGATCGGCAAGATTCGATCGCTGCTTGCGGCCCAATCGGTCCCGTCAATTTCGAAATTGATGCTCGCCGTATTGATTTCCTGGCTGGTCATCATTTTTTTCAGCTTCAGCATGCTCGCGCCGACTAATGCGCCCGCCATTACGTCATTGATCATCTCGGCTCTGTCAGTCTGCGGCGCAATTTTTCTGATTCTTGAGCTCGATCACCCCTTCGGCGGGCTGATGGGCATCTCGAGTGAGCCAATGCGCAACGCTCTGGCTCAGTTGAGCAAGTAGTCGGACACGTCGGGATAAGCCCTTGGTCCAATGTCCGCCCCGGCGGGGAGGTTCAAAATGCCTGCCTATGGATATGACAAGCTTGATTATTGAGGCAGTTAGCGGCGCGGTCGGCGGCAACGTTGCCGGAGCCGCGATGAAAGACAAGAGTCTGGGAGCAATTGGGAATTCGATCGCCGGAATCGTGGGAGGCGGTCTCGGCGGCACAATATTGCAGACCGTGCTGGGATCAGCCGCCGCGGGCGGTGGCGGCATGGATATGCAGAGCATCCTGGCCAACGTGGGCGGTGGAGGTATCGGAGGCGCGATCCTGATGCTCGTGATCGGGATCATCAAGAACCAGATGGCCAAGGGTTAGCGAGTGGAGCCGGCTACTGGAGTTGATTGAGATCAGCGTCTGATTGGTTGCTTCCTTTTGGGAAAAAGGCGGTGCGAGTGACCTGCCCTGGCAGGAATGTGGTGCATCGTTAGGCGAATGAAAATTCCGGATCACATTCAGTTTCCTCCCGATCTGGTGTTTCATGAAGACATCGGGCTATTGCTTTACCGGCCTCGCGGCGTGCTCGATGAGGCCGCCGTTAACGGGGTAATCAGCGTCCTGGGAGACCTGGAGACGGAAGTGAAAGGACCCTTCAACCGCTTCATCGATACACTCGAAGCCGATTCGATCGACTTGAACTTTCGGTTTGCGGTCCACGTCTCGCTCTACCGGCGCCTCTCCTCCGCCGACAAGCCGCCGGTCAAATCTGCCATTCTGGCTACCGATAAGACGGCAATTCACTACGCGCAGTTGCATGCGCTTATGACCCAGGGTTCGCCAATCAAGGTGCAAGTTTTCCAGGATCGACAGGCCGTTGCAAAATGGCTGAACCTGCCAGTCGAAAGACTGTGAACAATGGCTGTGAGGTAACGTTTGTGCAAAAATTTTCGTTCTTTGTCGCCGCCGTCATGGTCTCCGGTTGTGCCAACCCTTACTCATCCGTTTCCCATCATAAGGCCCAACTGAATGGTCCTCCCGGTACAGGCGCGCTCGCCGCGGCCGAGCGATTCCTGAACAAGGCAATCCACGAAGAAGGCACAAGGCCAATGGCCGCATTGGCGGATTGTCTCCAGGCCTTGCAAACTGTTTCGAGAGAATTGCAACGCGACCCAAAAAACGTCGTCGCGGTCCGCGACTACAATTTTGGAGTAAGCCGTATATTTCAAATTGTTAGTCACGCCAAACTGGACCCTTGGTCGAAGCCGCTGACCATCCCGAGTCCGAACGGCGATTTCGTGCTAACGCATAAACCGGATGCGCGTCCCGAATGGAACCCGGCGCATTACAATTTCACTCCGGCCGATGAATTCGACGTCGGCGGCAAATACGTTGATGAGCGTATCACCCGTGAGGGCCTCGGCGCATCTATCGTGGCCGTCGAGTTGGAAGAAAAGAACCGCCGCGAGCATTTCGCGCCCTCCCGCATTTTCTACAGCGTGACAGTCATCGCCCGGATTGAGAAACGACGATGTGTTCTCGAATTTTACGACCCGCTGGCCAGTGAGACAGCGCAATTTCAAGGCCGGGAGGTGCCGCTGGCGGCGGATTTCACCGTGCCGCTCGCCGTCATGCTGCAACAAACGGATCCCAAGAAACACGAATTATCCCGGGTCCTTAATCCCGAAAAGTTCGCGCACACGGCCGCGATCGAGCGTCTTCAACCGTTCGATCCTAACAAAACAGTTGTGCTGGTTATCCACGGTTTGATGGATTCGCAGGCGACGTGGACGCCGATGATTAACAAGTTGCGGGGCGATCCGCTGATTCGGAAACATTATCAGTTTTGGTTCTACAGCTATCCGAGCGGATATCCGTATCCCTATTCCGCTGCCATTCTGCGCGAGGAACTCGACGCGGTGGAAAAGCGATTCCCCAAGCTCAAGCCGATGGTGGTCATCGGCCATAGCATGGGCGGTTGCATCAGCCGGTTACTCCTGACCGACAGCGGCGACCAGCTGTGGATGAAAATTTTTGGGCGTCCTCCGGACGAAGTGCCTCTCTCGCCAAAAACACGCGAATATTTCCGGCAGGAACTGTTTTTTCGTCATCGGCCCGAAGTGGGGCGGGTGATCTTTATCGCGGCGCCGCTTCGGGGCAGTAATATGGCGACAGGGCTAATTGGAAAGATCTCCGCCATGATCATTAACGAGAGTAATCTGAGCAGCCAGGCCAGCGAAGAAATGCTGCGCCATAGCAACATCAAGGAGGAAGAGCTCAAGCCGAAACGCCGGGCCAACAGCGTTGACAGTCTTTCGCCCAAAAGCCGGTTCAATCATGCGGTGAACACGATCCCGATGACGCCCAATGTCCCCTATCATACAATTATCGGCGATCGTGGTCGGGGCGATTCGCCCAACTCGAGCGACGGCGTCGTGCCATACTGGAGCTCGCACCTGGACGATGCCCAGACGGAACAAATTGTGCCGTCCCGCCACGGAGCGCACCAGGACCCGCGGGCAATCGCCGAGGTGCTGCGAATCCTCAAGAAATACGCCGACTAGGCGCTTGCCAGCATGAACCGGGCAGGCCTGATCGCGGCGCTACTCTTAATATATAAGGCGGGATTTTCCGAAACGGGCGAGTTCCAGGCGACCGTGCCCGGTAAGAAGCCGGCTCCGGGCAAACCTCCACCCGGCATGGTTTGGATTCCCGGCGGCGAATTTTCCATGGGGGCTGCGGTCCACGGCGGGGGCAGCTGCGAGATGCCCATGGCGTCGAATGACGCCGGCCCGGTTCATCGCGTTTATGTGGATGGCCTCTGGATGGATGCAACGGCGGTAACCAATGCAGAATTCGAAAAGTTTGTCAGAGCGACAGGTTATGTAACGATTGCGGAGCGAACGCCGAACAAGGAAGAATTCCCGACGGCTCCTGTGGAGATTCTGGTTGCGGGTTCGGTCGTGTTTGCGCCGACTGATCACGAAGTTCCCCTGAATGATCATTTGCAATGGTGGACCTATGTGAAAGGCGCGAACTGGCGTCATCCCCTCGGTCCGGATAGCGATACCAGGGGCAAAGAGAAATATCCGGTCGTGCAAATCGCCTACCCGGACGCGGAAGCGTACTCGAAATGGGCCGGCAAACGCCTGCCGACGGAGGCGGAGTTCGAATTTGCCGCGCGCGGCGGCTTATCGGGAAAGAATTTTGTCTGGGGAGACGAATTTCGTCCCAAAGAGAAATGGATGGCAAATACCTGGCAGGGAAAATTTCCGGTGAAAGACGCAGGGGAAGACGGGTTTACCGGAATCGCACCGGTAGGATCTTTTCCGCCGAACGGCTACGGGCTTTACGACATGGCCGGTAACGTTTGGGAATGGTGCAGCGACTGGTACCGGCCGGATTATTATGAGCAGCTGGCCAGGGCCGGCGGGGCGGCCCGCAATCCAACCGGTCCCGCGTCCCCGTTTGATCCGGCCGAGCCGGCTGAAAAGAAACGGGTGCATCGTGGTGGCTCATTTCTTTGCAACGAACAATACTGTTCCCGTTATATCGTTGGGACGCGCGGCAAGGGCGAGGTCAATACCGGCACCAATCATCTTGGATTCCGTTGCGTAAGAGACCGCCCTGTAAAGTGAGCAGTTGAGAGGCGCTCTGCCAAGCGCCCGTTTTTTTGGTTCGGCGTCCGCCGCGGCGGACGCCGCGGCAAGGCGCAGGGTCTCGGACTTCGACGTCGGATGCCGGGCGTCGGGCTTTCCCCGGCGATTACTTTCTAGCCAGAGCCTGCTCCGTTATCTCTGTTTCCTCCCGTAGATCTTTCATTGGGATGCGTTGCGCGATGAGCAAGAATTGGGGAGGCAAAGACAAATAGCGCCCAGCGCGATGATCCGCTTGCAGCTCAAATTGAATCATGAAAGGGGCGTTATGAAAACAATCACTCCCTTCGAACTGCAAATACTGATCGATCAGTGCGACGTGGAACTCATTGATGTGCGCCCGGCGGAAGACTTCCACGCGTCTCACGCGCTATTGGCCCGCTCGACTCCCTTCTCGCACTTCGAGCCTCATTCCATCCTGGCCCATCGCATATTGGATCGCCGCTCCCCGATCTATATCATGTCTCCTGAGATGGCGGTGGGGTCGCTCGCTGCCTGCAGTCTGGCCAGCGCGGGCTTGGCCGAGCCGGTTGTCGTCGAGGGTGGCATCGAAGGGTGGGAGGGACAATGCCTGCCGATGGTGCGTAACGAATTCACGGAAGTGGCGGAAAGAGCCGCTCCGAAACCATGGGTGTCGGAGGGTTTGACCTTCGCACTTTCCGCGGTTCTTCAAGGGATCGTTTTCATGGCTGCGTTTGCCGCGAACGCGGTCGCTGCAGTTTCACACGCATTGAGATCGCGGAAAATGCAAAGAGCATGAAACGACGGGTCGTCCTTGTGCGTACCAGGAATGCAAGACTGGTCGAGTGACGTGGTCGGAATGCGCGGCAAAGGCGGGTTAACACCGGCACAAATCATCTTGGATTCGATGTGCGAAGTCAGCCATCATCACAACGGTCAATGACGCAGACTCGAATATGAACAACGACTTTGATTTTACGGACAGGGTAGTCCTCGTTACCGGAGGGAGCAGCGGGATCGGCCGGGCCGCAGCGATTTTGTTCGCCCGGCACGGCGCCAAAGTCGTCATCGGCGACATTGATCCTGGCGGCGCGGAAACCGCGGAGGCAATCAGGACGGAGAAAGGTGAAGCAACCTTCGTCCAAACGGACGTTCGCCAGTCGGGTCAGGTGAGAGACCTCGTTGCGGCCGCGGTAAAAACCTACGGAGGATTGAACTGCGCGTTTAACAACGCCGGGATCCTGCCGCCAATGTCGATGCTGGCCGACACCGACGAAGAAACGTTCGATCAGACATTTGCGGTCGATGTGAAAGGGGTTTTCCTGGCCATGAAACATGAGATCCAGGCGATGTTGAAAACCGGCGGTGGCGCGATTGTGAATAATGCTTCAATCGCCGGTCTGATCGCGGAGCGCGGAATCAGCGCCTACGTGGCGGCCAAGCATGCAGTCATTGGCCTGACAAAGGCGGCAGCAATTGAATATGCGGGACAACGGATTCGAATCAACGCCGTTGCTCCCGGCCTGGTCCAGACACAGATGACGAAACATTGGTTCGACGACCCGAACATGCGCGACTTTTTCCTGGCCAACTCGCCCATTGGGCGCTTCGCTCAACCCGAAGAAATTGCCAATTTAGTGCTCGTCCTCTGCTCCGACCTGGCCTCGTTTGCGGCCGGGCAGGCATTCGCAATCGACGGCGGTTATACCGCCCGATAAACTACGACTTAGGTCTAACATACCGGGAAGATCCGTTGGAATAAAATCGCCCGGGATTCGGATTCAAAATAGCTGGGTTTATGAGTAGTGAGAGACATGACGAACAGCTTAGTCTGCTGCAAACGATCACCGCGGAAGTTGCGGAGGCCGCCGATCTCCGATCGGCGGTGGAGATCGTACTGCGCCGTGTCTGCGAGAAGACCGGTTGGGAAATCGGTCAGGCCTGGCTGCTTAACCGAGAAAAAACATTCCTGGCTTGCGGCCCGGTCTGGTTCCACGGCTCGGGCAGGGAATTGGAAGCTTTTCGGACCATCTCCGCGCAATTGCATTTTGAAAAAGGGGTGGGACTTCCCGGTCGGGTCTGGCAATCGAAAAAGCCGGTCTGGATCGAAGATGTCACGAAGGATCCCAACTTCCCGAGAACGCTGGCGGCGAGATCGGTGGGACTGAAGACCGCAGTCGGGCTTCCAATCATTTCCGAAGATAAGGTCATTGCCGTGATTGAGTTCTTCCTGCGCCGGTGGCGGCCCGAAGACGCAGGGCTGGTGAACGTAATTGCGGCCGTCGCGGCGCAGCTGGATCTGGCCATCGAGCGAAAAGTGGCGGCGGACGAGTTGTCGCGCACAAATGAGATTCTTCATTCGATCCTGGCCGACATGGGTGACGCGGTCATTGTGGCCGATCGGAAGGGAAATTTCCTGCTCTTCAACCCCGCGGCGCAGCGCATATTCGGAAGCGGTGCCAGCCTGGTGCCGCCAAAAGAATGGCCGCAACGCTGCGGACTTTATCTGGCGGACAAGGTCACACCGTTTCCTCACGATCAATTGCCGCTGGCGCGTTCCATCCGCGGCGAAGAAATTAACAACTTCGAGATCTATATTCGGAACGAGAATGTCCCCCAGGGACTCTGGACTCGCACCACCGGCCGGCCATTGCGGGGACGCAGCGGAGAATTGTTAGGCGGCGTCATCGTTTGTCGCGACATCACCGCAGTCAAGGAGGAGGAATTTTTCCGGGCCGGCCAAAGCCAGGTCCTGGAAATGATCGCAGCCGACAAACCCCTGCCGGATGTACTAAACAGTCTCGTTCTGCTTATGGAAGGCCAGGCTCAGGGGCTGCGGTGTTCCATCCTCCTCTTGAACCGCGACGGAAAACATGTTCGGCACGGCGCGGCGCCGAATCTTTCGGAAGCTTATATCAAAGCAGTCGACGGCGCGCCGATCGGACCGAAGAACGGTTCCTGCGGCACGGCCATGTATCGGCGCAAGCCGGTGGTGGTCACCGATGTAATGAAGGATCCGTTGTGGGAAGATTATCGCGAGCTGGCGAAGATTTGCGGGCTCAGCGCGTGCTGGTCCACTCCAATCATATCGGCGCAGGGGGACGTGCTCGGTTCGTTCGCCATGTACCGGGAAGAAAAACGCGGTCCGGTGGCGGAAGAGAATCGCCTGACCAGTATCGCCACGCACATCGCCGGAATTGCCATCGAGCGCCAAAGACAGCAGGAGGTGTTACGTGAGCGCGATGCCCGAATCAATCTGGCCGCGGAGTCGGCCGACCTTGCGTTCTGGATACTCCATCCGGAACGCGGCACGGCCTGGATGAGTGAAAAGGGGCGGGTGATATACGGTTTCGATTCCAACCTGTCTTTGACGTGCGATCTGGTCCTGTCGCGGATTCATCCGGAAGAACGCCAGGCGGTCAAGGAAGAGTACGATCGCGCCTGCATCTTGCGCGGTGCGTTTGAAAGCGAGCATCGGTTGCTGTTGCCCCACGGCAAAACACGCTGGGTCATCATGCGGGGACGATGTTTAAAGGACGAACAGGGCGAGCTTCTCGAAGTCATCGGCGTAACGGTGGATGTAAGCGCGCAGAAACAGGCCGAGCTGCAACAGCAGCTCCAGCGCGAGGAAATGTCCCACCGCAACCGTGTCGCCATGATGGGCGAGATGACAGCCTCATTCGCCCATGAGATTAACCAGCCTCTGACCGCGATTGCGAATAATTCATCGGCCGCGCGCCGGTTTCTCGATCGCGGAAACATGGACCCCGCATTCCTGCAACAGTTGCTCCAGGAAATTGGCGACGATAGCCGGCGCGCCGGCGAAGTGATCAAAGGCATTCGGGCATTGGTCCGCAAGGACACCACGGTGTCGCACAGCGTGCTTAACCTGAATGAGGTCATTTCCGATACGGTGCGCCTGGTCAGTTCCGACGCGCTGATGCGCGAAACGGTCATCACCACCGAGCTCGATTCACGATTACCGAAGGTCCGCGCGGCCATCGTTCAAATTCAACAGATCTTGCTGAATTTGATCATGAACGGGCTCGACGCGGTCGAAAAATTCCCGCCGGCCGAGCGCCGGATCATTGTCAGCACCAGCTCGCCCAGGGCGGACATGGTTGAAGTCTGCGTCCGCGATTACGGAACCGGCCTGCCCAGGGAAAAACCGGATAGAATTTTCGAGCATTTCTTTTCAACCAAAGAAAAGGGAATGGGGATGGGGCTGGCCATTGTGCGATCGATTGTCGAATCGCACGGCGGCACGATCACCGCGGAAGACGCCGCGGATCGTGGCGCCCGGATCATCGTGCGATTGCCTGCCTTCCGTGGAGAACACCAAAAAGTCGAGGCGGCATGAGCAGTCCAATCGAAAGCGCAGAAGTTTGCCTCATCGACGACGATCCCTCCGTGCTGCGTTCGATGCGAAACTTGCTTTTATCGGTCGGCTTTAATGTGCGGGCATTCAATGTGCCTCAGGAGTTTTTGGACCACGCGGGAACTCATCAGGTTGCGGTCGTTGTCACCGACATCTGGATGGATGGCGTGACCGGCCTGGAAATCCTGGCCCGTTTGTGCGCGATCTCGCCCAAGACACGGGTCATTGTGATCACGGCGCGCGAAGATTTGGCTGCCCGGTCCACCGCGATGGCCATTGGTCCGGCCGCCTATTTCATCAAACCGTTTAACGACGACGAATTCATCGACGCGGTGCGCGCCGCTCTGCGCGACAGCCGGAAGAACTGACCCCGGCGGCTCTTAATGGCCGGCGCTGCCGGTGGTCCCGCCCGTTTCCGGGCCTGCTTCTGCGATCGTGATGTCTCCGGTAGTCACCCGAAGATTGATTTCGGAGCGCACCCCTTTGCCGAGGGAGAGATTCACTTTTCGGCTGGTCTGGCCATTCAACTCCACCGTTGTGCCAAAACCATTAATAATTTTTCCGACCGATGTTTCGGCGCGAACATGGAACGAGCCGTCGCGGGGGACAAGGATCCGGGCATTCCCGTTGGTGAGCTGAGCGTCAACAGACGATGGCTGGCGGCATTCGGCGAAGGAAAGCTCTATTGCTCCGTTGGCGACAAACACCTCGATGTTCCCGCAGCAATTTTGAACCGCAAGTTTTCCATCGACCACGTTTGCCCGCGAATACTCGCCGTGCATGCCTTCGATCGTTACATTCCCGTCGTCCACATCCACCCGGGCGATTTTCTGTGTCCGTGGGACGAGCAGATTGTAATAGACGCTTCCCGTGGCCATCGAAAGCGCCTTGTTCTTTTCCCGGACCGAATTGGTCGTGATGGTAAACGAATCTTTTTGGCTGGCCACGTTCACGATTGTTTCGTCGAGCTGGGCTGTGCTCCGGCCCTTTTTCGTGGCCTGCATTTCCAGGTCGGTACGATCCGAGCCATGAATCGAGATGGCACCAATTGGGTTGCGGATGCGGAGGCCGGCGCCCGGCTCGATCTTGTGAATCTGTTTGGGCAACTCCTCGCTGACCCGTTCATCGCGCGAGCCGCAACCGGCCAGGATGAGCAGGCCTAACGCCGCCAGACAGAGAAGGGGGCGGCCGATGGTGTTCATTCTGCGAGGATGGGCGAAGATGTTAGGCCGAATTCGACGAGTCTAATTGAGGCAGCTCCGGTTTCTATCCGACTTTGGTCGTAGAAAATCGCGGAAGGCTCAGTCCTAGGACCAAGGTCCAATACTCGCCCGGGCGTTTTCAGCGATGATTTTGGATTGTTGCACATCTGCACGCAAGAAATCAACAGAAAGGCAATCCTATGAAGCGACCAGGTTTTCGATTCCCAATGAATCGCATTGCTGAAGGCATAACCGTTGGCGCGTGCGCCATGTCATTCTTGTTAGGCGGTCCGATTCTCCAGGCGCAGACCGCCGAAGCCCCCGCCCCGTCAACGACCGCGTCGGCCGAGCCGGAGCCGCCCCCGATTCCGGCTGATCAGCTGGATTCTCTGGTCGCACCGATTGCGCTTTATCCGGATCCATTGCTGGCCATGACTCTGGCCGCGTCCACCTATCCTCTCGAGCTCATCCAGCTTCAGCAATGGATGGAGCGAAACAAGAATCTGAAAGACAAGGCCCTGGCCGACGCTGTGCAAAAGCAACCATGGGATCCGAGCGTGCAATCGATGGCCGGTTATCCCGATGTGCTTCAACGTCTGGCCCTCAACATCCAATGGACCACTGATCTGGGTAATGCCTTTCTCGGCCAGCAACAGGATGTGATGGACGCGGTGCAGCGGATGCGAGGAAAGGCGCAGAGCAAGGGAAGTTTGAAGGCCAGCAAGGAACAGAAAGTGGAGACGCAGGTGGTCGAGGGCGGCAAACAGGTCATCGTGATCGAGCAAGCAGATCCCCAGGTGGTTTACGTTCCCTCCTACGATCCGGCTGTTGTTTACGGTCCGCCGGCCTATCCGTATTATCCTTATTATTATCCGGGATATTATGCGGGGATGGGCCTCGCCTTCGGAGCCGGCATGTGGCTGGGCGCAGCCTGGGGCAGCGGCGGTTGGGGACACTGGGGTGATTGCGACTGGCATGGAGGCGACGTCAACATCAATAACAGCAACAACTTTAATCGTAATAACAACGTTAACCGGGGCGACCGGAACCGGGTCGATCATCGCGGCGGCGATCGCGGCGGGCGCGGCCAGGGCGGTAACCGCTGGCAGCATAATCCATCTCACCGGGGCAACGCGCCCTACGATAAGCGAGGCCAGAATAAATACGGCGATCGTGGCGGCAACCGTGGCCAGGGGAATCGCGGCCAGGCCAATCGCCCGTCGCAACAACCCGGCGGCAATCGACCCGGTGGCGGAGCCGGGGCGAGTAACCGGCCGTCGACCCGTCCCTCGGGTGGAGCTGGCAATCGCCCTGGCGGCGGCTCCGGCGCGCGGGCATCCACACGTCCATCCAGTGGGGGTGGCGCTAACAAAGTAGGCAACCGCAGCGCTTCATCTCGCCCCAGCACCGGCTCGCGTGGCGGAGGATTTAGCGGAGGAAGCGGAAACTACGCCCGTTCCAGCAGCTCCCGGGGAGGCCGAAGCATGGGAGGCGGGGGTTACAGCCGTGGTGGCGGAAGCAGCTTCAGCCGGGGTGGCGGCGGACGAGGCGGCGGCGGATTCAGCCGGGGCGGCGGCGGTGGTCGCGGGGGCGGAGGACGTGGTGGCGGCGGGCGCCGTCGATAGGAGTGAGACTTACGAACACAAAACGAACTAACAAAATTCGAGGAAACATGAACTTTATGAAAATCTCTCTCGTAAATTGCGCGATAGTTGTTTGCTGCATTTTTGGAATGTCGCTGTCGGGTGCGCCGCCCGCAGCCTCGGCAAAAAAGGCCGAGCCGGAAAAAGCGGCGGCTGATCAATCGGCCCAGAAACAGTTCGACACTCCGGACCAGGCGGCGGACGCGTTGATAAAAGCGGCCGAAGCATTCGATGTCGCGGCGATCAGGGAAATTCTGGGCCCGGATTGTGAGGACCTGGTCAGTTCGGAAGATCAGGTCGCGGATAAGAACCGGGCCGTAGCGTTCGCCGCGAAGGCGAAGGAGAAGAAAGAGGCCAAGCCGGACGCGAAGGACCCGAACATCGCGATCCTATCGATCGGTACCGACAATTTTCCGGTTCCGATCCCGCTGGTAAAGAAGAAGGGCAAATGGATGTTCGATACGAAAGTCGGCCGGGAAGAGATTCTTAATCGGCGAATAGGGTCTAACGAGCTCGATGCGATTCAAATTTGCCGCGGCTACGTTGAGGCGCAGCATGAGTACGCCAGTGAGAAGCATGACGATGCAAAGGTCAACCAGTATGCCCAGAAGATCATCAGCTCGGAGGGGAAGCACGACGGTCTGGCCTGGAAAAATCCGGATGGCACCTGGGCGGGCCCGGTCGGCGAAACAATCGCCCAGGCTATCGAACAAGGGTACAGCAAACAAGGTCAGCCTTATCGCGGTTATTACTTCAAGGTCCTCAAGGGGCAGGGGCCGGATGCTCCAATGGGCGAAATGGACTTTGTGGTGGGAGGAGCCATGATTGGCGGGTTCGCACTGGCTGCCGCGCCGGCTGACTACCGGGTGACCGGCGTCGAAACGTTTATCGTTGGACCGGATGGAGTTGTTTACCAGAAAGACCTGGGGAAAGACACGTTAACGGTTTTTCAAGCCATGGAGCGTTACAACCCCGACAAGACGTGGCAGGTGACCGAGGACGACTGGGGCGACGACGACGAGGATTAGGCAGGCGATCTAGAGTCCAATTTTGATTTCGAGCCCGCCGGGTGCTCGCAGCGGCATAGGCCTAAGGTCCAATACCGCCGGCCTACGCCGTAAAACAGAGTCAGCCTACATCACGCGCGAAGTGCGCAATCAAAGGCGGAAAGTTATGATATTACCAAGGCCAGAATTTTGTTTTGCCAGTAAACCGTTGCCGGTCTTTTCGGCCATCGTTCTGCTCTTCACGTCGATATCGACAGTCGCGCTGGCCCAGCAGAATCAGATCCTGCCGGCCCCGGCCACGACCGAGCAAACGCCGGCCGCCACCGAACAGCCGTCGGCGAAGATTTCAAACGATCAGCTCGATTCGCTGGTTGCGCCGGTCGCTCTGTATTCGGACCCGTTACTCGCGCAGACCCTCGCGGCCTCCACTTATCCGCTTGAGATTATCCAGCTCCAGCAGTGGATGGCGCAAAATAAGACCTTGAAGGACAAGGCGCTGGTAGATGCGGTGCAAAAACAAAACTGGGACCCCAGCATCCAGGCGCTCGCTGCTTTTCCGGACGTCGTTCAGCGGATGGCCGGAAATATCAAGTGGACGACGGACCTGGGGAATGCCTTCCTGGCCCAGCAACAGGATGTGATGGACGCGGTGCAGCGAATGCGAGCCAAAGCGCAGGCCAAAGGGGCGTTGAAAACCAACCAGCAGCAGAAAGTTGAGACGCAGGTGGTTGAAAACAAGCAAGTCATCGTGATCCAGCAGTCGAGCCCCGATGTCATTTATGTTCCGTCCTACGATCCGGTGGTGGTGTACGGTCCGCCGGCCTATCCCTACTATCCTTATTATTATCCGGGTTATGTCGCTGGAATGGGTCTGGCGTTCGGAGCCGGTCTGGCCATCGGCGCGGCCTGGGGTGGTTGCTGGGGTGATTGCGACTGGCATGGCGGCGGCGATGTCAAAATCAACAACAGCAACAACATCAATATTAATAACAACCGGAACAGCGTGAACCACCGCGGCCAGGGAGGTCAGGGAGGACGAGGAGGGAATAGCTTTCAGCACCGTCCGGAACACCGGGGGAGCGCTCCGTACGGAGATCGCGGTACGGCTAACAAGTTTGGAGGATCTGCCCGTCAACAACCCGCCGGAAATAACCGCCCAGGCGGCGGCGCCGGTGCCGGCGGCGGATTGAGCGGCGGAAATCGGCCGGGCGGTGGAACCGGTGCCGGCGGCGGATTGAGCGGCGGAAATCGGCCGGGGGGAGGCGCGGGATCCGGTCTCGGCGGTGGCGGAGGTGGCCGCGGCAGCGCGAGCACGATGCCGGCCAGTCGCGGAGGCGCCAGCTCCAGTTTCGGCGGCAGCGGAGGAGGACTGGGTGGAGGCGGCGGAGATCGCGTCGGCGGACGAAGCGTCTCTTCAGGTTCTGGCTTTGGTTCGAGTAGCAGCGCGTTCGGCGGCGGTGGGTACAGCGGAAGTTCGGCCCGATCCAGCAGCAGCCGGGGCGGCAGCAGTATGGGCGGCGGTGGATTTAGCAGTGGGGGAGGTCGCAGCGGCGGATTCAGCGGAGGTCGCGGGGGCGGTGGAGGACGAGGCGGAGGTGGTGGAGGCCGTCGTCGATAGAAAAACATTCCTGAGGAATAAAAATGAAACGAAAAAAGCTCAGCAAGAATGCGTTAGGCAGTTTGTTTGCCGCTATCATCATGTTCGGACTTATCGGGCCGGATTTGTTAGCGCAGTCAGCCGCGAAAAAGGACACCGCAGCAACGATAAAAGACCGGAAGGAGTTCGATTCACCGAAACAGGCCGCGGATAGTCTTGTCCAGGCGGCTGAGTCTTTTGATGTGGCCGCGTTAAAGGAAATTCTCGGCCCCGACAGCGTCGATCTGGTGAGCTCCGAGGACCAGGTCAGTGATAAGAACAGGGCAACGGCATTCGCGGCCAAGGCGAAGGAAAAGATGTCGCTCGGAAGCGACAAGAAAGATGCGAATCGCGCCATTCTTACGGTGGGCAACGACGATTTTCCCGTTCCGATTCCGATCGTCAGGAGCAAGGGCAAATGGTCGTTCGACACCAAAGTAGGCCGGCAGGAGATTTTGAACCGGCGTGTCGGCGCGAATGAATTGGACGCCATCGCGGTCTGCCGCGGCTTCGTGGAAGCGCAACAGGAATACGCCAAGGACAAACACGATGGCGCAACGATCACCCAATTTGCTCAGCGCATTATCAGCACACCGGGAAAACAGGATGGGCTGGCCTGGCAGAATGCCGACGGCACCTGGGGCGGACCGGTTGGCGAAGCCGCAGCCCGGGCGCTGGAACAGGGTTACAGCCAGGGCAAACCGTATCACGGCTATTACTTCAAGGTTCTGAAGGGACAAGGCCCGGCCGCGCCGATGGGACAACTGGACTTCGTGATCGACGGAGCGATGATTGGCGGTTTCGCCCTCGCTGCGTCGCCGGCTCAATATCGGGTTACCGGCGTCAAGACGTTCATGGTTGGTCCGAATGGAATCGTTTACGAAAAGGATCTGGGCGCGGAGACGCCGAAGGCGTTCCAAAGCATGGAGCGTTTCGATCCGGACAAGACCTGGCAGCCTACGGATGACGAGTGGTAAGCGGCCCTGAATTTAGAAGCTTGATCGCAGGCAAGGATTTCCCCAATTCCTGCGGCCCCTTTCGGAAAAACAGAAAGGGGCGAACGGGGAATAACAACTAACAAATATGAATAAAAAAACAATTCTGCTAATCACGATTGGCGCGCTCGGCGCCGCACTGGCCTGCTTCAGTCAGGAAGCGTCCAATGGAAATTACGAGGAGCTGCCTGAGCTTCAGGCCAGCGAGATCATCAAGCCGGAAATCATGAAAGGCGTTCTTCACACGGTTCGTGAGCCGGTAACTCCGTTTTCCGGATCGAACAAATTCACGATCGATTCGCAGTACGGCGTTTTTGAAGCCGAGGGCAACGAAATGCTTTATCGGCGCGTGAAGGAAATCTACGCCATCTCGCAGTTGAAGGACGTTTCGCGAACGGAACAGTTCACCAAAGCGCTCGGTAACGCGGCCAAGAGCCCGCTGGTCGTGGCCAAAAATGTCGTGACCGATCCCGTCAACACCGTTGTTAGCGTTCCGAAGGGGCTTTTCAAGTTCATGGGACGCACCGGCGAAAAGCTCAAGGGTGTGGGCCAAAAGAAGGAGGGCAAAGATCCTGAGGGCAAGAGAGTGGAGCAACTGCTCGGCTATTCCAAAACGAAACGGCAGATCGCCGTGGACATGGGGGTCGATCCGTACAGCACCAATGCGGTGCTGCAAAAGGAGCTTGGCGGCATCGCCTGGGCCACGTGGGCGGGTGGATTTACCTTCACCGCCGCGACGTTCCCGATCAGCGGCCCCGCCGGACTCGCCCTTACAGTAACTGGCGTGAGCAGCCGGCTGGACGAGTTGGTCAAGGACAAGGATCCAACGGATCTCAAGATCATCAATCGCAAAGCGCTGATCGAAATGGGCACGCCGGAAAAGGACGTCGTCCGCTTTCTCAATAATAATTCGTTCTCACCATCGGAAGCCACGGCGTTCGTATTGAATCTTCAGGCGCTGGATGGTGTCTCCAATCGCGCGGGCTTCGTGCGGTCGGCTGCGGAAGGATGCACGGATGTGTCAGACGCCATCTTTTGTGTCCGGACTGCCGCTCTGATGGCGCAGGTGCATTCCGGGGAAAAGCCGATCGCCGGCATTGTAATGCTGGGAGATTTCCCGGTCTGCATGGCCAAGGATGGAAGCGTGGTTTTGGTGCTGCAATGGGATTACGCCGCCTGGACTTCGGGCGCGGCCACTGTGGCCGGCCAGCTTCAGGCCCTGGCGGGCAAGTCAGGAAAACCGCGGCCTATTCTGGCTGCCATTTCCGGACAGGCGTCTCCGCGATTGAAACAGGAATTGCAGTCGCGCGGTATCGCATTGCACGATCGCGTAAATCCGGGGCCATTGAAGTGATGCGCTGTCCGGCAGGTTCCGGAACCATCCAGGGCAAGTGAGCGTTTTCTTGAGCCTGACCAGGATACTGGGCCTGTTGCTGGCCTGGATCGCGGTGGCAATTTGCGCCCTGTGGGCGATTGGCGCCTTATATTATGATCTCCCCGCTTTGCGCGGGCCCGGGACGATCCTGTTCGCCTCTGTTCTGTTAGCAGCGATCATATTCATTCGCGGAAAATGGGCCAAGCTTGCCGCAGTCTGCGCCGGCTTCGCTTTGGTTACGATGTGGTGGCTGACACTGAAGCCGTCGAACGATCGCTCCTGGCAGCCGGACGTTGCCGAAACGGCCTGGGCGGAAATCAGCGGAGACGACGTCACGATTCACAATGTCCGAGACTGTGATTATCGCACCGAGACGGATTACACGGCGCGCTGGGAGACGCGAAGTGTAAGATTGTCGCAGCTGACCGGGATTGATTTGGCGGTCAACTATTGGGGCTCACCCTATATGGCCCATCCGATTGCCAGTTTTCAATTTGCCGACGCGCTGCCGGTCTGTTTCTCCATCGAGACCCGGAAAGAGATCGGCGAAAGCTATTCGGCAATCGGCGGTCTTTACCGTCAGTACGAGTTGATTTTTGTCTGCGCCGATGAGCGCGATGTGATTCGCCTGCGCTCGAATTACCGGAAGGGCGAAGACGTTTATCTTTATCACATGCTGATGTCCCCCGAGCAGACCAAGGCGCGGTTCGTGGAGTACCTCACAACGCTGAATGCGCTTCACGCGAAGCCGCGATGGTACAACGCCGCGACTACGAACTGTACCACCAGCATTCGCACTCAGCGGCCGGCGGAGAAGCGGATTCCGTGGGATTGGCGGATCCTCATCAACGGCAAAGGGGACGAAATGCTTTACGAAAAAAAGGTCATCGAGACAGGAAGTCTTTCTTTCGCTGAACTCAAAGAGCGCAGCCGGATCAATGAAAAGGCTCGTGCTGCCGATCAGGATCCGGAGTTTTCCCGGCGCATCCGGGAAGGTGTGCCGGGCTTCATCAGCCAGCAGGCATCCTCGAACTAAAGGGAACTGGGGGGAACAGCCGCCCTGAAATGTGGCGCGCCCGGAAGGCGCATTTCCAAGACCTCCCGAGCGCGCGCTTTTGGCGGGAATTCTAGAAGTGAAATGACACTAAATTTTTCCTCCGGTATGAACTCCCCCTGCAATGATCGGAATTATCCACACGCCCTTTTTATTTGCTCATTGGACTTTCGTCCCAGGCAGGAACGGAATCGAGGAGGCCGGTTCATTTCGGGATTTCGATCTATCGAAAGCCCGGGAAGAAAGCGTTCGTAGGACTTAGGTCTCATATGAGAGTTCAGCCCCCGTTTTGATGATTCTTGTTCATTCATCATGAGCACATTCTTAGAGACTTTCAGCCGTGGACCGGTATTTCGATTCGTCGCGGCACTTACTTGCTCTGTATTTCTCACCAGCTGCGCCACTCACCCCGCCGGAACCCCGGAGGCCGCCACAGCGGCCCAGAGCCTGCGCAATGCACGGTCTGTTCGTTTGTCCCTCGAGACCAGAGCTGCGGATTATTTGCGGGCGGCTGATTTAACGGCCCCGAATCTTGGTTCCGGCTCAGAAAAGACGGCCGACCGCGAGACCTACAATGCGGCGGCAGCCGAGTTGACGATTCTCCTTCGATCGTCGGAGGGAGGCCGGTTATGGAATCGTTCTCTCACTCTGACGGCGAGCAACACCACTTATCATTTGCGGCTTCAGCCGGGGACAAGTGCCGTTTGGTCCCCGGATTATTTTACGTCGTTCATGCCCTCCGATCGGATCAAGGAGAAGCTGATCAAGAAAGAGAACCACCAGCAGGGAGTCGGCGGTTCGCTGGTCGGAGTGCGAATATCTACTCCTCGCGAGAACTTTGCTCCGTTCAAAGGACTCTCGGCGCCGGTCACGGCCACGCTCGATTTCAAGGGAAACGACGCGACCCTGGCATTGCGGCGGCCGGCCAAGCAATCGAGCGCGGAAGTGAACGGGAAAGTCAGGGCGCTGAATGCCGACTTTTCAGCGTCGATCAGCTATTACAAACCGCCTGGCAATTTGTTGCTGTTTGGCCTGATGGGAATGGTAAGCGGCGCGAATATGGCGGAAAAAACAGGGCTGTACTTTCTCCAGCCCTACGATCCGGATCGGATCCCGGTGGTATTTGTTCATGGGCTGGCCTCGACGCCGTTTACCTGGGTACAGACGATCAACGGCTTGCAGGCGGATCCTGAAATTCGCAAGCACTATCAGTTTTGGGTTTTTGGTTATCCTACCGGCAGCCCAATTCTCTATTCGGGTCTGCGATTACGAGAAGAGCTGGCCAAGGTGGATCAGGCGTATCCGAATCATCGGCCGTACGTTTTGGTGGGTCACAGCATGGGTGGAATCCTGTCGCATTTGCAGGTCACAAATGTCACCCGGGAGATGTGGGAAAAGGATCTGGGCGACACCGCGAAGGGTCTGTTTGCCCGAAACAAGAGCGATAGCCTTATCTATCGGGCGATGGTTTTTCGAGCGAATCCCCGCATCAAACGAGTGGTCTATGTTTGCACGCCGCACCGCGGCAGCACCGTGGCCAGCGGAGGCATCGGCAAGTTCGGGATCAGCCTGATTAAACTTCCCCTGACTCTGACTTCTCACGTGAAAGATTCGTTAACCGCCGCAGAGCTGCAGGCGTTTACCGGAAACTCCAAGCGCCTGCCTAACAGTATTACCGGCTTAAAACCGACGAATCCGGCTTTTGTGACACTAAACCGGGCGCCGATGACCGTAGCCTATCACTCGATCATCGGAGATCGCGGCAAAGGCGATTCTCCCAATAGCACCGACGGGGTGGTTCCCTACTGGAGCTCGCATTTCGACGGCGCCAAATCGGAAAAGATCGTCCCGGGGCCGCACAGCTCATGCGAGCTTCCGGAAACAATCACCGAGCTGGATCGGATTCTTAACCTGCACCTGAAGAATGGCTAGGCTGATCGGGCAACTCTCGAGACCTGCTAGTTTTCGAGAACCTTCGCATCCCGGCCGGTTCGCGCAATCGGGCGGTCCGTCAGGATCACGGTGGTTCCCGGTTCTATCGTATCGTAGAGCTTGGTCGCGAACTCCGGGTTGAATCGCAGGCGGGAAGTGATTTTCTCGGCGCTGATATTGCCCGAAGCCGTCGCTACCAGCATCCAGCGGCGCCCTTCGCGACCCGGAACTAACGAGCTCGCTTTTCCGGTGGTTCCTTCGAGCAAGCTGAAGACCCGTTCGCCTAATTTGTCTCCGGCAACATCGATCCGGCCACGGCCGATTGGTTCGCCGTTCCGATAGACGTAGAGCGCGCGATCGGCCGAGCTGAGCACGATTGTGATCGGCCCTGATTCGCTGCGCTCCGGATGCCAGTCGTAATCTCCCTTGCCCATGGAACGCAACATTTCCGGCGTAAAATCCTTGGGGGCGAGAAGCAACCCGGGGTTCGCGGCCATGTGCGGCACCGGAGTTGTGTCGTTTCCAATCACCACCGTGCCGCCTTTCGACGTTGTGGAAAAAAGGAGCTGCGAGAAATCGTAGGGCAAACGGACGCAGCCATGACTGGCCGGATAGCCCGGCAGATTTCCCGAATGCATGGCAATACCGGTCCAGGTGAGCCGCTGCATGTTAGGCATGGGCGCGTTGTCGTATTTCTTCGAGTAATGTTCCTTTTTCTTTTCCAGAATCGTAAAGACCCCGCCAGGCGTGGCCCGGCCCTTGGAGCCGGTGCTGATTGTGGAACGGCCGATGAGAATGCCGTTGCGATAAACGTGCATGATCTGGTGCGGGATGCTGATCAATATCATCAGCGGCCCGCTCGGAGAAATTTCCGGATGCCACCAGTATTCGCCCGGCTTCAATGGGCCGGTCGGTTTTCCGGTGGGGCTGCCCTGAGTATGGAAAGTAGGTTTCTCCATGGCGTAAGCCGTGCACAGAAAAACCGTTGAAAGCGCGAGTAGGATTGATTTTCTCATCGGGGTGTTGAAAAGCCGCAGAATATCTGAGCAGGAACGGCAGGTGAAAAGAATAGGACCTTCGTCTCACCAGGCGGCCCTGTGGGAACGCTCCAGGGACGGGGTCTCATGGTCGAGCTGCAGCATCGCCGCAAGGTGGGCGCGATTTTGCGGCGGCTGAAGTGGCCACAGATTGGTTAGGCGTTCCTTTTTGGGGGACCGACGGCGCCGCAATAAGGTTAGCGTCCGTTCTCGATCACTTCTTTCATCATTTGTCGTCCTCTTGCCTGAAGCGGACCCATCCCGCTTCCGGGCAAAAACCACAACCCCTTATCCTCTTCCCGGCAGAAGACGATGTTGACCTTATCGCTGGTCACGGCGTGATGAAACGTTGCTCCCGGATGGTCGGAGATAAATTTGTAGAAAGCATCTCGCCACGGATCGTCCGCCCAATGAAAAATTTCGGCGCCCAGCTTCTTCAGCTCGTCGGCGTTGATGCTGCGAAGCGATTTCACGATCGCGGCGCGCCGCTCCTGGGTCAGGTTTTCAAAATCGAGCTTGTCGAAAGGCATAAACTCCAGCTTGTGTGCTTAATCGCTGGCGTTTCCGGAGGGTATCGGACCTTGGTCGTATTCCGGGCAGTTGCATTTGCCCCAAAATGAAAGCTTTATGCAGCTTCTCTTTCACGAGATTCGTCGTAACCCTGTTCTTTGGTTCCTGGTGTTCGTTCCGATCGTTCTGGTGGCGGAAAAGGTCTCGCCTTCTTCGCACACGCTCTTGTTCGTCCTGTCGGTGCTGGCGATTCTGCCTCTGGCTGTTCTGCTCAGTCATGCGACTGAATCAGTGGCGGCCAAGACCGGCGATTCGGTGGGAGGACTTCTCAACTCAACGTTAGGCAATCTGACCGAGCTGGTGATCGCAATCTCCGCCCTGCAAGCCGGCCAATACATGCTGGTAAAAGCCTCCATCGCCGGCGCCATCGTGACCAATTCGCTGTTCATGCTCGGAGCATCATTTCTTCTGGGCGGGTTTCGTTATCACATCCAGGAATACAACCGGGTCGCTGCGCGCTTTCAGGCCGGCCTCCTCTTCCTGGCCAGCGTTGCCCTTCTCATTCCGTCAACCATCGGCGCGCGCGAAGCGCAGCAGGCCGCGCATTTTAACGAGACCTTCAGCGTCGTCCTCTCGATCCTGCTGTTGGTCGCCTACGGTCTCGGCCTTCTGTTTTCGCTGAAGACTCATCGCGATGTTTTCGGCGGAGACTCCGAAGAGACCGAGGCCGCCTGGCCGATCAGCCTGGCCCTGGGCACACTGGCCGGTGTGACCATCCTGGTGGCGCTGGTGAGCGAAGTATTCGTCGGCTCCGTGCAGGAGGCGGCAGTTTCGTTCGGAATGACGCCGGCTTTTGTCGGTTTCATTGTCGTCGCCCTGGTTGGCGCTTCGGCGGAAATGGCCGCGGCATTCTCTGCTGCGCGAAAGAATCATCTCGATCTGAGCGTAAGCATTGCGCTCGGCAGCGCGGTTCAGATCGCGCTGTTCGTCGCTCCCGTTCTGGTCTTGCTCAGCCTGTTTGTCGGCCCCAGCCCGATGGATTTGAGCTTTTGGCCGGGCGCGGTGGTTATGGTCCTGCTCGCGGCGGTGACGGCGTCGCTTGTGACCAATTCCGGCCGATCAGCCTGGTTCGTCGGTGTGCTGACGCTAATGGTCTACGTGGTTTTTGCCACGGCTCTCTATCTTCTGCCTCCGGCCTCGTAGTCTGCGCGGGTCTATTTCCGGCGGGCCAGCATCAGGATGCCGCGCTCTTTCTGCCACCAATAGCCGAAGGCGAACCCGAGCTCGGGCGGAGGATTCTTCCGATAGAGTTCGGCCAGAGCCTGTTGATCGTATTTTCCGAATTTCTCGCCGTGCGGAATAAATCGGCCGTAAAATTCCACCGCCCACGGTTTGCGAAACGCGCGCAGCGGGATTCCGGAATCGTCCTGAACGATAAACGTGCTGTGATCGAGCAGGAAATTGCGGACGCCGGAAAAACCTTCGCCATGCATCAGATAGGATGCGGCCTTGATCAAACTCATTCCCGGGCCGCGCGCCGCGCACCATCGGAGGAATGCGCTGTTGCCGCCGGACAAGTCGGTCTTGAAATAGTAGAGGGTCTGGGAGCGGAATCCGCGGCTAAAAGTGATCTTCACGCCGGGAGCGGGACTATTAATGTACGTGGTGTCGATCACGGTGCAGCCGAGTCTCGCCAGAAAGACGTAAAGGATCGGGACGGTGCCTCCAAAATTGCTTCGGTTCAGGCTCGCCTTCATCTCCTCGGTCACGAAGTAATGCGTGATCAACAGTGTGCTCATCGAGCCGCGCAGCGCGGCGAGATTATTGCGCAGCACGCCGGGATCGATCCGAGTCAGGTCCGGCACCTGTCCCACGGGCTCCAAACCGGCCAGGATGTAGGTGCTCGCATTGGGGAAAAACGTATGGGCATAGAGAAAATCCGGCCCGCTGAACATGTAGTACATCGTCCCGGAGCTGTGGTAATAATCCCCGGCATGCGAGTTCATCCATTCCGCGATGGGGCCGAGCTGGAAGAACTCTTTTGTTTTCCACGCCTTATCCATCGCCGCGGCGTGTTCCTGCCACCCGGGATTCGCGGTGAGCGGCGCCAGCGTGCCGGTGGTCGGCAATCCGGCCAAAACATGCGCGGTGTCATCCAGGGTGGGCGGATTTTGCCCGCGCGCCGTCGCCAGACAATGAGCAAACGCAAAGGCGGCAACGATCGCGAAGAGGCTCTGCATCTTGAAGCTTGGCCAGCGCGCCACCGGGTTCATCGGCGTGCTTTTGCCACATCCCCAATTTATGAGCAAGACCAGCTTTTGGCCGGCGCGTGAGCGGCGTAGTCGCGCGCCTCGATAACGAAAACGAAGTTGGTTGCGGGATTCCCGTGGCGGTTCACATCTTCGCTTTTCTTTAGAAAACGCGCCCCGATTTTTTCCAGGGCTTTTTGCGACCGCATATTTTTTTCGCCAACGACAAACACGACTCGATCGACGAATCGAAAGGCATATTCCAGCATCAACGCTTTCAACTCGGCGTTATAGGATCCGCCCCAGAATGGCCGTTCCATGAACGTCCAGCCGATCTCGATCTCGTCCGGATTTTCCTTGAAATTGCAGTAGCGCGAGCTGCCGATGATCCGGCCTGTCTTCAGCTCAATGATGGCAAAAGCGCCTTTGGACTCGATCGCGCTGTCGAAATAGCGCTGAAATACCGCCCTGGTGTACCGGTCGCTCTCGGGATGCTGCTCCCAAATCAGGGGATCGGAGGCGGCCGCGAACAAGGCGTCGAAATCGGCCGGTTTTAACGGGCGAAGCTCGAGCAATCGTCCTTTCAGCGTCGGCTGGAGATCAAATGTCATAGGTGGACGGATCGGTCATAATAATGGCATTCTTCCTGCAACACTGCCTCTTATAGCCGGTTGAACATTTTATGCACCTCCAACGTCGAACCTGCGGTGGGCGAATATTGCGCTATCGACGTGATAAAGTTATAATGGCGCCCAATTCGGCGCGGTCCGGGCAGCTGGAGGGACGGACCGGCCGGCAGGGCGCAGGATCCAAACAAAAATGAGCGACGAAGGACTTCAGGGCGAAGACGAAAGATTGGCCGCGCGTAATCTTCTGGAAGAACTGGACCGCGTCATCGCCGCGCTTCCTCCGGGCGATCCGATCCGGCGCGAGCTCATCGAATTGCGGCCTGACGTTTCCGATCGGGAAGAAATGATCGTCGAAGCCCGCCGAATGATCGAGAAACTCGAGGATGTCATTAAGAAGGTGACGTCGCCGGCCAATCGAATTGGCACGTTTCTCGGCGCGACCTCGCATAACACCGCTCACATTGTTGTTGGGGGCGCCGATTATTTTTGCAACGTCGATCCGCGCATCGCCTTGTCGAAAATGAAGAAGGGAACACGCGTGCTGGTGAACGAAGCTTTTGTGATCGTGGGAGATCTGGGATTCGAGACCAGCGGGCCGGTCACGAAGATCACCGAAGTGCTGGGCAACGACCGGTTGAGAGTTGGTTCGGAGCACGGATTGCAGGCGATTGTTCTGCAGCGCTCGGCCGACCTGGCCAGCGCAACCCTGAAATCGGGCGACGAAGTCCGGGTGGATTCAAATTACCGGATGGCGCTCGAGAAGCTTTCCAGCACCAAGACTCAGGAGCATTATCTCGATACGGTGCCGGAATTGCCCTGGGACAAAGTCGGCGGGCAGGAAACAGCGATCCAGGGAATCAAGGATGCGATCGAGTTGCCGTTGCTTCATGTCGACCTGTTCCAAAAGTTTCGGCACGCGACCCCGAAGGGATTTCTTCTTTATGGTCCGCCGGGTTGCGGGAAGACGCTGATCGGCAAGGCCACGGCGTATAATCTTACCCGCCAGCTTCGGGCGAAGACGGGCGCCGAGATGAGCGAGTATTTCATGCATGTGAAGGGCCCGGAGATCCTGAACATGTGGGTGGGGGAATCGGAACGGATCGTGCGCGAGATTTTCGCGACCGCCCGCGAAAAACGCCGTGAAGGGTTCATGCCGTTTCTGTTTATCGATGAAGCCGAATCGATCCTCGGAACGCGCCGGGCCTCGCGGTATTCCAACATTCTTTCCACGCTGGTGCCGATGTTTTGCTCGGAGATGGACGGCATCGAATCATTGAACGACGTCGTTATCATCCTGGCATCGAACCGCGCGGATCTGATCGACCCGGCGATTTTGCGGCCTGGCCGCATCGATCGAAAGATCAAGGTGAATCGCCCGAACAAGGAGGGTGCCCGTGAAATTTATCGCATCTATCTGACCAACGAACTGCCCTACGACGGCGTTCTGGCCAAGGAATCCAATTACCTCGGCGAAGCGATCGATCGATTGGTGGAGCGGTTTGTGGACTGGCAGTTCCTGCGCCGGGAAGAGAACAAGTTTGTCGATGTGACGTTGCGGAGCGGGCGAAAAGACACCCTGTATCGGAGCGACCTGATCAGTGGAGCGATCATTGCTTCGATAGTCGAGCGAGCCAAAGCCTCCGCGATCAAGCGGTCGATCGCGAGCGGCATGGAAGAAGGCATCACCGAGAACGATCTCCGGACGGCCTTCGACGCGGAATATACCGAGAACGACATTTTTCCTCCCAGCGATGTTACCGAAGACTGGCTCAAGCTGATCGATTACGATCCGGAAAATGTCGTTAAGATCGCTCCGATTCGCCCGGGAAAAGACGTCAGACGTTTATCGGGTGTGATTTAGCGCGGGCAAGGGTGCCATGAAGCGCGTTTTCGGGCTGGAAACCGAGTACGGGATCACCGTTTCCGGCGCGGAAATTGTCGATGTCGTTGCCGAATCGATCGAACTGGTCCGCCGTTATACCGAGCACGGCGCGCACATGAAATGGGATTACGATCTGGAGGATCCGCATCTCGACGCCCGCGGGTTTCGGGCCCGGGAATTGATGCAGGATACCGATGAGTCGGCCTACTATGAGATCGACAAGAGCCGGCCGCTCAGCTTTGAGGAAATCAAGAGCGACCTGGTGCTTTCAAACGGCGCCCGTTTCTACAACGACCACGCGCACCCCGAATATTCGACGCCGGAATGCACCACGCTCCGGCAGATCGTAGCTCAGGATAAGGCCGGCGAACGCATTCTCGAGGAGTGCGCCCGGCGCCGGAATCAAAAGATGCCCGAAGGCCAGGAAGTCCGTCTATATAAGAACAACACCGATTTCGCCGGTCACAGTTACGGGTGCCACGATAATTATCTCATCGCCCGGGCCCTCCCCTGGGATCGGATTGTGAATGGCATCCTGCCGTTTCTGATTACCCGGCAAATCTTTGGCGGGGCGGGGAAAATGGGGGTGGAAGCGGAGAGCGCAGCCAGCCAGCCCGGTCTCTTCCAAATCTCGCAACGAGCCGATTTTTTCAGCGTGCTGGTGAGCATCGACACCATGAATCGCCGTCCCCTGGTGAACACGCGTGACGAACCGCACGCCGATGCGACCCGGTACCGAAGGTTTCACGTCATTCTGGGCGACTCGAACATGAGCGAATGGGCCACCGCCCTGAAGATCGGGACCACCTCCCTTGTGCTCGAATTGATTGAGCGCGGCGAAGCGCCCCAGCTGGAAATCGCCCAACCGATCGACGCGAACAAATCAATCAGCCGCGATCAAACCTGCAACTGGATCATCGAGCTAAAGGATGGCCGGAAAATCTCCGCCATCGAAGTGCAGCGGATTTACCTGCGGGCGGCAACCAAGGTCGCAGCGGAGGAGGGCGATGATCCCGATCGAGGATGGATTTTGCGCGAGTGGGAAAATATCCTGAATGATTTGGAGCGCGATCCAATGTCGACCCGCGACCGGGTCGATTGGGCGGCTAAAAAATTTCTGCTTAACGCGATGCAAGAGGAGGAAAAGCTTTCCTGGAACGACCCCTGGCTGCAATCGCTCGATCTGGAATACCATAATGTGGATCGCGATCATGGTTTATACTACGAGCTCGTTCGCAAGGACCTCATGCGGCGATTCACCGGCGAGGAGGAAATCAAGAATGCGATCTTTAATCCACCGGAAACGACCCGGGCATTTTTTCGGGGCCGCTCGGTGGCCCGCTTCAACGACGAGATCTCGTCCATTCAATGGGACGAGATCGTCTTTACGAGCGGTTCCGATTCCCGGAGAATCTTGCTGCCCGAGGCAGCCCTCGATGCCCGGCTCGAAGCCTTGAACCAGGCGGCGCGGAACGGCAGGGATTTTGCCGTATTTATGAACGCGTTGAGCGCAATCGGCGGCTGATGGAGCGGCGGAAAGAGTTGAGGCCAATCCAAGTCGAAACTAGAAGGATAGGATGAAGACAAAAACAGGGATAATGTTGATGGTCGCGGCGCAGGTCTGGGGCGCGGCAATTTGTCATGCGGAGTCACCCAAGATGATCGGCATTTGGACAGTCAATATTACCTTCGCCAACGGAGATAATCGTTCCGTGCGTTTCGAAGCCCGAGACACGGGAAAAGGTTCATTTCTACTGGCGGATACAGGACCCGGGGGCTGGGGGACGGGCAAGGCATCGGATGCAAAGTGGAGCCTGGGCGGCGATAGCTCGGTGACCTTCTCCGGACCGATGGAATTTCCGATCGGAAATGTCGGACGGGACGCGGGCATATTGGAATTCAAAGGGAAATTTGAAACAGAAGGATCGATCAGGGGCGACGTGACTTTTTCTCCCATCGCGGGCGAAGGCCCTTCCAAACACGGAACATTCAAGGCGATCCGGGCTTCGGGTGGCTGATTGCCAGAAGAACTGGGGCACGGGAAGCCAGTTTGCCCGTTTGAGCGAGAAAATCGTAAAAAAAAGCTTCATTATTTTTTGCGAATCTCCTACACTCCCCGCCAATCAACCACGGAATACGACGATCCGCCTGAGCGGTAACGCTTTAGCACCGTTGCATTCAAATCTCCCATGACAGCTAACTCAACCCATGAAAAAACAATCCGCCTCATCTGCCTTCTTTAACATTCGTATCCTCCTCGCATTTTTGGTGATTTCAGCCGGCCTCTTTATAGGTCTGGCCGGAACCGGCGCATTCGCGCGCGGCCCCAAAATTGTTCTCCAAAAAACTGCCACCAGTAAAATCGTCGTCAGCTCGGAAGATCCTCTCGTGCCTGCCGGTTTCGATTGCTCCAAGATTCAGTCAGAGCACATCTACCGGCAGGAGAATCTGCGTGCTGGGGCCCTCATGATTGCCTGCGGCGAGGCGGAAGGCGGGACTCCTGTTTCTGGCATCGCGAAATTCGTTCAGAATATTAAGAGCCTGTTTTCGCCGGATGCATATGGCTCGGTAGACCAGGACGCGGTTACCGGTACCGAAACATCTCCCAATATTGTTCAGTCGGAAACGTATACGGCGGTTAATCCGGATAATCCGAACCAGGTCATCGTGGCCTACAATGATTCGCGCGGTCGAAACGCCAGCCCGATCAATATTTCCGGCGCGTCGGTCTCCACCGATGGCGGCTCGACATTCACCCGCCTTACCACCGGCACTGGTCAAAGCCCGTTCGTCGGCACCGAGGGCGATCCGGTCGTGATGTACCACAAACCAAGCGGCACCTGGTTTACTGTGTGGCTCGACACTGGCTGTGGCTCGCAGGGATTGGGCGGTTACAAATCAACGACACCGGAGAATCCAAATAGCTGGACACACTTTTGCGTTCACAATGCGACGAACGACGATCGCGAATCCGGGTGGGCCGACAACAATCCGGCCTCTCCGTTTTATGGGAACATGTATGTTTCCTGGGGCGCCACTGCTGGCCTCGTGATGAGCCGCTCGACTGACGGCGGCCTTACTTGGTCCGCCCCATTGACGGTCGCGCCTGCGTCACCCTTCATTCGGAACGTGCAGATCACCGGCGACCTGGCTGGTAACGGGGATATCTACATTGCGGGCATGAACGAGAATGGCAGCACCACCAACTTTAATCGTAACAACCTGATCTTCAGGTCGACTAACGGCGGTGTTAGCTGGAGCAATACCTATACCGGTCCGACGTTCCAGGGGCCTGGTGTGACAAATGTGGGCTACTTCGCCTGTATGTTTACCGATGGCGGTGGCTTCTGGCGGCACGAGGGTTGGGGTCAGCCGGCGGCATTTAACCATGTGGTCTCGCTGGTCTACGCTTCGCGCGTCGGCGCCCCGCCAGCGGATGCGGGCGACGTCTATTATATTCGTTCAACCGACAGCGGCGTGACTTTCGGCGCGCCAGTGAAACTGAACACCGATGCGACCACGCGGCCGCAATGGCAGCCGAACCTTTCAGTGAGTCCGACCGGCAGTCTCTTAGCCACTTGGTATGACGCTCGCGAGAGCGCCAGTTGTACGCGCGGGTCCGCAGCGACTCCGTGTTATCGGATGTGGTCGCGAAGATCTAACGACAACGGGGTAACCTGGTTGCCTGACATGGAATTCTCGGACGTTGTCTCGCCGCTTCCGGCTCAAAACGATCCTGGCATTCAAGCGACCTATGCGGGCGATTACGATTACGGCTCGGCGGTAGCTACGAAGCACGTCACGTCATGGGTGGACGGGCGCGTGGCCATCCCCGCTGGCACGTCCCAGCAGGACGCCTTCACCGACAGAGACCTGGTTGGTTTTTCTGTAACCAGCACGAACCCGGGCTGCAACACGATCATCTCGACTCAGCCGAATGATTTTGTAGTGAACCTTACCGATCCAGTGGATCCAGCCAGCGTTCAGGGATCTGATTTCACTGTAAATGCGCTTCCGGCAAACAGCTTTGTTCTGTCGAACGGTAACGCCACGATCACGTTCCACTTCAACGCATCCCCGGTCACGACCCAGGGCATTCAGACGATGGCCATGGCTGCCGGCGCGATCAACAAGGCTGCTGGTGGCGATCCGAACCTGGCCTTCAGCTGCACGTTCCGTTACGACGCCGTGCCGCTGATGGTAACTACGACCAATCCACCGGTCGGCGGCAACTTCAACGGGGGTTCGCAGACCTACGATGTGAACTTCAATGAAGCGGTCGATCCAGCCTCGGTGTCGACCTCTGATCTGACCCTCAGCGGTGTCGCGGGCAGTGTGACAGGTGTCATGGTGATCAACGCGAACATGACCGCGCGGTTCACTCTGAACCTTACCAGCATCTTCTCGGGCACGCTGACCACAAACATTGCGGCGGGCGCGATTACCGATGCATTTGGCGGTCCGAACGCGGCCTTCACGGGCATGTACAGTTACACGTCGAGCTTCTGCCCGACCCTGAGCGAGAACTTCGACAGCGTGACTCCGCCGGCGTTGCCCGCCGGATGGACGGCCACCGTGGGAACGAACACCGCCGGTGCCCCGTTGTGGGTCACTTCAAATGCCGGAGTACCAGCTCCGGTCGCCGATACGGCGCCGAACGCGGCCTTCACGCAGGATCCATCGAACCTGTGCGATAACCGTTTGGACTCGACCACGCTCATGATCAACTCGCCCTCGGCTACGCTGACGTTCCGGCAGAATTACGACCTCGAACAGTCAACGGCCACGGTCGCTTACGACGCCGGCGTGCTGGAGATCAGCATTAACGGCGGTGCATATCAGGATATCGTCGCCGCGGGGGGCAGCTTCAGCAGCGGGGGATATAATCACACGTCGATCAGCACAGGGTTCTCCAACCCGTGTAACACGGTTGCGCCGACGCACGTGAACACCTGGAGCGGAATCTCCAATGGTGGCGCGGGCGGCTACGAGACAGTTACGTTGACGCCTCCGGCGGCTGCAGTCGGTCAGCCGGTGAAGCTGCGCTGGAGAATGTGCTCGGACAACTCGGTGTCGCATGCCGGCTGGCGTGTGGACAGCCTGACCGTCTACGAACCATGCCCGGCGACGGTGAGCGGCGCAGTGTCGCGCAAGACGCACGGCGGGGCTGGCGACTTTGATATCGCGCTGCCGCTGAGCGGCACGCCCGGAGTTGAAGACCGGGCCGGCGGAGCCACGAATGACTATACCATGGTGGTTACCTTCACCAGTAACGTCAGCGTAAGCGGCTCGCCTCAGGCGGAAGTCATCGCAGGCACGGCGACAATCGGCACCGGCGGCGTCGGCAACGGCGGAGCGGTCACGGTGAGCGGCAATACCGTCACTATACCGCTAACAAACGTTGCGAACGCGCAGACCATCAACGTTCGACTGAACGGGGTTAACACAGCCACCGATCAGACATTGGTGAACGTTGTGATCCCGATGAGCCGGTTGCTTGGTGATGTCAATGGCAGTGGAGCGGTGAATGCCACTGACGTTTCGCAGACCAAGGGGCGGATCGGCCAGGCAGTCGACTCGTCCAACTTCAAGTCGGACGTCAACGCTAACGGCGCGATTAACGCCACCGACGCCTCGATCATCAAGCCGAACATCGGCACTGGACTGCCGTAACAGAATGTTGGCACCGCCGCGCCCCGGATAAGGGGCGCGGCGGGCCATATCTGTTGCCGGAATTGCTGCCCTGCGGCGGGGCGATCTGCCTAACGGAGCGGTTACTCCCACTCGATCGTGCTGGGGCTTACCCAGTCCGCCCACCTATTTCGATTGCTTCGAAATGGCCGACAGGATACCCTCGTCGCGCCGGCAATGAACGCGTCGAGCCATTTGGTAGCGTTGAGGAATCTGGCGCTGCAGTTTGCAGTGTCCTTTCGTCTTAAGACCGCGGTAGCTCTTTTTGCGGCGGGGGCCTCATTTCAGACCGCGGCTAAAGCGGCCGAGATCAGCTTCACCCAGGTCTCGACGAGTTTTAATGGCATGATCGGGATCGATTACTTCGAGCCGCTCAATCAAGTTGTTACGACCGCAAACTACTCCAGCGGAATACCGTTCAATTTCCAGCGAATCGCAGTCGATGGTTCGCACATCGCGCACTCGAATGTTAACCAGATCCAGGATGAACTGAAATTGGCGACGGTGCGCTCGGCCAATTTCGGCGGATATCCAGGCGGCGGCGGATTCGCCCCGGGGACGATGTTCGCCGGCAATGGCGTGAGCGGTCAGATCATGAAAATCGATCCTGATGGGACGGTGACGTCTCCCTGGGCCACCATGCCCAATGCCGCTTCCGCGGGGTTCTTCCGCGGTTCGCTTTATGTCGATCGCACCGGCGTCTTTGGCGGAGACCTGATCGGTGTCACGACGGCGGGAAACATCTATCGCGTGAACAGCTCCGGCGCGGCGACACAACTTGGCACGAGTGCGGGAGTGCATCTCGAAGGATTACTCACTGTTCCAAATGATCCCAGCGTCTGGGGTGGGTTGGCCGGGAAGATCGTTGCTGGCGCGGAACAACAAATGAGGCTCTGGGCGATCGACGCCGCCGGAGTCAAAGTTAGTTGGACCGTTTCGGTTGCGGTCGAGGACCTGGATTGGATCATGCCAAACGAGAACTTCTTCGGCGTGAATTATGCACAAGGGCGACTGCTTGGCGTGCCTGCCGAGCAGTTCCAGGCACAAGGGTTGGTAGGAAAAATCCTCGCTGTCCAGGAGACCAGCGGCGCCCTCTACACACTCAGCTGGAACTTCGCGACGAACGCTCCACAGTTCGATCCAATCACTGTCATCGGGGCGATCATCCCGAACCAGTGGGAGCACGTGACCTTTGCGCCGGCCGGCATCGCTGAAATTCGCACCTCGCTGCCCACGCCGAAGTTTGGCATATCGGGCTCGCTGGGCACGCACAACGATCTCGACACGATTCGCATTAATCAGACAGCGATCGCGCGCTATGGTTACAACGGGAGCACCGGCAGCCCGCCCGAGGCGCTGGCCAACAAGGCGGTCATGTCACTACTGGAGGATGATGTAGGCCGCATGTGGCTTATGCTTGTACTCGACAAGTCAGGCGACTCCACTGGCGGGGGTCTCACGCTGCAACTTGCGGGCAACGGACAGGACCTGAGTAACTCCGGCCTCGCTGTGGTTGACGATTCGAGTGACCCGTTTTCCTACGCGAACGGTTCCGGGATGTTTACCTGGACATGGCCTGCGGGGCAAACGGACGGTGTCGTGGTCTACTTGCCATATCGGAGGATTTCGAGCGATCCGCTCTCTGCCTGGTCGATCACGTTTTCCACTCCGTCAGTTAGCGGGATTGATGGATTTCTTCTGAATGTCGACGGGCAGCAATTCGACTTTGGTGGGACTGGATTCAACTTCACGATTTACCTTAATCCACTAAAAATCACCGCCGCGGCATCGCGAAAGACTCACGGCGCCGGTGGTGATTTCGACGTCAATCTGCCGACAACCGGCACCCCCGGAATCGAATGCCGTGGCGGCGGCGCGACCAACGATTACACGATAGTGGTCACCTTCTCAGCCAATGTTGCCGTGACTGGAAGCCCGCAGGCGCAGGTAACAATGGGGACGGCTACCATAGGAACTGGTGGCGTCAGCAATGGCGGGGCGGTGACCGTGGCCGGGAATGTAGTGACGATACCGCTCACTAACGTAGCCGATGAGCAAACTATCAATGTCACGCTCAACGGGGCGAATAACGCGGGCACTGATCAGCCTGCGATCAACGTAGTGATTCCGATGAGCCGGCTATTAGGCGACACCAATGGCAACGGGTCGGTCAATTCGTCTGACGCGTCTCAGACCAAAGCGCGGATCGGTCAGGCGATTGATTCGACCAACTTCCGCTCCGACCTCAACACGAGCAACAGCATCAACTCCACGGATGCGTCGCAGGTGAAGTCGAATATTGGTCACGGGTTGCCATAATTCTTATGAGACGGAAAACCGTCTCAACGCAAAATCAGAAACAAATCACTCCCACTCGATCGTGCTGGGCGGCTTGCTTGAAATGTCGAACACCACGCGGTTAACCCCTTTGACCTCGTTGCAAATGCGGTTTGAGATGCGGGCCAGGAGCTCGTAGGGCTTTCCAGCACAGTGGGATCCGAAGCTTGGAATTCACGTGACTTGAAGTCGCGGC